>Ga0255348_1000181_pt1 | contig 32956 bp, 27 predicted proteins | sample CBST25v5metaG_FD_189945 | JGI IMG/M metagenome (GOLD analysis project Ga0255348, IMG submission 189945) | Peat soil microbial communities from Stordalen Mire, Sweden - C.B.S.T-25.v5 | ecosystem: Environmental > Terrestrial > Soil > Wetlands > Peat | place: Sweden: Norrbotten County, Stordalen... | reverse complement strand
GCTTCGCCCTTGGCCGCGACGGTCATCGAGCCGTCCAGGGCGTAGCCGCCTGCATTCGGTGTCCACTCGACCTCAGTCGAGCCCGCTGAGGCTTCGGCGCTCAAGCCCCGCTTTCCTGAGCCCGCGCAGTTCGAATCGACGCAGTTCGCACACAGGCAGTTCGCACACAGGCAGTTCGCACGCGGATCGGCCGTCACCGTCAGCCCCACCGTATTCTCGTTGAAGCTGAGCGCGGAGACCGGCGCGCCATAGCCCCACTGCAAATTGTCCCAGCCCCAGGCCGTACCATAAGGCTCGTCGGGGAAAAAGCTGTCGTCGCCCACCACGCTGCCCGCGACGACGCGCACGCCGGTCTTCTTCACCTCTTCAGCCAGCAGTTCCAGTGGCTCCATGGCGCGAGGCTGCTTCTGGGCTTGGTCGTCCGCAGCCGGCGGCCCGGCAGCGCTTGCAGCGGTGGGATTCGCGGCAGCCGCACTCACCGCGGGCGGCACGGCATCCGGCTCTCGATACGGATAAGGCCGCGCGCTCAGCGTGGGGTCGCCCGCGCCCAGCAGAATCAGGTCGCCGTGCAATACACCCGCCTTGTCCACCGCGCCGCCGGCCACCACGTTGGTGGTCCAGGCGAGTGTTTCCACCGGCAGCAGGGCAAAGGCGGCCGCCGTGGTCGTGAGCTTGGCCGTTGAGGCCGGGATCAGGAGCCGGCTTTCGTTCCATTCGTAAACCGGCTGGCCATCGAGCGTCGTTACGCTGATGCCCCACTCCGCACGGCTCAGCGCCGGGTCGGCCAGGAGGTCGCGGATGCGATCGCCCAGCGGCTGCCCGGTTGCCACCGGCTGCCCGGTTAGAAGAGCATGCGCCGCGTTCCCGCCCTCGGGCTCAGCCACGCCCTGCGCCAGCAGCCCGGTGGAAGAAAGCAGAAACCCAGCGGCCAAAAGCGCCGTAAACCGCCCAAAAACCGTCATGGACGGAGTGTAGCAGGAGGGCAAAGGCGGGTGGCGCGGCGCTGAGTGGATCCCCGCTCGTAGAATCTTTCCAGCAGCTCTTCGGGTGAAAGGCGCGGGATGAAGCGGCTGCGGAAAAAGGCCGTTCCCAGGGTTAATTGCCGGGGAATCGGAAGGCAGGGGCTAAAGGCTGCCCCGATTTTGCTGGATTTACGGCACGGGCAAATTGCGGCACGGCTGAAGTCATGCTTCCACAATGCGCGTATGCAAACGAGTTTCCCCGCAGCCTGTGAAGCCCACGCCTTTAAAACATCAACCTGTTTCCCGGCTAAATGGAGAGCCCCCAACCCCAATGGACGCAGCAAAACGAAAGATTACCCCCTGGCAACTGCGCAGCCGCACGCTGGAACTCGGCCGCCGCACGCTGGTGATGGGCATCGTCAACCTCACGCCGGACTCATTCAGCGACGGCGGAGCTTTTCTCGATCCCGAATCCGCCGTGGCGCACGCGCTCGAGTTGCTCGACGAAGGAGCCGACATTCTGGACCTGGGCGCGGAGAGCACCCGGCCAGGCTCGCGTGCGGGCAGCTCCGCTGCTTCCGGTTTTGCACCAAGGGTCAGTGCAGAGCAAGAGCAGGCGCGGCTGCTGCCCGTTCTCGAGGGCATTCTGCGGGCGCGGCCCCAGGCAGTGGTATCCATCGATACCTACAAGGCGGCGACGGCGCGGGCGGCTCTCCGGGCGGGTGCGGAGATCGTCAACGACGTAAGCGGATTTACGTGGGATGAAGAGATGGTCTCGGTTTGCGCGCGGGCTGGCTGCGGACCCGCAGGCATTCCCAGCCCCGCAGGCATTCCGGGAGTCGTCCTGATGCACACGCGGGGGCGGCCCGACGAGTGGAGCGCGCAGCCGCCGATTGCTTTCGGCGAGTTGCTGGCCGCGGTGCGCGATGGGCTTGCGGCGAGCCTCAGGCTGGCTACCGCGGAAGGGATTCCGCCCGAGGCGATCGTGCTCGACCCCGGCTTCGGATTCGGCAAGCGCTTCGAGGAAAACTACGCGCTGCTGGCCCGGCAGGCGGAGTTGCTGGCGCTGGGAAGGCCGCTCCTGGCCGGGGTCAGCCGGAAATCCTTTTTGGGACGGACGCTGGCACAGTTGCATGGAGGAAGCGACGCGCCGGTCGAGGCTCGCGAGACGGCCAGCGTGGCGGCACAGGTCGCGGCCATCCTGCATGGAGCCTCCATCGTGCGCGTCCACGCTGTGCGCCCGGCCGTCGAGGCAGCCCGCATCGCCGACGCGGTGCTGGCGGCTTCGCCTCTGAGCGAAAAGAGCGCGACTTGAGGCTCAACTCACGACGCGTCCCGGGTGGTTCATCCGCTCAAATCCCTGAAGGTCTGCCTTTGGGATCGGGGTGCGGGTCCCGATTCTTCTGAGCGGTAATTGCCGGTTTGCCAACAGGAAATCGAAGCTATTCCTCTGTGTTCTTGACGAGAGGGCGAAGAAGTTGAGGAAGTTTGGGAAAGTCTTTGGGACTGACGTGCGAGGGAGATACCGGTGCAGGACCATTCTCATTAAGAAACGCCGTCCCCATTGGGCCGAGCAGCATTTGCAGGAACTTGATCGCGCCGTCACGATTGGGTGCGCCATTCAACAAGGTAATGCCCCACGAGACGCTGACCGCCCGAACGGGAACCGACTGCACGCTCCCTGGTGTTTCCAGTCCTGGGAGAACCACCACGGCGTTCTTTGAGTAATACTCATTTCTGGCGGGGTCGGAAAGGTTGATCTCCGCGGGCAGGTCAACGTAACGAAAGTCGGGATCATTCCTGGCTCTGGCACGTGCGCTGTGCTCATAGGTCAGTTGGAAGTCGTAGAGCTTGCCCAGAGCGTCAACAGAATGGTCCGGGCCGGGCAAAACCAGCTGCCCCATCAGCTTGTCGTAGAGCAGCGGCTGCTTGTAATACTCCTGCGCAAGCTGGAAGATCATGTACGACCGGTAGGCGCCGGGGTCCATGAAGGGTACTCCACCGCCAATGGCCACCCCCGGCGAGGTCAGAATCTTGTACCAGTCGGCCGATGCCTTGGGAATCGAGTTGGGAGGATCGAAGGGGCCGCTCTTGGGGTCAACGATGGCCAGTTTCTTCTCGGCGATGTCCTTGGCTGAATACGCCAGCACCATTCTGCCCTTGGCAAAGACGATGGTGAAATTCGCCAGGCCCGTGGGCTTCAGGAAGAGGTCGATGTCCCGATAATCGGCCGGCGCGTAAAGGTCGCAAACCGGAGTTGCGGCGGCGCACTGCCGTCCCATACCCACGCTGGAGCCAAATTTGTCGATTACCTGGATGCCGGTCTGGCAGGTCAGGGCCGCTTCCAAGGGTTTGAATGCCGCAGACACGCTGCCGGCGTGATAAATGGTGAGTTTCTGTCCGGTGGGCGGCACGCAACTGGCCGCCTGCCCGCTCAGGGTTGCTGCCAGTGCGAGGCTTGGAAGAGCCAGCACCAGCGAACGGGCGCAGGTTTGGAAGACGGTTCTTTTCGACATTTTGATTCCTTCTCAACTGCTCTTCGGGGTTACTTTCGGCCAGGGCGCGAGACAGTTGAAGCGATTCCAGCCGATTGATGGGAGAACTCATCAGTGCATCAGGGGCGATGCATCGAATTGAAGGAACGGGTGCGGTTCTTGAAGGATTCAGGTTTTAAGGTACAGGCTTTGAAGGGTACGGGCTTCAGCCAGTACATGCCAAAGGCCAGAAGAAAGGGGCTTTAGCCCCTGAGGGCAAGGAAGGCATAGTGACTGGATTGGGTTCAGGAATCGACCAATCCCCAGGGGCTAAAGCCCGCGTTGATATTGTGAGGTTTATGTACGGGCTAAAGCCCGTACCCTCCAGCTAAATCTCGATTGCGGTTCAGAAAAAGAGAGCCAGGCGTTGCGCCTCTGAACTTCCGGGGACGCGAACGCCTGGCTGCTCTGTTTAGAACTCGTAACGCATGGTGGCCGTGATCAGACGCGGCTCACCCATGTGGGCGAGGTTGGCGCCGACCTGTCCATTGGTGATGCCCGGGCCCAGCGTTGACCAGTAGTGAACATTCGAGACGTTGTTGACGGTAACGAGCCAGGTAGCCAACTTACCGAAGACCCTGGCGCTATAACGGCCGCCGAGATCGAAGTCGTTGTACTGGGGCACCCAGTAGCTGTTCCTGTCGTCGGCGGCGCGGCGGCTTACATGCTGCCAGTCGAAGGTGAAGAAGGCAGTAGACAGCACCGGCAACTGGTACTCGGCCAGGATGTTGGATTTGTAGTCGGGGATGCCGATAAAGTTCTTGTTGTTGGTTACGTAGCTGGGGCAAATCAAAGCGCTGGCGGCAACCCCGGTGGGAAGGGTGCAGGTGGCCGAGACATACTGATTGCCTACCGGCAGGTAGAGTACCGTGTCGGTCAGCTTGGGATTCAACGCCGTGATTCCGCCGATTACCCTCAGGCTCTTGGTGACATTGCCGGAGAGCATGGCCTCGGCGCCGTAGTTGATCTGCTGGCCGATGATCTTGTCGATCTCGCAGATCTGCCCGGTTACCGTCAGAGTGCCACCCACGCCGCAGACATTGCTCGTGTTGGATGCGTTATAGCCAAACAGTCCGATAGTGTTGGCAAAGGGGCGCCTGATGCGGAAGACATCGGCCGAGAAGTTCATCCTCTGCGATTCCACCTTGTAGCCCATCTCCACTTCCGTGCTGCGGTAGGGAGCAAGCGCCTCGCTGGCGTTGTAGATATAGACGTTCGTGGCGGGTTTGGGAGGGGTGCTGGTGCTAATTGTGTCACCTGGGGCTGTGTCCGGAGCCTGAATGCCGTCCGTCCAGGTAACGTAGGCTGTCTGGTTCGGCCTTGGCTTGTAGAGCACGCTGGCCGTGGGGCTGACCCCCTGGGACATATAGCCGGTGACTTCTTTTGCTGGGCCGCCGGGCGCGTTGTAGCCGGTCGTCCAGGTCCAGTCCTGGCTGGCGGCCACGTGCAGAAGCCATTTCGGGGTCACCGTGATGGTGTCGCCAAAATTGAATCCCTGCTGGTGAACGATGCTGGAAACGTAGAGGCCGTAATTGCCAGTGTAAGGCTGATAGGTGGGGTAATCTACATCAATCTGCGGGTTGTTGATGTTGGCATAGCAAATGCCTGTACCGGTTGGTCCCGTGCACAAAAAACCGGTCGGGATGGCGGTTTTGGGAGCCCAGGTACCAAATTTGTAACCGGTGCTGCCAAAGACCACATCGTTATTGACGCCCCACGTCTTGAATTTGCCGGTAACGTATCCCAGGTCGCTCTTGACCTGGAAACGGCCGGAGATCGTTGTCTGGAACATGTTTTCCGGTTCCGTCTGGTAATCGCCCTTCGTGTCAAAGAGCGCGTTGACCGCCGTGGTGAGGTTGCGGTAGCTGATCTGTTGCAAAACCCCGATATAAAGGTGCCAGTTGGGGCTGAAATCGTGCGTTGCCCGCACCTCGGTGATCTGGTTGTTGGTATTGGATCCCAGGAAGCGCTGTCCATAGCCCTGGCGCTCTGGGTCGGGGGCATTCACCGGCAGTGTGGAATAACAGTTCTTGTTGTAGCCAAATGTGGAGCCAGACGTAGTCGTGCAAGTAGCGGTAGGATTCTCTGTCGGGTTGTAGGAGAACCAGCCGGGGTATCCATGCTGCCAGATGTTGTAGAAGCTGAAGTTACCGGTAACCGTGGTGTGGGCGAAGGGACGCATATCGAGCGTGATGTCGGCCAACTGGCGGCGCAGCTGGCTATTGGTGACGTAGCCGGTGCCGTCGCCCAGGACCCCGTTGATGCGGTAGCCGAAGATCTTCTTCGGACCAAGGCGGCCGCCCAGGTCAACATGGCCGGTCATGACGCTGCGGCCCTCATAATCCACCTCAGCCTCGCGGAAGGGCTCTTCGGTAGGGGCCTTGGAGACGAAATTGAAGGTGCCCGAGGGGGCGGCGGGGCCATACATCGAGCCGCCCACGCCGCTGAGAACCTCAATCTGTTCGTACTCCTCCAGCGCGAAAGGCACGGTGACCGCAAATCCCATTCCGTCCATGCGGTCGCCCTGCATGTTGGTTCCATACATGCCGCGGGTTTCAGGGCGCAGAACCTCCGGTCCCTGCTGCTCCTGGAAGGAGACCAGCGGCAGGTACTTGGCTATCTGCTTGAAGCTTCTCGAATGCGTATCCTCGATCAACTGGTGGGAGATCACATTGATCGTATAGGGCTGGTTCACGATGGGCGTCGGGCCGAGGGGCGTAGCGGGCGCCAGTACGTCCACGCGGTAGGAGTTCTCGAACGAACCGGCCTTGACGCTTACGGATTCCGTGACACCGGCTAGATCGAGAGAGAAATCGTAGTGGAAATTCTGTCCTGCAGCCACTCTGAGCGCTCCGCTCCGAGCTGGCTGAAAGCCGTAGGCCGCGATGGCAACCGAATAGCTCCCCGGATCCAGTACTGGAAACGCATAGGATCCCTGATCGTCGGTTGCTGCTGTGGTCTTTGCCGCGGTCGCGAGGTTGGTAAGAACGACTTGGGCATTCACGAGTGTCGCCTGGTTCGGGTCCTTGACCACGCCGGTTATCGAACCCGTACTCGTGGTGTTCTGAGCCAAAGCGGGGAGTGAAGCGAATAAAACGGAGAGCATCACTAGCAAAAGTCTTTTCATCAATAGTCCAGTCCTTATTCCAGTTCTTGAGTTGCCCCGCAATGATGGCGCTTCGGGGGCTGTGGCAGATGCACCTAATCGGACAGTTGCACGTGCGCAACGATGCCGGAGAGCTCCGATGCAGCTATTTATCTAATCGCACGTATCGTGCCAATGTCGCGCCGGATGGCGTCGTATCTCTTCAACGCAAGCGCAGTAGAGCAGCGAAGCTCATTTCATCTCGATACTGGCGATTGAAGATGATGATTCTAAACAAGTTGAACTTTCTGGTCGATTTGTGCAGCGGGCGCATGAATCCTCCCTGCTCCACGCCAGAGAACCGGATATGCCCACCAGATGCCGGGAGCCCTGTTCCATTCAGGTGTCCCGAGATGGCGCGAGTGTCACAAAACGTGACAGTTGCCCCGGGGTTCAGTCGCTCTCCGGGCGTACTGGAAGTGCCGATGGTGCAGTGCTTTTAGTGTCAAAATGGAACACTTGATCAAGGGATGTACCGCGCCATTGGCGATTGGATTCGTGACGCTTCCGGGAATGTCAAAACACGCGTTAAATGTGACGAATATCACCGCCAAGTCTGTTCCAGATGAAGCATAGTGTAAATCTGTGATTAGTATGGAGGTCTAAGTGCCCTTAGACAATCTCGTCATTCAGAATGCATGGCAGCAATACACCGGCGGGTTCTCCTTGGACGTTCGCCGTCTGAATCCGGAGATTGCAAGCTCATGGCAACGCTGCCATAACCTGAGCGTTGATCCGCTTTGCCCCGAGTGCCAGAGCGTCGACCTGCTCCAGCTCAAAGACCGCCTCTTCCAGCGCCAACTTCTCGTCAATATCGCACGGCCCGTGATCGAGCGGTTGTACAACTTTGTAAAAGATACCGGATTCCAGGTGGTACTCAGCGATGAGACCGGGTTTCTTCTGGATGTGATCGGTGATTCCGATGTTGTCTTGCTCACACGCGGGGTGGAGATGTGTCCTGGGGGGAACTGGAGTGAGGCATCGAAGGGCACCAATGCGATAGGCACCGCCATTTTTGAGCGCAAGCCGGTACAGGTTTATGCCGCGGAGCACTACTGCAAGCAAAACCACTTTCTGGTTTGTTCAGCATCCCCCATCTTCGACGCCGACGGCAAGATGGTGGGCGTGCTCGACCTGAGCGGCGACTATCGCTCTTCCAATGTTCACACTTTGGGCATGGTCGTGGCGGCGGTTGGCGCCATCGAGAATCAGCTTCATCTGCGGCGCGCCACGGAGAAGCTTTACAACGCCTACCGCTATTCCTCCATTCTGCTTGAGAGCATGTCGGATGGGATGCTTTCAATTGATAACCGAGGGGTTGTGACCGAGATCAACGCCAAGGGCGCGGAGATCTTCGACATCGACCCGAAATTCGTGCGGGGACGGCATATTACTCAGATGACGAGTTGCCATCTGCCGCTTTTGCAGATACTGAATGATGGCTTACAGTACGAAGACAAAGAGGTTGTCTGCGACTCGTCCGGCAAAAAGATTCGCAGTTCCGCTTCGCTGCTTCGCGACGAGGGAGGGGCGATCATTGGCGCGGTTGCAACCTTCCGTGAGATTTCGAAATGGCGGCCTCCTTCCAGAACGTGTTGTCTTTCAGCGCCGCGTGTTTCCGTTGACGACATTGTGGGCGACGGCGCCGGCATGACCGAATTGAAGACCCGCGCCACGATGGCGGCGGCCAGCTTATCCACGGTGCTGCTGGAAGGCGAAAGCGGCACGGGCAAGGAACTTGTTGCGCAAGCAATTCATTACAGTGGACAAAGAAGCACAGGGCCGTTTGTGGCCGTCAACTGCGCCGCCTTGCCGGAGACCTTGATTGAAAGTGAATTGTTCGGCTACGAGGAAGGATCATTCACTGGAGCGAAAAAGGGTGGTCAGGCAGGGAAGTTCGAGATGGCGAATGGAGGAACGCTGTTCCTCGATGAGATCGGCGACATGCCGCTCAGCGCGCAGATGAAACTGCTCCGGGTCATTCAGGAACGAAAGGTGACGCGCATCGGCTCCTCCGCCGAGCGAGTTATTGATATTCGAATTATTGCCGCTACGCTGAAGGACTTGAAACAGGAAGTGAAAGAGGGGCGTTTTCGGCAGGATCTTTACTATCGGCTGAATGTGCTCAATCTCCGCATACCGCCATTGCGGGAGCGGCTGGAAGACATTCCCGCGCTCGCTCAGAGTCTTTGCATCAAAATCGCCGAGAGGATGAAGGTAGCGCCCAAGGTTTTCGACGAAGACCTGCTGGAAAAGCTGAAGTCCTATCCTTGGCCTGGGAATGTGCGGGAACTGGAGAACCTGATCGAGAGAGCGATCAATCAGGCAGGGGACGATTCACTCTTGCGAACGGCATACTTCGATCTCACGGTTCCCGGTGGCGAGACGAATCCGGGCCTGCCCGCTGAAATCGCTCCGTTGTTGTCTCTTGTCGAAGTGGAAAAAGAGATGATCTGGAGAGCGGTTACCCACTACAAACACAACATCCACAAGGCCGCAATGTCGCTCGGAATCAGCAGGAACACCCTGTATCGCAAGATGAAAGAGTACGGAATCGACGAGGCTGTATCCGCCGCCTCACAGCCCCAGGCAGCCCACTTTGTGAACTGAGTGCTGCGCCCCGCGGTACTCCATCTTCCTTAGGTTGCCTGGCTGTCCGCCTCTGGGCCGAAGAACGGCGCCCAATGCCGCATCCGTTTGGGCATGTGCGAGCCTATAGAGGCGATCAGCAGAACCACGACCAGGATCGCAAAGCGGTGACTCCACGCAAACGGAACGGCACAGAGTAGCGCCAGTTTGATCATCACGAGAATTCCCCAGCCCTCAAAGAAAGCTCGCCAGGAAGGATAGGCCTCAATCAATGCCATGCCAACGCCGCTGGCGATTGCCACGTAGAGCGCGCGGCGCAGTGGATCGATCGGTGCGTTGAAGGCATGTCCCCCGACAAGAATGCTGATCGCCAGAAGGTGCAGGGCTCGAAACAGGATGCTCCAGACTCGCGCATGGGCAATTGCAGGCTTGGCGTCGAGAGGTTTTGGCATTCAGTTCTCCGGGTGCGGCATTGAAACGGCCGTGTTCTGAAATCCGCTCACACCGCACTCTGTTCAAACTCGAAGCCGAGCTGCTGCAACGAAGCGCGAACAGCGGGATCCTGCAATAGCTCGAGAAAACGGAGCACCGGAGCTCGTTGCGTGCGATTCTTCGGAATCACAAAGTCGTAGTGCTCGGCTTGCAAAGGCAGAAATCCAAGCCCATATTGTTGGGCGACAGTACGGATAGCAACGCCCCAATCGGCCCGGCCCTGTGCAACAGCGGCGGCCACCGCATTGTGAGTTTTTGCCTGGTTGGAGTATCCTCCGGGCTCGCATCCCTTCAAGAGACCGTCAATCAGGATACGGGTGCCGCTTCCGGCGTTGCGATTGATGAAAAGACAAGCAGGGTCTGCGCACGCCTCTTCCGCAGCCTGCTCTGCGCTCTGTCCTTCGAACCGGGTATCTCCGCCACGAAACACAATCCCCTGGAGTCTCGTATATCCGGTCGCGAGTTGAAGATCATTTGCTAGGAATGGACGATTGTATTCTCCGGTTACTGGATCCAACAGGTGGATTCCCGCGATGTCGCATTCGCCTCGTTTGGCTGCCGTCAGGCCACCGTTGCTGCCCACATTCAGCGCTCGAACCGAGAATCCCGCATCGATGACACGGTCGATCAGCAGGTCGAGTCCGACGCAATGGCTGCCGATGATGACCAGGTCCGCCAGCGAGTGATGTGCGCCGATCAAGGTCACGTCCACTTCTTCGCCTGCGGAAAGCGCCTCCGTCTGCGCGCCGACCGCGAAAAATCCATCGGCCTGTCCAAACGAAGTGACCGATCCGGAGCCCTTACTCGTAGGATAGGCAATGAGCTTCCCGTCCAGGCCGCGAACCAGTGAGACCATGACGTATTCCGTGCGTCCGCGATCTGAACTGATGCGGGTGGGAAGTGAGGCATTTACTGTTTCGTGGCGCCCCGTTGGAAGCCCGGCGAAGGCCCGAATCACTGGTGCAACAAATTCATGGAAGGTGAAAATAGCAGAGGTCGGGAAGCCGGGAAGCACAACAACGGGTTTACCTCGTGTTACGGCCAGACATACGGGCTTTCCCGGCTTGAGAGCGACGCCGTGAACCACAATCCCTGGGTCGGTAAGCTTGCTGACTGCGCGATAAGCCAGGTCACCAGCGCCCTTGGATGTTCCCCCCGAAAGCAGAACGATGTCGCACTGCAGGGCCCGTTCGAGCACGGCGGCAATCTCTTCTTCGTTGTCGTGAGCAATGCCCAGCGGTACGGGCAAGCCGCCGGCCTCCTCGACAGCCCCGGCGAAGATCGTACCGTTCGAGTCGTAGACGCCGCCCAGGGGGCGCTCATCTCCCGGTGCGACCAGTTCATCGCCGGTGGAAAAGATGCCTACGGTTGGTTGACGCCAAACATTGACTTCGCCAAGTCCGATAGCCGCCAGACAGCCAATCTCGCGCGAAGTGAGAACCTGGCCAGTGCGCAGAACCGTTTCGCCCTGTGCGATGTCACTGCCAGCCGCGGCAATGAAGGCGCCCGGCGAAACTGTCCGATAGACGTCGACGATCACCTGGCCGAGCCGCTCCTGCGCGTCGGTGTACTCCACCATGACGACGGCGTCGGCCCCGCGCGGAATCATGCCCCCGGTCGCCACAATGGTGGCGAATCCCGCCACCACATCCGCCGCGGGAACGACACCCGGTGTAAGAATCTCTGCATTGAGTTCGAGCGTGCGTGGCGAATCGTCCGTTGCTCCTACAGTATCGATGGAGCGAACGGCAAAACCATCCATCCGCGAGCGGTCGAATCCAGGGACATCGACCCGGGAAATCACATTGCGCGAGAGAACTCGCCCCAGCGCCTTTGCCAGTGAAACAATTTCTTCTCCCAACGGCGCCAGCTTGAGGTGATGGCGGAAGCGCGCTTCGGCTTCGTCGCGATCGATCACATCGAGAAACTGCTGCTGCCGCGCCGCACGAAGCATGGCCGAGTTCTGTACCTTCGTCATCTTCAATTGCCTTCCACTCCATGAGGTTCGTCGTAAGTGTAAACATCCATAGTGGCTCCGGGTGCGTAACCTTCCAGAGTGGCGGGAATCATGATGAATCCATCCGCACGAACTACGGACGCGAGCCCTCCCGAGTCATCGTTGCCCAGCGGAATTACGTCGCCTGCGATCAGCAGCACGCGGCAAAGTTCCACTGTCCCGACTGACGAAACAATCTTGCGCTTGAGCTTTCCTTGCCGCACGCGATACGGCAACGATGGAGCGCGGCCACTGAGGTTCCTGATCAACCGGCCCGCAAACAGGTCGTAGGCGTGCAGGCAATCCAGTGGGCTGCCGGGCAGCAGGATCACGGGAATCTCTCCAACACATCCCATGCCAGTGGTTCCTCCAGGACGCACCGCGATGCCGTGAAGGCTAAGAGTGCCGCCGGCAGCCAGAGCCAGGGGTGCTTCGTCGTCAGGTCCCACACCCGTGCGCCCGCAAACCAGAACTAGATCCGCACCGGGGCGGGCAATCCACTCCTCAATCGCACCGCGTTCTTTGATCCCGTACCTGCAAATCTCCACGGTTCCGCCGTCGCGAACAACGAGGGCGCGCAGCATGGGGCCGTTGGCATCGGCGAGTTTGCCGACTTTGGACGACTTGCGTCCAACAAGGAGGAGCCGCACCAATGGACGCCGAATGACACTGACCCGTTTGATGCCGAACGAGGAGATCAATCCAATATCCGAAGCCCTGAGTGGCCGTGAAGTCTCGATCAGGGTTGCCCCCATTTGAACTTCCTGACCTTTCACGCTTACTCCCTCTCCCCGCGCCACGCTTCCAATCAGGTTCGCCCCCTCCGGACCGGCCTGCGCCAGATCGAAAGGGGCAACGGCATCCGCGCCCATCGGAAGCGTAGTGCCATTGGTGACCAGCGCGGCGGAAAACGGACTCAGTGGAGGTTGATAGTCCTGCAAGCAAAAAGGAAGTGGGTTGTAGCTGCCCGCGCCAACCGTCTCACAGGAACGCAGGGCGTAACCATCATGGCTGGCGGTATCGGCTGGCGGAACATCGGCAGGGGAAAGGAGAGGTTCCGCGAGAATGCGCCCAACGGCACCGCCGAGAGCAACGCTTTCAGCATCCTGAATTCTCGAATAGCGATCGACCCACGCGATCGCCTCGTTCAGGGAAGCCCGCTCGGCGAATCCTTGCATTCTTACATCGCGCGGCACGCGCTGCGGCGTATCAGCCATAAGAATACTTCCTGGTAGCTAGACTACTATCCTTCATTGATGATTATCCGCCGATTTCAGACATCGAGAAGGGAGTAATGAGCGATTCGCTGTCCAATAAATGGTGCCGGTCAGGTTTGTTTCTGAGTACACGCATCAGGACGCCCCGCAACTCGTCGTCGCTCCGGTCCAAATACGGCTTGAGACTTGTTTCTCCATTATCAAACAGACATCCTTTTACGACGCCTGACGCGGTGACGCGAATGCGATTGCAGGACGCACAGAAATGATTGGAGATTGGAGTGATGATGCCGATCGTTCCCAAAGCTCCGGGAATCCTGAAAATCTTCGCCGGTCCTGCCGCTCCGGCATTGGGCACCGGATTCAGAGGATAGGTCTTGCTGATTTGCTGAAGAATCTCTTCTCCAGAGACAAAGGCCGACGACCAATTGGGCGCGATGCTTGTCGGCATGTACTCGATGAACCGGACCTGGTGGGGGGTCCGGAGCGTAAGCGCGGCAAAATCCAGGAATTCGCCGTCGTTTACGCCCCGAATCACCACCGTGTTGATCTTCACGGAAGGAAAACCGGCTTCCTCGGCGGCGTCGATTCCGTCCATTGCTTTTCTCAGATCGCCGCCGCGCGTGAGCATCGAGAAGGTCTTCGGCTGCATGGAATCGAGACTCACATTGAGGCGGTGCACCCCGGCGCGCCGCAGATCGGCCGCGAATTCTCGCAGCATCAGGCCGTTCGTTGTGACGACGAGTTCCTTCAGCCCATCGATAGCGGAGAGGTTCTGGAGAAAATTGACAAGGCCCTTCCGGACCAGTGGTTCGCCGCCCGTAATCCGGATCTTTTCGATGCCCAGGGAAGCCGCAAGACGCGCAACGCGGTGCAGTTCCTCAAAACTCAAAATATCGCTGTGCCGGAGTTTGCGGATTCCCTCGGCGGGCATGCAGTACTGACAGCGCAAATTGCACCGGTCGGTGACCGAAAGCCGGAGGTAGTTGATGCGACGACCATGAGTGTCGATGGGGACCATATGCCGGATACCAAAGTGCTAGCAAAACATATGCATTTTTAGTGCCATACACGGAATCAGAGCTCATCGCGGATTCCCGCCAATATTGATTGTATGCATAGTCAGGTTGTGGCGACAGTCAGAGCCAATCAATTCTCGCAATCCCTTGCGCTTGCTGGCTGGACTCCTTGCATCCGTCCTGGACGAGAACCGAACTGGCACAAGGCACGCATTCCGGATCAAATACGAGCGAGGTTGCATTTTGTGACACCTGTTCCATTTCGTGACAACAGAATGAGACAGTCCACTCCGCGATTCGGGCTTTGGGTTTCCCGCGCCGTCCACGAGCGGGTATTGGCTCACAGTCATTTGCACTTGGAATCGAGCGCTTTCGACTCGGGCTCACGGCATAAACATAGGTGTTCGGTCGGAAATGTGGTTTGGCATGGATCTGATTACGGACATTCTGCGAGAAAAAACCGTAACTTGGCACATGACGTGCAATTATGGGTAGCGCACAGGTTGCCGGTAACATCGCTCCGGGTGTCAACCTCAAGGCGCGTCACCAGGTCGGAGTCCAGACATCATACGGTATCTAGCTGTTTCTACCGTTGGGTGCTGCAATCTGTTGCGAACTGGGTTACTTAACGCCCTCTGGGCGTGCGAGGATACTGACGCATGGCTATCCAGAGGGCGGTGCGTTGCGTCCACGTCAGATTGGATTGGAGATAGTATGCCGAAAGTATTGATGATTCATCCAGACCGGTGCACTGGATGCCAGAACTGCGAGCTGGCTTGTAGCTTCAGCCACGAGAATCAGTTCCGGCCCACAGCGACCCGTATCCATGTGTATAGCTGGGAGCGAGAGGGCTTCTCGGTTCCCATGATGTGCCAACAATGCGATTCCGCTTCGTGCGTGAAGGTATGTCCAACTGGCGCGCTGCATCGCGCCAAGGGAACCACGCTGGTGGAGTATTCCCGCGAGAAGTGTATCGGCTGCCGCATGTGCACGATTGCATGCCCATTCGGCAACGCCGTATACGACAGTGTGACCGAGTCCATCCTCAAGTGCGACACTTGCGACGGCGATCCTGCCTGCGTGCAGTTCTGCCCCAGCCAAGCGTTGGAATTCGTCGATGACAACATCTCTACACGCTCTCGGAAGAGAGAACTCGCAGGCAAGTTCAAGTCTGCTTTTGAGGGGGCATAAGCATGAACGGCTATAGCGGGACAATTCTTCGTGTCAACTTGACGACCGGGGCCGTGACCAGGCAGGCCACCGATATGAAAGACGCGGCTCTCTATATTGGAGCGCGCGGCTTGGCGGACAAACTCTATATCGACGAGGTCGATCCGAAAGTCGATCCACTCTCGCCCGACAACAAACTGGTCTTTGCTCCGGGTCCATTCACAGGCACCTTCGCTCCCTCCGGCGGCCGCTACCATGTGGTCACCAAGGGTCCGTTGACCGACGTGATCGCTGGCGCCAACTCGGGCGGATCGTGGGGACCCGAGCTGCATTATGCCGGCTACGATGCTCTCATCATTGAGGGCAAGGCGGATGAGCCGGTCTATCTGTGGATCAAGGACGATGTCGTCGAGATTCGCAAGGCTTCTCATCTGTGGGGCAAGTGGGTGCCGGATACGACAGACCTGGTCCGCGCTGAGACCGACGTGGAAGCCAAGGTTGCATGCATCGGACCGGCAGGCGAGAAGCAGGTTCTGTTCGCGGCGATCATGAATGAAATGCATCGCGCTGCCGGGCGCGGCGGCGTTGGCGCCGTGATGGGCTCGAAAAACCTGAAGGCCATTGCTGTGGTCGGAACCAAGGCTATCAGCGTCGCCCGGCCAAAGGAATTCAAAGACGCCGTTCTCGTTGGACGAAAGGGCATCAAGGAGCATCCGGTGGGCGGCGCAGGACTGAAGGCGTACGGCACCGATGTCCTGGTCAATATCCTGAACGAGATCGGCTCGTTTCCGGTGCATAACTTCCAGGATGGTTACTCTCCAACCGCGGACAAGGTTGGCGGCGAGACCCTGGCGGCCAATCAACTAGTTCGCGCCAAAGGATGCTTCTCCTGCGTGATCAGTTGCGGGCGCGTCAGCAAGGTCAAGAATCCCAAGTACGCCGGAGAAGGCGAAGGCCCCGAGTATGAGGCGGCCTGGTCGATGGGGCCGGATTGCGGAATCGACAACCTCGATGCGGTGACGCATAGCAATCACTTATGCAACGAGATGGGCATGGACCCTATTTCGTTCGGATCCACCCTGGCCTGCGCCATGGAATTGTTTGAAGCCGGCCTCATCACCTTGAAAGAGACGGAGGGTGTGGACCTCAGCTTCGGCAATGTCGATGCGATGGTCGAGATGACACGCAAGACGGGCCTGCGCGAAGGCATCGGCAACAAGTTGGCGCTTGGCTCCTATCGCCTTGCCAACTCCTATGGGCATCCGGAACTTTCCATGACGGTGAAGAAGCAGGAGATCCCGGCTTACGATCCGCGCGGAATTCAGGGCATCGGCCTGGAGTATGCCACCTGCAATCGCGGCGGCTGCCACGTGAAGGGATACACCATTGCAGTGGAAGTGCTGGGTTGCGGCGCCAAGCTCGATCCTCACGCCACACTCGACAAGCCATACTGGGTCAAGCTCTTCCAGGACCTTACGGCGGCCATCGATGCTTCCGGCGGCTGTATCTTCGGAACCTTCGGAATGGGCGGGGATAACTATTCGGCGATGCTATCGGCGCTGACGGGAGTTACCTACACCACGGAGGACTACCTGAAGGCCGGCGAACGGATATGGAACCTCGAGAAGATGTTCAACATCGGGGCTGGAATGACAAGCAAGGACGACCAACTGCCCTTGCGCATGACAACACTTCCCATCAAGACAGGGCCGTCGAAAGGCGAACTCAGTCATGTGCCGGAAATGCTGCCCGAGTACTACAAGTTGCGCGGTTGGGACGAGAAGGGTGTGCCGACACAAGAGCGGCTGCATGAACTGCAACTCGCCTAAGCAGGGAGACGAACGTCCGTGACCATCCGATACTTTGCTGATATCCGTGCGCTGACGGGTTGCGGAGAAGAAACGTGGACGAAGGCGGCGCCAGACATGCGCTCGCTCCTTGAGGGGCTTGCCGCGCAGCATGGCTCCGCCTTCGGCAAGCGTGTATTCGAAGGAGATCGACTCAACAGCACGATCATCATTTTCATCAACGGCCGCGACGTCGCGCACCTCAAGGGGATCGACTCCCCATTGGGGTGCGACGACGTTGTGGCTATCTTCCCGATGGTGGCAGGCGGTTGAGCGCGCCATGCGTGGAAGGAGGCAATAGTGACTGCAAGTTATGCCCCATTGATGCCGCTTGCGATGCTCCTCGGAGGAGTGCTGTTGCAACTCATCCTTGCCGGTGTACTGACGGCTCGGGCCAAGGGTTGGCTGGCGCTGTTCTCCGGAGTGAGCGCACTGGCTGGTGTTTTAGCGCTCTGGCCAGCCATCATGGCCGGAAACGCATACGATTTTACGCTCAGACACTGGGACGGACCGATTCAGCTTGCCTATCACATCGATGGGCTCAGTTTCCTGTTTGCGCTCATGGGCGCGGGGATCGGTTCGGCTGTGTTGCTCTACTCTGTGGGTTACATGGAGAAGGAGAAGGGCGCCACTCGATTCTATTCACTGGTCCTGATCTTTATCGCAGGACTGATTCACCTTGTATACACTTCCGATCTTTTTCTCGTCTATCTGAGTTGGGAATTGATTGGGCTCTGCTCTTTCTTCCTGGTTGGCTTCTGGTATCGGGATCGCGAAGCCGCATTCGGGGCACGCAAGGTGCTGACCATGACGCACCTAGCAGGTTACGGCTTGTTTGCGGCCGTGATGTTGATTTATTTCCGCACGGGCACTGCGCTTTGGACCGATTCACGGGTGCAGGGAGCGTTTACTACCGGAATCTTCCTGCTGTTTCTGGTAGCCGCCGTTGCCAAGTCGGTTCAATTCCCGTTGCATACCTGGATTCCCAGCGCCATGGCGGCTCCCACCCCAGTCAGCGCGTTGCTTCACGCCGCTTGCTATGTGAAGGCGGGCGTCTACCTGGTTGCCCGCATGCATTCGATTGGCCCTTGGCCTGCATCGTGGGGACTTACCGTGTCATGGTTGGGCGCGATCACGTTGCTGATTGGCGTACTGTTTGCCCTGGCGCAGCACGATCTGAAGAAGTTGCTCGCCTACCATACCGTGAGCCAGATCGGCTACATGATGCTCGGGCTTGGGCTGGGAACCCCACTGGGCATAGCCGCCGGCCTGTTCCACTGTCTGAATCACGGACTATTCAAGGGCGGACTCTTTCTGTGCGCCGGCGCGGTGCAGCACTCCTGCGGGACGCGCGACATGGATAAACTGGGCGGCCTGGGAAGAAGGATGCCGCATACCATGACGATATGGCTTGTCTGCGCGGCAGGCATTGCCGGCGTTCCGCTGTTCAATGGATTCGTTAGCAAGTGGATGCTCTACAACGCTGCCCTTGAAGTTCATCAGCCGATACTTGCGCTCATTCCTTGGGTTGGCAGCATTCTGACCGTCTTCTCGTTTCTCAAGGCCACCAGCGGCGTCTTCCTCGGAAGTGATGGCAGCGCCACCGAACATGCCCATGAATCCAATTGGACCATGGTTGCCGGCGGAGGCGTTCTTGCGGCCGGCTGCGTCCTGCTCGGTGTGGCTCCACAGTTGGCTGTTACCTACCTGCTGAACCCGCTGCTTCCGTCACTGGGCTGCGCGCCGCTCGCCGGAGTGAGTTGGTTCGGGCTCTCCTCGGGACAGGGAATCTGGCTGGCTTCCGGTGGGCTGATGCTCGGTATGGTCGCCTTGCTTTTGGGCACGCTGGTTGTCTGGGGCCCATCGCTCATGCGTGGCACGGCCACCGCGGGTGGCGCTCCTTCCGTATTCACAGGCGGGGAAATGCTTCCTCCGCGGGGACATATGGGAGCAAGCGATTTCTCTTACGCAATGAAACACGCGCTTGCTCCATTCTATCGCGCGTTCGATGTTGACGCGGTGTGGCTGGGTATCTGGCATCTGCTCAGCCGCATTGCTTCTTCCGTCGCAAAGCCGCTTGCAGCAGCGGAGAAATACACATGGGTGTTTCTTCCGATCCTCGCAGTAGCGGTCGGTGCTTTCGGCTGGTTTTCACCCGCAGGTAGCATTGAAGCTGTCCATGGCGCGGCGCTGAAAGTGCTCCAGATACCTATCCTGGCAATCGGAGTGGGAATTTCTCTGGCGGGACTTCTGCTGGCCTCCGCGGCAACCAAGGCATGGCGTCGCTTGCTTCTTCCCTTGGCTCTGGCCGGTGGACTTTCCATTGGAGGAATTCTCGCTCAGGGCTCTCTGTTGCGCACAGGCTTGCTGGAGGCGGCATCTGTTGTCGCATTGCTCGCACTTTGGAAGGCCAGCGACAAGTCTGCCGCGCGCTACGGCTACCTGCTGGCCATCGCGATTTCGGCACTGGGGATGGTTGGCGGAACCCTGGCAGCCGAACAGGGCAACGCACATCTCGCCCTGGCTTTGTTGCTGCCTGCCATTGCTGTCAAACTCGGTCTGGTGCCGCTCTGGTTATGGTTGCCGCTGGTTGCCGAATCCACTCCCGCCGTGTTGGCCGGGTTGGTCATCGGCGTCATCGACGTTGCGGCGTTTGCTGAAGTCCTGATTTTGCGCATTTCCGAGCCATGGCTGTTTACGCCCGCGCTGCCCTGGATCGTACTCGGAGCAGCTTCGGCTGTTGTGGGCGCATTTCTTGCGCTGGCGCAGCGGGACATCAAGCGGCTGCTCGCGTTCTCCACCGTGGAAGACCTTGGAGTGATGGTAGTAGCTCTAGCCTTCGGAGGTGACCTGGGGATCCATGGCGCACTGATTGGTGCAACCGTTCACGCCCTGGCCAAGGCATTGCTCTTTGCCAGCATCTCCGGACCTGAGGCGGATGGGACAAAGCTGACGGATGCACGAGGCTTGGCTTCGCGTTATCCGCTCGGTTCCGTCGGATTTGCGATTGGCGCCCTTGCCGTTCTGGGTGTTCCGCCAACCTTGGGATACGCCGCTCACTGGCGCATCTTCACTGCGGTCGCTGGGAACCCCGCGCTGCTCACCGCACTGTGCGGCGCGGCCATGCTCTCCGTGGCTGTCTATGCTCGCGCCATCACATTGTTCTGGTGGGGCCCGGATACTTCCCCGGAACGGCCGGTCCAATACAACAAAACACTGATGGCAGTTGCTGTTCTCCTGCTGGCCATCACGCTGCTTGCGGCCGGAGTTTGGCCGCAACTGCTGGGAGGTGTCGCATGAGCGGAACAGAACATGGCTTGATCTTTCGGCTGGTTGAGCGTGCGCGCCGTCGTTCCGCCTGGTTGTATCACTTTAATGCGGGCGCATGTAATGGATGCGATATCGAATTGATCACCTGCCTCACGCCGCGCTATGACGTGGAGCAAGCTGGCATCAAGCTCGAAGGCAGCCCCAGGCACGCCGATGTATTGTGCGTCTCCGGGCCCGTAACTCATACAACGCGTGAAGCTCTGGAAACCATCTACGGTCAGATGCCGGAGCCCAAAGTCGTCGTCGCCATCGGCTCCTGCCCGGCAACGTGCAATGTCTTTGCCGGGAGCCCGTTCATCGATGGCCCCTTGGACAAAATCATTCCTGTTGACATCTACGTTCCCGGCTGTCCTCCGCGCCCGCACGCGATCATCGAGGGAATTAGCCTGGCAATTGAAAGACTTGCGCTTCGCAAATCGGGAGCAACGGCGGTGAGCAAATGAATTCATCTCGTGCTTTTATTGCGCTGCTTATCTTTCCCGGATTGCTCTACGCTTTGCCGATTGGCTGGTTGATGTTGGGCATCGAGCGGAAGTTGAAGGCGCGTTTCCAGGGACGAATCGGCCCGCCACTCTCGCAGCCGTTCTATGACGTTGTGAAGCTGTTGGCCAAGTTGCCGGTCAGCCGCGAGGCCTCCGACATTCCACTCTTAACCGGGCTGCCCCTGTTGGCCATTGGCAGCATGCTCGGCACACTCGCGCTGCTGCCTGTGTTTCGAGATGAGAGTGGCCTCGTTGGCGACCTTATCGTGCTGGTCAGCCTGTTGGAGATTCCTCCGCTCTGTTTCATTCTGGCGGGCTACGCCTCACGCTCCATCTACGGCGAGGTCGGCGCAACGCGCGAGGCCGTCGTCAGCATCGCTTCCAACGTGCCGTTTCTCACTGCGCTGGTTGCGATGGCCGCTTCGGCTGGATCGATGCATAGCTCGCAGATCGTATCGTCGACTCCGTGGATGGTTCGCATTCCAGCGCTGGCCGCCATCCTGTTCTGCTTGCCCATAAAACTGCGTCTCAATCCCTTTTCCTTGGCCAACGCCGAACAGGAAGTGTTGGCCGGACCACTGACCGAGTTCGATGGTCCGCGGTTGGCGCTTTGGGAACTGGCGCACGCTTTGGAGTGGGTTGCGCTGATCGGCTTTGTGGTTGTGCTTGCCATTCCCTATCGGAGTCCACTTTGGTATGTGAATGCGGCGGGCTTCGTTTTGCTCTCGCTTGCACTGGTGCCGCTGCTCACCCTGCTGGCCGCATCCACGGCTCGGCTAAAGTTAGCGCAGGCAACCAGCATGATGTGGAGATGGGGCGGGTCCGTTGCTGCACTCGCATTGGCCGCGGCCTTTTTTGTCCGCTACGGGGGGCAATAGGATGCTGAAGATACTCAAGATGATTGCCGGAAATTTGATCGGCGACAAGGCCACGGTTCGGCTGCCTGGCAGAGTGCCGACGCCCTCCCGATTTCGTGGCGCAGTGACCCTGGATCCCGACAAGTGCATCGGTTGTGGCATGTGCTCTTATGTTTGTGTGAGCAATGCAGTCACCGGTTCGGAACAGGCAAACGCCTATATTTGGACCTATGATCCGGGGCGTTGCACATTTTGCGCCCGTTGCGTCGATCGTTGCCCGGGGAACGCGCTCAGCATGGATACCGGCCAGATGCCGTGCTATGAGCATCCCGGCGAACTGAGTACACGCCATCTGGTCAGATTTCATGCGTGTACGGAGTGCGGCGACCCCGTGCGTTTAGCCAGCGATGAGTTGCTCCAGCGGGCGTTCGACCACGTGAAGGATGAGACGCGCGAACTCGCGCACCTCTGTGAACGCTGCCGCCGCCGCCGCCTGCAACGCAAAATGATGCCGAGCGTTTTTTTTGAAAGCAAGGAGAAAACCCGATGACGGCAGAAGAGACGAGATTGAAGATTGGAGGCACCTGGACTGAGCGAGCCGATGGGTGGTGGCTCTCGGTTTCCGCCGCGTCGATTCGGAAGATTGCCCGCACCATGCTCGAGGCCGAGGCCCGCTTTGTGGCCATCGTGGCCTTGTCTGAACCCGCCAATGCGATGCGGTTGTCGTGGCATTGGGACATGGGCGGCACGCTTCTCTCGGCGGTGTCGTTCCTCGCCGAGGGCATCAATGTTCCGAGCATTGTCGAAATTTATCCGGGTGCGGATTGGGCGGAACGGGAAACCCGAGACTACTATGCGGTGACGTTTGAAGGCCGCAAGGAGACGCCGACTCTGATGCTCCGCAATGGCGACAAGCCGGGTGCCTTTTTGCGCACGAGTGGAGACCGACTATGAGTTATAACATCCCGATTGGACCCTACCACATTGCCCTTGAAGAACCTTACAAAATCGAAGTCGAGTGCGAGGGGGAAAACGTAATCGGCTCCTCGCTCAAGGTCGGCTTCAACTTCCGCGGTATCGAATGGCTCGCCCAGCGGAAGAACATCACGAAGTCCATCGCCCTGCTGGAGCGCGTTTGCGGCATCTGCTCGAACGTACACTCCATGAGTTTCTGCATGACTCTGGAGCGCATTGGGAACATCGAGATCCCTGAGCGCGGACAGCATATCCGCATGGTGATGGCCGAGTTGGAGCGCCTCCACTCTCACCTGCTATGGGCGGGTGTCGCCTCCGAACTCATTGGTTTCGAGACGCTCTTCATGCAGATCTTCCGTCTCCGCGAGTCGGTGATGGATGCGCTTGAATCCATCTCCGGAAACCGCGTCAATTACTCGATGAACCGGATAGGCGGGGTGAACCGCGATATTCTGGATGACTCCAAGGTACGCGAAGTTGCTCATGCGATCCGTGCCGTGACGGAGGGGATCCTGATTCCCCTGCTTACGACTGACCAGACCGTGATTGCACGCTGCCAAGGTGTTGGAGTACTGACAAGAAAAGATGCGATAGCCTACGGAGTCGTAGGTCCGGTTGCGCGTGCTTCCGGAGTAGATTCGGACTTGCGCCGCGACCAGCCCTATCTCGCTTATGGGAAGGTTGACTTCTCCGTGCCGGTTCAGACCGCGGGTGATGTGCTGGCGCGGGTGGTTGTGCGCGCTCTTGAGATCGTTGAGAGCTGCAAGATCATCGATCAGGTGTTGAATCGTATGCCGCAGGGGCCGATTCATGCCGGCGAGATCTACTCCGTGCCGGCAGGCAATGCGGTGGTTCGAATCGAGGCTCCACGCGGCGAGGTTTTCTACTACCTCGCATCCAACGGAAGCGATACCCCCCTTCGGGTCAAGGTGCGCACACCGAGCTTTGCCAACATACCGTCAGTGGCCGCCATGGTCATGAATAACACGATCGCTGATGTGCCCCTGATTCAGGCCGCACTCGATCCCTGCTATTCCTGCACGGACCGCTAGACAGGAAGGCTTGCTGAGAAATGGAAATGAACGAAGTGAAAGTTCCTGCCAGTCATGATCGCTACTCGCGCCAGATTCGATTCCGCGAGATTGGCGAAGAGGGACAGCGCCGTCTCTCGCAGTCGCGGGTTGCGATTGTTGGATGCGGCGCGCTAGGCAGTACGCAGGCGGAGTTGCTGGCGCGGGCAGGCATTGGCTTTCTGCGCGTCATCGACCGTGACTACATAGAGTGGAGCAACCTGCAGCGCCAGGCGCTGTTTGACGAAAAAGATGCAGAGGCAGCCCTTCCCAAGGCGGCTGCGGCTGCGGTTCGTCTTAGAGCTATTAACTCCTCTATTAAAATCGAGCCGGCAATCAGCGATCTAACGCCAGCAACAGTGGATGATCTATTTGAAAATATCGATCTCGTGATGGATGGCGTCGATAATTTTGAGACGCGCTATCTCATTAACGACTTCGCGCTCTTCCACGGAATACCATGGATATACGGCGCGGCAGTGGGAAGTTATGGCCTGAAGATGCCGATCATCCCCGGAAAGACGTGCTGCTTGCGATGCATGTTGCCAATGCCTCCAGCAGGGACACAGGAAACGTGCGAAACCTCTGGCGTCCTGGGACCGATCACTACTATCATCGCTGCGTTGCAGGTTGCGGATGCGCTCATGATTCTTACGGGCCATGCCGGCAATCTGTCCGAGAAAATGACGGTCGTTGACGTATGGGCGGGCGACATCCTGCAGGTTCCTCAACCGCAGGCGAACCCGGACTGTCCCGCCTGTGGCCGGCGAGAGTTTACCTACTTGACAGGAAAGCGGAGGCCTCCGACTGGCCTGTGCGGCCGCAATGCCGTGCAGATTTATGACCGAGAGCGTCAACTTGACCTGCAGGAGCTTGCGAAGCGGCTTGAGTCCGTAGGAACGGTCAGAGCCAACGAGTTCGCGCTCAGAGCTCAAATCGAGAATTTCGACATTACCGTTTTCCCCGATGGACGGGCTATTCTAAAGGGCACAACCGATGTTGGCGTTGCCCGAAGTTTGTACGCCAAGTACATTGGCAACTAGAGAGGCCGTTATCATGAAGATGATGTCCGGAAGAGCTTTTGAAAAATGTCGCGCCGCCTTTGTTGTCAGTGCACTGGCCATCGTATGTTCCGTCTCTTCTGCCCAGGCCCGTCTCAGAATGTCCACCACAACTTCGACAGACAACTCCGGATTGTTGAACGTTCTTCTACCTCCATTTGAAAAAGAGTGCAGTTGCAAAGTCGATGTGATTGCCGTGGGAACGGGGAAGGCACTTAAGCTCGGCGAACAAGGCGATGTTGACGTTGTGTTGGTTCATGCCCGCGCATTGGAAGACAAGTTCGTCGCGAACGGTTTCGGGATAAATCGTCGAGACGTGATGTACAACGACTTCGTCGTGATTGGCCCTGACAACGATCCCGCCGATCTGAGACATTCTACCAGCGCGGCCGATGCCTTCAAGCGAATCGCTGCGAAGCAATCACTCTTCATCTCGCGCGGCGACGATTCGGGCACCGAACAGAAAGAGAAAGAGATCTGGTCAGCCGCACGGATTGCGCCTGCCGGTTCATGGTATCGTTCGGCAGGCCAAGGCATGGGTGAAGTCATCAACATGGCAACCGAGTTGCGCGGCTACACTCTCGCCGACCGTGGTACTTATAACGCCTTTCGACACGGGAAGACAGACCTTGTCATCCTTTATGACGGCAGCCGCACTTTCGCCAAGCCAGGCAAGCCGATGCCCAGGCTCACGGTCGCCCAGGTTTCAGCCTTGACGGGAGCAAACGGACTTTTCAATCCCTATGGCGTGATTGCTGTGAATCCGAAGCGATTTCCGTACGTGCACTATGACCTCGCCATGAAGTTCATCGACTACATCTCCGGGGTCGAAGGCCAGCGAATTATCGCCAATTACCAGGTGCAAGGCGACCCCGTCTTCTTCACCTTCAAAGGGAAGTAGCGCGTGAGTTTCATCGCAGACTCGCTTCGCATGGCCGTTGCGCTGATCCTCTCCGGAGACAGCGACGTAACCTCCGCTGTTGGTACTTCGCTCAGCGTCGCCCTCTGGTCAGTTCTCTTTGCTTCCGTGGCCGGGGTCCCCATTGGCGTCGCGGTAACCCTGGGCAAGTTTCCGATGAAAGGCGCAGTCCGTCTCGTGTTGAACAGCCTTATGGCGATGCCCACCGTGGTAATCGGCCTCCTGGTCTACGGTCTTCTCAGCCGGCAGGGGCCGCTCGGCTCCATGGGACTCCTCTTTACTCCCAGAGCCATCATCATCGGTCAAACAATTCTTGCCATTCCGGTGATAGCCAATTACACCCTCAGCGCGATTCAGGGAGCGGATGAAAGAATCCTGCCCACCGCGCGCACTCTCGGGGCCAGCGATGCGCAGAGCCTCTTCCAACTGGCGCGCGAAGTTCGTTTCGGACTCGTCGCAGCCATCATTGCCGGTTTCGGCAGAGTCATCTCCGAAGTAGGCGTGGCCATGATGCTCGGCGGCAATATTCGCATGTACACGCGCACCATGACCACCGCAATTGCACTGGAAACCAGCAAGGGTGATTTTGCTTTTGGTCTAGCCCTTGGTCTGATCCTTATCGTTGTTGCGCTCGCAGTCAATCTCTTTCTGACCGTCGCACAAGAGGGCCCCCGCGCATGAGCATCGCGAAGTACCACCTCTCATCCGTTCAGGCCTCGTATGGAAAAACTCTCGGAGTTGCCATCGACGACCTCTCCCTTTCTACCGGAGGACTCTACGTATTGGTCGGCCCCAACGGATCCGGGAAAAGCACGTTACTGGGCATCCTCGCCTTTCTTAACAAACCGGACCAGGGAACGGTCAGCTTTGATGGCGCGCTCGTAAATTGGACGAGGAAGGAGTGCGCGCTTTTGCGCCAGCGCGTAACCCTGCTTCATCAACGCCCCTATCTGTTTTCGGGCAGTGTGGCTGGCAACGTGGCATTCGGACTGGCAGCCAGAGGTGCCGGTAAAACAATGATTCAAGACGTGGTCAACGAGTCTCTGGAGAAGGTTGGCCTCAGCGGATTCGAATCACGGACCGCGCGGGAATTGTCTGGTGGCGAGAGTCGGCGCGTCGCGCTTGCCCGCGCCCTGGCCTGCAAGCCTGAAGTTCTGTTATTGGATGAACCGGTAGCGAATGTGGATCGCGCTAGTGCAATGCTGTTTGAGTCACTGGTAGTCTCGCGTGCCGCATACGGCATGACCATCGTCATTTCCACTCACGACGAGCGTCTGGGCGCAAGGCTGGGCGCCAGCGTGATTTATCTGGAAGATGGAAAGCTGGCCAGCCCGCCTGAGCAATTACCATTCCCACCATTGCCGCACCACAAAGAGGAGAACCATGCCAACTCTTGATGAAGCGCGGCGGATGATCTTCGCTCGCGCGCGAACACTCGGCACTGAGTCGGTCGAGTTGATCGAATCCCTGAACCTGGTAACGGCGGAAGACATAATTGCTCCGTGGGATATGCCACTGTGCGATAACTCGGCTATGGATGGCTATGCGGTCCGAACAGCCGATTGCACTCCGGAGGCCCGTCTGCGCATTGCTGGTACGATTACGGCTGGCGCGTTCTCTGACATTCCTGTGGAGCCCGGCTGTGCTATCAAGATCATGACCGGCGCGCCCATTCCCTCCGGAGCCGATGCCGTGGTCCCTTTCGAGAGCGCAGATGCGGATGGCGAATATGTGGCGTTCAAATCGCCGGTCGGGTACCACGAGCACGTTCGCCTCGCGGGCTCGGATCTGCGCCGTAATGAAAATGTGATTCCGATGGGCACTGTCATACGCGCTCCGGAGATCAGCATGATGGCTTCCTTCAGCATGAGCCGGGTGACGGTCTTTCGCCGGCCCAGGGTTGCCATTCTTTCTACCGGAGACGAGTTGGTTGAGGTTGGACAACCTGTTGCGCCGGGCAAGGTCGTCGACAGCAACGGCATATCGCTTGCCGCCATGGTGAAGGAATGCGGAGCAATTGTTCAAATGCTAGGGATTGCACGCGATACTGTGGCGAGCCACATCGAGAAGATGACCATTGGACTTCAGGCCGATCTTTTCATTACTTCGGCCGGCGTATCGGTGGGAGAACGCGATCTGGTCAAACAGGTGCTCACGGGCTTGGGCGTTTCACTGGAGTTTCATTCCGTGGACGTGCGACCCGGCGGCCCGACCACCTTCGGTGTGAAAGGCAGATGCCTGGTTTTCTGTCTGCCGGGCAACCCTGTTGCCTCCATGATAATCTTCGCGGAATTAGTGAAGCCTGCTATCTTCAAGGCAATGGGATATCGACGCGTGCTTCAGCCCGCAGTGCGCGCCATCCTGCAAGAGAACGCATCGAAACGCCCTGGCCGCACCAAACTTCTCAGGGTCCGGCTGAAATACAACGGAGACAAACTGCTCGCATACAGCTCGGGCGAGCAAACCACGGGCATGTTGAAAACCTTGCTCAGGGCCGACGGGCTGGCTGTTTTGCCCGCGGAGCGCAGCTCGATTTCCGCAGGTGAGGAAGTCGAAGTGCACGTACTGTCAAATAACGTACTTATGCACCAGGAGGCGATATGAAAGTTAGTGCGCGCAATGCATTTTCCGGAACGATTGCGAAAGTCACCAAAGGTGCAGTGAATGCCGAGGTGCTTTTGACCACGACCGGCGGCGATCAGATCGCTGCCAGCATCACCAACGGCAGCGTTGAAACTTTGGCGCTGAAAGAGGGAGTAACGGCGGTTGCCTTGGTGAAGGCTAGTTGGGTCATCCTCGGCAAGGGCCTGGATGCCTCCAAGATCAGCACTCGCAATGTGCTCAGCGGAACCATCAACAACATCCGAGACGGCGCGGTGAACTCGGAGGTCGAGGTGAAACTTTCCGGAGGAACCATCCTGATCGCGATGGTCACCGTCGGAAGCGTCCAGCGAATGCAACTCGTCGTTGGGGAGCAGGTATCGGCAGTGTTCAAAGCTTCGAGCGTGATTATCGCTGTCGAGTAGTTTTGTGGAAGGGAACCGATGAGTGAGTTAACGCATCTAGACTGTCAAGGTCTGCCCCGCATGGTGGATGTCAGCGGCAAGCAGGACACCCTGCGTCAGGCTGAAGCTGAAGCTGAGCTTTGGGTGGGCAGCGAAGTTATGAAGGCGATCCGCAACGGAAGTACGCCCAAGGGAAATATATTCGAGACGGCACGGATCGCCGGCGTCATGGGCGCAAAACGCACTTCTGACTTGATTCCACTCTGCCATCCGTTGAACCTCACGCACGTGTCGGTGGATATGGAACTGCTCGACGACCGTATTGTGATTCGCACCAGTGCACGGACTCTCGGCTCAACCGGCGTCGAGATGGAGGCGCTTACGGCGGCATCGGTTGCAGGGTTGACGCTGTACGACATGCTGAAAGCTCTTTCCAAAGAAATGCACTTTGACGGACTCAGGCTGCTGGCCAAGTCCGGAGGACGCAGCGGAGACTACCGCGCGGAGGCATCCCATGGCTGATGGAAAACTGTTGCACGTTTGTATCTCTGCGAAGAAAGGCATCGCCAAGCACGAGGTGCCCTGCATTTCCGTTCTGGTTGAGCACGGAGTCGAAGGCGACGCGCATGCTGGAGACTGGCATCGCCAGATCAGTCTGCTCGCTCATTCGGACATCGAATTCATGCGGGCAAAAGGGCTGAATCTCAAGCCCGGCGCATTTGGCGAGAACCTGGTCATTGACGGCCTGGATTGCGATGAGGTGGGAATCGGCTCGCAGCTCAGAATTGGTCCCGTGCTGCTGGAACTGACGCAGATTGGCAAGGTCTGCCACACGCACTGCGCCATCTATTATTCGACTGGCGATTGCATCATGCCGCGTACCGGATTGTTCGCGCACGTTATCGAGGGAGGTGAATTGCATCCAAGTATGCTGGTGCAATTGGTACACAAGATCGCTCGTTCCACGATCCAGGCGGCCGTGGTCACGGTTTCAGACCGCTGTGCGGCGGGCACCACGCGCGATACCGCTGGACCGGCGGTCGCCGAAATGCTCAGCAAAGAACTCAACGCGCGCATTGCCTGGACCCAAGTGGTTCCCGATGAGCCTGACCAAATTGCTGCGGTCTTAAAGGACTTGTGTGACCGCCGTGTAGATCTGGTATTCACCGTGGGCGGTACGGGAATCTCTCCCCGCGATGTGACGCCTGAAGCTACTCGCACAGTCATTGACCGCGAGTTGCCGGGACTCGCCGAGGCAATGCGGGCTGCTTCAGCACAGTTGACCCCCAACGCATTGCTCTCACGCGCCATTGCCGGGGTTCGGCGTGAAACCTTGGTAATGAACCTTCCCGGAAGCCCGAATGCGGCGACAGAAAATCTGAGCGCAATCCTCCCCGTTCTTCCCCATGCGGTGAAGATGCTACGCGGTCAAACGGCGCATCCAGAGCAAGACAAGGAGCGGTTGATCTCTATCAAATAGATGAGAGAATCATCGGGGCAGTCGAAGACCATCGAGGGGCAAGCTGCCTGTCGTTTCAGGCACTCCTGCGCGGCTTATTGCGTAGCGGCAAGATCACGATCCAGGCAGTCCTTCCATGCTGATATGAACGAAGCCGCTGCGGCGGCGGACGCATTCGCGTGTTCGTGAACCGACATTTGTTCCTGATTGGATAGCTTGGAACGCAGAGGAGGAGGATTCTCTGCGAACCAACTATGTCAGCTGATGCTTGAGGAGTTGCATCGCCGCAACTTCCCCGATACAACCATTCGCACCTACCTTCACGGTGTAACGCACTTCAGCAATGTCTCATAGCGTGCCGATTGCTTTTCAGAGTTAGCGCCAGGTTCAGAACTCATCGTCAACCTCGCCCATTCCGCTTGAAGAAATCTTAAGTCGCTCCCTTTGCGCTGTTCGCCCAAGAAGCATATTCCTTAATCGAGCGCTTTGTGAAAGCGCAGCACGGCTACCGTAAGGAATCCGAGACCAAGGCATAACATCGCCAGCATTTGCGGCCAGAGAATATCCATGACGACGCCTTTGAGGTAGGTCCCCTGAGCACGACCAGGAAGTACCTGAGGAACAAAGCATAGGTGATGTACTGCATCCACTGCGGCATGGTACTGATCGGAAAACCAAACCCTGAAAAGGTAATCGCTGGCATGATGTAGAAAAACGAGGTCACCATCGCCTGCTGCTGCGTAGATGAAACCTTGGAGATAAGCAGCCCAACTCCCAGCATGCACAACAAGAACAGCAGCACTCCGGCAATCAGGACACAAATGCTTCCCCGAAACGGCACTTGAAACCAGAGCGCCCCGACTGTCCCAATGAGCAAGACATCGAAGAGCCCGAGAAGGAAAAACGGCAAGGTCTTGCCAAGAATGAACTCCGCCGGCCTGATCGGCGTAACCATGATCTGCTCGAGCGTCCCGATCTCCCGCTCGCGAACCACGGCAAAGGCCGTCAGCATAATCACCAGCACCAACGTCAGGCTGCCGATGACTCCGGGCACTAGAAACCATCGGCTGCTGAAGTTCGGGTTATACCAGGGCCGCGGTTCCAGCACCACGGACGGCATCGCCTCGACCAACTGGGGCGCTACCCGGTAAATCCGATCCTGCTGGTAATTCCGGGCAAATCCAAGGGAAATCTGAGAAATATAGGATGAGGCGATCAGCGCGGTGTTTGAGTTCGTGGCGTCCACAATCACCTGCAACGGTGCGGTCTCGCCTTTCCTCAATTGCTGCGCAAATCCGGCGTGACTCTCCAGACCTACCGTTGCCTTTCCTTGATCGATGAGGTCGCCTAGCTGGCGCGATTCCGAGAGTTGCCACCGCACGTCAAAGTAAGGACTGGACGTAAACCGCGAGACCAGATCGCGGCTTTCCTGGCTATGGTCCAGATCGACCACGACTTTCGCTACATGATGAATCTCGTAAGTGGCCGCGTATCCGAAAACGAGCATCTGGATAATTGGCGGGCCGATCAGGATGAACCGCGTTCTCTTATCGCGCAGCACCTGGATAAATTCCTTGACGATCATCTGCTTGATGCGGCCAAGCATAGGATCCAATCTCCTTTAGTCGAGCCTCTTATGGAAGCTGCGGGTAGCCAGCAGCGCCAGAATGACGGTAAACACAGCGAGCGGAATAAGGTCGGCGTTGAGCATCGCCGCGGGCGTGCCTTTAAGGAAGATCTTCTTGAGCACCGAAACATAGTAGCGGGCCGGAAAGATGCGGGTGATCCACTGCAACGCCACGGGCATCTGCTCGATCGGGAATAGAAATCCCGATAACAGGAATGCGGGGAGAAAGGCGACGATCAATGCAATCTGGCAGGCTGCGAACTGGCTTTTGGCAATCACCGAGATAAAATAGCCCAGCGAAAGCACCACCACCATGAACATGGCCGACGCGGCCAACAAGGTGACAAATGAACCACGGAACGGAACGTGGAACCAGAAGATGGCAATCGCGGCACCCACAACAGTATCGAGGATGCCCAGCACAAAATAAGGCGTCAATTTTCCCAGCATGATCTCCATCGCGCTCACCGGCGTGGAGATCAGTTGCTCCATGGTGCCCCGCTCCCATTCGCGTGCAATGGTCAGCGAAGTTAGAAATGCTCCGATCACCGACATGACCAGAGCCAGTACGCCGGGAATGATGAAGACGCTGCTCTCCAGGTCCTCATTGTACCAGGTGCGGGTTTCCACGCTCACCGGGACGGGCTGGACCGAAAGGCCGCGCGCCCCAAGCCAATTGACTTGCATCTCAGCCGAGTATCCCTGAACCACCGCCTGCGCGTAGCCGATCGGCACGTTGGCCGTATTGTCGTCCGAGGCGTCCACAAGCGCTTGCACTTCGACCGGCCCGCCGTCGCGCAGCCTTTGGGAAAAGTCCCACGGGATGACGATTCCCATCTTTGCGTGACCGTCGTCGAGGGCGCGTGTGACTTCCGGATAACCTGTCGAGACACGCACAAGATGGAAGTACTTGCTGGCTTGAAAGTGCTTGAGAAGGTCCTGGCTCTGCTGGCTTCCCTCCTGGTCGAAGACATAAACCGGCAGCCCCTTCAGATCCAGGTTGATGCCATAGCCGAACAACAGCACCATCGCGACGGGCATGACGATCACAATCATCAGGCTGCGCACATCGCGGAGAATCTGAATAAACTCCTTTCTAGGTGTGTGTCGGGCATAACGTTTTGCCGAGGCCGATTCAGCGGTTTGCAGGGCTGGTGTTCGATCTGGGGCGCGTAGGCAGTAATCTTGTTGGTAGCTTTT
>Ga0255348_1000180_pt1 | contig 32963 bp, 26 predicted proteins | sample CBST25v5metaG_FD_189945 | JGI IMG/M metagenome (GOLD analysis project Ga0255348, IMG submission 189945) | Peat soil microbial communities from Stordalen Mire, Sweden - C.B.S.T-25.v5 | ecosystem: Environmental > Terrestrial > Soil > Wetlands > Peat | place: Sweden: Norrbotten County, Stordalen... | reverse complement strand
CGACAATGCCTGCGCTGGCTGTGGAGTCCCTTGCGGAACAGGAGGAGGAGAGCGCGCCTGGTTCATGGTCGATCGAAGAGGCTGAAGCTCAGCTGATGGAATCGCTCCGCGACGAACCGGCGCCGGTACGCGTAGCTTCTGTCTCTTCCTCCTCATTAAGGTCCATCTCGCGTTGGAAGCCCGCGCTCCGCTATGCCTTGGCAGCATCGATTTTGTTGGCTTGCGGTTTCGCTGGCTATCGAATCGGGGTTCTGCAGGAACGTGGTCCAGTAGATAGCCATGAGCCGGCGACTTCGTTAGCGCCAAGCAACCCGGCCCGCATGAATCCTCCGGCATCCATTCCTACTCCCTCATTGGCAAAGAAAATCACCCCGGACGACGGCCAAGCTGGGGCGTCGCGAAACCAGGTCCGGATGAGCGAGGTGGAACTGGCCAAGCTGAAAGGGCAACTTGCCCAACTGGAAGACGAACTGGCGAAACGGAGTGCAGATCTTGATCGCAGTCTCGAGGCTCGGGCGGATCTGGACAGGCAGTTGGCCCTGGCGCAGGCCAACCAGCAGAGCCTGCAAGCAAAGCTTAGCCAAACCAGCGAACAGCCTCCCCAGGGGACGCCGCAGTCGCTCGAACTCAAGACGCAAGTCAGGGACCTCACTGCGGCGCTCGCGGACAAGGACAGAGAGATTGGCGAAGAACGGGAGTTGCTGCAACATGACCGCGACATCCGGAATCTGATTGGCGCCCGCAACCTCTACATCGCCGAGATCTACGATGTCGCAAAATCCGGAGACACGCAGAAGCCCTTTGGGCGTGTCTTCTACACGAAAGACAAATCGCTCATCTTCTACGGCTACGATCTCGACCAGCAGAAGGGCGTCCGCAAGGCCAGCACATTTCAGGCGTGGGGAAGCCACGGAGCTGACAGGCAGAACGCTGTCAGCCTCGGCCTTCTCTATCAGGACGATGCCAACCAGAAGCGCTGGGTGCTGAAGTTTAAGGATGCAAAGACGATTGCGAAGATCGATGCTGTGTTCGTCACGGTCGAGCCAGACGGCGGGAGCGCGAAGCCAACCACCAAGCCGCTGCTCTTCACCTACCTCCGTCTCGACCCTAACCACCCCTAGCAACGCAGTTCACTGCGATCCATGGATTCGGTGCGCTATGAAATCAATCCTTCTCGTAGACGACGAAGCGCTCATCTGTGCTGAGTTCAAACGGACTCTTGAGGGCTTCGGATTCCAGGTGTCGACAGCTCATACTCTGGAGAGTGCCCTGCGTTCGATTCGAAAAGCACCATTCGATGCGATCCTGCTCGAATTCAATCTTCGTTCTGAGCGCAGAGCCCATCCAACCACGGGAAATGGCGCCAAGCTGGTTCGCCAGCTTCGTGCCATGCATGTTGCTGTTCCCATCCTGATGTACACGGCCATGACCGGAGAACCGTACGAATCAGCTTCCCTCGAAGCGGGCGCCGACGAATTCATCTCGAAGACCGCCGGAATTCCTTCCATTGTTTCTCGCGTTGGCGCACATATTCGCAGGCACGAACGCGATTTGAGAAAAGTGTCAGCAGGGACCAGTAGCCGCAGTGTCTCCAGATCTCCTGAATCGACGCGTACGCGGCGCGCTGTCAAAGCCTCTGAATAGCGCTCTTCACTCAAAGGGACGTCCAGCAAAAACGCTCCGAGCAAAAGCCCACCATGCACATGGGACGGTACGGACCCCCGCCGCCATCAAGGCGGTGAGTCGGAGATTTGGTTTGCACGCGCAGGCGTAAAGCTCGGCCCAATCCCATCCAGCCGTCTCCATTCCGCACATCCGATATGCCGCACTCGCTCCGCGCGCGTTAGGGCAGTCGGTAACAATCGCCGTCACAATTGAGCCGCCTCTTCCGTAAGTGAGGTGAACAACCATCCCTTGCGCCCGTTTGAGGAGTCCCACTTGAAACTCTTTCATACCCTTCTGCTGCTGTTGCTGACTCTCAGTGTCTCCATGCTGCTCGATGCTCAATCGACCAACGCAACCCTCAGCGGCGTTGTCGTCGATTCTGCAGGGAAAGTCATTCCTGACGCGAAGATCGAAATGCTGAATGAAGCAACCGACGTGCACTATGCCGGCCAAACAAACGGCACCGGCATTTATACAGTTTCGATCCTTCCTCCCGGCCAGTATCGCGTACAGGTCTCGAAAGACGGATTCAAAACAATCATCAAGCCCGGCATTATTTTGAACGTTCAAAGCGCATTGGCGCTGAACTTCACTTTGCCAATCGGAGCCACCTCCGAAACTGTCACTGTGGATTCTGGCACATCGTCGATCAACACGATGGACGCTTCGGTAAGTACCGTGATTGACCGCAACTTTGTCGAGAATATTCCGCTGAACGGCAGGAGCTTCCAGGATCTGATTTCATTGACGCCGGGAGTGGTGACCCAGAGCCCGCAGACTAGCAACTCGCAAGGAATCGGCATCTCCGGTGACTTCAGCGTCAATGGTCAACGCACGGAATCGAATTACTACACAGTGGATGGCGTGTCGGCGAATTCAAGCGCCGGAAATGGAAATGGGGGACCAAATGCCGCGACGAGTGGATCGGTCGCAGCTTCGACAGCTCTCGGGACAACGCAAAGCTTGGTCTCTGTCGATGCGCTTGAGGAGTTTCGCGTGGAGAGTTCGACGTATTCAGCCGAATACGGGCACTCCCCCGGGGGGCAGTTTTCTTTCGTTACGCGCTCTGGGACAAACGCCTTTCACGGCACCGCCTATAACTATCTGCGAAACAGTTTCTTTGACGCAAACAATTGGTTCAATGACTACTACGGGACGCCGGAACCAGCGCTACGGCAGAACGACTTTGGAGGCACGTTGGGAGGCCCGCTGTTCATTCCTCGCGTCTTCGATGGGAAAGACCGCACCTTCTTCTTCGCTTCCTATGAAGGACTCCGATTGGCGCTGCCGCAGGCGGCGTCGGTACAGTATGTGCCGGACACCTATTTGAGAGAGCAGGCTCCGGCGTCTCTGAAGTCAATTCTGAATGCGTTTCCGCTTGAGAATGGGATCGACTATGGAACGACGAGCGCGCCGAGTCTTGCGCAATTCATCCAAAGCTATTCATCCCCCAGTCAGGTTGACTCCACTAGCATCAGGATTGATGAAACTGTCTCGCCAAGGTTGACTTTGTTCTTTCGATATGGAGTCACGCCAAGTTCAACGTCCACTCGCTCGCTTTCTTCAACGACGGCGTCGAATATCGGCAACCACACCTACACGGGTGGAGTAACCAATCTGATTAAAGAACACTTCACCAATCAGCTCCGGCTGGGCTATACGGACAGTGAATCCTCGAGTGTGACAGGTCTCGATTCATTCGGTGGAGCCGTTCCTGTCAGTTTGACGGATGAGTTTGGGATCGGCGGTTCTACGCAAGCCGAGCCCATCTTCTACATGTATTACCCCGGTGTCGGAAGCTCGAGTCTGGCAACCGGAATCTCGAAAAACATCGGGCATCAATGGAATATCACCGACACCGTGGACAGTTCGTTTGGACACCATCATCTGCGGTTCGGGCTGGATTTCCGCAGAATTGTAGCGCCCTTGATACCGAACAGCCCCCTGGCAGAAGCGTTCTATGAGAGCGCTCAATCGGTACTTACCAATAGTGCCGATATCATGGTAGTGTCCAGTTCTGTTAGCGCGGAACCAGTCTTCAATCAAACGGCGCTTTTCCTGCAAGATGAATGGCATTTGAGCAAAGCTGTCAATCTCTCGATGGGATTGCGGTGGGAGTTGGACCCTGCGCCGACAGAGTCTCATGGCAACGATGCATATACGCTGCGTGGGGATGTGGCGCAACCCGCCACACTTGAGCTTGCTCCAAGAGGAACGTCCCTTTGGAATACGTCTTGGTATAACTTCGCGCCTCGTATTGGTGGGGCGTGGAAGGTTCATGACAAGGCCGGCAGCGAGACCATACTGCGCGCAGGTGTTGGCGTCTTCTTCGATAGCAATAACCAGGAAGCATCGCTGGCTTTCGAAGGCATTGGATTCACCGGGACGGGGATCTATTTTTCATCTCCGCTGCCGGTTTCTGCGGCTCAACTCAACGTCCCGACGGCGCCCGTTGCGCCCTACACAAGTTCGATTGTTTATGCGTTTCCAGAACACCTTCAATTGCCTTACACGCTGCAATGGAATGTAAGCGGACAACAGGCTTTTGGAACGGCGCAGGTACTGACTGTCTCTTATGTGGGAGCCAACGGCAGAAGATTGCAGGGAACGCAATCCCTCTCTGTTACAGCCCTGAATCCGAACTTCGGAACCATCGAATACTTCGACAGCTCCATTACGTCGAGCTATAACGCCTTGCAGGTGCAATTCCAGCGCAGCGTGGCTAAGGGTCTTGGCGTTTTGGCGGCCTATACCTGGTCGCATTCTTTGGACTTTGGATCGAACTACTCAGCTTTGCCGTTGACCCGCGGAAACTCAGACTTCGATCTCCGCAACAACTTCTCCGCCGGCGTGAGTTGGGAATTGCCGAAGGTCAGAGCAGCCAAATTGGGCTCTGCTTTCCTGAATGGCTGGGGAGTTGATGCACGGTTTACGGCTCGAAGCGCTTTTCCTGTCACTCTTCGGGGCGCCTACCTCACAGACGTGTCTACCGGAAGCTCCTATTACGGCAATGTCGATTTAGTTCCAGGTCAGCCAATCTATCTTCATGGTTCTCAATATCCAGGAAGCCGACGCATCAACCCATCTGCATTCACCGTACCTCAGGGAAATAGCGCAGGGAATGCAGGCAGAAACTTCGTGCGCGGCTTTGGTGACGCTCAAGCCAATATTGCCGCCAGACGCAGCTTTGCAGTTCATGGATCACTGCGGCTTCAGTTTCGTGCCGAGGCCTTCAACATTCTCAATCACCCGAATTTCGGCTTTATCGACTCAACCCTGACCGATACGCTGTTCGGCGAATCGACCCAGATGCTCAACCAAAGTTTGGGGACGATTGCCCCGCAGTATCAGCAAGGAGGACCGCGCTCCATGCAATTTGCTCTCAAGCTTCAATTCTAGAGACGAAAGATGGCGATGTCTCCAATCAGAAGCGAAGAAGGTAAAGCGGCTTGGGTTGACGAGCTCTAGTCTCGCCGCCGGGAAGAAGGACATGATCGAGATGGGAAGGATTGTCTGTTTCTTGATGCTTGCTGCAGAGGTGCTCTCGTGCCGTGCGTGGGGCGCTGAAGCAAAACGGCCAATCACGGCCAGTGATTGCGTCGCGGTGCGGGATTTGCTGCACAGCGAGGAAGTTTCCGTGAGCGCCATCAAGATTAGCCCCGACGGCCGGAGTGCGGCATATCCGGTGAGATCGCCGGACCTCGGCGCCAACGAGAATCGCGTCGAGATCTACGTCAAAAGTCTTAATGCGCAAGCGCTCAGCGTGAACAAGCCTGTAATTGTTGGAGACATATCCTCAATGCGTTGGACCCCCGACGGGAGGCATCTTTCTCTGCTTGTCAGCAACAATGGACTCAAGGAACTCGAAGAGGTTGACCCTGCTTCGGGGGCGCGTCGAGTGCTCCTGCGTCAGGATCAGGATATCGTCGAATACAGTATCGATCGTGGAGAGACGACCGTTGTCTACGCAACGGATGTGCCCATAGATCAAGCTCAGAGCACACATGCCCCCCAGGAGATAGCAAGAGGGTACCGAATTCCGTTTGAAGACAACAACAGCGAAGACAATGCGTGGTTGCATAGGAAACTCTATGTCGTGCGATGGGTCGGAGGGCGTTGGAGCAGGCCACAACCAATCGTTATTCGCTCGCCGTTGGACGGACGGCGCCTGGACTCCTTCGCTCATGCAGGTAATGCCAGTCTTGGTCCGGAACTATCACCGGACGGTACGAAGGTTCTGTTTCGCTATTCGGATACTGCCACAGAGATGCCGGACGAGTGGCGTGCGACCAGCCACATGAAGCTGCGGCGACAGGCAGGTGTGATTCAGGCCTTCAGGCTTCTGGTCATGTATGATCTGACGAACGGCCGATCAACTTTTCCATTCAAGACAACGTTAGCCGCCAGTCTCCCTCTATGGGGTGGCGACAGCAGATCCTTTATCGAGGCCGGTTTGCCCGTGGTCGGATCTCGAGGTGCGCAGGCTGATTTGGTCGGCGGGTTCCAAAATCAATCGTCCCTATATTCAGTCGATGCTTTGAGGGGAGCAGCGGAGTTGATTACATCGCATCTGGCCGCTTCGTGGGAGGGTGCGCTTTACCAGGACGACGACGGTTCCGTATTTGTCCGCGTCGGCGCATCGGACAGGATCGCACGCTTTGATCGTATCGCAGGAGGGTGGGTGGAGCGGAGTTCGATCGAAATTCCTCTCAAGCACCTTGCTCAAGTGGCAACAAACGGCCGCGTGGTCCTGGGAAGCTTCAGCGATACGATGACACCCCCCGAGCTCTTTGTTTACAGGCCGGATGAGCGGACCGTTACGCCCTTCGCAGTGCTCAACCCTCAATTCGATAAGCTGACGCTGGCACCGGCGAAGGAAGTTCACTGGGAAACGTCGGGCGGGTACAGATTGAGCGGAGTCTTGTTGTTGCCGCCGGATTATATCGCGGGGCAAAGATACCCACTTGTGATTCAGACGAAGCCCTTCGGGAGCTTCTTCACGTGCAGCTTTGGAGACTCCCCGTCTTTTGCGCCTCAGCCTATCGCGAATGCCGGGATCATGTATCTGGGACTGGGCTCCCTGGACCCAGACTCAAGGACTGACGGCGGAGGAACCGAGATCCCCTACCCAAAGAACTATCCGGGGTTCCCAGGCCCGGGTGGTGTGGCGGAAGCTGCGTTCAATATGGACGTCTGGGAGAGCGCAGTGGAAACGCTCGATTCCCAAGGACTGATCGACAAGAACCGTGTCGGCATGATCGGATTCAGCCGGACTGGTTGGTATACCGAGTTTATCCTCGCCCACTCGAAGGTCAGATACCGGGCCGCGACAGTCGCGGACAACGTTCAGTACAGCCTCGGCGAATACTGGTTGTTTCACGATGCGGAGACAATCGCCGCGTATGAACATACTTACGGCGGGCCGCCCTACGGCGCAACCTTGAAAAACTGGCTCGACTACTCAGTGTCCTTCAATCTTGACAAGATTCATACTCCGCTCTTGATGGAGGAGATGGGAAGCGGAATCACGAAGGAGATCAATAATTTCGCGCCGCCGCTTGGGTTAGCGGCTAGCTATGAAGTGTTTGCTGGTCTGAGCAGATTGGGTAATCCCGTTGAGCTCTATTTTTACCCGGAGGAGGGTCATCAGCCGAATGGTCCACAGGCCCGGTGGGCAACCATGCAACGCAACGTCGACTGGTATCGATTCTGGCTCCAGGGCTATGAGCGGGCTGATCCGGAGGATCGTGGGCAGTACCTTCGGTGGCGGAAGCTCAAGGCACAACAGGATGCCGAAGATGCGCGCGGTTATCCGGACCGGGTTGAGCCGACGGAGAAATCTCCATCGGCTCACCAGGATGCTCCCCCGCGTTAAGGAGCGGCTGCCAACCTACTCGTCGGACTCGTAGGCACCGGCACTGCATTCATGCCGGGGTGTGGCGCTGTCCAAGAAGCCCTGCGGGATCTTGCCTTCGTTGTTTGTCTGGGACACCTGTTGAATGGTTGAGACTGCATTCACTGTGTTGACGATCTGAGGTTTCGTGTAGCGCATGTGATTTTCCTTTCGACGGTTCAAATTTCCGTGCCAGACAAGTTCAACTTACGACCCGGCTGAAACGGATCCTGCTTGGCAAGAAGGCACTTGGCTGAGTCCGGCGATCGATGCGAGCTCTGGGCACAGTCCTTGATGGGCGCAGCTTCTTAACCAGATTTCGAAGAAAACGACTCTCATGACCCCTGGCCACTCATGAACATCCCTTCCGCTTGTGACCAAATCGAGTGCTTGTGCGAAGCTGGCCTGCTTGATCATCCCTAGCCGCGCAATAATCGGATCGGAGAACAGGTTCATGAGCGTTGAACGTGCATTCATGAGAGCGACGGGAGGCGTTCTGGAGAGGTAGGCCTTCTGCCTCCTTTCCAGGATCTCCGCCGGGACAATGGTTGCGAGCGCTCTTCGCATAAGCGAGCGCCGCCTTCCCGGGCGGACAAGCTGCTCTCGAGGAATCAGCGTGAGAAATCGGAGCAGATCACGATCAAGATACGGATATCGGTACTCAAAGCGAGTCAGAACACCCGGAGAGCGGTGCGGAAGTGCTTCGATGGTAGAGAAAGAGACTCGCTCACTGCTTAGCTGCGAAGGACGGCCACTCAAAGGCGTTCTTCTCAAGGTACTTCGTTGCGCAATTTGCATCGCAATCTGCCGTAGCCGCTCGTCAATCCAGGAGGGAAATTCCCCACCGGACAGTTGCGGACGATAGAGGTTGCGCAGAAAGCCGAAGGCGCCCAGAATGTTGTGCGCGATTGGCGCGCGCTGGTAGATTGACCATTCCATTGCCTGTCTGAAGAACCTGAGGAGTTGGAATGAGTGAAGGAGGTCCGCTAACTCGGGCATGGGCGTTGGAACACCGCCTAGAACCTCATCTCCGCCGTTGCCCGCCAGAATTACCCGATACCCTCTTTCTCCGATCGCCTTGACGAGAGTCCGTTCCTGCTCGATTGTCACGCTGTCCGCACCTGGCAGCAGGTAACATCCCTGGGATAAGTCACAGGGCTCAAATGTTCGATTCAACATTGAAGTCTGAAGATGAATGCCTGCCTTGCTTCTTCTTGTTTCGGTGATAGAGAAATACGGCTTCTCATTCCAGCCTGGCTCCGACGAATCGTAATACGAAATGGTATCAAGCAAATCGCTCGAGCTAGCGCCTTGAGATTGGCGGATGTGGTCCGACATGCAAACAATCGATGTCGAATCCATGCCGCCGCTGAGTTCGGCAAGGATCGGTGCGCCCGGGCCGGTACGGCGCTCGACGGCCTGCTGGAAGAGCGCGAGAAAGTGTTCCTCGTACTCTGCGTCTGACCGATAGCGAATCTGAGTGCCTGCGCCCCATTTCCAGTGCGCATGCTTGGTGAATGCATGATCTCGAAAAGCAAGGTAGTGGCCGGGCGGCACCGCAGAGATGTCTTGGTACGGCGTGAGTTCTCTTGCCGGCCGTCCCGAGAGAAAGCACGCAGCGAACTGTTCTTCCAGCCGGTATTGCTCACGATGGGCAAAGAAGGTATCAAGATGCGTAGCCCAACGAAGGGTGCCCATTTCATTGTGAAAATAGAGGGTCCGGGTTCCGGCGTGGTCGCGCGCAAGATAAAGGACTTGATCTGTTGCAGACCACAGCGCTAGCGCCCAATCTCCCGTGAAGCGCGCGAAGCATTCCGCGCCCCAGCGCTCAAATGCTCGAAGGACGATGAGCGGGTCGGAAGCGTCTGAGTTACCGATTGCCAATTCGTCTTTCAGTTCTATGTAATTGTCGATTCGCCCGTCGAACAACAAAACGTTGCCGAGAGGATCGGATGCGGGCTGCGAATCGAGTTGCGAGCGCTGATGTGTGCAATAGGCTTGGAAACACATTCCAAGATTGGCGAATGCATGGATGCGTGTTCCGTCGGGCGCATAACGCTCTGTCGCCGAGGCAAATTGGAGCAATTCTGCCGGTTCTACTCGCTGCCCGAAGGGTCTGCGTATTCCAAAGATGATGCTCATGGATCTCACCTAGCAACGTTCGAGTACGCTATAGATTTGCTGTACGTAGGGCTTGTCGTTCACGACCCTTCCGTCGACTTCAACCCAGGCATGGGACTTAAACGGAAATACCTGAGCGCCGATCGAGAGCCGTGCGTCCCAGCCGCAGCGTCTCAGCAGGATGGTTGCCGCAGCGGAGCGCTGCAGGCAAAGTACAGGTCTCACGTAGAAAACACATGCCAAGTCCACCGCGTGGCAGATTGCTTCAACCTCGGGTCTCGTCTCAGCCACTCTTCCTGCAACTGTTTGGTCTCGGACCAGGGAATGAACTGCCTGGAGCGACCGAAAACGCATCAGCAAATCGACTCTGACTAGGAGTGCATAGCTTCGAACGAAAAGGCGCCTGTTCATCGGAATGCCTCCGTGGGGATGTCGATACCGAGTTCATTCGATAGAAAGGCGATTCTCCGGGCGAGTGCATCGACCCGTTCGGAAAGCGGAAGGACAGCGGAATGCCCTCGCTCAGAGCCATAGTCGATGAGAATTGGATTCGTTTGGGACGCCCGATCCCTGAGCCGCGCGGTCATCTTGCGGGCGTGCGCCGGATCGCATTGAGTGTCTTTGTCACCAGTGACGAACAGAGTTGCCGGATAATCGACCTCTTCGCGGACGCGATGGTAAGGAGAATACGCGTGGAGAGCATGAAAATCGTCAGGATCAGCGACGGTCCCGTATTCTTGCCGCCATTTGCTGGCATCACCGAATCGTTCGTAGCGCAGCATATCGAGGATCGGACCCAGGCACAGGACTGCGCGGAACAGGTCCGGTCTTTGCGTCATAGCTGCGGCAACGAGCAAGCCTGAGTTCGAACCGCCGAAGATCGCAAGCCGTTCAGGCTTGGTAAGCCCGCTCGCGCACAGCCATTCTGCCGCGGCTAGAAAATCGTCGTAGGCGACCTGCCTGCGCCGTCCGCGGGCCGCTTCGTGCCACTCGTTTCCGAACTCCGCGCCGCCGCGAATACACGGGAGCGCGAACACGCAACCCAGTTCCAGCATCACCGACACCAGGACGGAGAACCGCGGGGACATAGAAATGCCGAATCCGCCGTAGCCGGTCAAAAGGACTGGATGACACTCTTCCGCCACGAACGGTTCGAGAACGACCAGCCATATTGGGATCGCTGTTCCGTCTTTCGAGGGATAGACCGTTCTCCTGACCGAATGGCGGTGCTCGTTGCGGCGGAGAGGCTGCAGCACCAACGGAACGAAGGAGCGATAGCCCTCCCGCCACTCGACAATCGACGGAGGTTCGCAGAATGACTCATGCGAAAAGAACAGGGCATCGCTCTCGTTGGTGTAAGAGCGCAACATCCCGAACGAGCCTTCCGGGTGATTTGGGAGAGTTCCGAGGAACCTTCCGGTCCATGCCCAGGAGTGGATGATCGTCTTCAATTCGACTTGGTACGAGAGATATAGACGGTCCTTGGCCAAGCAAAGGTTTCCAATCGGCGCTTTCCAGGCCGGAACCAAGAGTGATCGTTCGCTTCCGTCCTGGTTCAATTCGAGAATGCGCTCGTTGTGAGTGCCGGTCGAGCAGACCGTGTAAATCCGCCCCCGGTACAAGAACGGACCATAGGGCGCTGGCTTGTCTTGAAAGACCAGGCGCCAGAGGTTATCCGCTCTGCGGGGTGCAACATACAGGTCAACTCCCACCCCATTGCTCGAGTCATGGACGAAGACTGCTCCGAGGTTCTCATCGTCTGCAATCAGGACCAGCCGGCTGCGTTCAGTCCGCGGCAGCGATATCAGAACGCGGTCGAGGCCAGCAGAATCTCCAAAGCTGTGGTAGCGGATCTGGTGCGGCAGCTTTGCCGAAGCCGGAGTTTCAGATTCGCGGCAATAATAGAATCCTGAATTGTCGGAGGAGAAAGACAGCCCTCTGCTCAAACCCGCAGAAAGACAGTCTTCGAGAGTCCGTTCATTCTCCACATCCACAAAATGGAGTTCTTCCGTGCGCTCACCGCCATGCTTGAGGGAGTAGGCGAGCAAACGTCCGTCCTCTGAAATGCGATGAATCCTGACAGCCGCATGCGGCCCTTGTTTCGACGGATCGACCAGAACTCGCTCTGCGCCGGATTCGAGATCTCTGACGTAGATGCACGCTTGCTGCTGATCGCTCATTCTTCGACGGAAGAACACGTAGCTGCCAACCTGTGCAGGCTGGTCAAGGATCTCCACATTCAAGTATTCGCTCACCCGCGATCGAAGCATGTTCAGGGTGGGAAGTTTAGAGAAATAGCGATCATGAACTCGCATCTGTTCGCTGATCCATTCTTCGGTCTGGTCTGAATTGCGGTCTTCAAGCCAGCGATAGGGATCGGCAACCTCCACACCGTGCAGGATGTCGATGGTGGACCCGGGTTTAAGTGTGCCTACCGGCATAGTGCCTCCATAAATTCAGGTGCGCGAGCCGCACGGTTCATGTGCCGGGCCAAACTTCTGGCATGGGCCTGAAAGCCACGATCATGACGCTGAGGGGATCGGAGCCAGTCGCCTCGGCCATAGAGATATGTGGCAACGGCCAGTAACGGAGCCAGGGCGAATGCGCGGTCAATCTGAGGTCCGGACAGCAAGTCCAACCACTTTTTTCTGTATTGCGCCCTGAGGATGGGAAGCCATGCTTTGGCATGTTCTCCCTCTCGCGTCAAATGCGCCGCCAGGTGTTCAAACGTCACAAGCGGGTTGCCTATCGCGCCTTCAGCCCAGTCGATGAAAACCGAGCGAGTCCCATCGAAGAGGACATTGCCGGGATTGATGTCGATGTGTATCAGTGTGTCGGGTATCTCGAGATCCAGCATGCGGAGGCAAGCGTCGTTGAGGGTGGTTCGCAAATCGCGAAGCTGCGTCTTGTCGAGGGGCGGCGCCTTTGCTGACAGCTGCTCTTCCATTGCCTCCTCGATATAATCGATTAGCTCCTCCAAGTTTGACTGGAGCACCACGAAGGACTGATCGGTGCAGCCAGCATTCAAGAGGACCTTGGTGTGGAGGACGCTCTGCTTCTGCAGGGCTGAAAGTGCATCAACGGCCCGTAGGAGCGCGCGTAGATTCATGCACTCACGAATTGCCGAGCCGGCGTCCTCCATAACCCAGGCGTTCCAGTCCTCGCGCGCCGCGACAAGCGGCGGTAAGAAATGCGGGAAGTATTGAGCGAGGGTCCTTGTGATTGAGAACTCGTGAGCATTTGGGAAGCCCGTGGCCTTAAACCAGTAGCAACACCCTTCTCGCGTTCCGAAACGAATGAGAGCGAAGTTGCCCCCCGCCTGCAATTGCCGAACGTCACCATTGAACCGTACGACACGATCAGGAACGCTTGCCTGAATCCACTGCTGAACCTCGTCGATCCACCCAAGCCGGGAGAAGAGAAGAGCAGTTTTGCCACCATCGAGAATGTTCATGATGTGCATCCGCTCCTCGTCGCTCAGCGAGGTTGCGTCAATATCGTCAGGATGAACTGCGCCGAATCCTTGATCCGCATAGCGCCAGTTGGGCGTGAGAACTTCAATGACCGCACATGGCCGGAAAACCGAACCACCTGGAAGTACATCGAGAACGATTGTCTGGATACTCCATGTGGACTGGATGAGGCGATTCAGTTGCTCTACCGGGCGTTGCCAGCGCGGAATTCCAACCGATGGGAGCACCGTGATTCCGGAAGCCACACTCGCCAATATCCGCCGGAACTGCGGAAGGATGAATGCTAATCGGAAGTCCGTCTGATCGATCATGTGTAACTCCGCTGTTTGTGCGCTGTTGTTACTAAAGGCTGACCAGTTGCTTCGACTTCAGCTGTTCCATGAACTCCTCGACGTCCTTGGCGACGACCAACTCGTCGGTTCCAGTGTCGTGAGCCAGTTCTGAGATAATTGCGGCGACTTGCAAGCCCTGCAGCAAGCGTTCCCATACGTAGGCTCCGGCGGGGCTCAGAGTTGTAATGGTATTGCGAGGGATATCGAGAATGACCGCACCATCGTGGTCAATGATCGAGTGGAGATGAGCCGGTGTGGTGACCATGTTTTGTGTCTCCAAAAATGAACTTTGCCCAAGGTGTCGGCAAGGCGAAGATATCCTCACATCTCAGTTCGCACCAGAGGCGTGTGCTGAGAGTTCATGCAAAGCGATCCAGATGGGAAGAGTGGATGGTTCTCAGATGAGCCGGGGAGTTCGCCATTTATGTAAATGGCCGCCGGTGTTTCCATGAGCACAAGCACTGTTCGTCCAACCGTGCGGTGAGTCTGACAGTTCTCATCCTCGGATTCAACAGAAACCGGTTCGCAGGAGGCGACAAAATGAAAAGGGCGACGTTGTCCCCGTGGCCAACCAGCGCGACAAATAACGAATGTCGTTTGTCAATCCTGTGAAGTTCTCTTCTTATCACTGCGGATACCTGCGCGCTCCTTGCGACCCCATTCCGATGGGGACTCGTGCAAGTGGTTCTTGAAGAACCGGTTGAAATCCTGCACTCGGTTATAACCGAGGGTCGTCGCAACCACACCGACCTTGGTGGGCGGAAAGATACTCAGCATCCAACGGGAGAAGCTCAAGCGGACCTCGACTTGGTACTGCGCCATGGTCAGCTTGTACTCGCCTGTAAACGTGCGCTCGAGTGTACGCATCTCGATCCCGAGTTCTTTCGCTATGGTCGCCATCCGCAGTTGGACGTTGCCGTGAGAAGCAAGGATGAAGTGATGCACAATTCGGGCGGGGCTCTTCAGAAGAACCGCAGATGAGTCGGCTCCTGGCAAGGCTCTCAGTGCCCGGATCTCGGCAATGACATCTTTCTCGATTGGCGACCAGGTGCCGGTTGAGGCGCTTATCACGGCTGTTCCCTCCGGGCAGAAGACGAGCAAGTCGGCGATACCGATAAGAGTAAAGATGGCCGGCTCAAGAACTGAGGAAGACTCACCACTGAATCTCCGCACAGTAGATGCACCAATGAAATGGGCGTTTTCCATGAGACGGCTTCTTGCAGGCATCAGTTTTCTTCACTTCTAAAGGGAGCGCAGAATCCGAACCTTGCACTGGCGAGGATGGAACTTCCGCCAATATAGGCAGGAGAATACGGCCTCATGGAAACGTCAATCGCGGCCTTAGGTCTGTTGCTTATGCGAAACAAGAACAATTTGATCATGCTGAATTGTCGAGACACGGGTTAGAGTTGTGTCACTTCGTCGCAAGTAATCGCGGAGGAGCGACATGCTGGCAGGAAGCGATTTCAGATGGTTGCTCGATCGTCTCGAGCCGATGCGCATGAGAATTGTGCTCGGATTAGTGTGCGTGTCCTCCGCGGGTGTTGCCGCGACCATTGATCCTCTGATGATGCGCAGTTTGATCGACCAGGCTCTGCCGCAAGGCGACCTGCGATTTGCAATGGAGTTGGCCGGCGGGATCGGCCTTTGCTATTTCGGCAGATCCGCTCTCTATACGATGGGCTCGCTTGTCAATTTCTCCATCGCCCAGCACTGCATCCGCGATCTGCGCATTGCTCTCCTCGATCAGATGAACCGGCTTTCGGCCGACTATCACGAGCAGACGCCGACAGGCGAGAAACTGACTCGGATCGAACACGATGTCGACGAGATCGCCAATCTGGGCGCGGAAACCGCCAATCAGAGTCTAAGAGCCGTCCTTTTCTTCGTGCTCAACCTGGCGATGATGGCCAGGTTGAATCTGACCATGACTCTGGCCGTTTTGCCACTCATGCCGCTATTCGCCATCATCCAGCGACGGTTCAGCGTTTTATTGAAAACGAGGGCTGATGAGGCGCGCAGCGAAGTGGGCGTGGCAACCAGCATGTTGAACGAGCACCTTGCAGCAGTTCCGCAGATTCAGCTTCTCGGCGCCGAGGAGACATCCGCGCATCAGGCTCGATCCTTGTGGGAGGGAATGCTGCGGGCGCAGTGGGTTCAACGGCGCACGCAAGTGGGGTTCAGCCTTTCGGTCGGCGCGATCCTGGTTGCGGCCATTCTGGTTGTGCTCGCTCTTGGCAGCGCGAAGGTAGTTGCCGGCACCCTGACTATCGGTGGCTTGGTGGCGTTCTACGCTTATAGCACACGGGTGTTTGATCCGATCAGCTCGGCGATGGACCTCTATGCACGTCTCCAGACGGTTGGAGCAAGTATTCGCCGGGTACGCGAACTGCTTGTGCTTGAGCCCAGCGTACGGGACACCGGAACAATACGCTTCAACTCACCCCAACTGCATCGCGGCTTCAAGATCAAGGATGTGTCCTTCGCGTATGGAGGAAAGCCCGCACTGCGGAACATCATGCTTCGGATTGATCCGGGGGAACGGCTTGCAATCATCGGTGCGAGCGGATCGGGCAAGAGCACCTTAGCTCGCCTTCTTGTGCGCGCCGCCGAACCTGAAGCCGGTTGCATCTTCCTCGAGGAGCAGCCTCTCGCGTGCTACACGTTGGCCTCTCTGCGCGAAACGGTTAGATTTGTCCCGCAGCACCCAGTGCTCTTTCAAGGGACGATCCGGGAGAACCTGCTGTATGGCAATCCTCTGGCGACGACCGCAGACATGCTCCGGACCATCGAGGCAGTCCAGCTTGCGCCTGTGCTCAAGGCACTCCCTCACGGCCTGGACACTCCGCTCGGACCGGGAGCAGCCGGCCTTTCGGGTGGAGAACGCCAAAGGCTGGCCATAGCCCGTTCGCTGTTAAGGGAGTCGGCTGCACTCATTCTGGATGAAGCGACTTCGGCCTTGGATGCTCCAACAGAATGTGCTGTGTTTGCATCACTTGCAGAATTACGTCCACATCGGACGCTCATTGTGATCTCACACCACATCAGTTCACTTACATGGGTAGACCGCTTCGCTCTGCTTGATCAGGGGAGAATTGCCGCAATAGGAGATCACTCTATGCTGTATGCGCAGTCGGCTCTGTATCGCACATTGTTCGACGCTTCAGCGCACGACGGAACGTAAGCAGAATTTCTTCGGTCTTGTGTGGCTCCGCTGGGCTTTCTGAGTCATGGCATTGGTGTCCGGCATTCCCTGATCCGAGAATACCGGTTCCGTTGAGGGCACATGCTCCAGGTACGACTGGATCGACCAGTCCAACACGAGCCGGATATAAGCCTCACTGTCATGCCAGGGAAGCACAGCTCCTCCAGCCTGCACCTGTTCATGGATAATCTGTCTGTCCTACTCGGGCGCATGGCGAAAGCGAGCTTCGCCAACTCGCGGAGCTCAGTTATCTTTTCCGAGCCGCGCCTCTCCTCGCCGGGAAGCCGCCTTCCAGGGTTGGAATCGTGACACCGTGCGCTTATCGCGTTAGTGGGCCGTCTGTCGAGTGACAAAATGTTCGTCCTCAAGTGCAGCTAACTCATTAATTTTCTGCTCCTTGAGATTTGAACTGAAAAATCATCCTGCCCCAGCTGCTGGGTTTTCTATCAGTGCTGGTTGAGAATAGAAAGTTTTCATCCTCAACCAACCGGAGCGGCAAACTGGTTGCGAACGGAGTCTCCGAGAGGTAAGGGTTGATACCGTAAACCTGGAATTCAGCGGATGCTGATCGGCGAAGCCTTGGTGACTTCACGGCACCTTTCTACCGTGAGGCGGTGAGCGACTATTCGCTTTCGTTGTCGTCTCCCTATTTTTTCTCTCCGCGTGCTGATTTTGGGCGAACCAATGGCAGGAAGATGTCGTCGACGAACTCCGCAATGACGGCATTGGGAACGGGTTTTAAGGTCATCAGGACCTCGTGCCGCAACAAATCAACAAGCAACGACGCAATCCGAGGCGTCAGCTTGCTTCGATCAATCTCACCACGATCTGCTCCTCGTGCAAGCACAACATCGAACTGGCTGTGATCGCCCTGAAGCAAACTCTTCCTCAGATCGGCCATGCTGGTGTTCGTCTCCGAGAAATATTCACTCATTTGCAAAGAGAAGAAGACTGCGATCAGCGCGCGATCTTTTGAGAGTTGTTGCAGCAAAGCAATCAGATCGCCACGCATATTTCCTGTGTTTGTGATATTCACAGGATGTTTAAGCATGATGTGCCGTATCGCTGCGATTGCGAGATCGGCGCGATTCTGCCAGCGGCGATAGAGCACCGGCCGGCTTGTGTGCGCGCGCGCCGCCACAGCCTCCATCGTAAAGCTTGCGTAACCGCCGCCGAGCAACTCGCTCCAGGCCGCATCCAGCACTGCATCTTCAAGCGCCTTGCCGCGCCGCCGTTCGACTGTATGGTTTTTCATCTCACTTCGCCTAGATACATAATTGTACCCTATTGACACCTGCTGGCGCACGTGGTTAGATACATTCATGTACCTAACGAGATCGATACTCGCAATGGCACCGAATGAATTCTTGGGGCAACGCCTGGATCGGGAAGCTGCAAAACCTGCCACTGACGGCCGACCGGAGCAGAACAAACTTGCCACCAGGCACACACCTGCATGGGCGTTAGGACTTCTTCTCTTCGTGGGAATGCCCATGCTTGCACAAGGGCAGGAAGGGGGAAACGCAATGCCTGCTTCAACGGCGACCCAGCTTCCACTGTCAAGCCGTTCTCCGATGGGTGTTACAGCCCAACAAGCAGCACAACCGGTGGGTGCGTCAAGCGTCAATGTCATCACACCGTCTCTTCAGATTCAGGCACCCTATTCGGGGAGTGTAAGAGATCCCACGGCCGCGGATGAAATTCGTCTCTCATTGACGGAAGCTATCCGCCGAGGGCTGCAGTTCAACCTTGGAGAGGTGAATGCATCTTTTGCGGTGCGCCAGGCGCGCGCGCAACGCGGCTCCGCTCTTAGCCAACTGCTGCCGCATATGAGCAGCAGTATAAGTGAAACCGAAGCGAAGCTGAGCATGCAGGCAGAAGGGATGAGTGCCAGTACTTTAGGCAGTTTGGGTGCATCAATACCGGCCACAGTCGGGCCGTATCACTACTACTCGCTGCAGGGCAATCTATCGGCGAGCGCCCTGGATTTGACAAGCCTATACAACTATCGCAGCGCGAGCATGAATGCCAATGCGTCTGCGCTCACTGCACGTGACGCGCGAGAACTGGTTATCTTCGCCGTTGCGGGAAGTTATATGCAGATTCTCCGCGCACAGGCCCAGGTGCTCGCACAAACCGACCAGGTTCAATACGCGCAAGTTCTATACGATCAAGCGCGGGCGCAATCAGAGGCGGGCACGAAGGCGGAAATCGATGCTTTGCGAATCCTCGTGCAACTGCAAACGGAACAGCAACGGCTGAGGTCCGAAGAAAGCGATAGGAAGAAACAGTCCTTCGCTTTTGCGCGGCTGATCGGACTTCCCGTGAATGCGCGGATCACCTTTACAAGCATCCTCAATGAGGATGCTACAGCACCGCTCGGCGTGGAACAGGCGGTTCAACAGGCACTGGCTCGGCGGCAAGATCTACAAGCACAGGAAGCACAGGTCCGTGCCGCCGAAGCCACAGTAAAGGCAGCCCATGCGGAGCATATGCCGACCGCATCTATTAAGGGCTACTACGGCTTGCAGGGAATCAATCCAGACCAAGGGCGCAGTGTGTTTTCAGCCACGGCGAACATAAGCGTTCCAGTATTTGAAGGCGGCCGTATTCGCGCCGACGTGGAGCAGGCCAAAGCGGTGCTCGATCAACGCCGCGCCGAGTTGGATGATCAGCGCGGCGCGATAGAACTACAAGTTCGGAGCACCTGCGATGACCTTGTAGTTGCCACTACGCAGGTACAGGTTGCGAAGAACAATCGTGAACTGGCGTTGAAAATTCTCAAACAATCCCAGGACCGCTTTACTTCCGGCGCGACAGATTCTGTAGAGGTTATCCAGTCGCAGAAAACACTTGGCGCAGCCCTGGACGACTACGTCTCCGCGCTCTATGCAGCGAATCTTGCTCGTATCAGTCTGGCTCGCGCCATGGGCGATGCGGAGCAACAGATTCCGGCACTTCTAAAGGACAAGTGACATGACCGACCAGAAACAGCAGGCGACCCCAGACAATGAAAATCCGACTTCCGGTATGGATGCTACAGACAGGTCGGCCGAACAGATGGACTCCGACGGAAAGCAAACTCTGCGCTTTTCGATCATCGGCATTGCCGTTACGGTTCTCCTCGCTACCGGCATTCTGTTTTATCTGCATTCACGGGGATATGAAGAGACCGACGACGCTCAGGTCGATGCACATCTTGCCCCTATCGCTTCGCGGGTCGATGGGACTGTTCGTGCTGTCTATGTGGAAGACAATACCTACGTAAAAGCCGGGCAACCACTCGCCGATCTCGATGCCGCAGACAGCCAGGTTGCACTGCAACGGGCGCAAGCAAAGTATGACCAGGCTGTAGGCCAGCAGCAAGCTCAGAATCCGAATGTTCCGGCGACGCAGGTTAACAATGCAACGAACATGGATACGCAGGCTTTCGAGGTGCAGAACGCAAGAGCAGCACTCGCATCCGCAGAGCACGATGCGGACAATGCTGCGGCCATGCTAAGCCAATCTGAGGCCAATAATGCACGAGCGCAGGCGGACTACCAACGTTACAAAGTCTTGTACGAAAAGCGTGAGGTCTCGCGCGCAGATTATGACAATTACGCCGCAACCGCGGCGGCACAAGCGGCAGCCGTTGAAGGCTACCGATCCTTGCTCGCGTCTGCAAGAAATACAATCGATCAGCGCAAGGCGCTGGTAGCTGAGCAGAAAAGTAAATTGTCGCAGTACCAGCGCAATGCGCCACGGCTGCTGGCCATTCAACAATCCAACAATCTCTCCCAGGCGGCCAACGCCGAGGCATTGAGGGCCGATCTTGCGCAAGCGCATCTCAATCTGCAATATGTTCACATTACCGCGCCAGTCTCGGGTTACACCACACAGAGGAGCGTAGAGGTAGGAAGCCGCATCAGCGCAGGTCAACAGCTCTTAATGATCGCGCAAACGGACGACCTTTGGGTGACAGCCAATTTCAAGGAAACTCAGCTTGCACACATGCGCGTCGGCCAGTCCGTTTCGATCCATGTCGATGCGCTGAAACGCACTTTCAGCGGGACAGTGGAGAGTATGCCCACCATTACTGGAAGTCGTTCCAGCGTCCTGCCTCCCCAAAATGCGACTGGGAACTATGTAAAAGTTGTCCAGCGCTTGCCCATGCGAATTCGCTTCAACAAAGGCCAGCAAGGACTCGAACAGTTATGTCCTGGAATGTCCGTCGAGCCGACCGTACATCTCAATTAGTGCTGCCTGCGAGGCAGAAAGGATGAGTCGATGAACGGCAAGACGCCAGCGACACAACATGTTTACAACCCTTGGCTGATCGCAATTACGGTGACGCTCGCGACGTTTATGCAGGTGCTCGATAGTTCTATCGCGAACATCGCCCTACCACATATCGCCGGCTCAGTAGGAGCGAGCACACAAGAGAGCACATGGGTTCTAACGAGCTACCTCGTATCCAGTGCTATTATTCTTCCTCTCAGCGGGTGGCTTACCACCGTCATGGGACGTAAGCGATTCTACATGATATGTGTCGCAGTCTTTACTGCCAGTTCCGTGCTTTGCGGACTGGCGACTAGCCTGCCTATGCTCATCCTCTTTCGGGTTCTTCAGGGCATTGGTGGTGGCGGTTTGCAACCTTGTGAACAAGCTATCTTAGCAGACACTTTTTCCGTAAAGCAGCGATGTATGGCCTTTGCCATTTATGGTATGGCAGCCCTTGTCGCGCCTGCCATGGGTCCCACAATCGGCGGTTGGATCACAGACAACTATAGCTGGCACTGGATCTTTTTCATCAATGTGCCGATTGGTCTGCTTTCGCTGTTTATGACGCAGAGGGTGGTCCATGATCCTTCATGGATAAGGAAGGAAAGATCGGGCGGCATAAAGACGGATTACGTCGGCATTGGCCTCATCGTAGTGGGCGTAGGCTTCCTTCAGTACGTCTTGGACAAGGGGCAGGAAGCTGACTGGTTCGGGTCGCACATCATCACTACGTGCTCCATTATTGCTGCCACTGCGCTCATTGCTCTGGTCATACGAGAATGGACCCACGACAACCCCATTATCGATTTGAAGCTGCTCCGGAAAAGGAACTTCGCGACCGCGATTCTCTTCAGCTTCGTACTGGGTTTGGTGATAAACGGAGCAACTATTCTCATCCCTCAATTTCTACAGAACACCATGGGCTACACCGCCGAACGTGCGGGTATGGCACTCATGCCAGGAGGCATCGTCATGATGATACTGATGCCAATAGCAGCCATTGCGGCCACTCGTATTGACCATCGTCTATGCATGGCTTTTGGTTTCGCCGCGCTGGCTCTCGGCATATATCACCTTACCTCCATCGACCTCGATGTAACTTTTAAGCAAGTTCAACTTCTACGGGTGATCCAGATGATAGGTCTCCCCTTCATCTTCGTGAACATCACGACAATGAGCTACGTCGGCGTTCCACGGGAGAAAAACAACCAAGTCTCAGGATTAAGTAATTTCTCCCGAAACATAGGTGGCGCTATCGGTATATCCATTCTCAATACTTTCATGTTTCGTCAATCGCAGATTCAACGCACGAATCTCACAATCAACACGAACCGCTCCAATCCATTCTTTGAGCATCTACTTGCGAGCACCACACGCGGTTTCGCTGCTACCGGGTCTCACGGCATCGATGCGTCGAGAAAAGCGCTTGCGCAGATTTCCTCAATGATCGACCGCCAGGCAAGTGTACTTGGCTATATCAATTCGTTCTGGCTGATGGCGGTCGTGGTTGCCTGTATGGTTCCTCTTGTCTTCATCCTCAAGAAGCCTGGTAAGGTTGACGAGGCATTCATCTCAGACGCTCAATAGCTTGGTGCAGATAAGCATGAGTAATATCCAAGCAATCAGCAGTCCGCAAACTTCGAGGTAAGACCAATCCTCTCGTTGGAAATCGCTATTGCTGACAACCTCAGAGGCGGACAAATATTCGCCATGAACCGGCTGCCGGTGCATTTACGAGCGCTGCCATGCCGATCTCGCGTTCTGCGCAAATGTTTGGAACGAAATCGGTGGCCGTCCTGTAATCCGCTGAACTTCTGTTGTGAGTTGCGCCTCGGCGCCATTGGCAATGGCGCGATCAAGCGAAGCCAACAGGACTGCAAATTCTTTCGGGATTCCGCCTTTTTCAAAGTTGCGGGCCAGTTCCTCTTCCGTGAGCGGTTGATGATGGACGGGATAGCCGACAATAGAGGTCATGATAGTCGCAACGTCGGAGTAGCTGAGTAAATCCGGCCCTGTGAGCACCGTATCGCCGGACGGAAAGATCTGGCTCGTCAGCGCTTCGGCAGCCACCGCCGCGATGTCGCCCGCGTCAATGAACGGGATCTTTCCGCTCCCGGTTGCAGAGAAGATCAAGCCATGTTGCCGAATTGTCTCTCTGTGTTGTTGCTCTGAGAAGTTCTGCATGAACCAGGAGGGCCGCAGCACCACCCAGGAAGGTGCGTGTTGGTGAAGATATTGGTGCACCTTTCCAAAGGCCGGAGCTCCCTCCGGCACGAGCGACGAACTGAGAAAGACCAGGCGTTGTACGCCGGCATTGAGCGCTTGATCGATAAAGGGTTGCATGATCTTGAGGCAGTCGGCTACGCCCAAGGGGGCCAAAAGATAGACGCTCTCAATGTTCTCCAGCGCAGAAGCGAAGGTCGAGGGATCGAACCAGTCAAAGAAGGTCTGGCCCAGTTGGGGATGGCGAGAAGCGATGCGAGTCCGCACGTTGCGCGTCGCAAGTTGTGCGGCAATGCGGCTCCCTGTTTTTCCTGTTCCCCCGGTAAGCAGGATGGATTCGAACATTTAGTTGCTCCCCTGTCCTGTCGAACGTCCGGCACCCATCGCTTCCAGGACAACCAGAGGATTCCAGTAATCCCGATAATGAACGATGTGGCCATCGCGAAGCGTGATGACGGAGATGTACTGCTGGTTATAGGGCTTTCCTGTGTGTGTGGCCACTCCTTCGCAACTGGTCTCAAGCACAAATCCATCCGGTGTCGGGTGAATCACTGGAGGCGCGAACCGCTCAATCTGCAGGTGGCCACTCACTTCTTCCATGTATTTCGCAATGGTGGGTTTGCCATCCAGACGCTTGATCGAACCGGGAGGAGCATACGGGAATTCCATGATCGCGTCCTCGGCCAGCATGTCGATGAAGCTGATGGCGTCGGCGGCGAGCCGATCACCCATGCAGAGTCGCAGGCCCTCTGCGAAGTGTTTCATCGTTTTGTTTTCTGCCATATCCTTTACCTCCAAGGATGGAACGGATGCGTATCGCCCTAATGTGAATTAAGTGTATAGTTGGGATTGGATGAAACGCAACCGTTCCGACGTGAATAACGCGAAAAAACGGAGCCCGGCTGGCGCGGCTGTGATGCAGCCTCGCGTCACGGAATCCCTCACGCGCGCCTTGTTTGTGGAGTGGGCGCGCCATGGGTACGCAGCTCTCAGTCTTGAGGCAGTGGCAAAACGGGCAGGAGTTGGGAAGGCCGCGTTATACCGCCGATGGCCATCGAAATTCGCCATGGTTGTGGAGCGGCTGGAGTCCGTGGGATTGGACATCACCGAGGTTGCCGACACAGGATCGCTTCGGGAAGATCTCCTCGCGAATCTGCGCTCACTCAGAAGCGCTTTGCGCCACCGCATTGTGCGGCAGATTCTCGCCGATCTTCACGCGGAGATGTCTCGCAATTCCCCACTGGCAGAGCGGGTACGGAGCCGTTTACAAATTGAACGGCGGAATCGCGGGAAAGGCATTTATGAACGGGCGATTGCACGCGGCGAACTGGTATCCGGCATTGATTTCGAACTTCTCAATGATCTGGGGGCTGCCACCCTCTATTGGCGTCAAGTCGTTACCGGAGCGAAGACAGACGACAACTATTTGAACTCGCTGGCAGAGATCATTTTGGCGAGCGTGTGCCATACTCAATAATCTTTCTCTCAGCTGTTGATCGGTGATAACAGAGCGACGGAGACATAACGGATGCCCACGAAGAGTGACTCGAAGTTTCGAGAAGACAGGAGAACGGAATGATCCTGAAACTTTATGCAAGGTTCTTCACCAACGACACAGACAAATCGCTGAAGCTTCTCCAGGTGATCCTCGGTAGAGAGCCCGACTACCGCTTCACCATGGGCGATCTGGAAATCACAGGCATTGGCGATATATGCCTGGTGTGCGGAACCGATCAGGCACTCGCGCCCTATCGCGACTCGAAGGGTCCGTTCATCGTGGATGACCTGGACGCCACACGAGAAGAACTGATCAGGCTAGGTGCGACGATCACACGCAATCAATTCCAAGCGGAGACCGGAAGCGTGTTCTTCGCGAGGCACCCGGACGGAACAGAGGTCGAATATGTGCAATGGAAGCCTGACCTTGTCGAGCGTTTTATTTCCCACTAACAAAATCGACCATGTCCCCTGCTGCAGAAAGAACAGATGAGCGTGGATATGCGAAAGTGACTAGGTCGGTCCGGATGATCGTGCAAGCTTTTCGTCAGAGTCATTAGGAACGCGACATGCGTTTTCATAGCGGTTCACGAGGTTGAACCAGCTCAGCATCAGAATCAGTTTCCGCGTGTCATCGACACCCCAGCGCTCAATGGCTGCGCCGAGCAAACCCTCTGCAAGGGTGGCGCGTTCCGCGATGTCGTCCGCCATCCGCGCAATTAAAACGATCTCCGAATCTATTCCGGTGACTGGGCAGTCATTGGTCAGCGCCTCCACTTCAGTTTGTGAAAGCCCACAATTGAGCGCTATACGAGTGGAAGCATGTACAGCATAAATGCAGTGCAAACGCACGGCGGTTCGCAATATCATTGCTTCCCGCAATCTGGCGTTGGCAGCGGGGCAGGCGAAGACCGCCTTCATGAGCGCAATCGCTGGGTCTGCGAGATCGCCCGCCGCTGCCAGCGCGACTGCTCCATTGAGCGTCTTGTCGCGATTGAAATCGTCTCCAAAGGCGGCTCGCGCCTCTTCGGCGGTTGGCACCGGCAAACAAATATCGGTCATTGCTCTCCCTGGTGGATTCGACATAGTGTGAAACAGAACACGATCCATGTGGCGTCTTGCACAAACGGGTGATCCGAAATCCTTTATCCTCCTTGTTTGCCATTCGAACTGTTCCTTATTGCTCAGCCATCACGGGGTATGCCGATGGACACTGAGCTGAATCGAGCTTTCTACCAAAGGCGGATCGGATTATGGAGCGAGTGGTTACAGAGTCAGACAGGTGCTTTCATGCCGATAACGCAAATCTTGATCGATTTTAGTAGATGGCTCTGGCAGCCACGGCCTGCAAAATACAGAAACACATCCCATTCTCTTCAAAGCTCGATCTGGATTTCCTTATTACTCACCATCATGCTGTGCGGCAGAGCCGAAGAGGCGCAAGAAGTTCCTCGCAGTGTTGACAAGCCTTGGATCGCGCCAGACAAACAGTGGCAGAGTCAAGAGCGATTCAGCAGTGCAAAGGCGGAAACTCCTATCGACGCGGGGCATACTTACTCTCTAGCGGAACTGGTTGATCTAGCGGAGAGCTCGAATCCGCAGACCCGTTCCGCATGGGAGTCGGCAAAGATCCGTGCCGCTGATCTAAGGATTGCCAAGAGTGAACTTTATCCCGCCCTCACCGGAGTAATGTTGGGCCAGACAGATCGCCAAAGGCTGCTGCTGGATACGACCTATGCGCGGCAGACGATCGGCCTCTATCAACCCACACTCGAAGTCAGCTATCTTCTCCTGGACTTCGGCGGTCGCGCTGGACGCATCAAGGAGGCGCGCCAGCAACTGCTGCAAGCAGACTACGCCTTCAATGCAAACCATCTGGCCGTGTTCTACGAAGTGACACACAGCTACCTGAAGCTATTGGAAGCACTTGGGCAGCGACATGCGGCAGAGCTCGACGTAGAGGACGCACAGACGGTGCAATCGTCGATCGAAGACAAGCTGAAGGACGGACTTGCAACATTGCCGAATGTACTGCAAGCACGGGCGGAGACCGCGCATGCACAGTACACACTCTCCTCCGTCGAGGGCAAGGTCGATGTTGCGCGAGGAGAGTTGCTGTCCACTGTTGGGAGTTCACCGCTACAGCCACTGGAGGTGGAGGATCTTGACAGCCTGCAACAGCCTGAGGAGCAGGGACAAGGGGCGCAAGCGTATGTGGAGCGAGGGCTTGGTCAAAGACCAGAGATAGGCGAGGAGCTTGCCAAAGAGGCTGAAGCGCGCGCCAAAGTGGGCGAGATGCGTTCAGCCTACTTTCCCTCAATCTCCTTCAAGGGCGAAGGAGGAGAAGGACGGGCCTACGCACAGCAGGATCTGCTTCCAGGGGTGTACTTCGGGCCGGCTGAGGTGTGGAAGGTGCAGGTAGGCCTTCGCTGGACATTGTTTGACGGCCTCGCTCGTGAGGCCAGGGTTGCAGAGGCCCACGCGGAAGAGCAACGAGCGCGCGCCGATGCGCAGCAGATGCGGAATCTGGTCGAGCTTCAAATCTGGACTGCCTTTATCGATCTGAGAACCGCATTGAAGCAGCGGGACGCAGCTACTGCTTCGCTCCATGCCGCAGAAGTCTCATACGATGCGACCGTCGATTCGCTGAAGGCCGGGTTGAGCACAACATTGGATCTCGTCAGCGCGCAGCGTAATCTTGCTCAAGCCCGGAGCAATGACGTGACCGCCAAGACCAATGTTCTCGAGCAGGTGGCAAAACTCGCCTATCGCACGGGCGATCTGCTGAACAAACCGATCCCGGGAAAGGTCATTCCATGAAGCGAAACCAACGGACAACGCAGGTTTCCGGATGGGTTGCTGGTCTTGCCGTGTTTTCGGCTGCGCTCGCTGGTTGTGGTCACTCGCCTTCGTTCAATGTGCTCGGCTCCTTCTTTCCGGGATGGATACTGGCCGTGCTTGTAGGCGTCGTGGCTACATTGTGTATTCATTTATTGTTCGAAAAACTGGATTGGGAACGCAGCTTGGCGGCGTTGCCATTGTTCTACCTGAGTACGACGGTATTGGTGTCGTCATTCGTTTGGCTAATCGCATTCGATTGAGGGAATGGCTATGTTGGAAGCGCCGAAGAACGAGGACGTGCAGAACCCATCTGAGCCGCAAGCGCAGGCAGGACAGGATGCCGGCAGAGAGACTTGGGTCGATGCTGGCGTAAGGAGGCGTGGCTGGTTGCTCACGGGTAGCGTTGCGCTTGCGGCGCTACTGATATTATGCCTCGCGGTACATCGGTCGGTGGTCAATCCTCGCACCGACGATGCGGAGATTCTGGCGAACTTCATCGGCGTTGCGCCCCAGGTAGAAGGGCAGGTCAGCGTGATGAGCGTTGCCGACAACCAGTATGTTCATGCGGGCGATCTACTCTTTTCCATCGACGACCGGCCGTATCAATATGCACTCGCTCAGGCGCTCTCGGATCAAGCGGCACTGGAAGGGCAGATTGAAGATCGTCGCCGTCAGATTCGCTCTCAGTTCGACGAGGCTCATTCCGCGGACGCCTCCGTCGCGAGTAGCACTCATACAAGAGAGGCCACCCGAGCCGACGTCGGAGGAGCGGAGGCGGAGGTTCTCAAGGGGGAGAACAACGTCCGCAAGCTGAATGCTGAACTCGAGTACGCTGACGATCATCTGCATAGGCTGGAACCGCTGCTGGAAAAGATGTATGTGACGGTAGATCAGGTTGATAAAGCAAGGTCGGAGGTGAAGCAGAAGGCGAAAGAAGTAGCGCAGGCTGAGAATCAAGTAGCTCAACTACGCAAGCAGGTCGCAAGCTCCGACCAACACTTTCAGCAGACCGTCTCCGATGTGTCGGTGCGCGAGCAGCAACGCAATCAGGCATATCACGCAATCGCCATTTTGGATCCGTTGACCGCGCAGCGCGAACAGCGAGCGGCCGCGGTTCGGCAGGCACAATATAACCTCAACAACTGTCGCATCCATGCTCCCTTCGATGGTTACGTAAACAACCTGAACACCGCGCAGGGAGCCTATGTTCACGTCGGCACACAGCTCTTTACGTTGATCGATGCCCGGCAATGGTGGGCGACCGCAAACTTCCGCGAGACGCAACTGGCGAACGTAGCACCAGGATCGGCGGCTGAAGTATTTCTTCTTAGCCAGGGTGGAACGCTTCTGCATGGTACGGTCACGAGCATCGGATACGGCGTTTCACCCGACCCGAGCGTCGGCTCGCTTGCCCCCGGCCTGCCGTCTATCACGCGCACACTTAGTTGGGTTCATCTTGCCACGCGGTACCCGGTTCGCATTCGCATTGACGCTCCTCCTCCGGGCATGCTTCGCGTTGGCCAGTCCGTGGTAGCGGTGATCCATCCCGACGTTAGGCGAGACCATTGAGCACGCCGCTGCTGGCGCAATCCGACATACGTCTGCCTGCGTGGAAGGTTTCGTTGGATACATCCTCCGCGGGCTGGTTCCTTCGCTTCTTCAAGCAGGAACTGTCAAACTATCCTGGCCGTCTGACGACGGTTGCCCATCTGTTGGTCGGGTCTACTGTCGTCATGCTTCTCATCATGTACTGGCAGATTCCTGGAGGCGCACTCGCAGCCTACTACTGCGCCAACCTGACGCGGAACTCTTTGGAGTTATCCAGGGATTCGGCGTTGAAGACCATCCTTGCATTTGTCTGCGGCGGCGCTTACGTGATGCTGGGAACCATCCTCATGGTGAACTACCCATTCACCCACTTCCTCTATGTGGTCGGCAGCCTTTTTCTATGTTTCTACATCGTGAAAGTTGTTGCGGATCGTGTGGCGGCGGCTCAGTTCGCGGTCATCATCATTTTGTGCTTTCGGGGGTGGGTCACAAATGCACCAATCGAAACTCTCGTCGAGTCGAATCTCTGGACGATCGCGCTCGTTGCACTAGGGCGAGCAGTCTCCATAGCTGTTGAGTACGCCTTCGAATTGGCTAGACCGGAACAGCGCTTGCAGGACGATCTGATGCAGCGGATCAAAGTGGTTATCGACTACCTACGCGGGGCGGCAAAAGGTGGGCCGGATTCCTGGGTGCGGCTGAAACTGCAGCAGTTTGCCATCTCGGGAGTTCGTGATCTGCGGCCCGTAGAGCGGCGCGAGTCCTTTGAGCGCGTTCACATTGCTGCCGAGCAGATCGGAGCGATTGGCGACCTGGTCGAGTCCGTCGCCCTGTTGGCGCCGGGCGAGGTTTCCAGTACGCAACTTGCTGCCTGGGCCGATGAAGCGGCCGAAATTCCAGCATGCCTCAAGAAGCGGGACCATCGTTGCGAAGCAATGCGACGAGGAGATCATCCGATTGCAGACGCGATCTTTCGCAGCCTGACCTCAAAGCCGAGATCAAGTCGGGGCCTTCAACCAACGTACATTGTTGCGTCCCCCGCGCCGAAGCGCTTCTTTGTGCCAGATGCCTTCCAAAATGCTGACAATATCAAGTACGCGCTCCGTGGTTGCCTTGCCGCTTCACTGGCTTACATCGTGTGGAATGCGCTCTCGTGGCCAGGACTTTATGCTTCGCTGTTCACTTGCTTCGTGATAGCACTTTGGAATCCTGAACAGGAGAAGCAGAAGCAGGTCTTGCGCATTGCGGGAGCGTGCATCGGCGGCTTTGGCTTCGGCGTCGGTGGACAAGCTCTGATTTTACCGATGCTGCACGGGATTGGCGCATTTACCCTCTTCTTTGTGATCGTCATCTCCCTCTGTGCCTGGGTGATGGCGTCGAGTGTGCGCTTGTCCTACCTCGGATATCAGGCGATGCTCGCTTTTTTTCTGGTCCATCTAAACGAGCCTTATGCGCAAACGGACCTTACGATAGGACGTGATCGTGTCATCGGGGTCATGCTGGGCCTGCTGTGCATGTGGTTTGCCTTTGACACGTTCGGAACAGTCTCGGTTGCAAAGAAGTTTTGTATCTTGTTGAAGAAGACAATCAGAGAGGTCGACTCTTACGCAAAGATCATGCGCGATCCGGTGACCGCGAAGCACGAAGTGGAAACGGAGAAGGCGCAAGGTAAACTTGCACAGTTATTTTTATCGCTCGTGACGCAAGGCGACGCGATTCCGTTCGATGTAGGACCGAAACGAAAACGCGATGTCGCCTTGCGGAGGCAAATTTTTCAATGGCTGCCTGATCTGCGGCAGATCGCCATCATCCTGATCCACAGAAGCAACATTGGCAGGCCCTTTGGGGCCGACGCACTGGCCCAACTCTCTTGTGAACTTACCAGTCTTGAGCAGGAGATCGACTCCGATTCGCTCAAGAATTCTTTTGGAGAAAGGATGCAGCGCAGCGTGCGCCAGCCAATCGATCACATCGAACGGATCTTTGACCTTCTTGAACTTCGTGGCCCTACCGCACCATCGCTTGGGAATACGTGAGGCCTCGCTTCTGAGGCGACGAATGCACACAATTGCACATTCGCTGCCTGATTTAAATGGTTCTCTATTTACATGCAGTTATAGAATCGAGGTTAACGCAGTGCTTCTTCCCGCAACCTATCAAGCCGCACTCTTTCTTATGATCCTCAGCATGTTTTGCTGGGGTTCCTGGGCCAACGCTCTCAAACTGTGCCCCGGTTTCCGCTTCCAACTCTTCTACTGGGATTACGCCATCGGTCTCACGGCTACTGCAGTGGTCTGGGGCTTCACGGCCGGAAGCTTCGGCCACTCCGGACCCGCCTTCCTCACCGACGTGGCGCAGGCTTCGCTCGGCCCCATCCTTTTTGCCATCGCTGGCGGCATCGTCTTCAACATTGCCAACCTACTGCTGGTCGCCGCCATCGACATAGCCGGCCTCGCCGTAGCCTTCCCGGTCGGCATTGGTCTGGCGCTGGTTCTAGGCGCTGTTTTCAGCTACCTCGTCAGCCCCGCCGCCAATCCCTTTCTCCTTTTTGGCGGAGTCACCCTGGTCGTCGTCGCCATCGTCCTCGACGCCGCCGCCTACAGCAAACGGGAAGCCGGAGCAAAGGCAACCACCACCCGCGGCATCGTCCTCAGCCTGGTTGCCGGAGTGCTCATGGGCGGCTGGTATCCCATCGCCACGCACGGCCTCGGCAACGCCGCCCATCCCGGCCCCGGACCCTACGCCATCGCCCTCTTCTTTGCGATCGGTGTGCTGCTCTCCACCATCCCTGCCAACCTGCTGTTAATGGCCAAGCCCTTGGACGGCAAGCCTCCCGTCGACGGCTCAGGCTACTGGAGCGCTCCTTTTGGCTGGCATCTCGCCGGCCTCTTTGGCGGAGCCATCTGGTGCATTGGCGGTGTCGCCAACTTCGTCGCCTCGGTCGCGCATCTGGCCAAACCCATCGGTCCCGCCGTCTCCTACTCCATCGGCCAGGGCGCTACCATGATCTCGGCCCTCTGGGGCGTCTTCATCTGGCATGAGTTTGCCGGTGCGCCGCGCCCGGCAAAAATCCTCCTCGTATTCATGTTTGTCTTTTTCCTGTTGGGCTTGTGCGCAGTCGCCCTCGCTCCTTTGTACTAAGAATTGAGACTCAAATCATGACCGATTCCCGCAAATCCATCGTCGTCGTAGGCAGCATCAACATGGATATGGTCGCGCACTCCAGCCAGATCCCTGTCGCCGGCCAAACCGTCATCGGTACCGGTTTTGACACCACCCCCGGAGGCAAAGGCGCAAACCAGGCCGTTGCCGCCGCCCGCCTCGGCTACCCTGTAGCCATGGTCGGCGCGGTGGGCGCGCCCTGCAAGGACAATACGGACGTCTTCGGCCAGGTCCTGCTCGACAAACTGGCCTCGGCCGGCGTGCGCACTGAGGCCGTCGTCCGCATCCCCGGCCCTTCCGGCGTAGCCTCCATCATCGTTGCGGAAAACGGCGAAAACTCCATCGTTGTCATCCCCGGCGCCAACGGCAAAATGGACTCAGCCGCCATCGACCTCCAGGCTGCACTGATCCGTTCCGCCGGCATGGTTCTCTGCCAGTTGGAACTGCCCATTGAAACCGTCGCTCACACCCTGGCCCTCTGCGCCCAAGCCAGCATCCCCGTCATTCTCGACCCCGCTCCCGCCGCCCCGCTGCCCGACGCCGTCTTTCACCAGATCGCCTGGTTCACTCCCAACGAAACCGAAGCCGCTTTCTATCTCGGCGAAAAATCGTCTCCCGAAAACTCCGCGCAGCGACTTCTGGACAAGGGCCTCCAGGGCGTAGTCCTCAAACTCGGCGCGGAAGGCTCCTACGTCGCCATCCGGGGCAAGGCCGCGCGGGTGAAGTCCTTCCCCGTCCAG
>Ga0255348_1000176_pt1 | contig 33120 bp, 41 predicted proteins | sample CBST25v5metaG_FD_189945 | JGI IMG/M metagenome (GOLD analysis project Ga0255348, IMG submission 189945) | Peat soil microbial communities from Stordalen Mire, Sweden - C.B.S.T-25.v5 | ecosystem: Environmental > Terrestrial > Soil > Wetlands > Peat | place: Sweden: Norrbotten County, Stordalen... | reverse complement strand
ACGTCACTCCTACCAAGTTTGTATTTACGGGCGTAACGGCCGCTTCCTTGGCTTTCTCCGCTACTCTGACTCTTGGAGCAGCGGCGGCCAGCACGTTTACTCCACGCGAACTCACAATCGAAAAGATCTAATCTCAACGAGTTTCCGGTCTCGACAAAACCGGGTTGGATGCCTCTATATCATAAGGTACAGAGCCGGAACAGGGGTCTCGGGGTCGAGCGAGTCGTTTGCTACTCGGATATCGAGAACATCCGCATTTTGTCCGTTAAATGGACTGAGGAGTCAGATGTCAGTTTCTATTAGTGTTTGGAACCCCGAAGATAAATCACCCACAATTTCCGCTAAATTTTACAACGTGATTGGATACGTGATCGCAGCAGTTGTGAAACACGAAGACGGAAAGATTACCCTAGAGAGAGAAATCTCAGTTACGGCCGACGATGTCATTGATAATCAACTTGCAGAATCAGTAGTCAAGACTATCGAAGAAAAGTTGAACGAAGCCTTTCCTGATCCTAATCAACAGCCAAAGTTGTGGGTGCCTAAGTAATGTCAGACACCCTACAATCCGATTTTGATGTTGTAGATTATGAAGCGGGCGTGTCAAATGACGTAAAGGGACAGGAATGTTGCGGTTGCAGGAGACTCTTGCGCTGGGAGTTCTACGATAAGGACTCCTCCCGATCTACCGGCTATGACCCAATGTGTCCCCTGTGCAAAGCCTCCCCCAAACTCAGCTTAGCGGAACACACTGCTCGGATGCGGGAAATGAATTATAACTCAGAAGGTACCCGCCGCCAACGCCACCCAGATCAGGACATCCTCCGCGAAACCCGACCTGGGCGATATCTGGACTGCTCCTTGTTCCTATCAAAACTCCTCCACATCTACCCGCAGCTTTATGTCACCCAAGGTGGAATTGTTACCGATCTTGCTCTGTACGCAACATCTGGAATCAATAAATCAGAATGGTCCGGGCAGAGTTTTAAATATATGGGTTACGTAACTCTCGGGAGAATGCCTGAATACTCTGAATACGAATTCAACGACCGAGACGTTTTGCAGCGCTGTACCCAGATGGGTTGGAGATCCGCTCTTCTCCGGTTTGTAGAAAACAACATCATTACAGAAAAGCAATGTAATCAAGAGTTTGGCTACCCGTCTGGGGGAACAAACTCTCTGTGGTACAAAAGAATCCACAACCATCTAAACGCTAAGAAAATAGCTTAATTCCATTAAATGGACAAAACCCGTTTGGCAGGATTTGCCAAGGAGATAGAATGACACTCAAAGCCCTTCAGCCCCTTCCCGAGAAGACCGAGAAAAAGGAACCCGCTGCTTCTGAAGCTACAGCGCTTCCCCCGATTACCCAAGATACTTTGCTTTCCCTGATTGCTTCTATGCAGCAGCAGTTGCTGGCTTCACAACAAGCTATCGCGGAAATGCAGAAGAATCAGAACGAAGCCAACCACGCTTTGGCTGACGCAATCATCGAGACAACCAAGCCTCGCGAGCGCCTGAAGACTAAGAAAGAAATCGCTCAGGAAAAGAACGACGAGCTGTTCCAGAAGAACGAAAAAGAACTTGATCTTCGCAAGAAAGCAAACGTAGAGTACACGCAGAGTCTATGCGATCATATTGCTGGGTGTAGCGAATTGTCAGAACAAAGGGATATTGCAGGACGAACATCCATTGGTTGGCACCGCAACGATATCGGAGTAGATATCGGGATTTGCTCTGTTTGCCAGAGAATATTTAGACCCGAAGATCCTGATTACGCACAGTGGCGCAAGAAGCCCAGCTTTAATAAGCTGTCGCAAGCTGGTCACAGAAACGTAATGAATCCGGTGGAAGCAAGAGAACAATCTTATCTGCACGATATCGAGTAGCCACATGAAGAAATCCATAACCTTCGAAAGCTGGATAACCAGTTTCATTGAAAAGTTATCTGATTACTTTAACCTAGCTGGATGGAACATTTTGGTGGAGTTTCATAAAGACATAAAGGGCGATTCTTACGCAGAAACTTCGATTGACTCTACCTACCTAACAGCTACCATACATTTTTACAAGCAGGCCAAAGAAGATTTTAGTAAAAAGGATATTCAATGGCTTGTTACTAGCGTAGTTCACGAAATGACCCACATATTCCTAGATCCTTTCCATGAATATGTTGTGCCTTTTTTGTCGCCATCTACCTCTGATTTATTTATGAACTTGTTGGAGACCCAGACACAGAAAATAACCATGGTTTTCATGAAGAACCTTCCTGAAGACATAATCCCTCCGAGGTAAAATGGCTTCCACAATTCAATTACAGAGAACGATCAATCGAAGCCAGCAGATGATTCGTCTGTCCCCGTTGATCTTCGCCTCTAATACGGCCAATGATCCTGCTTTCTCGAATGCGGATTGGGTCAAACAATTCATGTTGGCTCCTCCGTTTGCTTGGAGGTGGAACAGAGCTTCCGGTGACTCCCCTGCCAACCCTACTTTCACCACAGAAATTGGAACTTCTGACTATAAAGTATCGATTCCAGATTTTGGGTGGCTGGAAAAAGGAACGGGATATGACCCTGAAGGGTACCGTTCTTTTGAGCTGAAAGTAGAACTTATCAAGGCAGAAGATACCAACCCTAACGAACCCACAACGATAGCTGCACAATATGATGACGGAGCTGGCAACATAACCTTTCGCTTGTTTCCCGCCCCGGATAAAGTCTACAACATTGTAATTGAGTACCAAAAATCTGCGTCACTGTTCACTGCTCCTACACAAACTTGGGCTCCAGTTCCAGACTATCTGAGTTTTATTTACAATGAGGGATTTGACGCTAAGTCGTATGAGTATGCCAATGACCCACGTTTTAGCGCAGCTATGCAACTGTTTATGCAGGACTTGTCCGCCAACGCAGAAGGTTTATCGGAATCCCAGAAAAATATTTGGTTAGAAGCTAAACTAAACACTATTAGGCAAACACAGGCAGTACAAGCAGGGAGGGCATAGTGGGAACAACTACTACAGGGTGGCACAGACTATCTAATGTTACAGCTCTTATGCCTGGAAGTATCAATTTGCAGGCGGTCCCGCTGGCTTATATTTATGTAACGGAGACTTCTTCAGGGGCTCAGGCTAATATTTACTCCGACCCCCAATTAAGTATCCCTATTTCGGGATCCTTAGTTGTAGCAGATAACACGGGATCCTACGGTTATTATCTTCCGTTAAACTACTGTGTAACCGAATCTATATCATATCCAAATGGTGGAACAACTGTTTTGGATAACATTTCCCAAAATGGACCAGTTGTAGGATCTTTCACTACCACCGCCAATGCATCCGATTCGGTGAGTCTTGTCGGAGTTATCTCTTCTAGTCATGTTTTTCTTCAACCCACAAATCTGGCTGCATCCACCATGTTTTCCTCCACATATGTATCCTCAAAATCCACGGGGAGTATAACTATTACTCACCCCACCACGGCTGGGGCTACTTTTGATATTATAGCAACCACCTACTAGTCCATTTTCTGGACGGAGTTTACATGCCTGTTCTACCCGGTAATCAATCCACCACTCAAACGGTTCAACAACTCGCCAAGCAACTCAAATCCAATCCAGAATTTTACAATATTTTGGGAGGAGCCTCTGGATACTCGGAAGAGCCCCTTCTAACTGTATGTGATGAAATAATGAGCCGGGTTCTGGCCGAGGATATGCCGTGGAAATGGAATCGTCACATTATTCCCCAGTTTCTTACCGTAAGTCTTCAACAGGATTACTGTACCACAATTAGTGATATTGGGTGGCTGGAAAACGGTTGGGTCGTAGATATCAATAACTCTACATCCAACTCAAATGGTGCCCCGAAGCCTATTCGTAGTTTAGAAACCGTGAGGGACTTGACTTGGACCTCCGCTCAGACCGTCCCTTTTAATGTATCCTACATCCAAAACAGTTTAGCGTCAATGGGAATCTGGCAAGCAAACACTCCGTATGGGTGTGGATACGGGGTAGCTCAGCTCCCTCGTTCTCCTATTCAGCAATTCAGAGACCAAAACGGTAACATTCTCTATATTGACTCCACACAACTAGGGCTAAACATTGAGTCCCCTGGATACACAGGAACAACCATTCCTCTCCCAGTAAACTCTCCCTACGGGACTTCTGGTTCTGCGGAACCCTACGCTCCAGCAAACGCCACCCCGGGCGATTTAGTACAGGATGGAACTGTCGTTTGGACCGTGGCCGACCCAGACGCCTATGCTCTTCGTCTAAGCCCTCTTCCCGCCCTAAACGGACTGTGCTGGTGGGTGGTGGTTCAGTACCAATCCTGCCCACCGAAAATAGAAAGCCTCCGTTCCCTTCTTTCCCCAATACCCGATTATATGATGTATCTTTTCCGGGCTGGGGTTCGGGCCGCTCTTAAAAGGGAGAACAGTCACCCAGACGCTGAAAGAATTTATGCGGAGTGGGAAGAAACACTCGTAAAAGCACTCAAGGCGGGGGATAGGCAAGCCGAGGATTTCTGCCTGTACCCGACCTCTAGCATAATGGGAGGAACCCAGCAACCTTTTGGCTGGAGCGGAATCGGAGCTGCTAACCCCTACGGACCTGCTCTTTTGTTCCCAGGATATGGTGGAAACTAGCCACAGTAGTATCCAGAAAATGGATAAAATGAAACCTTTCTACGGAAATATCGAAGACAAGACCCGAGACAATTCCAACTTTAGAAAAGTATTATTTACTGGGAAGTTGCAGTTGGTGCTTATGTCTTTAAAACCCGGGGAAGAAATTGGCGAAGAAACTCACAAAGCCGACCAGTTTTTCCGAGTAGAGCAGGGTACTGCAATATTCGTCATCAACGAGGACGATGTGTTTATTGCGAAAGACGGAGATGCTGTCGTGGTTCCAGGAGGATCTCTCCACAACGTTATCAACAAATCCAAAACCTCTACCTTGAAATTATATACCATATACGCCCCACCAGAACATCCTGATAAAGAAACTAAGAAGACTAAAAAAGAAGCAGAGGAAGCAGAAAAATAGTGGCAAATCAGTTCCAACTTAACGGTGGGTCTCCTGCCAAACAAACCAGATACACCGGCTTGTGGAACGCGTCGTGGACCTCGGGTTTGTACACCAATCGTAGTCCTCTCCGCGAAGGTCCAGTAACCCGCCAAGAAGCTCGGTATATTGGAGCGAGAAATGACTGTTTCTGGGATGGGTCGAACATCGAGATCAGCCAAAAGCTGACACCTATCCGTCGTCCGGGAAATTCTCAATATAATACCTCCACTTTTTCAGCCATTGACGCCTTTTACGAGTTTCGCCTATTTAATACAAACACTGAAACCATCAAAGTAATGGCGGACACAGCGTCCACGCTTTATGATGCCACTGGCCCCAGCAGCAAAATTGCAGTATGGTCTAAATCTGCGGGAGCGGGGCAGACATACATGCAGTACGTCGCCAATAACCTGTATTTTGGAAATGGCGTTGATCTAAAGAAATGGATTCAAAATCCAGTAGGGTGGCTGGCTTCTAATAAATATACCGTAGACGGAATGGAAACATTCATTATCGACCCGAACGGTAATCTTCAGCAACTTACCCAATGCGTGATCCCTGTTACTTATATCCAGATATCATCAAATGTTCTTACCGTTACGTTTGACCGTACTGTTACGAACTATCTAACATCTGGACTGAACATCAATTTTCAAAATCTTGTTCATGCCACATTTCTCAATGATTATGACCCCAAAAACCAACTAATTACGATAAGCACTGTTTCAGGAAATCAGGTTACGGCTTCATTCGTATATAATAATTACGCAAACACCGCAGACACCGGAACTTGCTATGTCGTTGAGGGAGGGACTCCTTATTCTGGTTCTACCCAACCAACATGGAATACCTCTGTCATGGGTACCACGACGGATAATGTATGTCTGTGGACCAATCGAGGTTCGCCTCTTGAGAATTTTGGGATCGTAGGGCCTACCCAAGAAGCTCTAACAGTAAAAGTAAACACAAACTCACAATCCTGGGCGGACACTACTTACTATTCTACTCTTGATGCGATTATAGACGACAATGGAAATCTCCAGAAGGTCACAACTGGTGGAAAAAGTGGGTACTATGGATCTGGAAACCACCCCACATGGGCAACAACCCTGGGGGCTACTACCCCAGATGGAACTGTTGTGTGGACCGTCTCTAAGGTAGGATTATGGAACCCATCTACCCCAAATACGACCACATGGCAGCCTAACACGTCCTATACGAATGGGGCCCTTATTACAGCAACCCCGACAGGGGGAGTTCCTTGCGTATTTCAGCTTGAGGATTTCGCTGCGGCCCAAATTTCTGGAAACGTCACTGCTTATCTGTGGTCATGTGCCAACAACACAGGAGCTTTCGCTCAAACATACCCTTTGTCCACCGGAAGTGCCACGGCCTCAGCTACTGGAAACAGTCTTATATTCAACTATCCAGACGGGTCCGGTTCGGACCAAACAGCAGGTCCCTTGCAGTGGGCTACTCTTAATTCTTCTGGGACCATAACAGGGAGAACGACTCCATTTCCGTCATACCGGAATAATTATGATATGGTGGTTATGGCTAACTTAGAAATACCAGAAGCTGGGGACTATACAATATCCATAACCCATAAAGATGGAATGATATGGGGAATTGGTAATGCGGCTACTTACGTAAGTGGTCCGACAAATGACCCGTACAAAAACACAGTTACAGCGGTGATGGGTTACAAAGTAATCGGTGGCAACAACAACACTATTAACGGTGATGCCCAAACAGAAGACTTCGTGGTCAACTGCCCCGATGCCGGTACGTATCCTATTGAAATCGATTACGCTTACTGGTATCACAGTTCCCAACGTCTTGTAGTTAAAGTAAACGGAATAAACCCAGTTCCAGGAACGATATCAACGACTAGGACAAGTGGGCCGTCTGCCCCAACATGGCCAGATTTTAGCACAGCTTACACTCCGGGATACGCTCTTGCGACGGAAACCTCTGGGCAGTTAGTATGGGCCAACATCGGCAACGTTTCCGATTTTTCTTGGACCACAAAAACATACTACATCACAAACAGCTCGTCAGGAATTATTGACAGCAGCGGGTATTCTGAACTCCCCTTCGAGTCGGGAACAACGAGCAACAATGCTCCCACATTTACAAAAACTTTGAACGGGATTACTTCTGATAATCCTAATTTAATTTGGATAAATAAGGGGAAAGCGTCCACAACCGCAGCGGGAAACTTGAAAACTTCGGCGGGAGGGTGGCAATACTGTATTGCGTTGGTTAACACTCTCACTGATACGGTTTCTAATGCCGGTCCAGTTACCACCATTACTGGAAGTTTTGTGGGGGCCTCTAGTGTATCCATATCGGGGGGTCTCCAAACCTCGTCTGCTATAGATCCCCAAGCAGATTACGTCGCTATATTCAGAACCAAAGACGGAGGAGGAACATACTATCTAATTCCGTCAACTTACAACCAAAATACCGTCTATACTCTTCCCCTCTCAGAATATTTAGCAAACGGCTATACAGATACCACCGTAGATGCCGACCTCAACTTTCTCATCTCTCCAGCTTTAAGTGAAGAAAACACTCCTCCAGGGGACGTAGGAACGGGTTCGCAGGGGATGATTAATTTTACATACCACCTAAGCCGATTGTTCGGAAGTGTCGGAAATGTGGTATACTGGAGTTCTGGCCCCGATGCTCCTGTGGGAAACGGAAACGAAGGGTGGCCACCTGATAACTCCTTTACGTTTCCTTCTCTCGTTAAGAGAATCGTTCCTACCAGCATTGGAGCTTTGGTATTTACTGTTTCGGATGTTTACTTAATCGCAGGAAAAGCAACGTCCGCCAGCCCTTTGTTTCCAATTCCTTATGTTCTTGGATTAGGACTTCTTTCCTATAACGCCTTGTCCTTAAACGGAACTCTCATATATCTCTTGTCTGCGGATAATCAGTTTGTCGAACTGAATCCGCATTCCGGGGTAACCCAGCTAGGAAACCCAATCGGGGATAAACTTCAAGCATGGGATCCTTCTACTGCCTATGTAACTTGGCATGTAAGTGGATCTAGGGACCAAGCTATATATGTATCTGATGGCTCGACGGGGTGGTACAGACTCATGACCACTCCAAGTCCAGAAACTGGACAAACTTGGTCTCCCTTTGCAACTATTCAAGGTGGGTGCAAGGCTGTACAGTCCATAGAAGTATCTCCCGGGGTTACAAAACTTCTTCTGGGACCTACTTCTTCTGGTCCGATCCTCCAAAGAGACTATTCGGTTTACACAGATAATGGAACTGCCTACACTGCTTTTGGAACAATAGGAAGCATCGTATTGGCTCATCCCGGTCAATTAGCCGAGTTAGTTTTTGTCACGCTCGACAGCACAGCGGTAGGCTCTCACCCGACAGTAGGGGTTTTGGTAGAGGAAATCTCTGGTACCTTCGAGACCATTTCTAACCCCAATCCAGATCCTACGCAGCTTCCAGCAAGCTCTACTATCTACGGAGATAGGTTCTACTTCTCCGAAACCCAGCAACCAGCCATATGCCGACATCTTCAGATTAAATTTTCTTGGCCCGCCGAGAACTACGCCAACGAACTTTTAACCATGACGCTATATGGTGGATATGCGGAGGAGTTGTAATGCCGACGTTGGCAGAGGTTACCTCAAAATCAGTAGAGCAACTAGGTTTGAGGAGAGTTGAGACTACCCAGTCCCAGCAACAAACCACGGTATCCTCCTCTTCAAGCTCGGACACGGGGTACACTCGTTGCCCCGTTCCCCCCGTATCCATATCTCCAGACTCTCTTTCTACTTATAACCAGAACGGGAAAACCCCCCAGTCCCGATTTTTGGCCTCTCTCCCTTTGTTCTCCGAAACATCTTCTGGAAACTCAACAACTACTGTTGTTCAGGGGAGCGGAGGGAGTTCAGGAACGAGTTCTGGTTCTAGTTCGTCAACCAGTACTTCAAACATTCTACCAACAAATACTGGGTTTACTACCCCCGCTATTAGCCAGAATGTTCCTTTTATCACGACTGTTCAGATGTCCCCGTTATTTATTTTGTACAAAGTAACTGTGAGTTCTCCAGCGAGAGTCGAATTGTATAGTACCTATTCTTTTCAAACTCTGGACCAAGGTAGGGCGGCATCAACTCCTGTTTCTATCGGATCAGAGAATGGGATCATTGGGGACTTCAATTTGGCTTTAGCAACGGAGTCTCCGTGGATTTGCTCTCCCGCCCCCACGGGGTTTAACGGCGACGATCCAATTTCTTCCACTATTTATGTGACTGTTACAAATCTTACGGCATCCTCCTCGCCGATTACCGTATCTCTTTTCTATCTTCCTATGGGAGAAGTGTAATGGGACAAATTTACCCAACTCCGACATCTTCTGGGCAGTCTCTGACGATCAATACCTCGTCTCCGCTAACTGGAGGGGGCACGGTGTCTCTCGGAGGAAAAATAACTCTTGGTCTATCCACAACAGATGGTTCTACCAGAAAAGCCTACACGGTGAGTCCAGCAGCAGACGGAACTACCCAGAATTTTACAATAGATGGAGTGTCGTCTAGTCTCAGTGTTTCTTACGCCGATGTTTTTATTAACGGTAAGATACTGCTTACCTCTACTTTCTCACTATCGGGGAATGTTCTTTCGTTAAACACCGCTCCTACTTCGGGAGCAAAAATCAGAGTTGCCTTCTCCTCACCAAACGACAATCGAATTCAGTATACTCTGACCGCTTCGTCCTCGACAGTTTTTACGTTCCCATCTTCCTTACCCGAGGGAACGTACGTTGACATCTACGACGGGAATGGAAAGTTCCAATATCCCGGAACGACTGGTTATTATCTAGACATAACCAATGGATCCTACTCTGTAGTTTTTGCTTCGGCCCCGGTTACCCCAGTTATCGCGGTTTTCGATCCCTCCGTAAACAGCGGAAGGCAGGCGTATTCTTTAGTCGCCCAAACAGGAAGCACTACCGTTTTCAACATATCTGGAGGAGCCCCGAGCACAGGGTATGTAGACGTTTTTGCAAACGGCTTATTCCAGATGGATGGGTCATCTTATGACTACACGCTGAGCTATTTGTCCGGAAACTGGACGGTTACTTTCGCAACAGCCCCTGGAAGTGTAAGTCTCGCTGCTGTTTTTGCCCCGTCTACTGTACTTCCTTCGGCACAGACCGGAGGAAACACCGTAAACCAGATAGTAGCTGGAACAAATGTAACTATCAGTCCTTCCTCGGGGATAGGGATCGTAACCGTGAACTCCTCTGGTGGAGGATCAGGAACCATAACAGGGGTAACAGCAGGGACCGGGTTATCCGGCGGGGGAACTAGTGGTAATGTAACTTTATCTCTGAGTACTCCAGTATCTGTAACTAATGGGGGGACAGGAGTCTCCACACCTTCTCTAGTTCCTGGATCAAATGTTACTATCAGCGGAAGTTGGCCAAACCAGACAGTAGCGGCGTCCGGCGGGGGTTTCCCCTCGTCCACGACTTTTACTTTGGGGTCGGGAACTTTAGCCCCGCAGGGTAGTATTGGTTTTGGCACAAGCGGCATAGCGGGAGTAACGGCAACTACCCCCCTGTGTGCTAATTTTGTAGGAGCAAACAGTAATCTTCCTACAGGAAGTTCTGCCCTTGTATCTTTGGCCGTACTTTACAGAACCGATGTGGGAGGAATAGCTGTTGTTATACACAATGCCTCTACTACTTATACCTGGACTTATACAAATTTGGAAGTTTTAGTTTCTGCTTGGGTCTAGACAAGCGACTCCGTTTGTTGTTTATTAATTTTAAGGTTTCAAATAAGTTGTTTTCGATTATCAAACACAAAGGACAGACATGCAATTACCTTGGAACCCTATGGAGTGGGCCTCAGAACATTGGCAGGAACTCATCGGATGGTCTGCGCTAGCAACCTTCTTTTACCGTGCTTGGTTTGTCGCCAAACGAATAATTGGATTTGGGGAAGGCGTGGAAGAAACCCGTGCTGACCTTAAAACAATCATGACAAATCATTTACCCCACCTACAAATAGAACTGGAGTCCGTGAACAGCAAGCTATCTGACCTTCATTCCGGAATGCACGGGGATATTGATGGATTGCGCGAGGATCTTCGGGACGGACTCAATCGTTTAAACGATAGCATCAATGTGCTTCTCACGAGGGTGCCATAATGTCCTTAGTTTTTGTTCGCCCCGCAAAACCCGGCGATGAGCGCCGTTTTCTTGATTGGTCCCTTGAAAATCCAGATAATGGATTCGACCCCCAAGTGGCAAAAACCCCGTCCACGATGGTGCTATGTGCATACGACAAAACAGGAGTTATGGCCTATCAGCCTGTTCAGCAAGTCTTCATGATGGACTCTTATGCTGGTCGCCCGGGAAACACAAAACTACAGACGGCAAACGCAATGAAAGAGTTGTTTCAAGAAACAGTTACTCAGGCTCATATTAAGGGTGTCAACGAGATTTACTATTTGGGGACTGAAGAAGGCACCAACCGAATGACAACGAAGCATGTGTTCGAAGAACTGCCGTACAAGATCTATAGAATCAAAGTTTCTGACTTAGAGGGCTAAATGAACGTTTGCTTAAAATCGGAATTCGTATGGAGCGACAGGCAGTATAGGTATATTCGGGTATACGATAAATCCATTTTCTGGACCGGAAGGGCTGCTCTCTGCAAGGGGGCTAGTGATTCTGAGAAAAACATAGCTCAGCAACAATCTTCTTATTATAATACTCTGCAAAACGACTACAAGACACAATTCACCAAACAGAGTAATATTCTAAATGCTCTTGATAAATCTTTGTCCCCAATCGTTAACAAAGGTGTTGGACAGTATGGGTTCTCAAATGCGGAGGACGCGGCCATGCGTACCCAATCAACCGCCGGAACGGCTAGTGCGTATAAGAGTGCAAAGCAAGCTACAGGAGAATCACAAGCCGCACAAGGTGGGGGAGATACTTTTGTAGGTTCAGGCGTAAAAGCACAAACAAACGCTCAATTAGCCAACTCCGCCGCTTCTACTGAGTCTAACCAACAGCTAAATATCACCCAGCAGGGATACCAGCAAGGAAGACAGAATTACTTTAACGCTGTAGGACAAGAACAGAATGTTGCCAGCACGTACAACCCGTCTGGGTATGCCAACGCCGCCAACCAAGCTGGGGAATCTGCCTTTGGCTCCGCAAGTACCGTAAACAAAGAAAATTCGGAAGGAAGCGCTTGGGGTACGATAGGTGGAGTGTTGGGTGGTGCGGCGTCATCTTATGCTAGTGGTCTTGGGTCCGGATTAGGAAAAAAATGGGGCGGTGGAAGTTCGGGGGATGAGGGATAAAAATGCCAGTAAATAAACTAGAAGCACTTTTGGACGCAATCGCCAGCATCAAGGGTTGGAACAATCCCGACTCTCTTTCCTACCAAATTCGGAACCCTCTTCTTGTGCAGAGTTTTTCAAAACCAGGAAAGAACGTAATAGACCCGGAGGGGCACAGAGTGTTCGCCTCCGCCCTAGCCGGAATTCGCGCCTGTTTATTTGATCTGGAAATTAAGATCAAGGGAGAGTCCCGTGCTGGAATTGACTCCAACGATAAGCTAGAAAACATTTTACGCGTGTTTGGAGTCTCGGAAATTGGGGGCCAACAGCAAGTGGTAAAATTTCTCAAACGCGCACTAAAAAATGATTCCATTTCCCGGACGACCCCGCTGTCGTTTTTTCTGGAGGATAAATAATGGCCACATCAAATCTAATGCCGAATCCCGAAGTCCAATCCGTACAAGTTAACGCGACTCCTTCTCCAGATCCACAAACACAGACTCAAGATACCTCCAACCTTCAAATACCGCAGCAACAAACTCAGAACTTTAACACTCCTGCTCAAAACACAACTCCCCCGCAGAGCGGGTGGCATCGTGCTTTGCAGTCCTTGATGGGAACGTCTACTCAGTACCAGCAAACGCTAAACGGTATACAGGTTCAAAATAAACCTGGACAGTTGTTTAGGAGCATTCTGGCTGGTGCTATTATGGGAGGAGCCGCAGGAGAAGAAGCCCACAACCAAAATCCATACGGAGGATTTATGGGGGGATTCGCGCCCGGGGCTAAAGCCGGTCTGCAAAATCAACAACAACAGGGACAGCAAGCAAAGCAAGACGCCCAGCAGCAGTGGCAGAACCAACTTACTGCTAATAAAGAACAAAGAGAACAGCAGTCTGCGGATACGGAAGAACAAGTCCGAAAGGCCCAGATTGCCCAAGCCAATACAGAGACCCTACGCATAAACCAAGCCATGCAAGGACAGAGTTTTGACCTCCATCAAAAACTGGCCGAAGCTGGAAAGAATCAGATTAAACCGTACGTTGATGCTGGTCTAGAACCAGTCGTCGCTGGACTCTCTGAAACAGATCATGAACAGTATATCAAAGATCATCCGGGGGCTAGTTCTCTTGATTGGGAACTTACGGGGACCAAGCTAGGAGCAGACGCCAACGGAAAACCCACATATGAGGGGGTCTATACGGCTTTCGACCCTAAAGGAAAAATTACCGTCCCAAAAGCTACCTACGATCAGTGGTCCAAAGACGGAGTGTTTGATAGATTTCCAGAATATGGATCTATTCTAAAAGATGGAAAACAACTTACTTCCCAACAATATGTTCAAGTAAAACAAGACGCAGACAGGGTGAGGGCGGATAATCTTGGACGTCAGATCCAAGACTTGAATGTGAAAAAGATTCAGGGGGAGATATCTAAAGACAGCGCAGAAAGATCTAGGTACCTCACTGAGACCTCCAGAATTCGTCAAGAAATTTCGGACGATAACCTTGGAAAATCTCAAGAGGTGTCCTTCAACAAAGCCTTACAAGAACTGAACAAGAACAACGGAAACTTCGATGCTCTTTCTCCATCGTCTAGAGTTATCATCGCTGAATCTATGCAGAAAATGGTACCAGCTTTAACCCAAACATATTCTCGCGTCGTGGCAGATACGTCAGATCCATCTTCTCAGCAAAAGGCGGGAGAACTTTTGACACAAATCCAAAGTATTACGAGTCTCGGAACGAGAGCAATGGCGGGGATGGGGCGTTCTGCTCAAGGCTCATCCACCAGCGCCAACCCAGTCGCCCAGATTGCAGAGAAATATTCTCGGGGTCTGTCCCCTTCTGCGTCCTCTGCTGTTCAAACTTTATTGGTATCTCAAAAACCTCTTTCGGAGCAACTATCTATTCTCAATAGTGCAACTTCTATGGGAGGAAATCCCCTTACTCCTGCGGATAAAATTGCGGCGCTTAAAGCTCTCACAGAAGCGGACAAAGAACTTTCTCCGGTGACGGAGAAACAACGCCAAGAAGAAAAAGATGCCACCAAACAAGTAAAGAAGGCCCAATCTGCCGCTTGGTGGAGTGAACCGTCCGCTTCCAAGTCTATCCTTCAGGGTACAAACGCCGTTACTTTTCGGTAAAAATCTACATTAGACAGCATATCAGGCTAGGAAATAATGGACATCCTCGATCTACTAGGAAATAAGTCAAATACTCAAACTTCGGCCCCTCCTCCCGTTTCGTCTGGGGGAGGGGATATTCTTGATATGCTGGGGGGAGGAAAGTCCAGTAGTCCATTTTCTGGACAACCCTCTCAGCACGTTTACCAGGACTCAAGTCAACCCTGGTACAAACGTGCGTGGGATTTTGCCAACACTCCTATCACGGAAAGTTTGTTTGGACTTCCTGAAGACCGTCCTGGCGCGGGAGGTTTCGAACGTGGTGTAGAGCACATTGTTGGAGGATTGACAAGTCCACTTTCGCTGGCCCTAACAGCCGCGACCTTCGGCGGTGGGGGACTTTTGGAATCGGCGGGAGCCACCACCCTCAAAGAAGCAGGACTATCCGCAGAAGAAATTGCCAATGCTACAAAAGCGTCCACAGCGGCCCTACAGGCGATCAAGGACGCAAAACCTATTGAACCCTACATCAACCAAGCTCTGGAAGCAGGGGGGCACGATCTGTCTCTTCTGAATAGGGCTAGGGCCGTCGTGTCCCCGCTTAATAGAGACGCCGAACTCGGATCCAAAGAAGTACAGAACCTTTTATCCAAATCTGGCTTAACCCGCCCTCAGATTAAATCTCTGGAGGCGGGAGAACTTGCGCCCGAAGAACGTTCGGTTTTGGCTTCAGCCAACGGCGGATTCTCAGACGAAGAACTGTCTAAACTCGCAGATGCTGGGAAAACAGTTGCGGAGGCTAAGAAAAGTTTCAGTCCTGTTGAAGACGCGGTTAGAGAATCTGGAGCAAACGTAGACCAGTGGAAAACAGCCCAAGACCTACTTTACAAGAACGGTCTCACTGAAGCGGACCTTCTCGGTGGAAACGCCATGGAGAGAGGGGCGTTTCATGTTATCCGGAGCGCGGTTCCCGATCTCCCCGTAGCCGCCGCGCTGAGAGCATCCAGAACCGCCAACACAATTCTCAACGCCGGATTCACCCTGCAACAATTTGAATCCGCCGCTTCGATGTCTCCTCGCTTTCTTGATGCCTTGAAAGAAGGAGACTATGACCATGCTTTGGAATATGGTACCGAGGCCCTAGCTGGTGCCGGGCTGGGAGTAGCAGGAGCGGGACATGCTCTTTCTTCCGCAGGAGAATTATTCAAACCCCTACTATCCACCGACAAGTTCAGGCCCAATGATGAGTTTTTGGCTCTGGATAGAACTAATCGCGAAAGGGAAGCGCAACACGCAGTAGCCGAACAACACGCGATAGAAGTTGCCAAAGAAGCTAGGAAGATTCTCGGCCACGAACCTGTTCGTCCTATTTTAGGAGATACTCCCGAAGTCGCTGCCAAAAAAGCGGACGAATTGGCAATGGTCATTGCTCAGAGGCAATTAGGAACTAATCCCGAGTTGGCGAAGAAATATGCGGCGGTACTGAGGGCCGCGAACGGAGAAGATGTCAAGGTACCAGAAGGTGGTCCTGAAAATGGACTTCCAGAAAATCTTGAGGAGATGATAAAGGATAATAAATTCAAAGACAAACCTCAAGAGTATAAAGATAGAGTCATCCGATCTTACGACGCAGTAGGAAACGGAACCGTCCCTGAAAATGTAGTCAACGCCGCAAAATACTTGGCAGAGCAAGAGGACAGAAATTACGAAATTGGGTCAGGAAACGGACTCCTAACAAACTACATTGATGGTCACTTCCACAGGACTTGGGAAAACGAAAACCCATCGGGTAGGGTTGTCGCTGCGGATTCCAAATCTGGGCGATTTACTACTCGTGTGTCTCAAGCCAAACAGCGCGTGTATGATTCTACCCTGACTGGGTTGTTGAAATCTCCTACCCAAATGAAATTGGACCCAGTTGAGATTACTGCTCAGGATCGTGCTTCTCTTTTGAAAGCAGCAGCCAACAAACAACTAGTTCACTCCCTCAGAGATAACTTTGTTCGTGGATCTGACGGAAGACCTGCGGTTGTTCTGTCCGGCTCGGGAAAGGTTGTGGCGGGGGCCAACGGAGAAGACCCAACCACTTTTATCCGTCCCGACCAAGTAAATCTTATCACTGTCGCAAAACCAGTTATTGAACATCTCCAGAAAACGGGAGACTTGGAAAGATTCCTTGACGAGGGAAGTTTGAGAGACATTACCCCTCGTGTCTACCCTCAAAACATCGCTTCGTCTATCGAAAAACTAGAAGACCAAGCGGGAAAACAAGAGGCCAAATATGACCCTGAAGGAAACAACATCCTTCGTAAGCAAATTGCTGCCCTAAAGGACATGCAGGCCAGAGGAGACTATTCCGGTCTAAAAGACTTCAACTCCTCTCTCGAAAAGAAATATGCTTGGGACCCGCAAGACTATATCACTATCAACAACTCAGCGATGCGTGGGTGGAATTTTGCTACTAACGATTCGGCGGGGCATAGTGTCCTGGTAAACTCGGATATCCGTGTTCACCCCGAATATGCAGAATATCTGAAGAACCGTCTCGGCCTCGCTGAATCTGATTTGGCCAGAAACCCAGTAGGGAAAGCATTGCTTGGGGCGGGAACCAAGATGAAGAAGACTCTTCTGTCTTTGTCTCCTTTCCACATGGTCCAAGAGGCTCTGCGCGGAATTATGGTTGGGGTAAACCCTATTGGAGCGCTGAAAGACGCCGTTCATGGAGATGGACCAAACATTTTGTCGGGAGAGAAAATTGACCCCTCCAATCCAAATAGCGACACAATTCTGAAAAAATGTGTTGAGCAAGGAGGAACCCTAGGTGTTGACTTCAAGTCTCTACAGGAGCACAGTGCTGGAAAAAGCGAGGGGCTATCTTCGGACGGCGGGTTACTTCAAAAAATTCCGGGTGTTGGAAAAACCATCGGGAACTCGATGCAGTTTTATGAGAATTTCTTATTCCAAAGGTATATTCCTTCCCTGAAAGCTAGGGCAATGGAGCTAATGTACCATCGGTATCAAGAAGCGCACCCTGATTGGTCGGTAGATCACGTAGCTAGAGCAGCAGCTTCGCACACAAACGACACTTTCGGTGGGATCAATTGGAGACAGATGGGCCGGTCAGCTACCACTCAGGACTGGGGTCGATTGCTCTTACTCGCCCCCGATTGGCTTGAAGCCGAAATGCGTTCTGGTGCCCGTTTGTTCAACAAGGATGAAGGTGGTCTAGGGCGCGAGCAAGTAGCCAAGATGGCCATGAGCATGTGGGGAATCGCCCGTGTTCTGAATTTGGTAGGCACGGGAAACGCCCATTATGAAGCCCCATTTGGTCTTGCAGTCAAAAATAAGGAAGGCAAGGAGACGGTTTTCTCTATCCGTATTCTTCCTACTGATCTTCTCCACGCCGCTTCAGATCCCGTACAGTTTTTGACGGGTCGCCTAAACCCGACTATTCGTACAGGACAAGAGTTGGTCTCAGGAAGGGATCAGTATGGCAGAAAGCTGTCTCCACAGGATTTGTGGGTTGATGTTTTCCGTAACATGGCCCCGATCCCCGCACAATCAATTGGACAGATGGTATCTGGATCCGGTCCCGAAGTTGGGTCCCCGGCTCAAGTCTGGAAGGCGATAGGTGGAACTGCGAGAACTTTCCAAACCCCCGCTGGAAAAATGGCGGCAGATTTGGCGGCATCCCACTCCGAAGATGGGCTTGTAGATCCAAGTCAGCAGGCCCGACACAGAATGATTATCAATCTTGAGGATCAGGTCCGTGCTGGAGAAGTGTCTTGGCCCGATGTGGTCAAGCTAACCTACAATACTGGGCAGCTAAAAGAGTCCGAAATGAAGAGAATGCAACAGAACCTTCAACATACGAAGGGGATGGACAGCACGATGGCTTCCCTGTATACAAGGGCTTCGCGTCTGCCCGCCACCGAGTATCTCCAATTAATGGAACAAATGAATCCCTCAGAGAAAACCGCTCTTCTTCCCCTGACCCAACAGGTGATGAAGAAGTACACCTCTAAAGCTATGAAGTCTATGACCCCGCAGGAAAGATCGCAAGACCCAACTTTGCAGAGGATTCTGAACATGATGCACCCCGGAGGAAACCAAGTATCGTACGCACCTCCTCCGACTTCTCCGGTAATCCCAGAACCAGTAAAAAATGAGGTTGCCTACTTGTATACCGCGACACATCCACAAACTGGGCACAAGGTTGGGTCAAATAATGGGACGGACTGGTTTGACCACCAGACGGGAGAGCCTATAAATGGCTAGTCCTTCTAGTCCATTAAACGGACAAAATCCGTCCCCTCCTTCTGGGTACAAGATAGATGTAAAACCCCCGGACGGCTACCAACTGGATAAAGATTACTCGCAGGTTCCCGCTTTTCTCCAACAGAACCTAGATATGAGCAAAGTCCAACAGGTAGTCACTGCACCTCGAACCCAGCAGGAGAGAAACTCCACAGCAGAGGTTGATTCGGATAATCCGTACAAAGTTAAGGTATTAGACCCAAAATCATACGGTCCCCCAGTTCTAAACCACGAACTTACCCACACCTTCCAGGAAACTCGGAACAAAGATATTTCTCCGGCAACTCCTGTTGTTCTTCAATCTCGGAAAGCATATGATTATGGAGGGATAGAAGGTCTCGAAGCCGCCCAGAGACAGCGGAAAACCATATCCGACTTTAACTACGAGCAGCAAGCGGAAATGGTGAAGGACTACAAAGTCCGTCACGATTTCTACTTGAATAAAGCGTATCAAGGAAAAATCACTCCCAAGGAAGAACGGGAAATGTATAGACTCCAGCAAGCCTATCACCCGTTTATCAGGCAACTGGCGAACATGCCCAGCGACAAAGAAAATCTGAAACGAAATCCTGTTCTCGAACTTCTGGGAGCACAGAAACCAGTATCCATTGAACCTAAATCATTCTCCCCTGGACTTCCATCATATGACACACTCGGTCTGGGAGTTTTGCCCGCAGATCCGTTGATGGGAGGAAAATCACAAGATACCTCTCCTAAAAAGAAACCATCCAAAAAGTAAGTAAGACACGAATCCCCTCCTAGATCATCTCTAAGAGGGGATTTTGTTCGTCCAGAAAATGGACTACCTTTTTAAGTCGTCCAGTAACTCTTCATCTCTCATAAATACCATACAAACGTTCTTCTGCTGTCTTTGCGTACGGAACTGAATTGTGGATAGGTCCACTAATAGCCTCGGCAATACCCTTACATTCTATCTTTAGAGTAGCTCCGCAAATAGCATACCCCGCAACGTCTACAAAAGGAGACTCTCCGAAAGGATCATTATCCGTAGCAATCCGTTTTAGCTTATCCCAGATTCTTGCTACTAAAAGAGCATCAGGGTACTGGTCAGTCTTAATTCCGTCTGGGTAGAGAATCTTTAGGGCTTCTCCCGCCGTACCGAAAGAGTTACCATAGGCTATATTCTTGGCTTTTACAAGTGAGGCCATCTCGTCAACTTTGTCAGAAAATGCGCTCATTAGTTCTCCTCGTCTTCGTAGTCAGACTGTTCTTCTGCTCGGGCTTCCTCAATAAAATCAAAATCCGTAGAAGCCTGAATCAAAGCATCTCCCTCGTCTTCTGCTTCTACTTCACCTTCCCAATAGACACTTACACTATACTTAGGCATGATTCTCCTCTTTCACTTTCTACCCCACGAACCTTTTCTCGTAGTATCCCCTATCAAAAAATGGAAACCATTCTACTGAGAATCGGGTTACAATGCCAAGATCATTCTGCTTAATCTTAATTATAGAATACCCGACGTGGGCTTGCAGACGCTTCTTTCGCATGAATATACTCTGGTCGCAAGTACACCCTCCCTGGACCGTGTGAACTTCACGGGGGTAACCGTGATTAAACTTGTGGTAGTGACCAACAAGTTCGATCTGTGGCTTCTCCCCTCCCTGGTAGGACTCCACTCGTTTCTGGTCAGTATAGGAGATAGCATAAGCCGATCCTCCTCCGGGGTGGACAACGCGCATAACCGCTAAACCTGATCCATATGATAGCTTTACGTCAGCCTCACCATATCCAAGATACTTCAGGTCGTATCTCCCTTGATCTTCCGCTCTCATTTGTAGGTACCTTCCAACTTCAATTCCTTCTCTCTGCTGGTACCATCCTTCGTGATCGTCACCAGCGATGTAATGAGTTTCAATTCCTTTCTTTTGGGGGAAGTTGTCAATCATGTAGTCAAGCTGGTGGTCCATTCCGGGGGCGGTTAAAAGCTCTGTTTTATTAAAACGAGCTTCTCCGTCTACCCAGTTTCCCGCATTATAGGCAACGGTGATACCTTCCTTCTCAAAGTGGTCATAAGCTGCGTTCAAGACATCTAGACGAGAGTTACGATTACACAAGTGGTTATCGGTAGTAAATCCGAAACTATGTGTCCAATCTCCTTTTCCTCCCTTGACTTCACTTTTCCCTGGTTCTAGAAGAACGCTATCGCCGAGGTCATAAAGACCATTTACCGTTGTTAAAAGTAGGGAACCTCGGGATTTCATCTCCGTGATAGCTTCTTCTACTCTCTTGGGGCTACAGTCTAAGGCGTTGGCTATCTCTTCCGTAGACAGTGGACTCTTCTTTAGCAGCTTACGGATTGCTTCGTGATGGACTTTCGTTACTTCTGTTTTCGGATAGGAAGTAGATTCGTTCTTCAGAATACGCCCCACGGTTTTGTGGTGCAGCCCAAACTGTCTAGCCAGAGACCGGATAGATTCGTCTGGATCGTAAGTATGGGCGTCTCTGATTTGTTGCTTGATCTTTTCTGGGACTGAGGGTGTTGGCATTAAACGTTCTCCTTAGATTCCGGTAGCTCCGGTATAGGCGTCTTTGATGAGTCGAATTAATTCGGGGTCTCGGTATGCGTAGTTATCCGGTATGTCTAAGACGATGATTGGGGTATCGTCTCCTTCTTCTTGCATTTCCCGGACCTTCTCGGCCTGATCTTGTGTCATTACGACAATTTCATCGGCCCAATCCAAGTGAACTTCGTCGATGGGAATTAAGGCAAATTCCCTAGCAACCCCAACAGCACGTGTGTTGAAGTTATATGGTTCTTGGGACAGGACATAAGCAGCGGTGGCCGCCCGTAAAAGACCAGCCGAGCACACGCAGAGCACCCGCTTGTACTTTCCTTGCCACCTGTTCTGGCAATTAGCCAATCGATTCATGCGAAATTCTGTCACTACTCCTCCTTCAACTCAGACAAGATATACTCCGCCAACGTTGCTGCCCCGTCGTCTAGCCCCTTGGTGTAGGCCGCTGCATCTTCTGGTGATACTGTCTTCTGTCTCTCTCGCGAAGCTATTTCTCGGAGATTTGCTACTGCTAAATCTAGAAGTTTCATTTTCTCTTCCTTAACGTTGTCTACTGGTTCTTCTTCCTCTATGTTGCACCTGTCCAGCATCCACAAACCAACTAGGGCCAATATGGAGATAACTCCTGCTACCAAAGATTTTTGAACAACACCAACAACAGCGGATCCTCCTGCTACCGAAGCAAGAATGTCAACTACTACGTGGTGTTGTATTCGAGACGAATGACTCATTTAATTTTCCTTGTGAAATTCACAACGTGGTTGTCGAGAAGAGAGGTCATCTTCTCCGGTTTTTGCCTTCTTGAAAACCCAGAACTTTGCCGGTTGTTGACAAACGGAGCATCTACGAGGCGTAGAGTGTTCTGAAATATTTTGCGTCATCACTTCTCCTGTCCAGAAAATGGACTTGCTTCTTCAATACTTGTTACTGTTACTTCTGTCTTTTCGGGTGACCCATACTCTTTCTGAGCAGAAACCCTGACTACCTGCGAATCATCTTCGTAAGCTACCCCCGTAAGAGAATCTAGAACTGCCCGAAGTAACTTATCCGCATCTGGCTTTTTAGTTGGGTAAACTACTTTCTTTGGGGTACTCTTCGGTTTTGATAACGTCCACACAACAGAAATATTCACAGCTTCTGGTCTCGGAAATAGGGGTAGAGAATTTCCGCTTTGCTCCACAGCGCCCAATGCTACTTGAGTCAAGGTGTGTCTGTATGGCTTCATCTTTGGATTTGCGCTTGTTACATAGGCGCGTCCTCCACGGACAAAGGCTTTTGACGAACCTTGGGGATGGGGCGTTCCAAAAGCGGTAAAAGTAAGAATCTTACCCATTATAATGTACTCCTCGGACACCGCCATTGCGCCGGACTCGGTGTGCTCCAAACCTGAATAGTTGGCTTTCCGCAATCCGGGCAAAATGGTGGGTCGTCTCGCTGCTTAACTAGCTTCTCAAATTTCTTTCCACAAAATGGACAACTGTAGGTGAAAATCGGCATAGTACACCTCCTAGTCTAAATCAGTATTGATAGACAAAATCCGAACAGGTTGGCAATCAAGGATATCTCCGTTTGCTATAACAAAATCATTAGGATTAAGATTTACCGCTTGTTCTAATGCAGATTCCCAAGACTCAGCGTTACGATCAACAGAAACATCAATTATGACTCTTCCGATAATGCTGTAAGTACGAATTTTGGTTGTAGAGTTAGATACCCTTTCCTCTCCTATCGCAGAAACACCATCTGCCCTCGGGTAGTGGTAATCTGCATGTTTGGAGACATAACTGTCTCAAGTTTCGCTTTAGGAACGAACCACAGAGCACCGTCGGTCCCATCCCTAACTAGTCCCGAAGTTACTGTGTCAAGTTTGTTGAGTAGTTGCTGAAATTGAGGATCACGGGTGTCTGGAAATCCTGACGTATTTTCCTCAAGATACTCTGTTACTTCTTCGTAGAGATCTTTACCGGAGGCTTGGGATCGATTCAGAAACACCATACACACGGACAGCATAACGTGGTGGAGCTCGTCCCTCGCCGCCCGCCAGCAGGCTAATGCGATCTGCGATTTTATAAAATCAGAAGTGGTCATTAGTACCCCTTGGCAAAGTAATAGATAACGTAAAGCCACCCGAAACTACCGTGAAGAACTGCCCACCAAAATAGATGCCATTTTGTCCACGACAAAACAATAGCAAAAATAGATCCAAACTGTCCTATAGTTTCACAAATTTCTCTCCAAAAGCTACTCATCTTGTCCTCCTTTTCCATTTTCTGGACGATCTTCCCACCCAGGTTTCTCCGGGAAGGGGACAACCCTCTTCTGGGTAATCTCGTATCCCGGAGGTAGAAAATACATTGCCGCGTGTAGTTGCCCACAAAAAGACTTTGTTCCCCCGTTGTGGGTAAGAGTCACTAGATACTGAGCTTCTGGTGGAGGGGGAATTCTGCCAGCATCTGTATTTGTCTTATCCCATGATACTACACTGGGACCGTTTTGTCCACCTTTACATTCAGGATAATCACAAGTAATCGTAATTTGTGTTTGAACTCCCATTACTCCACCTCAAACTTCTTCTTTAACATCTTGATTCCTTTTTGGCACTCGCGCTGGACCGTACTCTCCGATACTCCTAAAGTCACAGCAACAGTTTTACGTGGGTTACCTTTTATGAACTGTTCCCAGACTGCCTCTCTGGTTCTGTCTGGAAGATCCAGTATGGCGTCCTGTAGCTGTTCTTCCGTAATACTATCCGTCATCAACTCACTGATTTGGGAAGCCTTGTTGTAATTTCCGTGTGAGAATAAAGAATATGTTTTGATGTCTGTTTTTTGTTCTCGGAAGATATCCAGGATTTTTGATCGGCAGATAGTGGCTGCGTAATTCAAATCATCTCCCAGTTCAATACCTTTTTCCAAGTGTGATTGTTTCTCCAGTAAGGCCACATAACATTCCTGGGTTATGTCTTCTTTTTCATGACTGTTTACGTGAAGTTTAAACATCACATCTTTGATTACGGGATCGTATTTAAGAATGTCGATCATTCGAGTCCTTCTTCGGACGATATTTTTGCTGAATGCCAACGCCGATTCCCGTGAGCGGAATCTTCTGCTCCTTGATGACACTGGTGGCACAGTGCCTCACAGTTTTCAAGTGAGACCTCCCCGCCTGATCCTTTGGGGAGTGTCTCGTGCATCTCCATGGTCTCCCAAGTAATAGTCCTTCCGCACCTTTCACATTCGTGCCAATCGGAGGAACCCTCCACGGAACATCGTTCAAAAACCTGCTGACGAATCTGTCCAACGGCCTTGCCCCTATCTATCAAAAGCATTTCCCCGTTGCAGTTTAACCAGTTCTTTCCTTTGAAAATATGGGTAGCTCTACCATCCTCCCCTAGGGAAACGTGGACCATTTTAGATTTTTTAGGCACTGGCGTTTCCTATTTCTCCCTGCCATGTTGACGTAGCTTCCCGAACCGCTGCCATCATTACTTCCTTCTTCCAGATGTGGTCTGCCTGCTCGTTGGTCAGACCTAAAATCTTTCGTCCTATGTTCCAAAACACCTCTAGTTCTTTTCTTTCTTCGGGATCTGTATAAAACCCTCCCAGATCGATCCAATTTCCTGACGGTCCTTCGTGGCAGTGTAAAAGTTCGTTTACTTTGACCCGCAGCATAGCCGCCGTCACATTTGGGCGAGACGCGTAGTCCATTAACTGGACAGTTCCCAGGGTGTCTTCGGTTTGATTCCGGTCGTCAAGAACCTCCGAGTTAATATTTCCGCCTTGTTTTACCAATCTCCGAAGTTCGTGGGCCTTGGAAATCCCTACAGACTCTAACTGCTCTTCGGAAACCAAAGGAAGCAATGTTTCAGCTACAGTTAATATAGCATAAACCTGACTCCTTTGTCTACCTATTTTTTCACAAATAAAGCTAAGGTAGGAAGAAAATCGGTCATACCCATAAACCATCCAGTATTGCTGGTTTTTTACCTCACGAAGCAGCCCCCCGAGACGGGCATAGCTACTGGCTAGCCTAAGCTCGTGAGAGGTGATCTGGTCCAGCAAGGTGTCAATTTCGGACCCCAACTGCACAGCGTTGTCTTTGTTCAGAGGAGGAAGGTAGATTTCGTGGGTCATTTGTATGGTACCTCCCTTTTGCATATGGGGCATCTCCGGGGATTGGTCATGTACAACATAGGATTTAAACCCCAACATTGGCACTCCACCTCTCGTGGGTCTTCCCCAAACCAGAATTTAATTCTTTGTCTAGCTTCTCTGTCATCATAGTGTCCCAAACGGATATGATGTATAATATCAGTGAGGATATCATCCAATGGTTTAAATTTACCGTATTCCATCATTTGCTTCCCTTCATTAGCATCACCAAAACTGTAATATTCCCAGACTCCATCTGAACCGGCTTGTTCGTATCCGTGAGTTTTAAGATTGCCGAATCTCCAGCTTTTGAAAGAAATCCAGACAGATATTTTTCGTTGATCCGAAGAGTAAATTCCTTTGGATCAAAAATGGGATCTGGAGAAATCTGTTCATAGGTAGCCTCATCAGAGGCCAGAGATCCGATTCCTCCTGCGGTCCAAGTAACCGTTCCTTCCTTGAACTTTCCCGTCACTCCTCCGCTGTCTATCTCTGTATCAATAAGAGGTTCTATGGTATGTAAAGCCGACACCCACTCCCCAGGTTTTAGGGATAGTAGAATCTTTGGCTCTTCTTTCAAAAGTTTCCCAAACTCTGGGTAGGTCTGATTTGGCTTTGATGCGAAAACTCTGACTCCTCCCGACTGGAACTGGAGGCTGGTGTTTGTCTCTCCAAAAATGATATCTTCATCCAGAGATTGAACAACCGAAGCTGCGGTAAAATTTAAGAGAAATTTAGTCTCATACGGCTCTGCTGCCATCTCCAGAACTACGGTAAGAACATTTCCGTCGGTTCCTATTACCTGATACCCAGAAGGGGATTCTTCTTCGAGACCTAGAGGAAGGGTTCGAACTTGAATCACGCCTCCAAAGTCTGCGCTCTTGTTGGTGGAAGCAGAAGAAACGGCGGTGGAAACAGCAGATTTAAATTCCTTGCAAGAAAAACTCATAGTTTTTTCTGGCGGATCTGGGATCGTCTGGCTCTTGACGTTGGCAATCTCTAGATCAACCTTTGCCTTAGCCGAACGGATGGTAATCTTCTTGTCTTCCCGATCAACGGTGACCTGCCCACTCATCCGATTAAGAACTTGACTGAACTTTTTACCGTTGAGACTGAAGGGATCCCCTAGTCCGGATAATGGACTTTCTACCACCGCCCACACGTCTGAATCCTGTGCGGACACCCCGTGGGGGCCGATGATAAACTGCTCCGTCTTGACGGGCGAAAGTTTCTTTAGTTGATGTTTAAGTTCTGTTGCTAGGATGTTCACTTTGTCTCCTTATACGCATTGTATCGCTTGACGAGTTCTCCCGCAAACTCCTTGCGGCTTTTGGCATATTCTATATTTTTAGAAGACTCCCCCATACAATACGGCTGCATAGACGGAACCTCCGCTAAAAGAACATCTAGGTCGTGCCGGTGGTTTGGGTCTGCATCTTCGGAGATAATGGAATGACAAATCCCCATACCCCAATCTCCCCAATCATATACCACTTGAATTTTATCTGGAACACTCATTCTGTTTCCTCCTCGTAGTTGTTCTCAATGCTCTCGAAGCTAGCAAATTCCCCGAAAAAGGTCAGGTACGTGGCGGATGCCCCCGTTCCCATTGACCTACCTTTCAATAGTTTAATTAGAGACTTGTCCTCATATACTCCTTTGGTTGTGGTCGGGTCTTCGGATTTGTTAAGATCCCTATGAATAGCGATTACTGCATTAGACGCATCCCCCCACGCTCCGGATCCCTTAAAATCGGTGATGTGTATCTGCTTTCCTTTAGTCTGCTGTGTGGCTTTTCTAGGTTGTCCCACATTGATGAAAACCACATTATATGTCTGGGCAATCTGCTTAATTCTAGTCATAGCTGCTGACTGGACTTTAGTCTCATTATCCATCCCCGTTGTTAGATGGTGGAAATGATCCAAGACCACACAATACGGAGAAAGTCTCTTAATAGCCACCTCCAACAAGTCAAGAACGGCGTTGATGTCTGTAAGCAGTGGATCACATCCTACATAATATTCTACACCCTCCAAGTCCTCCGCCGCCTGTTTTTTATCTTCTATCGTGAGAAAATTTCGATCCTTCCTAAGAATCTGGGCAGCGGCCATCGTTGCAATTTCTTCGGGGCGCATCTCTGTCTGGTAGTTCAATACGCACCGACCAAATTTCCTAGCATTGTACATCGTAAGCTGAACTACTAGAGTTGTTTTCGCCATGCCGGTGTTGGTAGCACCAATTCCAAGCACATCCCCTGGAAGAATATTCACCATAGAGTCCACAGAAACCCAAGGAAACCGGAGCCGGTCGGGGTGCTCCGACAGAATGGTCTGTTCTCCGTTCAGCAGAGTTTCTTGTAGAGAGTATATAGAAGGCATCGGTTGACTCTTGGCCTTACTAGTCAGCTCCTCAACTGTCTTCTTAAAAGTTGTCAAGTCACGAGATGCAAATTCTAAGAAGGTCTGATTTGCGTCCTTCATTCCCTCGATCCAAGTCAACATGTAGGTACGCTCTTGGAGTTCCTTCCAGAGCTTGTTCATGTACCCGGAACCTGTCGCGTCGGTATCTCCGGCTAGCACAACATAACTAGCTTGCATCAGCTTGTCTTTCATCTCGGGGGTGAGTTTTACCCCAGCGGAAGGTACACTGACAGCATGGAATCCAGCCTGCTCCAATACGAGGCTATCCATCTCGCCTTCTGCCACATATATGGGTTCGAAAGGATCGATAGATTCCATGTTGAACATTGCGGTAGCCATTCCAGGTTGACGGGCAAACCCGCCGGGCTTCTTCCTCTGTATGCTCCTGTACTTGATGGAAACTACCTTGTCTCCGTCAATACACGGAAAGGCGATCCAACCCTTGTCTGCAATATCCTTCCCCTCTGGTCCTGCCAAATTTCCAATATTTTGTGCAAATCCAAGTCTTAACCGCTGTGCTGTTGCAAGTTTAATCCCGCGTTCGTTCAGAAGAAAGTCCTGTGCTTCCTTGGAATTTGCGAGACCATCTTCTAGTTTCTTCCATTGGTCTAAAGAAATAGTACGGTAGTTTTTCTTTTCAATAACTGGTTTGAAAGTGCTCTCAACACGAGCCTTTGATTCAGACCATCCCCCGAGTTCTTGTTTTACTTTCTCAACCGCTGTTTTGAAGTCACAAGATTCCATTTTCTGGACTAACTGCATTATGTTTCCCGTGCCGCACCCCGAGAAGCAGGTCCAAGTCATATTCGGATACACGGAAAATGAAGGGGAAGAATCGGCGTGTAGCGGGCAGCATCCCGTATACAAATTCCCAGCCTTCTTTAGTCCCTTAACATATTTACCGTAAATCCGAAGAACTCCTGGATCTGATTTCAGCGCATCAATGTCTTCAGTCAACCCACTTCTCCTATTCAAACTTTCTGAATCCATTTTCAAAAGCCCAGTCTTCCAAAACTTTTTTGTCAAATACATCTTCTGGAACAAAGTTGTCTGAGATCCAAACAACCGCACAGTCTAGAAGGTCTTGGTTTATGACATCATTGATAAACTTCTCATTATTTTTAACTGAGAACTGGGTTTGTCTCACTTTTCCTCCTCCGACCAATCAGATTTTCTCAGTTTTGATAGGGCCTTGGTGAGTTCAAGAGAAGACCGTCGAACCGAAGCAGACAATGATCCTTGGACTACGGTTTCTAGATTGTTCATTCCAACCTCGTTTGTAAGATTAAGTAAGCAGCTTCCCTTTTCTATGAAAATATTGGCCTCATTAAGGGCGTCTACTAGGTTTTGGTATTTCACTGTTTTCCTCCTCAATCTCTTCCCACATAAATCCGTTCCATTTGAAGGCCCTACGATCATCTGAAGAAGCACCCTTCACTAAGTAGTAACCAGACTCCGTAGCCCACGCCCAGCATCCCTCAATTGCCTGTTCTGGAGTTTTCGCAACTTGACACCCAGACGATAAGCAACGACCCTCTTTCCTTTCTATGCCGGTTAAGTTGACAAACCAAGTCCCATCTTCCCGAAGATGTAGACTAAAGTTGAAAGTTCCCGACAAAGAATGCAAAGCTAATGCTTTCTGTTGCCAGTTCATCCTTTCACCCTTCTCGAAGCACTTTATCGCGGGAACTTCGAATTCCGGTTCCTGTGCGTCTCTATACCCGTCAGTGATTCCGTCGCTCATCTTTCCTCCAATTCATCCAAGTTAGTGATAGTATTTCTTCCGTTTCGTGTGATCTGCTTAATCCAGGGACTTCCGAGGGTAAAATTCTGTAGTTCTCCGAAAAGAATGTCATGAACATCCGCTCGGTTCCATGAATCCCCATACATATCCTTCAAGTCTTCGTCATCAAATTCAATTTCTACTGTTGCTACGTAGTTTGCCACTCACCCTCCTTTGTCCAGAAAATGGACTACCTACAAAGGTTAGTCAATTATTTTCTCAATGTCAAGTTCAATTCGGTTGCGGTGTGATACCTCTGTCTGGTTTATGCAAATGTGCCGTTCTAGCTCGGTACCTATCAATTCACGAGATCCCGAATCAAGACGACCATTTAGACGATCCAGTATGTCTTCGCACTGCTTCCGCGTTTCTGCACCCAGGCCAAATATAAGGTTTTCCGGCCCACGCACATTTTCCTCGAAGTCAATGATGGCGTAGAGAACCGTGTGCTGTGGATTGAATGGTTTTGTACAGACTGCGTATCGCTCATCAGAAGCCTGCACAGTGTAGGGTCTTTTCTCTGACAAGAATTTTACTTTACTCCCTGCTTTTAACTTCATGTTCTCTCCATGATCAGTCTTTAAACGGATCGTATTCATTTGCTCCCGCCATTGCAACACCCACAGGAGTTAAGGTATGCAGAATCTTGATCGAATCTCCACACGCTTCTAAAACTTCAGGAAGTCGTTTATAGCAGTCTGGAGATTCATCCAAACCTGCTCCTCGAAGTTCAATCCCAGATTTGTCAACCCAGGATTTCATCATCTCGGGGGCGACCTTTCCGACTCTCTTTACTGCTCCAGTCTTTCGATCAAAAGTACCCTTCGCTTCCGCGCGCCCCATAGCACGACCTGCTCCATGGACAGTAGAGTACAACGAATACTTGGCGTTTTCGTTTTCAACACCTTCCAAAATCACCGACTTCTCTCCCATTGTACCACCGACAAAACCCTTTTGACCAGGGAAAGCAGGAGTCGATCCTTTACGAACTACCCAGAGGTCTTCTCCGCCGTGGTTTTCTCTCCAAGCGAAGTTGTGGTGGTTGTGAACTTCTTCTAGAGCAGTCGCTCCGAGAATATTGGCGACCCGATTACACACCCAATTGCGACCGATATAAGCGTACTCCCCAGACAATTTCATTCCGACCAAATAGTCTGATCCGAGTTCGCTATCTACAGGAAGTACGCAAGGTTCTACATCCATCCCATCCTTTGCTCCTGCGGCTTTCAGGAAGTAGGTAGCTGTCTTGTGCCCCAGTCCGCGCGACCCAAAGTGAACCCCAACCCAAACGCGATCCAGTTCATCGGTAAACAAATCAACGTAGTGATTTCCGCTCCCCACCGTGCCAAGCTGCTGACGAGCCATTTCCTTCAAAGGAGCAATAGCGGGAAGTTTCCAGGAGTCCGATTCAAACAGTTCAGAATCTACTGTCTCGTTGTTCTTCTGTCCGATTCCGAAACTGATTGTGCTCCAAATATCATCCATTATTTTCTTAATGTTGGTTCGGAGTTCTGATCCGGGAATGTCTAAACGGACGGCTAGATTTCCACATCCGATGTCGTAACCAACTCCAGTTGGGCTAATAGAATCTCGATAAGCGACAACTCCGCCAATCGGCACTCCGTAACCAACATGTCCGTCCGCACAAATGGAAGCTCTTACAACGCTTTCGTTTTCGGAGGTCCGAAGTATTTGTTTTACGGCGTTTTCGTCTATTGTGCCAAAAACAGTTACTTTGTCAGATAGAACTTGCATCTGTTACTCCTTTTTCTACTCTGTACCATGAAAACTACGATACTTGTTGTTATAGTCCACGCATACATCCAAGCAATTATTCCCGCAGATCGTATCTTTGTGGGTATCATGACGCAAGAACCAATCTTTACGTTCCTGTCTCATGTTAGGACCAACTTTTCCAATCGGACTCCCACCCTCCCGCATGTAAATAATACACGGGTAGTGCTGGTTCTGACAAATCGCCATATCGTCTAGCACCAACCCGCACTTTTTTGAGTCGATTTCCTGTAATCCGCGAACTGCTTTTCCTTCCCAAATATTCTTAATGCGATATGCAAGAATTGGATATTTTTGGAGCAAGTCCTCCGACACAACTACTTCTCGGAGACGATTGCCTTCTTGAGCTGCGGGAATTATTCGGATGTCTGAAACACCCAAACTATCCGCAAAACGAATGATCCCATCCAATTCTCGGTAATTGTAATCGGTAAGGACCACTCCGACCGTAACGTATGTCTGGTGGGACAAATATCGGATATTTTCAGTTACATGGTCCCATGAACCTGAGATCCCAGCCATTCGATCTCCGTCCACAGAGCAACAGGCGTCCAGAGAGATGCTAAAGTCATTTACTCCTGCTAGAAGTAGATGGTCATACATTGCTCTAGACGAAGACCCGTTCGTAGATACGGCGATATGCTCAACTCCGTTTGTATAGGCCAACTTAACCAAATCCACAAGGCCATTGTATAGTGTGGGTTCTCCACCCGAGAATCTGATATTCTTCAATCCTTCAGCACACCACCAAATCACGGTTCGTTTGGCGAGATCAAAATTTAGGTCAGATCCTCCAACTCGTCGGCAGTAGGGGCATTTAAAATTGCACCGCCCAGTGAGGATCAGTTCACACCGCTGGAGATCGGAGTTTTCTGACGCTCCTGCACATCTCTTGTCGGACAGGGTGTAGAACCCAATGTCTTCAAGTTTTACTATGTTGTTCAAACTCCCTCCTTGTCCATTTTCTGGATTATACCATATTTTTCAAGTCTTCCACCATCTGAATTCTTTCTCCAATCCATCGCATTACTGGAACGGCCATCGAATTTCCTAGAGATTTATATCTTGGCCCATCTGGGGTCTTATCCCCGATCTTCGTGTAGTCGTCTGGAAATCCTTGTAACCTTTCACACTCCCTCGGTGTAAGACGACGAACTCCTACTGGAATTTGGACTACTGGTTGGGTTCCTGTCCCTGATTTATGAGCAGAAGCTAGAGTCCCCATTATTTCTTCTCTGACATTTATTTCTGGGTCTATCCCCAAGCAGACTCCATAGTTCGGTGTACTTTGGGCGCGTAGAGTAGGAAGTTTCGGAAGAGTTACTTGGGAATTTTGCTCAACCATAAACGGGTCAAAGGAACTCCCAGTGACGAGGTAGTTGTCCGTTGTCGGATCTCCCGCTTTCGCATAGTGAGAAGTGAGGCACAAAGAGACCCCCCCCTCCATTTATGTGCTGGTCTTCCGGTCCTTGTTTATCTCCAAAATGAGTGTCAAGAGTGGGAGATACTTCAGCGGGCCAGCTAGGGAAACCCCCTGATGATGGTCTCGCTTCCCCCCTAAATCTCCCCCACTGGCCCGGAT
>Ga0255348_1000174_pt1 | contig 33234 bp, 29 predicted proteins | sample CBST25v5metaG_FD_189945 | JGI IMG/M metagenome (GOLD analysis project Ga0255348, IMG submission 189945) | Peat soil microbial communities from Stordalen Mire, Sweden - C.B.S.T-25.v5 | ecosystem: Environmental > Terrestrial > Soil > Wetlands > Peat | place: Sweden: Norrbotten County, Stordalen... | reverse complement strand
GGAGGAAGGCATCCTCGATGACAGCGACCGCGACCTGGTCCGTTCCGCCGTCGAGTTCGGCGACAAGGTGGTGCGCGAGGTGATGACGCCGCGGCCTGATGTTTTTGCCGTGCCTGAGACCACCACGCTTGTAGAATTTCTCGAACTGCTGCGCGAGCACAACTTCTCTCGCGTGCCGGTTTACGCCGACTCCATCGACAACATCACGGGCATCGCCTTCGCCCACGACCTGCTGCAAATCACCGACGAGGAGGCCCGCTCGCGCACCGTGGCCAGCATCCAGCATTCGGCGGCTTTCGTGCCGGAAACCAAGCGCGGCTACGAACTGCTGCGCGAGATGCAGCGCGAAAAGCAGCACATGCGCATCGTCATCGATGAGTACGGCGGCGTCTCCGGCCTGGTGACCATCGAAGACCTGCTGGAGCAGATCGTGGGCAACATCCGCGACGAGCACGAGGAGGAAACGCCCATCGAAACGCCGCAGCGCGAGGCGGGCGGCATTTGGCTGGTGCCCGGCAGCTTTCCCGTCGATCAGTTGCCGGAGCTTTTCGGCGAACAGACCGGCCTGGCCGATCTGGGCGAGACCTACGAAGCCACCACGCTCGGCGGCCTGGTCAGCGAAATCGAAGGCCGCATTCCGCTGTCCGGCGAAGTCGTCCTGATCGAATCCCTCGGCATGAGGATGGAGATTCTCGCCTCGACCGACCGCCGCGTCGAGCGGCTGAGAATTTTTCCGCCGGCGGAAGACGAGCCGGATAAGTCTGAATGAGCCGCCTGAAATCCGGGTGCGCCAAACGGAAAGTTTCGAGCGCTTCACTTTTCCTGATGCGTTTTGTTAGTGTCTTGTGTTATTCCAGAACAAACACCGGCATCTGTCATCGAGGAATACATGTTCAAGCCGTTCGTCTTGCTTCTCGCAATCGCATCGTGTGCCTATGCGCAGACGCCACAGGAGCTCCTTCGGCTGGCTCAAGACACTTACATGAGTCCCGATGGATACCAGATCAAAGGCAGGGGTACCGTGCAGCCTGCAGGATCTTCCTGGCAGGCCAGTTTCGATGTGACGATCGCAGCGGCTCCTTCGCCTTTCGAGAGTCCCAGGCCTTCCGCCCATCCCGGCAGTATGGTCGGTGGCCAAATGAAATTTGTGAATGTGCTCGGCGGTTCGGATGAGATGCCAACAACCATAGTGTTTCCATTTGCCGTAACGGGATTATGGGAACGAATCGCGGAGGATGTGGAGTCGGTCACTGAGACTGGGACGGAAACGCTACCGCTCAATGGCGCAGCCTCCGCCTGCCGAGTGCTCCAGGTCCATTACAAGGCTCAGGAGGACGCTCCGAACCCCGGCCCGGTCACCTACTCGATCTGCTCCGGCAGGCACCTTGTTCTCAAGAAAGTCGAACTCTATCCCATAGGGCGCCATCTGACCGATCCCCCAGCACATTGGACGATCACCTTCGACACGGCGGAGTTCAGCCGTCCAGCCCCACAATGGCTTCTTGATGTGAAGGACCTGCCGGCTTTGACAATCCGGAAGGAGTGGATCGGCCTCCCTGCGCCCGATTTCAAACTGGCGGACCTGAGCGGCAATAGCGTGGCGCTCGCCTCCATGCGCGGAAAGGTCGTCTTGCTCGATTTCTGGTCGAGGACCTGCGGCCCTTGCATCCGCGAAATGCCCATGATCGAATCCCTGGGCGAAGCACATAAAGCCAATCTCATCGTATGGGGAGTCTCCTTCGATCAGCCGGACAGAGACAAGAAGTGGCTTCTTCAGCATCAACGGACTCTGCCCACGCTCTCTGATGCAGACTTTGTTGTTTCTGATCTGTACAAGGTACATGGTATTCCAGCCATAGTCCTAATTGGCATGGACAGTACGATCAAGAACTACTGGGAAGGTGAGGTTTCAAAGCCCGATCTTGAGGCGGCCATTCAGCGGGCTTCCCAACACTAAGATAAAGAAAAAAGCACTTAACCGAAAGCTTATTACGGTGGGTAAGCCTCCACACGACTCAGAATTAATTGCCGCTGGCCAGTTGGCCCCACCGCATGTGGTCACGCGGCCCGTACCCGTTCGACCGCCAGGCGAAGGCCCATAACTTTAAGGATCGCCGAAAGGCTCCGCAACTCCGGGTTACCCGCTTCCGACAATGTTCGGTAGAGCTGGGTTGGATTCAGGTTGGCTTTTTCAGCCACGGATTGCACGCCGCCAAAGGCTTTGGTCATTTGGCGCAAGGCGATCAGCAGTTCACCCTGTTCGCCGTCTTCGAGAATGCCGTTCAGCAGTTCCAGCGCGTACGCAGGGTCTTCCCGAAGCAACTCCGCCATGGCCTCGTCGTGAGCTCTGTCTCTCATTGCTTTGCCCTCCCTTGCCAGTCCAGCCAGTATTCACAGGCTCGATCAATGTCCGCACTCTGCGCCCGCTTGTCGCCGCCTGAGAGCAACAGAACCAGTTGCGTTCCGGCGATGGCGTAATAGACTCTGTATCCCGGACCAACGTCGATACGCAGCTCCCAGACCCCGTTGCGGCAGAACTTGTGATCACCGAAGTTGCCCAACTCCATACGGTTGATTCTGCGATCAACCGCGATTTTCGCTTTTGTATCGCGAAGTTGGCGCCGCCATTCCATAAAGACGTCTTGCTGGCTTCGCGTCAGGTAATGACGAATCTCGTACACAAATGAAGTATCGTTTATAAACGAATCAAAGTCAAGCAGATCATTCACGGCAATGTGGGAAGCTCCAAACGCCCCGCCCATCCCAAAATGCCGTAAACTCAGTCAGGAGCATATTCCCCTTTGAAATCTGGATTTGTCGCCATTCTGGGCCGGCCGAACGCCGGTAAAAGCACGCTGCTGAACGCCCTTACGGGCGAAAAGGTGGCTATTGTCTCGGCCAAGCCGCAGACCACGCGCAACCGCATTGAAGGGGTGGTCGAAGTCCCTGCGCGCAAGGGCGTTCACCCGGCGGCGCAGATCGTCTTTGTGGATACGCCCGGCGTTCACAAGCCCGGCTCGCACCTGGACCGCCGCATGTTGCAGGAGGTCTATCAGGCGCTGGAGACCCGCGACCTGGTGCTGGTGCTGATGGACGCGACGCGCAAGGTGCAACTGGAAGAGGCCGCGGAATCCCAGATCCGACAATCCGGACCTGAGGCATTCAGCGACGTTGAGAACGAGACTGCACCCAGTCTTTCGACAACTCAAGAGGCCACGCCTCCACCGTCGCCCAGGCACGAGCGCACCAACTGGGCCAGCGAAGACGAATTCCTTTTCGGCCTGATCCGCAAGGTGGACTGCCCGGTCTTTCTGCTGCTCACCAAAATCGATCTGGTCGCCAAGGACCATCTGCTGCCGCTGATCGACACGCTCACGCGGCACTTCAGCTTTGCGCAGGTCATCCCTATCAGCGCGCGCAAGCGCGACGGCATGGACGTTCTGGTCAACAAGATCGTCGAGGCTCTGCCCGTCGGCGAGCGTTACTACCCCAAGGACCAATACACCGACCAGCCGCAGCGCTTCATGGTGGCCGAGTTGATTCGCGAGAGCATCTTGCAGGCGACCGGCGAAGAGGTTCCTTACGCTTCGGCCGTGGTCATTGAACGCTTCGAAGAGGCCGAGCCGCCGGCTCCTCCGCGCAAGAAAGGCCAGGCTCCGGCCCGCTTGCCGCTCACCCGCATTGCGGCAGCGATTTATTGCGAGCGCGACGGGCAGAAGGCAATTCTGATCGGCAAGGGCGGGTCGAAGCTGAAAGAAATCGGCACCGCCGCCCGCCGCCAGATTGAGTCGCTGATTGGCACGCGCGTCTATCTGGAGTTGCACGTCATCGTCGAGCCCGGCTGGCGCGAGTCGAAAGCCTTCGTCGAGTCGCTCGACTGGCACAACCAGATCGAACGCCTGGCCGGAGAGCAGATCACCGAAAAGACGTCGGACGAAGCCGAGTAGGAATGCGCGCTCTGATTTTGTTCCCGGCATCCGCGAAGCTGTTCCGAGCAACAGAGACGCGAATTACGCTCCCTTGACCCCGCCGCGCCCATTGGCTTTTACCCAGTACATGCGCGTGTCGGCCGAGCCGATGATGGCGTGAACGGCGGCGCCGTCTACGGGAGCGGTAGCCACGCCCACGCTGGCGCTCACGCGCAGCTCCGGTCCGTTTTTCATTTGAAATTTGGTTTTCATCAGCGCGCGATTCAGAGCGGTGGCTTGCGCCAGAGCGGCTTCCACGCCGGTTTCCGGCATCAGGATGACAAACTCATCGCCGCCGTAGCGGAAGCACCAGTCCTGCTTGCGGCTCAGCTCCTGAAGGCGCTTTCCCGCGCGCGAAAGCAGTTCGCTGCCCACCAGATGGCCATGCTTGTCGTTCACCAGCTTGAAGTGGTCCAGGTCGAGAAACGCCACGCTCACCGGCAGCTTCAGGCCTTTGCAGCGCTCCAGCTCACGGCCCAGCACCTCGTAGAGATAGCGCACGTTGTAGAGGCCGGTGGTGTCGTCGGTGATGGTCAACTGCTGAATGCGGGCCACGTCGCGCGCGTTCTCAATTGCGATGGCCGCATGGTCGGCCAGAATGTGCAGAAAGGCGATGGAGTAGTCGGTGAGCTGGTCCGGGCGCGGGTTGAAGATCTCGATGACGCCGTGCGTTCCCTTGCGTCCGCGCAAGGGAAGGGCGATGACCGAGCGCACCGTATTCAGCTTGGCGCCGTGCTCCTGCTTGACCCGCGGATCGTTCTCTGCCTCGGGAACCAGCAGCGTTTCGCCGTGCTGAACCACCCAGCCGGCCACGCCCTCGCCGACCTTCACGCGCAGATTTTTCAGTGAGGATTGCTTGCCGCCCGCGGCAATCGCGTAGTAAAGCTCCTGCCGCGCTTCGTCCAGCATCAGCAGCGTCCACAAGTCCGCCTCAATGAAGCGCTCCATGTGTCCGACGATGGTGCGCAGGATCGTGTCCAGGTCGAAGCTCGAGGTGAGCGAACGCGCGACCTGATGAAAAACCAGAAGGTCGTCGAGTGGGATGCGGCTTTCTGCTTTTTTAGTCATCCGGGGGCCCAGTGTGGAGGAGTCTTTCCGTTATTCTTGCATACCGCGCCTGCCGGGCGGGAGGCCCGGGCTCAGTCGAGCCGCGGCGCAAACCACTCTACTGAGGCGGGTAGCCGATTGACTGCTCGTACAGGGGCTGGCGTCCTTCGGGCAGTTTCAAACCCGCGGCCACATCCTGCCCGTGGATCGAATAGAACCAGGCATTCAGCCCTTCAGAAGCCGCGAACAGATACACGTTCTGGCCGATGAAGCCCGTATCCACCTGCGCAGCGCCGTCCTTGGCATCGGCCACATAAATAATCGTAACGGCGGCGTGCGCAGCGGCTGGCTGGCTGAGCTGCGCGCGCAGGTCGCCGGCAAGGACCGGGCGCAGAAGGTTCGCCTCAGCCTCGTAGACGTAGACTCCGCTGGCCAGGACGACATCGAGCTCGACGTCCTGTTTGTTCATGGCCGAGGGAGCTGTGCGGCCCAGCCCGGACTTCACCTCGCGCGAACGGTTGACACCAAAGGCAGCCCACAGCAGATTCGAAAGGGTTTGCGGCGGGAGCGGCTTGTCCTGAAAGGCGCGGGTGGTCTGGCGCCTGGCCAGAGCCTGCATCAGGGGCATGCCGCCGGTGATCTCGGGCTTCGGAAGCTGGATGGGTTTCAGTTCCTGCGCGCCGAGCATGGGTGCAGTACACAATACGGCGGTCAGACTCAACAGCGCGACCAGTGCCCGTGAAGCGAAAATAGTAGGATTCCTCATGATTTCTCCTCGACTCGTAATATTCCCTGAGAATGCCTGCGGTGCCGTACGACTTGGAATGTGCGCACTCCTGCAAGTACAGTTACCGCACAATGGACAGCCGCATCTATGAAGCGGCTATGCGGAATCTCGGCCCAAGTGACCCCGAAAGTCGCCAGCCAATTCACCAGCCAGAGTATGCAGGCTACTTCGACTAAAACGATTGCGACTTGCTCAATTCTGCTAGAAAGCTTACCTAGCAATATCGGCAGATAGATCGCCATGTAAATCGTGATGAAAGCGAGCACAATATTTTCGAAGCCGAAGCCAGCCGTGGATGCTGGGGCCGGGCTCTTGGTTAGCTGATGCAACTTTGGCACTGCGATGAGCGCGAGTAGGCAAAACGTGAATACATAGAGTTTCACCGAATCAAAAAGTTGCACGGCCCCTCCGGCCCTCAATGTTCATCGAAGATCAAGCGGCCCCGCTCAGTCGTTCAGAAAGGCCACCGACTGGAGCATGCTGATTTCAAATGCCTTACGGCAGCGCATGTTGACGCAGGACAGTTTTTCATCGCGTCTTACCATGTAAGACTGCGCCTTGGCGAATTTGGCGCGGTCGCGCTCGTCGGCCCCACGGGGCAACTGAGCCCGCTTGCGCCGGACCACCCACGTAACCTTGTACTCGCCCGTCTGCCCGCACCTGGGGCAGGTCAGCGTGTGGGTGCGTTGTTCTGTCGTTTCGTTGAAATAATCGCGCTCTTCCATGGCTTCCAGCTCTCCATCCCGGCAACAAAACCTGCCGCCGAAAGCCCTGGGGCTTCTCACCCCTGCGGCCAAAATCCCCCGCCGGGGGTCCCGGACTTTCCACCCCATCGGCCAAAATCAGCCGCTGGGGACCCCGGACTTTCCACCCCATCGGCTAAAATCAGCCGCTGGGGACCCCGGACTTCCGTTCCGGCGGCTTCTATTCCATACTCGTACTTGCCATGACGAAACGCAAGCCAGGGAAGTTTTCAGCCACCAAGGCCGTGAAGGCCAACGCACGAGAGCGCGTAGGCCAGCCCAAGCCAGTGCATGTGATTGACACGGAGCCGCGCACGGGCCGCGCAGCCAAACACAAACCGAAGCTCGAAGAGATCATCCGGCAAGAGGAATCCTGATTTTGCGCGTTGGACTCTGGGAGCCGATTTTTCCCCCGCCCGGCAGGACTGTGGGCGGCTGGATGGGCTGTTTTCTTCGGCGTAAGACAGTAAGACACGGCGCAAAACAGCGATTTTGAGGGAGAGCGGGCTTTGTCTTACGCTGTCTTACACTTGCCGGACGGCCGGAAGACATTTGTAAGACAGCCGTCCTACCGGCGTTGGACGCGCGCCCGGCTCTGGTCTGGCTGTAAGACACGCCTCGCACGACCTTGGTGACTCCAGGTGAATTGGAGAACTGCTCTATACTGTTCCCTGATTCCCTCGCTTATGCCTTTCGGCCGCAAATCCGCGAAGCTCCGGCCTTTTTTGAACGAAGCCGGCCTTTATGAGTACGCCGTCAGGGCGCTGGGGCGTCAGATGCGCACGGAGGCCGAGTTGCGGCGTCTGATGAGGAACCGCATCGAGCCGGGCGAGCCGGGCGAGGCCGCCATCGAGGCTGCTCTGACGCGTCTGCGCGGGCACGGCTACCTGAATGACGCCGCCTTTGCCGAGACTTACGCCCGTTTGCGCCAGAAAAACGAGAAATTCGGCGTTCGTCGCGTCCGCCAGGACATGGAACGGAAGGGCTTGGACTCCAAGCTGATCGCCGATACCCTGGAAGCCCGTTATGGGCAGACCAGCGAGGAGGCTCTGGCCCGCGAGCATCTTGAGCGCAAGCGCATCCGCAAGCCGGAGAACGAGAAGGAGACCGCGCGCGTCATGCGCCGCCTGCTTGCGGCCGGCTTTTCGACCGGCGTGATTTACAAGATCCTGCGCCAGTGGGAAGTTCCCGACGAAACCCTGGCCGTGCTTGACAGCCTGGACGACGAGCCGCGCGAGGAGTAGAAGCTGGCCGCAAGCCGTGGGACGGCCTGTTTTTTCCGGAAGAATCCAAAATGCGGTATGCTGATAATGCGCGCCCGTAGCTCAGTTGGATAGAGCGAACGCCTCCGGAGCGTTAGGTCGGGAGTTCGAATCCCCCCGGGCGCACCAGCAATCTTCTCCATCACATCCTCAGCTCAATCCTCTTTGAAGTTCGCATTTCCGGTTAAATCCGCAATTATGGCAAGCTGGAATGCCGCACCCAGGAAGGCGCGCGTCCAAAAACAGCAACGCAAGACAGACAGAGCTGCGGCGGCTGGGAAGGCGATCGTCTACGTTTCGACCGGTCCGAGGGCGGTTAGACTGGAAAGGGACCGGAGATTTTTTCTATAAACGGCCCGGATAAGGTTGAAATGCATTTTAATGCTGATTTTTTTACGCACCAGTTTCTTTGGACGCTGACCTTTGCGGCACAACTGGTTTTGCTGATGATTCTGCTGGGCCGTGACCGCGCGCAACGCTACCCGTGGTTTACCACCGGCATTGTGCTGGCTGCCTTGCAACTGATGGCCGGAGTCTTGCTGTCGGGACGCATGGCGATGCTTCCGCTGCAGGAAACGATGCTGGCGATGGCTGACACCGCGGTGATTGTGGGCCTGCTGGTGCTGGTCGAAGTGGCTCGCCGCGCCTTTCCCGGGTTGCAGCGCTCGCTGTGGATTGTGAACGCCGCGGGGCTGGTGATCGCAGCCGGCGGGGTGCTGGCGGTATGGGGCCCCTGGCCGGTGTGGTCGAGTCTGGCCGTAAACACACTGATGGGGAAACTGCGGCTGATGCAACTGGTGGCGCAGAAGGGCGACACGCTGGTGGACCTGCTGACCGTGGGGCTGGGGCTGCTGGTGGTTGTGTTCGGCCGCCGCTTCAAGGCCGCCTGGCGCAGCCACACGCAGATGATTGCCATCGGTCTCGCCGCGGTGGGCATCACATGGCTGACGGTCCAGCAAACATGGATCATCCTTCTCCGGACAAAGTATTTTCAGAGCGAACAGCAGATGGTGGACCTGGGCAACAAGCTGATGACCACGAATAAGCTGGTGAATCTGGCCGCCCTGATTTGGTGGATCGTGTGGCTATGGCTCGACGAACCGGGAACGAAGAAGACTCCGGCGGTTGAACCAAAGCAGGAACTGACAGAATCGTCACCCCAGCAGTAGCGAGTCAGTTGCTTGAACGCGCAGCCAATACATTGAAGCAATTCAAAAAGAATAAGGCCCCGAAGTGGAATATCCTTCGGGGCCTTATTAATTCACTGAGCCGCTAACTAACTCCACTGCTCTTAGGCCATCATCTCCCGGCTCATCGGCTCGAACCGCAACTGGCCGGTCTTGCTGTCCACGCCGATGCGCACGTGCGAGCCGTTCAGCACTTCGCCATCAAGAATCTTGACGGCCAGCGGGTCCTGAATCATGTGCTGCAAGGCTCTCTTCAAAGGCCGCGCTCCGTAGGCCGCATCCGACCCGGCAGCCAGAATCAGTTGCCGCGCAGGCTCGGTCACCTCGAACGAAATCTGCCGGTCTTCCAGCAGCTTGGTCATCTCGTCCAGCCGCAGGTCCAGAATCCTGTCCATCTGCGCCGCTCCCAGCGGACGGAAGATCACGATGTCGTCGACGCGGTTGAGAAACTCCGGCCGGAAGTGTTCGCGCAGCTCGCGCATCACCGATTCGCGCGCCATCTCGAAGTCGTGCTCGCTCTTGAGCGTGTCGCCGACAAGCAGGCTTGCGCCCAGGTTCGAAGTCATGATCAGCACCGTGTTCTTGAAGTCCACCGTGCGGCCCTGCGAATCGGTCAGCCGCCCATCGTCCATCACCTGCAACAGAATGTTGAAGACATCCGGGTGCGCCTTTTCAATCTCGTCGAACAGAACCACCGCGTAGGGCCTGCGCCGCACCGCTTCAGTCAACTGGCCGCCTTCGTCGTAGCCGACGTAGCCCGGAGGCGCGCCGATCAGCCGCGACACGGAAAACTTCTCCATGTACTCGCTCATGTCGATGCGCACCATGGCCTGCTCGTCGTCGAACAGAAACTCCGCCAGCGCCCGCGCGGTTTCGGTTTTGCCCACGCCCGTCGGACCCAGAAAAATAAAGCTGCCGATGGGGCGGCGGGGATCGCTCAAGCCAGCGCGCGAGCGGCGGATGGCGTTGGCTACGGTGACCAGCGCCGCATCCTGGCCGATGACCCGCTCACCGAGCCGCTTCTCCATGCCGATCAGCTTTCGGACTTCCCCTTCCAGCATTCGTGAAACCGGAATGCCCGTCCACTTGCTGACGACGTTGGCAATGTCTTCTTCATCCACTTCTTCTTTCAACATGCGCGCGACGCCTGACTTGCCATCCTGCTGGGCGTTCAGCTTCTTCAACTCCGCTTCCAGCCGGGGCAGTTCGCCATACTGGATCTGAGCGGCGCGGTCGAGCTGGCCCTTGCGCGTCTGCTCTTCACCCTCGAAGCGCAGCGCTTCGATCTTCTTTTTCAACTCGCTCATGTGAGTGATGGCCTCGCGCTCCTTGCTCCAGCGCGCGCGCAGGGCTGTGCTCTTTTCCTTCAATTGGGCCAACTGGCGCTCCACCTCTTCCCGCCGCTGAACGCTGTTGGGGTCGGTTTCGCGCTTGAGAGCGGCGTGCTCGATTTCGAGAGACGTGGCTTCGCGCTCCAGTTGATCGATCTCCGTGGGGACGGAGCCGATCTGAATGGCCAGCGAGGCCGCAGCTTCATCCACCAGGTCGATAGCCTTATCAGGCAGAAAGCGGTCGCTGATGTAGCGATGCGAAAGGGTTGCCGCGGCCACAATCGCCGAGTCCTTGATGCGCACTTTGTGGTGCGCCTCGTACTTGCCCTTGAGCCCGCGCAGAATGGCGATCGTATCTTCCACGTTGGGCTCGCCGACGTAGACGATCTGGAAGCGCCGCGCCAGAGCCTTGTCCTTTTCGATGTACTTGCGGTATTCGTTCAGCGTGGTTGCGCCGATAGCCCGCAGTTCGCCGCGCGCCAGAGCCGGCTTCAGCATGTTGCTGGCGTCGATGGCGCCCTCGGCCGCGCCCGCGCCCACCAGCGTATGCAGCTCGTCAATGAAGAGCACAACCTCGCCGCTGGCTTCCTTGATCTCTTTCAGCACGGCCTTCAGCCGGTCCTCGAACTCGCCGCGATACTTGGCGCCGGCCAGCATGGAACCCAGATCGAGCGAGAGAACCCGCTTGTTCTTGAGGCTTTCCGGCACGTCGCCCTTGACGATGCGCTGCGCCAGGCCCTCGACAATCGCCGTCTTGCCCACGCCGGGCTCGCCAATCAGCACCGGATTGTTCTTGGTGCGGCGGCTGAGCACCTGCATCACGCGGCGAATCTCCTCGTCGCGGCCGATCACGGGGTCCAGCTTGCCGCGCTGCGCCAGTTCAGTCAGGTTCTGCGCGTACTTTTCCAGAGCCTGAAACTTTTCTTCCGGGTTCTGGTCGGTGACGCGCTGCGAACCGCGAACGCCAGCCAGCGCTTTCAGAATGGCTTCGTGCGTGGCGCCCAAAGCCACCAGAGCCTCGCGCGCCGGATCGTCCTTCAGAAACGCCGCGCCCAGCAGCAAGTGTTCCGTGGAGACGTATTCATCCTTGAAGTTTTCGGCCTCGCTGAAGGCTTGTTCCAGAGCCTTGTTGAGCGCCTGGCTCAGGCCTGGCTCCGCGGCCGATCCCGCCACGCGAGGCAGTTTTTCCTCGATGGCGTGCAAATCGCTTTCCAGCCGTTCGGTGGGAACGCCGATCTTGCCGAGCACCGAGGGAATCACGCCCTCGCGGTCTTCGATCAGAGCCAGCAGCAGATGCACAGGCCGCACCTCGGGGTTGCCCAGCTCCGCGGCCCTCTTCTGCGCCTGCTGAATCGCTTCTTGCGACTTGACGGTAAGTTTCTCCCCACGAATAGCCATTGGTCCTCAGTTCTCAGCAAACAGCTTACAGCTAACAGCCTAAAACCGGCGACTGTTAGCTGTTTACTGTTCGCTGTCTGCTGTCTGCTGCTTCTTATGCCGCTATTTCAACTTTGATCTGTTTCGGCTGGGCCTCAGCCTTCTTCTTCAGCTCCAGACGCAACACGCCAGCCGTGTACTTGGCCGTGACCTTGCCGGCCTCGACGGTCGTGGGTAGCGTGAAGGAGCGATAGAAGCTGCCGTAGCTGCGCTCGATCCGGTGGAAGTTCTCTTCCTTCTCATCCTTCTCGAACTTGCGCTCACCCTTCACGGTCAGCGTGTTGTTCTCGACCTGAACGTCCAGGTCCTTCTCTTCGATGCCCGGAACTTCCAGCTTGAGAACCAGCTTTTCCTTGTCCTCATAGATGTCGACGGCAGGCACGAAACTACCTGCGGACAGCGGAAGTTGTGCTTCGCTCATATTGCGGAAGAGCGAGAACAGCGGGTTGAAGCCATTTTGCGATGCCGCAACTTCCCGGAACGGGTCCCAACGAATGATTGCCATGATGAATACCTCCTGATGGACTTTTGAATGGAGCGCCAAGGTTGAGTCCGAAGCGCTCAATTAATCTGATGCAAATATAGCACACATGAGTCATAAAATGTGCGCGTAATGCGCTCATATATTAAAATAAAAATAATTCTTTAGCTATCAATGATTTACACAAGAGAAAAAGAGAAAAATACGAAAATCACGGTTCGCCTGAACCTTTGGAACCCTCAGCCTGTACCAGAAACAGGTCGCGAGTGTGAGTCGCCTCAGGGTTTGCAGGAGCCGCAGTTACTTGCAGATCATTTTGCCTCGTCGTCGCACAATCATTCTGAGGAACTTTTCTCCAATCGTCCTCATTGTCCTGTAAAAGATCCTCTAACTCCTTATCCTGGACGATTTTGCGGACAACCCCTTTGTTATGACGATTTTGCAGCGCAACCCTACCCGTAAAACATAGAAAATAAGGAATTTGTTTGCAAAATACGGGTGGGGGGGGGTAGCCCATATTGATGCCGCTACGCCCTCCTATCAAGCCATGGCGCCGGATGGGCAGCGGAATCCGTAATGCCGGTTTCCAGGGAATTCCGCAGGCGGCTATGCAGTGTCTGCACTTTTCCTTCCCTGCGGGACGGAAGCGCAACCTATGCCTATAATGAAGCATGGCGACTGTCCGGCCATCCATACCGGCAGAGGTTCCCGGCGCAGCTCCGGCTCCCGCGGGGAAGGCGCATCCGCCCGCGCACGATGTTGACCAGAAGTCCATGGATCAGCGCCTCGAGGCCATGCTCAAGCTGGTCCACGCCAACCGCCCCACCGAAGATCTTTCCCTGATTCGCAAAGCCTGGGAGTTCAGCGTCCAGCACCATCGCGGGCAGATGCGCGCCTCGGGCGAGCCTTACATTATTCATCCGCTTGAAGTGGCCGAGGTGCTGGCGGAGATGAGGATGGACTCGACGGCCATCGCCGCGGGCCTGCTGCACGACTCGGTCGAAGACACGCCCGCCACCAATGCCGAGATTGTGGCCAACTTCGGCGAACAGGTGGCCCACATTGTCGAGGGCGTCACCAATATCGACAAGATCGAGTTCGCCAATCGCGAAGACCGCCAGGCCGAAAACGTCCGCAAGATGCTGCTGGCCATGGTTTCGGATGTGCGCGTGGTGCTTATCAAGCTGGCTGATCGCCTGCACAACATGCGCACACTGGAATATCTAAAGCCGGAGCGCCAGCTGGCCATTGCCCGCGAGACCATGGACATTTACGCTCCCCTGGCTCATCGCCTGGGCATGGGAAAGGTGCGCGGCGAGCTGGAGGATCTGGCCTTCCGCTACATCGACCCCGTCAGTTACGAAGAGGTTTCGGCAGCCGTCGAAGCTCGGCGCGTTGAGGGTGAGCAGTTCCTGCGCGGCGTGGAAGACACGCTGGTTGAGCAGCTCCGCGATAACAATATCGAAGCCCGCGTCGAATGGCGCATCAAGCGCCTCTACTCCATCTTCCAGAAGCAGCAGCGCACCAAGGTCTCCTTCGATCAGGTCTACGACTTCCTGGCCATCCGCGTCATTACGCAGGACGTAGCCGCCTGCTATGCCGTTTTCGGCCTCATTCACACCCTTTGGCGTCCCGTCCCCGGCCGCATCAAGGACTTCATCGCCATGCCGCGCGCCAACCACTACCAATCGCTGCACACCACGGTGATGAGCCCCAGCGGCCACCAGTTCGAGGTGCAGATCCGCACCGAGGAGATGCACCGCATCGCCGAGGAGGGCATCGCCGCCCACTGGAAGTACAAGGCCGGCGGAGTCGCGGTGACGGCCAGGGACGAGGAGCGGCTCAACTGGATCAGGCAGTTGGTCGACTGGCAGAAGGAGATGACCGACCCCAACGAATTCCTCTCCAGCCTGAAGATGGACCTCTATCCCGACGAGGTCTACACCTTCACGCCCAAAGGGAAGGTGGTCGTGGTTCCGTCCGACGGCACGCCCGTCGACTTTGCCTACACCATTCACACCGAGGTGGGCCACACCTGCGTCGGCGCCAAGGTGAACGGCCGCATGGCCCCCCTGCGCACCAAACTGCGCACCGGCGACATTGTGGAGATCGTCACTCAGAAGGACCACAAGCCGAGCCGCGACTGGCTCACCTTCGTCAAGAGCCCCCGCGCGCGAAACAAGATCAAGCACTGGCTCAACGAGGACCTGCGCCGCCGCGCCCTGGAGATCGGGCGCAAGCTGTTGGAACGCGAGGCGCGCAGATTCAAGGTGCCGCTTGCCCAGATCACCGACCAGGATCTGGGCCGTGTCGCCAGCGATTATGGCATGGACACGGCCGCCGATCTGCTGGCAGCGCTGGGCCAGGGCAAGCACTCCGCACGCCAGGTGCTCAACAAGCTGGCGCCCGGAAGCACCAGCCAACTGGAGGCCGAGCCGGCGCAGGAGATCAAGCCCGGCGTTGGCTCGCCGACCGTCTCCGACGCGGAGCGAAAGCTGCGCCTCACCGGCGCCGAATCTCTCCAGGTGGAGGGCCAGAATGACATGCTGGTCTATCGCGCGCGCTGTTGCAACCCCATTCGCGGAGAAGAGATTGTCGGCTATGTCACCCGCGGCAAGGGCGTAGCCGTTCATGCGCGCAGTTGTCCCAACGTGGAGAACCTGCTCTACGAAAGCGACCGCCGCATTGCCGTCGAGTGGTCCCACGTGGACAAGACCGCCGGCAAGCCGCAGCGCTACCCCGTCAAAATCACCGTTTTCTGCGACGACCACGCCGGCATATTGAAGGAGCTGATTAACGTCCTCTCTGACGACAACTCCAACATCAGCGGCGTCGACATCCGCCACGACGAGAATGGCGGAGCGGTTGTCGAGCTGATCGCCGAAGCCGAAGACGTTCGCCAGCTCAACCACATGGTTCTTGGTCTGCGCCGCGTTTCCGGCGTTCATTCCGTGCAGCGCACACAAAAGCTCTGAAGCCGCGGAGCGGAGCCCCCGCATCAAACAAACGGTAACGGAAACGGGGGCATTTCTTTTCTTTTTGCCGGTGAATCAACTTTCCCAGCCGCGTATCGTCTAATCATGATGATCGACCTCCCGGTTCCCGGGATGCGCGCCCGATTCCGAGATTGCCAATTTGGTTCGAGGCTTCAAGTTTCGTATTGGGGTCGAATTCGAGATGCAGAAATGGGAATTTAGCCCGGAAACTTTCCCGATTGAGGGATTCTCCTCCGCTTTTCGAGCGGGAGCGACTGGTTGCCCACATTGATGTGAAATCGCCAATCTATGATGGCTTTGATGTTCAAGTCGAGGATGGAGCGTCGGCGTGTTGCACTTTCCGCCGTGTTCCGATTGCAACCGCAGCTTGTTTTGTTCGGGAGTTTCGCTCCTAAGGAAGGATCCAGGAAAACCATTATGCGCTCAGTAAAGGCGTTCCCCCTTTGTGTATTGGTTGGCGCATTGCTCGGCTCAACAGTTCTGTTCCCGAGCTCGGCATCGATGGCTCAGAGCATCGCGCCCGCGATTCGGATTGTCGACAAGATTGACGAAAGCAACCTGGTGACGCTCAGGGGCAGCACGCGCCCTGCCGCCATTGCCAAAAACGATCGCGGCCGTGTGAGCCCCAGCCTGCCCATGACCGACCTGATTCTGGTGCTGAGCCGCGGCGCAGAGCAGCAGGCAGCCTTTGAGAAGTTTGTCGCCAGCCAGTACGACTCCTCTTCGCCGAACTTCCATCAGTGGCTCACGCCGCCGCAGGTGGGCCAGAACTTTGGTCCCTCGGAGACCGACATCGCCACCATTTCCAACTGGCTGACCGGGCATGGTTTCTCGGTCGACGAAGTGACGAAAGACCGGTTGTCGATTCGCTTCAGCGGCACGGCCGCGCAGGTCGAGAGCGCCTTTCACACCGAGATTCACAACCTGGAAGTAAAGGGCGTCGCGCACATCGGCAACATGAGCGACCCGCAGATTCCCGCCGCGCTGGCGCCGGCGATTGTTGGCGTCAAGGCGCTGCACGACTTCCATGCCCATCCGCTGCACCATCTGGGCAGCGTTGTCACGCGCGACTCGGCAACGGGAATGTGGAAGCGGCCCGCGGCAGCCAGTGCGGCGGCGGGCAGCCGGACGGCCCTGTCCAGGGAGCATCCGCAGTTCGGCATCACCGGCACCTATGATGGCTACAACTATCTGGTCGAGGATGTGGCGCCCTACGACTTTGCCGCCATTTACAACGTGCTGCCGCTGTGGACGGCCGGAATTGACGGGACGGGACAAACCATCGCCATCGCCGGAACCAGCAGCATCCGGCCGGCCGACGTAGCCACCTTCCGCGCCGCTTTCGGCCTGCCGACCACCAACTCGGCCAATACGCCCAAGCTGCAATCCGGCAACAATCAGGCTCTCACGGTATGCACCAGCACGAGTTCTAGCGCTTTGTGCGGCATCGATGACCAGATCGAGAACGCGCTCGACGTGGAGTGGTCCGGCTCGGTGGCCAAAAACGCGCAGATCGTGCTGGTCGCCTCCTATCCGGCCTCCTCCTCCGACGACAACCTCTACGACTCGGAGAGTTATATCGTCGAGAATGTCGACACCGCCTCTTCCCCGGTTTATGGCGCGCACATCATGAACGTCAGCTATGGCGAGTGCGAGCTGGGCAACGGCACAGCCGAAAACGTGCTTTATTACAACCTGTGGAGCAAGGCTGCTACAGAAGGAATTGCGGTTTTTGTCGCCTCGGGTGACTCAGGATCGGCCAGTTGCGACCAGGGCGGCGACGAAAGCGGCGTTCCATACGCCGCCGAGTACGGCCTTACGGTCAGCGGCCTCGCCTCTACGCCCTACAACACCGCTGTCGGCGGGACGGATTTCAACTGGTGCTCGCTGACCTCGACCGAATGCACGGCCTCGCCCTATTGGAACTCGACGAACAGTTCAACCACCAAGGCCAGCGCCCTCGGCTATGTGCCCGAGGTTCCCTGGAACGACACCTGCGCCAATCCGCTCGAGCTCGCATATTTGGAGTCCTTCTGGAAAAATGTAACTACCATTGCAGATTCCGAAGAAGCCTGTAATGCCTTTGTCACTTATGAATCGGATCTTAAACAGCAGGGATATAGCAGCATGCTCTATTTTGTCGATACCGTGGGCGGAAGCGGCGGCGCGAGCAATTGCGTGGTCAACGACGGCAGCAGCACATGCAGCAGCTCGGCCACCTCGACCGGCTCCAACTATGGCTCCATCGCTCTGTACAAAGATGGCTGGCCCAAGCCAAGCTGGCAAGCAGGCGTGACCGGCATTCCCGCCGATGGAGTACGCGACATTCCCGACGTCAGCTTCTTCGCCTCCGACGGCTGGCTTTCCAGCAGCGCCTACCTGATCTGCGTCTCCGACGATTCGGCCTGCACCTACGACAGCAAGACCGTGCCGACGGCGCAGGAGGTGGGCGGAACCTCGGTTGCCACTCCGGCAATGGCCGGCGTGATGGCGCTGATCAACCAGAAAGCTGGCTCCTCGCAGGGACTTCCCAACCAGCAACTCTACGAACTGGCAGCCAAGCAGAGCTATTCGAGTTGCTCGGCGGAAACAGCCACGACCAGCAACGGTTGCTACTTCAACGATATCGATACGGGCACCATCGCCATGCCCTGCGACGACGGCGTCTATAACAACGGCGTAGCCTCTCCCAACTGCACGGTAACCCAGACGGCCGATACAGGCGGCGTGGGCATTCTTTCCGGCTACAGCGCTGGCACTGGCTATGATCTGGCCACCGGGCTGGGATCGCTCAATGTGGCTAACGTGGTGAACAACTGGCCAGTGGCGACCGGAACCGCGGCGGCATCGGTGACGGTCACGCCTGCGTCCTCGTCGATTACCACCGCGCAGAGCCTGACGGTCACAGTGACCGTGGCCAGCTCAGCCTCCGGCGGCGCCACGCCAACCGGGACGGTAACGCTCGCGAGCGGCAGCAACACCTCATACACCTCATCGGAGACGCTTTCGAGCGGCAGCTATCAATTCACCATTCCGGCCGGAAGCCTGACGGTCGGCTCAGACACGCTGACGGCGACTTATTGGGGCGACGGCGCCTATGCTTTGGAGACCGGAAGCGCCAGCGTAACCGTAACCACCAGTTCAACCTCCTCCGCAACATTTTCGCTTTCGCCGACAACGCCGTCTTCGATCTCACCTGGAGGCAGCACAACCTCGGCCATTACAGTGAGCACGGCCACCGGTTATGTGGGAACCGTCACACTGGCCTGCGCGCTGACGTCCTCTCCCACCGGGGCAAGTTACAAGCCGAGTTGTTCGATAAGTCCAACGACGGTGGCGCTGACTTCCAGCACGACTAGCGGAACGGCGACCGCCACCATTACGACGACCGCGGCCACCAGCGGTGCGCTGGCTTCTCCGAAGCTGCCCGGCAAGAGCAGAGAAATCTTCGGAGCAGCCGGCGGGGCGCTGCTGGCCTTCGTCGTCTTCCTCGGGATTCCGGCGCGGCGGCGCAGTTGGCGCTCGATGCTGGGCGTCCTGGTTTTGATGACACTGCTGGGAAGCCTGACCGCATGTGGCGGCGGTGGTTCCTCCTCTTCGAACAAAGGCACAGGCACGGCTGGAACGACTGCCGGCACGTACACCTTCACGGTGACGGGAACCGGCAACGATTCAGTTACCACAACCGAAACCACCACTTTTGCTGTAACCGTGGATTAGTTTCATCGCCAGGTTTGGCACAATGGCCCTTCCTTCGGGAAGGGCCATTGTGTTTCGGAGGCTATAGCTCATTCCGGCAGGGTGAACTGACTCTAGCTGCGTGCGTCCCCGCTGCGTTTCCGGAAGACCACCTTCAGCTCCCGCCGCCAATGTTCGGTAAGCGCAATCAGCTCCCACTCGACCTGCGGGGAGAAATAACGCAGCACCGGCTCGTTGGCGGGGTGGATGCGCAAGGCCGGGCCGGCAAGCAGCAGGCGCGGCTCGAGCGGCGAAACCTCCGCCCCGGCGAAGTAGCCCTGCCGCTCGAAGGCCGAGAGCGGCCGCCCGCCTTCATTGCCCGCCGCCGGCTGACGGTCGTTGTTCAGCGCGCGAACGCGAATCCAATAGTCCAGCGCCTGCAAAGGAAGATGCAGGTCTTCGTCAGCCTTCAGCTCGATCACCGCCAACCGCCCGTTGCGGTCCAGCGTCAACAGGTCCAGCAGTCCCCGGTCGCCGGTTGTCAGCGCCGGCACCTGCGAGTAGAGAAGATCGCCGCGCAGCTCCGGCAGCAGCTCGGCAATTTCACTGCGCAGACGCGATTCCAGCCAGCGCTCGGGTTGCAGCCGGAAGAGCGGATCAGTGTGCGCGCCGTCGCTGTGGCGGCTGAGAGAGAGACGCGAAAAGAGCTCGCGGCTGAGCGTTTCGTTTTCCGCTGTGAGCGGAGTTTCGTTGGCTCCCGCGCCGAAGGTGATTTCGTCCTCGCGGGTAAAAGCGTTGGCGGCAAAGCCATGCCGCACGCGCGCAAACTCAAGCCCGTGCAGCAGCAGTCCCACCTCGGTAGCCGACCTGGGCCGGACCTCAACCCGCTCCCTGGCGGCTGGCGGAACAAGCGCAAGCAGCCGGTCGATTCCGGCGCGAAAGCGCTCGATGGTCCCAGCGGCTGAAAAGGCGTGCACCAGTCGCGACTCCATGTTGCCAGTGTCGCGATAGTCCACCGCTACCAGCTCTTCGCTGCGTTCGTCCAGCGTGAAGAGCTGAAAATCGGCGGCTGCGTGATTCAGCCACGCCATGCGCTCGGCTGTCGTTCGCCACGCTCCGGCCGGAACGACAACCTTGAGCCCGCCAAAGTGACGCCGCCCGTCGCCGTGCTGACGGCAATGGTCCAGCCAGAGAATCCCCAGCGTCAAAATGCCGTCCACGATTGGTCCCGACTCCGCTTCGCCCACGCCGATCACCGCCTCAGCCGCGGTTCCCTTCAGCAGCCGTCCACGCACATAAGCCGGCCCGAAGCTGTGCTCCAGGTCCATCGCCGAGCGAAAGCCGTCAACCTTGGAGCCTATGAACTGGCGGGTCAGCACTCGCTCCAGCAGCCGCTGATAGTTGCGACGCGCAGTTTCACGGGCTGTTGGTGTGCGGCGATCGCTGGTGGGAACCAGTTCCAGGGTCTGCGGCTTGGCAGCGCCCATGCGGCGAGTGGCCAGGCGCAGGCATTGCGCGCGCTCCTGAACCTCAACCACGGTGCGGATCAGGTTGCGCTCCTCGCTCCAGAGTTGCAGCAGGCAGCGCCCATGCTGCTCGCTCACCGCGTAGCGGGCGCTGCGCATGTCGAAGAGCACACGGCCATCCTCCAGCAGAGCGGCCGCGGGATGGTCAACCAGATACTCTTCAATGCTTTGGGCCAGACGCTGCCCAGACGCAGCTTCTGCGCTAGCAGGCATCTTTTACCAGCCCATGCGCGTGCGCAGAGTGGTGATGTGCGCGGTGTGATGGCGCGAGTGCCATTCGTACATGGCCAACTGCCCGGCCAGACTCACGCGGCCATCCTCGGGATGGTTGTAGCCCTTCTGGAAATCCTCATCGGTGAACGCTTCCAGCAGCGCCACCCAGCGCGCATGCAGCGCATCGACAAGCGCCAGCGAAACCCCGATGGGCAATCTGCTGTCGGCCAGTTCAGCCCAGGCAGCCTGATTGTAAGGTTTGATCGTGGGCCAGTCTTCGGTGAGGGCCATTTTGCAGCGGATATATCCGTTTGCATGGCTGTCGGCCAGATGATGCGCGACCTGGCGCACGGTCCAGCCGCCTTCGCGGTAGGGCGTGTCCAGTTGAGCGTCGTTCAATCCGGCGACGGCGGCCCTCAGGCGCTCCGGCAGCAGGCGCAGCGTCTGAATCTGCGCCGCGCGAATGCCGGGCGCACCGCTCGTGGGCGGGCTGAAGCGGCCAATCGGATAGCGGAGGTCGTCCAACTCTTTCATGGCGCGAACCTTACAATGTTTGTCTGCGGAAATGAAACCGCGGAAGATGCGGCCCGGCCCCGGCGGTGATGCTGCCTCGGGCCGGGGCCTGTTTTAAACGTGAGGATGATGGAAGTGATGAGGATGAGCATGGTGATGATGATGATTCCCCATGGCAAACGCCGGAGAGGCAAACACCATCAGGAGGAGCACGGCAGCAAGAATCTTTTTCATGGGACGAATGTAACACGAGGCGCCCGCCAGCGGTAGAGCTGAAATCGCCCCGGCATCAAGAGAGGAACGGGGCAATCGGGGCTCGCTCTGGCGTAAACTGAGAGATAAGATGAGCATACCCGCCGTTTCCCCACTCCTCAATCACAAGCACTATTTTTCTGAGAAATTCGGGATCACCGAGCGGCTTCTGGAACGCTGCCTGGGCGAGGCGCTCTCAGCCGGCGGCGATTATGCCGACCTTTATTTCGAGTCGATGACGGCCACCTCGCTGGGCGTGGACGAGCAGATCGTCAAGTCAGCCAGCCAGGGCGTCAGCGCGGGCTGCGGCATCCGGGTGCTGAGCGGCGAGCGCACCGGCTACGCCTACACCGACAACCTCAGCCCCGACCGCCTTCTCCACGCCGCGCGCACCGCAGCGCTCATTGCATCCGGCCCGGCAAAGCAGCCCGTGCAGGGATTCATTGAGACGCCCGCGCCCGGCCTCTATCCCGTCCCGCTCGGCGGCTATGATCTGGATCTGGCCGCGCGTCTGGAGCTGATTCTGCGCGCCGACCGCGCCGCGCGCGCCTACGATCCGCGCATTGTGCAGGTCCGCGCCGGCTACTCCGAAGAGCTGCGCCACATCCTCATCGCCGCCTCTGACGGCGCACTGGCCAGCGACACCCAGCCCCTCTGCCGGCTCAGCGTATTCGTCATCGCCAAGGAAAACGAAACCACCACCAAGGGTTCGGCGGGCGGCGGCGGCCGCGCGGGCCTGGAACAATTCACAGATTCCAAGAGCCCGGAGGGCCTGGCGCGCGAAGCGGCGCGCGGGGCAATTCTACAGCTGAACGCCGTGCCTGCTCCGGCCGGCGAAATGGAAGTTGTCCTCGGTCCCGGCTGGCCCGGCATTCTGCTCCATGAAGCCATCGGCCACGGCCTCGAAGCAGACTTCATCCGCAAAAAGACCTCGGCATTTACGGGTCTGCTCGGCCAGCGTGTGGCCAACTCCAAAGTCACTGTGGTGGATAACGGAACCATCCCCAGCCGCCGCGGCTCGCTCAACGTGGACGACGAGGGCATCCCGACGCAGGAAACCACTCTCATCGAGCACGGCATCCTCAAGGGCTACCTCACCGACAAGCTCTCCGCGCGGCTGATGGGCGCGGCCAACACGGGCTCCGGCCGCCGCGAAAGCTATCAATGCATCCCCATGCCGCGCATGACCAACACCTACATGCTGGCCGGCGATGACGAGCCGGAAGATATTCTGCGCAGCGTCAAGCACGGCCTCTACGCGGTCAACTTCGGCGGCGGACAGGTGGACATCACCAACGGCAAGTTCGTCTTCTCGGCCTCCGAGGCGTATCTGATCGAAGACGGCAAAGTCACCGCCCCGGTCCGTGACGCCACTCTGATCGGCAGCGGCCCCGAGGCGCTGAAGTACGTCTCCATGGTCGGCCACGACCTCAAGCTCGACAAAGGCATCGGCACCTGCGGCAAAGACGGCCAATCCGTCCCCGTCGGCGTCGGCCTGCCCACCATCAAGCTGGACAAGATGACCGTCGGTGGAACGGGAAGGTAAGAAGATGGAGCTGTATTCAAAGCGAAAGAAAGCGTTGGAGAATCCACCTACGGCATATCGGTATGATCTTCCGATTGAGTTTCGCAGGCAAGTTATCCATATTTTGATTGATTCCATTGGATACACTGACGAACCGTTGGTTACTCGTCCGGCAGATTTCTATGAAGATGACATTCGAAGAACGCAACTGATTCACGGGAACTATGGTTTGATTCTTAAAAAGTTCTGCGACGAATATGGATTATTAGGTCTTCCAGGAATAGCACAAGGCGCTGGACCATGCGAAGCTTTCGCGCAGTTTTTTCAAATTGCTGAGACAGTTCAGACGCTTGATTTAATAGAGATAGCCTTTCGCCAGTTACCAAGCTCAATAGAAAAGCTAGAAATAATGGGGATGTATAGGTCACCGATTCAAATCTCGGAAGCCACTGAAAAGTTGAATGCGCGATTCAGAGAACACGCAATTGGCTACAGGCTTGAACAGGGAAGAATAGTTCGTATAGATTCGGAGTTCCTCCATAAAGAGGCAGTCGAGCCCGCTTTGCATTTGATGTTCGCAAATGGCTACGAAGGGGCTCTCGACGAATTTCAACGGGCTTTACAATATTACCGGCAGGGCGCTGATCATTACGACGATTGCCTCACGAATTGCGGAAAAGCACTGGAGAGCACACTTCAAAAGATCATTGAGTTGCGCAGGTGGGAGATGCCGGGCAAAGCGAAGTTTGATAGTTTATTCGCTGAAGTCAGAGACAAAGGTCTCTTTCCTTCAGCTATCGGCAGCCATATCGCGGAATTAAAGAAGTTTCTGCAAGCAGTCGCAGTTATTCGGAATGAAGAAGGCGCTCATGGCGCCGGGTCAGTGCCCAATGAAGTCCCGGACCATCTGGTGGCCTATCAAATCCATCTCACCGGTTCGGCCATCGTGTTTCTGATTCGCTCCAACGAAGGATACGGCAAATAGAAATCTTTTAGCAGCCTTACACCGCCGGGTGCCCCATCCTTGCGCTTTTTTCTGGCGCAAGGGTGGGAAACCCCAACACTCCATCGTCAACGCTTTGTATCAGGGCACGACTTGGGTCGTGCCGAAAATACTGCTAAATGAGCCGGGCTTTAGCCCCTGCGGGAGCGCCTTGAAGCGGCTAGAATTGGAAATGTAACAGCTTCTGGATATCTATCAAGCAGGAGTTATCATGACCATCCCCTTAAAAGAGCTTGCGGTCAAGTGGCTTTCCGATCCAGAATTCAAACGCGAGTACGACGCCCTGGCCCCCGAGTTCGAAGCACTGGCCAAATCGTTTCGGGCGCGGAAGCACGGCACAAAGAAAGCACCGAACTTAGGCCGCGCCGTCCAGCCTGACCGTAACACGCCGCCCAAGCGCTGAATATTCTCCAAATTGCGGCGAACACTGCGACGGCGGGCGCTGTTGCAGCATCTATTCAGAAGCGCCGCAATGGCGCTGGCCTGCAAAACAAAGAGGAGAGAAGTCCATGGCAGATTCCACGTCGTCGCGCGTCTGGTTCATCACGGGAAGTTCCACTGGTTTTGGCCATCTGCTCGCCAAAGAGGTGTTGCGCCGCGGAGAGCGTGTCATCGCTACCGCGCGCGACATTTCCAAGCTGGAGGATCTGACTCGCCAGTACCCTGAAAAAGTCCGCGCATTCACACTCGACGTCACCAAACCCGCCGAGATTGAATCGGTCGCGCCGCAAGCCATTGCAGCATTCGGTCATGTTGATGTTCTCGTGAATAATGCAGGTTACGGCGTGGGCGGAGCGATTGAAGAAGTGTCTGAAGACGAGTTTGAGCCGATGTTTCAGACCAACATCTATGGCCTCATACGCACGACCAAAGCCTTCCTGCCCCATCTGCGCGGGCGTCGCAGTGGACACATCTTCAATTTCTCTTCCATTGCCGGTCTGGCCGGTTCGGCGGGCTGGGGCTTTTATAACACGACAAAGTTTGCCGTTGAGGGTTTCAGCGAGGCGCTGGCCGCGGAGTTGAAACCTTTGGGAGTGCATGTAACGGTGATCGAGCCAGGGCCTTTCCGGACAGATTTCCTGGGCCGCTCCGGAAAACTTGCCCACAAAGAGCTGCCGGAATACGCAGAAACCGCAGGCAAGGCCCGGGAGTATTTAAAATCTCAAGCGGGCAAGCAGCCCGGCGATCCGCAGAAGGCCGTCGAGGCCATCATTGCCGTTGCCGGCTCGCCCGAGCCGCCCATCCATCTCATTCTTGGCAAGTCCGCGCTGACGCGTTTCCGCGACAAGCTGGCGCACTTCCAGCAGGAGATCAATCGCTGGGAAAGCGTTACCACAGGCGCAGATTTTCCCGACGGAAAGTAGAGCATTTCTCTTGTTGCTGTAGAGAGAATCCTCAACTGCTGAGTGGCTTTTTCTTGACGCAGTGGCCTCGGAGTTTGAAGCCGGCGCCGCGTCACTGCGGACGAGAAAGAGTGCAGCAAAAAAGCGCCTGCCTCACGCGGCGCGATCCGTTCGCCCCAAAGGCAGTTCCAGTTTGATGCGGTCGTGAATAACTTTGGCGCTGATGCGTCCGCGAGGGCCGCGTTCCAGCCGTACTAACCCATAATTGGCCATCGTCTTGAGGGTGCGGGAGAGATTGGACTTCTTTCGGCCAGCAAGCTGAGCCAATTCATCCAGCGAGCCGGGAGCGTTTTCCGCGATGATGCGCAGCAGATCGCGATTCCCCGCCGAGAGCACCTTGGCAAACGACTCCGTCGAGGGAAACCATACTCCTGGCTCCTGGGGCGCGAGTTTCCGCTGGCCGCGGGCAATGGCCAGCGTCAACGCCTTCATCTCGTCATAACTGGCAATTCCAACTTTGAGCGTGGTCATGGGCTTACTCCTCTCTTTCAGCACCGCATCCAACGCCCACCCTCCGGATCCACAACCAGGGTAAGGCCGTCCAGATCGAGCAGCGTGTCGAGAGCAGGATCGCGCTCCTGCATGACACGAAAAGGTTATCAGATAGAGATAACTATGACAACATCCCTTGCCGTAACGTTTCGCTTCACTGGCGCGTTTTCGATCACTTCTGCTTGAGCTGCGCCAGGAAATCGAGAACGGCTTGTTGCAGTGCGATCCGGTGATCGGAATAGGCGTGATCGGTGGCAATGTGAATCGCTTTGACCTTTTGGCTTCCCAGTCCTTCGACGGCTGCGGCAAGAGCGTCGTTGGCCGCGGCCCAGCCATCATCGGAAGTAAGGATGAGCAGCGGCCTGGCAGCAAGTTTGGGCGCAAGGCTCGCGAAATTCCATTGGGCGGCATTGGCAGAGACTTCGTTGGCCAGGCTCAGCGCCGTTGTGCCAGCGAGTGGCGCCATGCCTTCAGTGGCCAGAACAGCAGCCAGGCCGCTGACGGCAAGCTCGCGCTTGTCGGCTGGAGTCGATTGAAGGCGGCCGGCGCCAAGATCAGCCGCGGAGATGGTGATGATGGCTGTGACGGCGGCGTCGCGCGCGCCAGCCTGATATGCCATAAAGCCGCCCATGCTGTGCCCGGCCAGCACAATCGTCTTTGCGTCGCCGCGAAATGCCGAGGCGTGAACGGGGTCGCGCAGGTAGGCGATGGCGGCTTCCGTGTCCTCAATGCAGTGCGTGAAAGAGAATTCGCCCGGAGAACCCCAGGAGCCGCGATAGTCGAAGTAGAGCGCGTTCCAGCCGGCGCGGCGAATCGACTGCGCCAGATCAAGATTGCGCTCGTTGCCCGGGAATCCATGCAGAAGAATGACCGTTGGATGAGGGCCTGCTCCGCTGGCGATATAGACAAAGGCATTCAGCAGCGCACCATGACTGGGAAGCTGGAAGGACTGCATGGCGGCGGGGTTGGCTTTGTCGGGAGCCGGGTCAGTGGTAACAGCTGAGTTTTGAGCAACCGCAGGCGCGGCGGCCATAAAAGTTGCGCTGAGCAAAACTGCTGAGAGAAAGAAGATTCGCCGGTTCATGCGGTGATTGTAAAGGATTTTCTGGCCTGCCCGCCGGATGCCCCAGCTCCCGTTTTTGGGAACCAGGGAAGCCAAACCCCTCATCCCGTCCTTGTTCCGCGTCCAAGACGTCCGCCCCGCCACAGGCGCTTAGCGAAAATCGCCTTTCCCCAGGCGGCCGGAAGCGCCCCTCCACGACCCTCCATGCTAACCTGAAGTTTCCGGATCGTGGAGATTTCGTTTGCAGCAGTTCGATTTCATCAAAGCGGTATTTGAATTCGTCATTCTCATCTTTTCGCTCTGCGTGCATGAGTGCGCGCATGCCTGGATGGCCTCGCGGCTGGGCGATCAGACGGCCCGCCTCGAAGGCCGCATCACGCTCAATCCCATGTATCACGTGGACCCCATCGGCACCCTGCTCTTTCCGGGGCTGATGATCTTCGGACCTCTGTTCGGGCTCAGCATGTTCGGCGGGATGCTGGTGGGCTGGGCCAAGCCCACGCCGGTCATCACACGCAACTTCCGCAAGATCGTCCGCGACGACAACCTGACCACTCTCGCCGGTCCGGCTTCCAACCTGCTGATCGTGGCGGTTGCATTTATCGTCCTGCTGATCGACGCAAGAGTAGTTCCCAACGGGCATAGCGTGGTCCTGGGTTCCTTCATTGCCGCTCTTGAGCGAGTCGAGGGCTTCACCCCGCAGCCGGTGGCTCTGCTCTGCGCGCTTGCCATTCTCATCAATCTCATGCTCTGCATCTTCAACCTGCTTCCCATCCCCCCGCTCGACGGCAGCCGCCTGATGCGCAACATCCTGCCGTACAACGCCGTGCAGGTCTACGACCGGATTCCATTCTGGGTCAGTTATCTGTTGATGATCTTTGTCGGCGGCATGATCATTCACGCATTCGTTTCCCCCGCGATCAACCTGGTCCTCTGGGGACTGCTTCACATCTAGCACCAAGCCGGACGCACCCTTCGCCTCCCGTTACAATGGAATGAGCCGCTTTTCCCGGATTTCCTGCGGAGGCGGCGACATTCTCTCGGCATCATCCCGGAATCGATAGGCAAAATGGCTGAATCCGCAATCTCATCCTCCCGTCCGCGCGTACTGAGCGGCATGCGTCCCACCGGCAAGCTCCACCTGGGCAACTACATGGGCGCCCTGGCCAACTGGGTCAAGCTCCAGGACAAGTACGACTGCTACTTTTTCATCGCCGACTGGCACGCCCTGACCTCGGACTACGCCGACACCTCGAAGATTGCCGCCAACACCATGGACGTGCTGCTCGATTACCTGGCCGCCGGCCTCGATCCGGCCCGGAGCGTGATTTTCCTGCAGAGCAAGGTCTTGCAGCACGCCGAGCTGAACCTGCTGCTGGGCATGATTACGCCCGTCGGCTGGCTGGAGCGCGTGCCCACCTACAAGGACCAGCAGAAGAACCTGGCGAACAAGGATCTGTCGAACTTCGGCTTTCTGGGCTATCCAGTGCTGATGGCTTCCGACATTCTGCTCTACCAGCCCGATTTTGTTCCCGTGGGCAACGACCAGAGCGCCCATGTGGAGCTGACGCGAGAGATTGCGCGGCGCTTCAACCAGTTCTACAAGCTCGACGGCCGCGAGGTTCTGCCCGAGCCGAAGGCGCTGCTGACGCCCTCGCCGCAACTGCCCGGCACCGACGGCCGCAAGATGTCGAAGAGCTACGGCAACACGATTCAGTTGACCGACCCGGAGCCAGTGGTGCGCAAGAAGCTGAAGACCATGGTCACCGATCCGGCCCGCATTCGCCGCACGGACAAAGGCGACCCGGACAAGTGCCCCGTCGGCGACCTGCACAAGGTCTTCTCCACACCAGAAACGATGGCCAAAGTGTATGAGGGCTGCCGCTCGGCCGGCATTGGTTGCATCGAGTGCAAGGGCTGGGCCGCGGACGCATTGGTACAGGTTTTGCAGCCCATCCAGGACCGGCGCGCCAGCTACACCGAGGCTCAGGCGCTGGAGATTCTTGAAGATGGCTCGAATCGCGCCCGCGCACGCGCCGAGCAGACCATGGTTGAGGTGCGCGCCGCCATGCAGATGACGCAGAACGGCAAATTGGGCCAATGAGCCAGGCGTGAACGGAAGCTGGGCTTTGTGCGACGCGGCTTGAGCGCTTGCGGTATGCTTTTCGGGAGATTTGCTTTTAGAACATTTTCACAGTTCCTGTATGTTTGAATTCGTGGTCTCCCACCCATTTCACAAAGAACGTGAAATGGATGGGGCACGGAGCTTCCTTACACCATCCGTGAAAATGCTATAGTTCCCGCAGTTGTCGCAGCCTTTTTTTGCCTCGCATGAGCAGGGGCAAATCAGGTATGGTTTGAGCCACCAAACAAATGCAATCGCTTGAGACGACAATCCCGTGGTGGCGAAAGGCCCTGAATTTCGCTCTGGATGGCATCCGCTCGGGGTTTGGCCTTTTTTCGCGCTCCTCAAAGACCGAAGCTGGCGCCGAGCCGAAGTTCACAGATACTTTGGAAGAAACCCAGGAAAAAGAAACGACATTGATTGATCCTTCCCTCAAACCCGAAAGCGTTGCTGCCGCGCCAGCGATTCTGGCCACGCCTGTGGCCGTCCCCGAATCGACCGCTGCCGCCGAACCCATTATGGAAGCCGCGCAGGCAGTTGTAGCGGCTTCAGAAGCTGTGGCTGTTCCCGAACCGATCGAAGCGCCAGAACCCGTACCGGAAGCCGAGCCTGAGATTGCGGAACCGACTGTGGAGGCCGAGCCTGTGAGCGAAGCTCTGCCAGAGCCGGTGGAAAGCGCTGAACCTGCCGTAGAAACTGAGCCAGAGTCTGCTCAGATTTCAGAAGCTGAGATCGCGAGTGACTCTGATCCCGAGTTGTTCGAAGAGCCAGTGCTCGAAGCCGAGATTGTTGAGACCAGGGAAGTACAGGCTGCGAGCGAGGCTCTGTCGGAGCCGGTCGAAAGTACCGAACCCGTTGTGGAGGCCGAGCCAGAATCCGCCGAGATTTCAGAAACAGAAGTCGTGAACGACCCTGCCCCCGAGGCGGTTGAAGAATCACAACCCGAACCGGAAGCTGAGCCGGAGATTGCCAGGGCTGCGGAGGCCGAGCCGGTGGAAAGCGCTGAGCCTGTCGTGGAAACCGAGCCGGAGTCTGCTGAGATTTCAGAGGCTGAGATCGCGAGCGAGTCTGATCCCGAGTTGATCGAAGAGCCAGTGCTCGAAGCGGAGATTGCCGAGACCAGGGAAGTCCAGGCTGCGAGCGAAGCTCTATCGGAGCCGGTCGAAAGCGTCGAACCTGCCGTGGAAACTGAGCCGGAGCCTGCTGAATTATCAGAACCCGAGATCGTGAACGAATCCGTTTCCGAGCCGGTTGAAGAGACAGAAACCCAACCGGAAGCTGAACCGGAGATTGCTGTGACTGTGGAAGCCGAGCCTACGAGTGAAGCTCTGCCAGAGCCGGTCGAAAGCGCCGAGCCTGTTGCGGAAGCTGAACCAACGCTCACTCCCGAACCAGCCACTGGCGCCCCCATCCAGCTCGTGCTGAGCACCGAGCCCACTGCGGATCAAAAGGCGGCAGCCAAGCTGGCCGCGCAACAGAAGAAACGGGACGAAAGCTCCGAGGAATCTCCCTTTTCCGTGGTCGTGGGCCAGGTTTATGACGGCCCCCTCGACCTGCTGCTGGACCTGATCCGCAAGCAGGACATCGACATCTACGACATTCCCATCGCCAAAATCACCGCCCAGTTCCTGGCCTATGTGAACCAGCTCAAGGCCGGCGACGTGGACGTGGCCGGCGAGTTCATTTATACGGCTTCACTGCTGATCCACATCAAGAGCAGGATGCTGCTGCCGCGCGCTCCCTCCGGCCCCGAAGATGAGGCCGAGGATCCCCGCCGCGAACTGGTCGAGCGGCTGCTCGAACACGAGCGCTTCAAGAACGCCGCCCAGATGCTGCAACAGAAGCAGATGCTCGAGGCCGCCACATGGTCCAACCCCGGCAGCCGCGAGTTCAAGGACGATGCCGCCGCCGAGCCGGAAATCGCCGCCGACACCGTTGACCTGGTTCGCGTCTTCAGCGACATTCTGGAGCGCGCGCGCAAGCGCCCCGTCCTCGACGTGAGCGAAGACTCGGTTACCGTGGGCCAGATGATCCAGTTCCTGGCGCGCCGCCTCACCATGGAAGACAAACCCATCGCCCTGCGACGCATGTTGAGCCACACCCGCAGCGAGCGGGCGCTGATCGCCATGTTCCTGGCGCTGCTGGAGCTGGTCCGCCTTCAGGCGATTCTGCTCCGCCAGGACCGCGCCTTCAGCGAAATCTTTATCAAGAAGCACACCGATTTCGACGCCATGATGAACGATGGCCTCGCCAACGCCCACGACGACTGGCGGTAGGGTTCTCGTTCCATCTGTGCTGCTGATGAATGAGTCCGTTCCCTGTCTTGCGCGTCAGCGGGAGCGGGCCAACTGATAGACCGGGGCGCGAAAATACTACAGTTGCAGATGCCGGTTCCGGATGGAGCAGCGGGCTTTACAGACTGCGGAAAAACTCGCAGAACGTGTTTCAAAAGGCTGCTTTGTGAAAGGGCACGATTTGAGTCGTGCCGCAGGAGCTGCAAAATTGAACAGGGCCTTTAGGCCCTGAGCTTCTCGGGCGTTTTTACTCGGGAAAAACCGCTTTTCCGCAGCGTCCTTAGCCCTCTGAAAAAACCGCATGAATAAAAGGCCTTCCGGCCCGGATCTCTGCAACTATTCTAGGACTTGAGCGGAGTTCCAATCTGAGCCGTCTCATGGATAGATTTGAGGAGGAGTTATGCGTCGTCTCGTTTTCATTCTTTCCAGTGCCGCCCTTGTATTTTCCTGCCTGCCTGCGGCCGCACAGGAGCAGGCAGCGCCCCAAAACTCCCCATCCGCATACACCACTGTCAGCGGCCGCGTCAGTTGCGGCGACACAGGCCTTCCGGCCCGCTTTGCCGCCGTGCAACTGATCCCCGAAAAGCCGCAGCAAGCCCAAATTACTGATTGGGCGAACGTGAAGGACGCTAAGGATCTGGCAAAGGCCATGGACAAAAGCATGGCTCAGGCGCAGAAGGGCACAGGCCTTTCTGCCATCACTTCGATCGACGGCAGCTTCGAGATGCCCAAGGTTCCGGCCGGAACCTATTACGTTGTCGCCCAGCTCAAAGGCTATCTTTCGCCTCTCTCGGCGCTCTCGGATGAAGACAAGTTTAAGGGCGGAGCCGATGCAGTCAAAAAGATCCAAGCCCAGGCCGAGAAGATCGTCGTGCAGGATGCTCCAGTGCGCGTAGATGTGCGCCTTGAGCGCGGAGGATCGATCAACGGCGTCATCCGCTACGACGACGGAACCCCGGCAGCCGGCGTGACGCCTGTCCGAATGGTCATGCAGGAGGATGGCAAATGGAAAACGGATTTCTCCAATCCAGGGGCACAGCAATCAAACACCACCGACGACCGCGGCCACTACCGGATAAGCGGCCTGGCCAAGGGCAAGTACGCCGTCAAGGCCGAGCTGCCCACGAATCAAATGATCCAAGGTATCGGAGGATCAAGCAGTCTACACTTCAACATTGGCGATGCTCTCGTCGTTTATTCCGGCGGAGTCTTCCGCGAAAGGGAGATCAAGCCCATTGAAGTTGGCCTCGGAGAGGACGTCGATGGCATTGACATCGTCTTCCCGATCGACAACCTGCATCAGGTCTCCGGCAATGTTGTGGCCAGAACGGATAACCACCCTCTCAACGCAGGCTGGGTGATCTTGAACGACCCCGATACCAAGGCCACGCTGCGCCGAACCAAGATTGAAGAGGACGGCAGCTTCAGATTCAACTACGTTCCCGAAGGCCAATATGATTTGGTGGCAGCGCACGCAGGCGACACGGACAAGAGCGCTCCAAAAGGCGCCTTTGGGCAAATGTTGAACCCCAAGTTCCTGAGGAGCTATCAGGACGCCACCATGCCGATCGAAGTGAAGGGCGACCAGACCAGCCTCGTGGTGCAAGTGGCCGACCAGCCCGCAGCCGGGGCGCCGGCCAAGCCGTCCACGCCTTGACCCCAACGCCGTCCGCGGCTTATTCAACCGCCAATAAGCCACTGGCATCAGCTTCCCGCCCTTGCCCGCAACGAACTCGGTCAAGGATGGGTCAGCGGGAGCGGGCCAACTCATAAACGAAGCAGCGAAAAGCCAGTCAAGTAGAAGAAACGGCGAAGCCTGGCCGCGATTCCCACATTCTTCTTTGAGCAAAGCTCAGGGACGAGAAGCCAGAGGGGAATTTGGCTTCGCCAAGCGCCTGAAGGCCGCGT
>Ga0255348_1000163_pt1 | contig 34923 bp, 33 predicted proteins | sample CBST25v5metaG_FD_189945 | JGI IMG/M metagenome (GOLD analysis project Ga0255348, IMG submission 189945) | Peat soil microbial communities from Stordalen Mire, Sweden - C.B.S.T-25.v5 | ecosystem: Environmental > Terrestrial > Soil > Wetlands > Peat | place: Sweden: Norrbotten County, Stordalen... | reverse complement strand
CGTCGGCGGGACCGAACTGCGCGCCGAATTGCTCCGGCGTGAGCCACTTGTGATAGCTCGCGGAGCCGCGTGTATGAGCATCCTGCAAGAACTGCTTCAGCGCGGCCTCGCGCTCCGGCGGCTGGTTCAGCAGCAGGATCAGGCGGCTGGCGGAAAAGGAATCGGCAACTGCGCCGCGGTCTGAACTGGCCCTGGCCAAGGGGTGCACGCTTCCGCGCAGCGTGACCAGCTTCGTCTCATCGACTGCATGATTTACAAGCGGCGTTGCGGGAGTTTGCGCGGCAACTGGAAGCGCCAGTGCGCCCCCCAGGAGAAAGAAGAGGACTTCCAATTTCAATGTAAGCGATCCTTTCGAATTGAGGAAACTTATGAAATGGTCAGTCCAACAATTTCAACAGTATTATCCACATGAATGTCCAGAAACACAGAATTAAGGGCAAAGCCTCCGCCAACCGTTGAGGTTGCGCTTTTCCGCGCTTTCAATCTACTAATCACTTTTACACTTTTATGAAAATTTTGTTGCGGTAAAACACGCAAACCGGAATAAAACAAAACGCCAGGATCGAAAGCGAGTAAGCGAAGGCCGCCCATCCGGGATCGGGAATGCGCGCGAAGACGTGAACGAAGACCCAGCCCAGCGCGTCGGTGCGCCGTTCGTCCGCCGTAAAGCGAATGGCGTAGAGGCCGCCTGGAACCAGCTCGCTGATCATGTAGGCCAGGATGGCGTTGGAGCCGAGAACCAGGCAGGGCCAGGTCCAGCCTTTGCGCCAGCCGCGCACATCGGCCGCCCAGTAAGCCAGCGTGAGCGCGGCCAGCGACCATCCGGCCGCCACCAGCACATAGGAACTGGTCCACAGGTTCTTGTTGAGCGGAAACCAGATGGACCAGAGAGAGCCGGTGGCGAGGCAGACCACAGAGCCTGCGGCGAGGCCCAGCGCCTTGATTCCGGCCGGCCTCTGCGCGCGCAGCCCCAGCCCGGTCAAAACTCCCAGCAGCGTAGTTCCCAGAGCGGGCAGGTTGCTGAGCAGTCCCTCGGGGTCGCGCAGGTTGTGGGCCGGCGGCTCCAGATAGAGGTGATGCGGCATGAGGAGCCGGTCGACCCAGGAGACCAGGTTCTGGCTCTGATCCATGAAGGGAATATCGCGGCCAGGCATTCCGGCGCCGGGCACCGGGACCCAGCGAAGCAGAATCCAGTAGCCCGCAAGCGCCGCCACAAGTGCCGCAACCTTGGTCCACACGCGGCTGTCCCACAGATAGAAAAGTCCCACGAACAGGTAGCAGAGGGCAATGCGTTGCAAAACGCCATAAATGCGAAGGTAGTCGAGCGTATAGAAGGGGAAGGTGTTCACGATGACGCCCAGCAGGAAGAGAATCGCGGCCCTCTTGAGCGTGTGCCAGGCCAGATTCATGCGCGAGGCTCCGCGAGCCAGGCGCGCCTCAAAGGAAAAGACCAGGGAGGCTCCCATCACAAAGACAAAGGTGGGAAAGACGAGATCGGTGGGTGTCAGTCCATTCCATTCGGCATGATTCATGAAGCCCCACGAACCGGCGCCGCCGTTGTTGTTCACCATGATCATGAAGCCGATCGTGATGCCGCGCAACACGTCCAGCGAGATCAACCGCTGGGGGCGGGCCGGTGCGAGCGATGGATTGGTCATTGCGTTCTATATTCTCCGCACGAGCTGATTCGGGGGGACGCCTCTACGCTACGCGCTCGGGGGTGGCTTCGCCAAATCTGCTGTCTCAATCTGCGTTTTCAGCGCTCTAAAAAGAGCGCGGCAACCCTACCACTCCAAAACCTACCCTGTCGCTTCCCGCCCCTTCGCTGCTAAACTTCCCCTTCAGGGAATTTCAGCAAGACCGTTTGCAGGCCACTTGGAGGCTTTTCGTGCCAGAATCTCAACCCGTTGCTTTTCAACCATTTGTTTCGCCCAGCGAGAACCCGCCGGAGTTTACCGTCCGCGCCGTTCTGCTCGGCTCGTTTTTTGGCATTATCTTCGGCGCCGTCACGGTTTATGTTGGCCTGCGCGCCGGCCTCACGGTGGCTGCCTCCATCCCCATTGCGGTGCTCTCCATCAGCATTCTGCGTTTTTTCGGCCGCAGCTCGATTCTGGAAAACATCATCGTCCAGACAACCGGCAACGCTGGTCAATCGATTGCCGCTGGAGTCATCTTCACGTTGCCGGCGCTGATCTTTCTGGGCTTCGATCTGGAATACTCGCGCATTTTCATGCTGGCTTTGATCGGCGGCTTTCTGGGCGTGCTGTTCATGGTTCCGCTGCGCAAGCAACTGATTGTGGATGAGCACGAGAACCTGAAGTTTCCCGAAGGCACGGCCTGCGCCGATGTGCTCAAAGCGGGAGAAAAAGGCGGCGCGCTGGCCAGTCGGGTCTTCTTTGGGCTGGGCCTGGGCGCGCTCTACACATTTTTCCAGAATGAAAACCTCTTCGGCGCATGGCCCGGCACGCCAGAGTTTCAGCCGGATTTCGGGCCGAACCACGTGCTCAAAGGCGCTTCCATCAAGGCCGACGCCACCACCGAGTACATGGGTGTGGGCTACATCATCGGACCCAAAACTGCCGGCGTCATGCTGGCCGGCGGCGTGCTTTCGTGGCTGGTGCTGATGCCGCTGATCTACTTCTTCGGCAAGGATCTGACGCATCCCATGTATCCGGGCACGGTTCCCGTCGGTCAGATGAGTCCCAGCGATCTGTGGATCACCTACATCCGCCCGATGGGCGCCGGCGCAGTGGCGGCGGCGGGCCTGATCACGCTCGTCAAGACCCTGCCGACGATCATTGCGGCGCTGGGCGCGGGATTCAAGCACATGCGCGGCGGCAGCAATGCCGGGGCGGCCAAGCCCTTGCGCACCGAAAAGGACTTCTCGATGGGAACGGCGGTTGCCGGCTCTGGCTTGCTGGTCGTGATCATGTTCCTCTTCCTCTACTTCAAGCCGGTTCCGGGCGCGCAACTCGGGTTGCTTGCCAATCTGGCGGCGTCGCTGCTGATTGTCTTCTTCGGCTTTCTGTTTGTAACCGTCAGCTCGCGGATTGTGGGCCTGATCGGCAGCTCGGCCAACCCTATCTCCGGCATGACCATCGCCACGCTGATGGCCACCTCGGCGATTTTCCTGGTCAGCGGCTGGACGGCTCCTGCCTTCGGCGCGCTGGCCATCACCATCGGCGGCGTGGTCTGCATCGCCTCGGCCGAGGCGGGCGACACTTCGCAGGACCTGAAGACCGGCTTCCTGGTTGGCGCAACGCCGCGCAGTCAGCGCTTTGCCTTCCTGATCGGCATCGTCGTCTCGACGGTGGCCATCGGCTTCACGCTGAACTTGATGAACGAGTCGCTGCAGGAGTTCCGCGAAGCGCCGCAGGCGTGGGACCTTTCCGTGCCGCACTCGGGCGTAAACGAGCAGAAAGACCCCAGGGGCCTGCACGATCAGTTCCAGGTGATCCGCGCCGACAAGACGACGGTCATGCACCGCAAGAGCGAGTACATCGTGCTCAATGCGCTGGGTTCCTCGGAGCTGGCCGACGGCAAGTATCTCTACTCGCCCACCAGCCACAAGATCGAGGTGCAGTGGATTCCGGGCATCGGCGGAGAAAAGGCGCCGGCTCCGCAGGCTCGGCTGATGGCCACCGTCATCAACGGCATCCTGAGCCGCAAGCTGCCCTGGGGCCTGGTGCTGCTGGGCGTCTCCATCGTCATCACCATCGAGTTGCTCGGCATCCGTTCGCTGGCCTTCGCAGTGGGAGCGTATCTTTCCATCGGCACCACGCTGGCCATTTTTGTAGGCGGCGTCATGCGCTGGATGGTGGATTCGGCGGTAACGAAGGCGGGCGGCGACGCCAATGCCGAGGGCGATGTTTCTCCGGGCTCGCTGTTTGCCTCCGGGCTGATCGCGGCCGGCGGCATTGTGGGCCTGATTGGCGTGGCGCTGAAGGGCTACACGGCAACCTTCAACGTGCCGAATCCAATCCACTTCCGCCTCACCGATAACCCGGCATTCTCAGTGGCAGCCTTCGCCGCGCTGGCCTTCTCGCTGTATTACTTCGCCAGGAAGCCGCTGAAGAAGTAAGCGGCTTTCTGGCATCGACCAGGTGAACTCGTAATGCCAAGTTGCACGCAAAAGCCAGATAGCCGAGATGAAAATTAGCGGCCATCTGGCTTTCGCATGAATTTGAACGGATGTAATATTCAGGTGTGGGAATAAATGCCAACACGATCTGGCCGCTCAACCGCCAAAGCTCTCACGGATGCGACCTTGATACCTCTAGTATCTCACCCTACTTGATTTCTAGACCTATACCGGTTACCTCTGATTTTGGCTACGTGATTTCGGACCCAGGATATGTAGCTTCTAGCTTTGGGTTGACACCGTCATACAAACCAAGTCGATCAGGAGCCGAAACTCCATTCCCATATCCAAACTACTTTAACCTAGGTGTCGAAAATTCAGAGTTCGGCGCGGGTTCGACCTCACCGCATAATGAGCTAAACCTACAAAACTTTGACATGTGTGGTTCGCCATCACTTCCTGCATACTACCCCGGCTTTTTGCCAGTGAACGATTACTATGAGGCTTTAGCCGCTACGCCACTACCAAGCGATTACATAGTCAGCGGTCAGCTTCTAAATAGATACGAAGATGCACTTGAGACGCTACAAGAGTACGCCAAAAAAGTTGAACGAGAATTCAATCTTAATGCGTGGGCAGCGCGTATGCGTAGAGAGGCTGGCACGACAGAACATGCCAGGCAGAAGAAGTTCGACTTTCAAGAGATCGTAAAGTTGATTGAGGCTGCTCAGGTCACGGCCTACACTCTGCCGCAGCCTCAAATACTGCTATATATTCTTTATGAAAAGCATACGCATAGGCTCAGCAAGAACTTATGGGACAGAGTACAGCGAATAAAGCGCATTCTCCATCAAAGGGAATCCCGCTTTTGCGGGCTGAGTTGGTCGCGTCGTTTCTGGTTTCTGTTGCATGGTAGCCATCCACCCAAGACCGAAGCATGGCCTCTCACATGCCAAGCTTTCGGGTGTGCCTGAATTCGACGATATACAGAGGACAAGCACACTCCAAAACTAACATCAACAGTTTTGGAGGAATCATGAATACCATTTCTGTTTTTTCGCAACGCGGCCACCCGGCAACGGCGATGGTCCGCGTCCACCTTGCAGCGCGAACGATCGGCTGCTCAACCCGCACAGTTCGCCGAATGATCCAGCAAGGCAGACTTAATGCCCTTCGCATCGGACGGCGTTCATGGGCAGTACTCAGGTCGGAGGTTGAATATATCCGCAATCAGAAGGAGATGTCATGTTAGAACTTCAGATTGTGATTCAATATTCCGATGTTTGCGTAACAAAAGCACACATTCGAATTGGAGCAACTTTCTTAACCGCGCTCATTTACCTCAGCACTCACTGGTTTCGCTGAGGCAGGGGTTAGCAGGAAAATCGCCTGGATTCCAGGTCTCGCTTTTGAGGCCTGGAATCTCTATTAGGCTACGCCACCACCTGCAACCGCACCCCTTCGTGCTCCTGCAGGCAGGCGATGATATTGAAAAGATTCGCCGCAGTCGGATTGCCCTTGGGGCCGAACATCTGGTGGAGCGTCTTTACGTGGATGCCGGTCTTCTGAGCGAGCAAGGGAAAGCCTATGGTCGCATTGATGAAGTCGCGCAGAATCTCTCGCCCCAGCGCCGATTCGCCCGCCAGCAGGGTATCGACGGCGTCGTTTAGCAGTCCGCGGCGAAACTCCTGATCGTCTCGTGCTCGCGCCTGTACGGTTTCCCGAAAATCACGCGTCAACGCCATGGTTCGCTCCTCTTCCGCCGCCCACGCCCTTCACGTTCGAGAAGTTTCCCAGCCCCAGCCGATACAGAGCAATCGCCACACGGCGCGCCGCCTCGGAGTTGAGCCGGTCAAACCAGATGCCGAATCGATTTCGCCCGTCCCGCTCGAAATATTCCCGGATCTCGATTATCTGTCAGATGGTAACATATATTGTCCCATTGCTGCAGGGGCCGGTATTTTCATCTCTCACTTTTGAAGACTAGCCTTCAAGCATTGCTCGTAGAATTGCCCCTGGAGGCATAAATTCTATGAATCTCACAGGCAATACCATTCTCATCACCGGCGGCGGCTCTGGCATCGGCCGCAGGCTGGCCGAAGAGCTGCACAAACTGGGCAACCAGGTCGTCATCGCGGGGCGGCGCAAGCAGGCGCTGGATGAAACCACCAATGCCAACCCCGGCATGAAGTCGCTCCAGTTCGACATTGAAGACCCCGCCGCCATTCGCGCATTTGCCGCACGCGTGGCTGCCGAGTTTCCGGCGCTGAACGTGCTCTTCAACAACGCCGGCATCATGCGGCCGGAAGATCTGCTGGCCCAGCAGGACGATCTCGGGGACGCGGAAGCCACTGTCGCCACCAATCTGCTCGGTCCTATCCGTCTGACGGCGGCGCTGCTGCCTCTCTTGCGCAAGCAGCCGCACGCCACCATTCTCAACGTCTCCTCAGGGCTGGCCTTTGTCCCGCTTGCTCTGACGCCGGCTTATTGCGCCACCAAGGCGGCGATTCACTCGTACACCCAGTCGCTCCGCCATCAGTTCAGAGAAACGCCGATCGAAGTTCTCGAACTCATTCCCCCGTATGTGGCCACGAACCTGATGGGCGGCGCGGACGATCCGCACGCCATGCCTCTGGAGAAATTCATCGCCGAGGTGATGGCGATTCTGAAGACCCAGCCGACTCCTGCTGAAATCTGCGTGGATACCGTCAAGCCTCTCCGCTTTGCAGTGGAGGGCGGCCACTATGACGCTGTCTTCGCCGGCCTCAACGCCGCCAGGCCGGATGGTCATTGAGCGGAAGCTCTGAGTGGGAAAGCGCGGACTTTTAACCATCCGCGCCTTCCCACACGCATTGATACTTACCGCGTCAGGGCGAAGATCACATTCACCGTCGTCTCCACCTCGACGGGCTGGCCGTTGAGCACATAGGGCCGATAGCGCCAGGTATTCACGGCATCCAGCGCGGCGCGTTGCAGCAGCGCAGGGCCGCTGATGACGTGCAGGTTCTCGATGGTCCCAGTTTTGGAGATGGTGGCCGCCAGAATCACCGTGCCCTCCGCATGCGCGGCCAGGCCGATGGGCGGATAGACCGGAATCGTCTTCCGGATCAGCAACGCTTCCTCGGCAGAACTGGGAACGCGCACCGTGGTTTTCACGTCCGGATGGATAACAACGCGAGGCGGGATCTGGGCGACAAGCGGATTGCCCGTTCCGCCGGGGGTGCCTGGCTCGGGGCCCCAGCCTGTCGTGGGGAGCTGCTCCGGCTCGGGGCCCGCGTACTTAGGAATTCCATGCGGAATAACGCTCGGCGCGGCGAACGGGTCGTTTGGCGTTTGAGATGGAGCATAAGCCGTCTGAGGGATTGGCTGCGTGCGCGGTAGCTGCGTGGGCGGCGGTGCGGGCGCATCCACCAGGAAGGCCGTGAACTGGCGCGGCAGCGCCTGCGGAAAGACAAGCGGAATCAGAATGAACGCCAGCAGAATGGAAGATTCGAGGGCGAAGGCCGCGATCATCCAGCCGCGGCTGCGCGTGCGGATTCTGCGTGTGGAATCAAATGTGGAGTCTTCAAACATGGCCTGCCTCCCGGAAAAATCAATTCAGCCGCGCCGGCTGGGAGTCAGGTGTGCTTTTCAGACGCAAGCGGGCTGACCGCTCAACGCGTCAAGCTGGCGCGGGGAGCGGGGCTTGAAGCACTCCGCACATCCCAATCGGAACCACTGTACTTAGGTAGACACCGAGGCTCGATAAACTGTTCCCGGAAAGACAGAAAGAAAGTAAGAAGCCAGTTACTGCCGATTGCATGTAACCTTTTCCGTGACGGGATCGTAAGTGTAAGTAGAAGGGAAAGGGCGGATGCAGAACGGAGCGAGCGACGTCCTGAACCAGTTTCGGCAGGGAAGCCCCGAAGCTGTCGAGGCCGCCTTCGAAACGCTCTTCAGCCAGCATCAGCGCGCGGTCTACGGCTGGATTCTGCGCATCGTGCGCAACCCGGCTGCGGCCGAGGATCTGACGGTGGAAGCCTTCTGGCGCATCCACCGGGCTCACGCGCGCTTCCAGCCGTCACAGGGCTTTGAGGGATGGGCGCGGCGCATCGCCACCCGCGCGGCGCTGGACTGGCTGCGCGCGAGGCATGTGGAAAGCGAACTGACAACGGAGATGTTGGCCGAAGTGGCGGCGCCGAGCAAGGACGATCCGGCTGTAACTGCGGAAATTCGCCTGAAGACCGCGCTTGCTTTTGGAAGGCTGCCGCCCAAGCTGCGGATTGCGGCCACGCTGGCGGTGATCGAAGGGCAGCCGCAAAAAGAGGTAGCCGCTGCGCTGGGCATTTCAGTTGCAGCCGTGAAAGTGCGCATCTTCCGCGCGCTGCGCCTGCTGAGAAAAGATCTCGAAAAAGAAGGAATCACACCATGAATGCACACGATGAAGAACAGATGAAGGAAGTTTTGCGGCAGGCGCTGCCGCCGGTGGAAGGCGGCGACGGGCCAGGCCGCGACCTGTGGCCGGCGATGCTGCGGCGGATGGACGCTGAATCCGGCGCGGCGCAATCGCGCGGCTGGGCATGGTTTGACGGGGCATTGCTGGCCGGCATGGTGGGCTTTGGCGTCTTCTTTCCGGCGGCGATTCCCGTGCTTCTTTTTTATCTGTGAACCCGCGAGCGACGCGCTCGCTCTAGTGTCGTGTCTCAGAAGTTCATATATGAAATGAACTGTCATCCTGAGCGTAGTTTGCCGCGTTTTGTGCGGCAAACGGAGTCGAAGGACCTGCGGTTGTACTTCAACGAACTTGAGATTCATCACACTAGGAAACCTCTGAATAAGTCGACGTTTTGAAGGGTACGGGCTTTAGCCCGTACGTAAAACCTGCAAAATCAACGCGGGCTTTAGCCCCTGAGGGAATGCTGGTATTTCCAAACAATTAATCAGAGCTTCCCTGGAACTGGAGGAATGTATGAATACCTATCCATATCTTCGCGCTTATCTGGCGGGGATCTTTGTGCCCACACTCGTGCTGCCGCTGCTGCTGGCGCTGTTCATCGTGGTGAGGATTGTGCTGCAAGTGCCGGTGCCAATCGAGCAGGCGCTGATCTTTCCCATGGCCGTGGTGCCCTCGCTCTTCGGACTGTGGAATATGCTCTGGCTTGGCAGCCACGGACGCACGCATCTTCCCATCGGCGTGCATGGCGCGGCGTTGCCGCTGCTGCTTATGCCTATGGGAGCAACCACAGCCAGTTGCCTGGGCGTGCTGACGCTGAGCACTCATGGAGTCACATGGTTCCAGGCTTGCCAGATACCCTATGCACTGATCGCACCGGGCTTCCTGGCCGCGCTGGCAGGCTATTACCTGGTTTGGAAGTATATTGTGGGCTTTTTGAACCGGGTGCTGGGGATCGCGTGAGAAGCTGCTAGCCGCTAGCTACTAGCCAAGAGACGGAAAGCTTGACCGCAAGGGCTTCCTGATTCTGGGGTTGGCAAGGACAAGCTAGTAGGCTGGTGCCCCAGGTGCCAAGCGAAGTGAGCACAACCACTGAAGATGGGTGCCCCAGGTGCCTCGCTTTTGGGCACCTGGGAAACCACGAACCTCGACCAGCGCATCTCTGATCTCTGCCCCCCTGATCTCTGTCGAGTAACCACGAACCCCATGCGAGCGATAAGCGAGCCTCTGGCCCCACCGCAGGTGGTGCAGATCATTTCCCCACTTTGCCGCATAATCATTCTCAGGGATTTTTCTCCCATCGTCCCGGCCGTTTTCAGCCAAAAGACGGCTGGTGGCCCAGGTGCCGGGAGAAGTGAGCACAACCACTGAAGATGGGTGCCCCAGGTGCCTCGCTTTTGGGCACCTGGGAGACCACGAACCTCGACCAGCGCATTCCTGATCTCTGCCCCCTGATCTCTGTCGAGTAACCACGAACCCCATGCGAGCGATAAGCGAGCATCTGGCCGCACCGCAGATGCTTGCAGATCATTTCCCCACTTTGCCGCATAATCATTCTCAGGGGTTTATCTCCCATCGTTCCGGCGCCGCCTGTCGGCCAAAAACCGCCAGATGAGGCCGAATCATCCCGTAACTCCTTATCCTGGACGATTCTGCGGGTAACTCCTTTGTTTTGACGATTTTACAGCGCAACCATACCTGTAAGTCCATGAAAACAAGGAATTTATTTACAGAATACCGGTGGGGGGGGTAGCCACATCTCGATTCTGATTGGGACCTGGGGTACCCACCGTTGGTACAACCTCAATCGGTCAGAGACCTCGTGGCTAGAGGCTAGCAGCTCGCGCTCTACGCGGCAGGACTGAAGAAGCTTTCCAGACCCGCAAACTTGGCGTGAGCGGCCATGGTGGCCTGAATTTCGAGGGCCAGAGCCAGCGCATTGCGGCCTTGACGAGCTGTAACATGAGGCTCGCGGCGGGTGCGCACCGATTCCAGGAAAGAGAGAATCTCCAGCCGCAGAGGTTCGCCGGGGGTGACCGTGGGCTTGATGAAAGAGAGGCCAGGCGCGGGGCCACCGGCTCCGGCGGCGGCCAGCTTTGCCAGCAGAGCCGGATCGGCCTTGCCAGCGGCAATGGCTGCGGCGATTTCAGGCGGAAGACCGGCCACGGCGCCCGCGGCGCCTTCAGCGTCGAGGCGAATCACGAGCAGATCCTGACGGGCGTAGTCGATGGAGACATACTGGCGCGGCTCAAAGTAGCGCAGCTTGCGCACCCTCTCGGTGGAGACGCGCGAGGCAGTGAAGTTGGCCACGCAGCCGTTCTCGAACTCGACGCGGACGCTGGCAATGTCCACCTTTGGAGAGAGAATCGGCAGGCCGACGGCGCGCACCTCGCGCACTGGCGAGTTGGCGAAGGTGAGCACGATATCCAGGTCGTGAATCATCAGATCCAGCACCACGTCCACATCCAGCGAGCGGGGCGTGAAGACGGAGAGCCGGTGCGACTCGAAGAACATGGGGCGATGCAGCCGCGGCTGCGCGGTCAGAATCGCGGGATTGAAGCGCTCCAGGTGGCCGGGCTGCAAAATGCGCTGGCCCTTGCCGGCGCGGCCGATCAGGTCGTCAGCCTCGGCCAGCGAAGTGGCCAGAGGCTTTTCAACCAGCAGGTCGAGGCCCGCATCGAGCAGGACCGAGGCGACTTCCTGGTGATGCACTGTGGGGACGGCGACGGTGGCCGCATTCAGATGAAGGTCAGCGGAGAGCAGTTCGTCCACGGTGGAAAAAACGGGGATGGCATATTTGGCCGAAGTTTCGGCGGCACGTGCCTGATTCGGCTCGACGGCCGCGACCAGAGCTACACCCTGGCCGGCCGTTTCCAATTCGCGGTAGACGCGCAGATGATTCCTGCCGAAGGCGCCGGCCCCGGCAACGGCAACGCGCAGCGCGGACTCGCTCACGGCTGGGGCACCCATCCTTGCGGCACTATGTAGGGCGATTCCTGCGCGGTGCTCTGCGGTTGCGGCGTCTGGCCTGCCTGCTCCGGCCCCTGACCTTCAACGGCCTTCAGGCAGCGGCTATAGAGTTCAAGCAGTTGGCCTACTTGTTCCTCGGGCTTGGGCGCGGCGGCTCCGCTGAAGCCGGTCGAGGCCGTAGCAGCGCGTCCCACGCCAGCCGTTACCGATACAAATTTGAGCAGGTCGAGTGCGATGTCTTCGTTGCGGCGCGCGCCCAGGTTCGCTGTTGTAATAGCATCCATCCTGAAGTTTCTCCAAAGAAAATGCTATCAGATTGGGGGCTGCGGGATTTCCTTCATGGCGGCGCGCGCCATCGCCAGCCTTTCCTCGGCGAGCTTCGCTTCCTCTGATCTGCCCAGCCGCCTGAGCGCCGCGATCTCTTTTCCGAGGTTGTCGGCGATGGCATCGAAATCAGGGCTGGGCATCTTCTTTCGCTCGGCGTAAGACTCCTGCAGCCACTGCACGGCTTCGGCATCTCGTCCGGCATCCAGATAGATGAGCCCGCGGGTCCCGAAGACCGCTCCGAGCGCGGAGCTTCCCTCTCCCGCCAGGAGTGCCGCGGCCCGGTCAGCCAGCTTGTGCGCCTCGGCAAAATCGCCCATGCGGCGGTAGCAATTCGCCATATTGTTCAGCAGCACGCCTATGCGCAGGGGTTTGGTCGTCAGCGACTGCTCCCGCGCCTTCAGGGCTCTCTCATAGTGAGCCAGCGATTCGTCAAAGCGGCCCTGTTCCGAGCACATCACTCCAAGATTGACCCATGCAGAGGTGGCGGATTCAGGCTCCTTCCGGCCCACATAGATCTCCGCCGCTTCCTGGTAGCATCGTTCGGCTTCGGCCGGATCGTCTTTGCGAACGGCATTGCCCAGATCCAGCAGAACTGTGGGCAGGTGCGGATCGTCTGGATAATCGCGCAGAATCTTCAAGGCGGCTCGCAAGGGAATGGCTGCGTAGTTTCGCAGGCCGATGCGGTTGTAGCAATATCCGGCGCGCCACAGCATGTCAGCCAGCGCCAGCGGCTCGTCCTGTTCAGAGAGAAGCTGAATAGCCTGCTCACAATATGGGATCGCAAGGCGGTATTCCTTGCGCGTCATCAGAAGGCCCGCAGTCACCAGAGCATATAGCCTGTTGCTCTCAGAACTATTCATAGGCTTCCATTCATTGCGAATCTATTTAGCAATCATATTATGCCTAACACCGACTTAGCGCGTCGCCCAGAAGGACAGGAGCCTGCCTGGTGAATCCCGCCGCAGCTTTGCCACCCAGCGCGTTACCCTGAAAGTCATGCAGACGGCTTACATCGGAATGGGCGGAAACCTGGCCAGCTCGGCGGGCGCGCCAGAGGCGACCCTGGCGGCGGCGGCGCTGAAGCTTGAATCGCTGGGACGGGTAGCGCGCCGCTCTTCGCTCTATTCGACCGCGCCGGTGGGTTTTGCCTCGCAGCCGCGATTCGTGAATGCGGTGGTCGAGCTGGAAACGGCGCTGGGGCCGCGAGAGTTGCTGGAGGGGTTGCAGGCCATCGAGCAGGAGTTTGGGCGCGACCGCTCGGCGGGCATTGCAAACGGGCCGCGCACGCTGGACCTGGATATTCTGCTGTTCGGCGAGGTGAAGATCAGCGAGCCTGGGCTGGAGGTGCCTCATCCGCGGCTGACTGAGCGGGCGTTTGTGCTGGCCCCGCTCAACGAGATTGCAGCGGAGGTGGTCGTGCCGGGGCGCGAAAAATGCGTGGGGGAGTTGTTGGTTTCCCATGTCTCAAAATCGAGACATGGGGCACCCGGCGTGGTCGAAGATTCCAAGACGGAATCCGATGCGGTCGTGCGGATACAAAGTGATACCTGGGACGCCCGGTAAAATCGTCTAGTGAGCCTCGAATTCAACGTACTGCAATCAACGGAAGCTGGCGGACGGCGTGGGCGGATGCATCTGCCTCATCAGACGGTCGAAACGCCGGTCTTCATGCCGGTGGGCACGGCCGGCACGGTTAAGGCCGTGCCCCAGGGCCTGCTCGAAGAACTGGGCGCGGAGATCATCCTCGGCAATACCTATCACCTCTACCTGCGCCCCGGCCACGAAGCTATCCGCCGCATGGGTGGGCTACACCGCTTCATGAGCTGGCCGCGGGCGATACTGACCGACTCGGGCGGCTTTCAGGTTTTCAGCCTGAGCCAGTTGCGCAAGGTCTCGGACGAGGGTGTCGAGTTTCGCTCGCACCTGGACGGCAGCAGCCATTTCTTCACCCCGGAACATTCCATGGACGTGCAGATCGCGCTGGGCGCGGACATCTGCATGGCCTTCGACGAATGCACGGAATACCCGGCAGACCGCAACCGCGCCGAAGAGAGCCTGCGGCTGACAATGGCGTGGGCGCGCCGCTCGCTGGACCACTTCCGCGCACACCAGCACGAGGTTCCGTGGCGCGACGAACTGCGGATGCCGGGTGCCCCAGGTGCCTCGCCTTTGGGCACCTGGGATCGCGGCACGCAGAGCCTCTTCGGCATTGTGCAGGGCGGAATGTACAAGGACCTGCGGCGCGAGAGCGCGGAGCGGCTGGTGGAGATGGACTTCGACGGATACGCCATTGGCGGGCTAAGCGTAGGCGAGCCGCGAGAGATGACACAGGAGATGATCGCCGAGGTGCTGCCTCTGCTGCCCGCCGGCAAGCCGCGCTACGTGATGGGCGTCGGCTATCCGGACGAGATCGAGGCGTATGCGCGCATGGGCGTGGACATGATGGACTGCGTGCTGCCCACACGAGCCGCGCGCCATGGGCTCCTGTTCACCAGCGAGGGGCGGCTGAACATCAAGGGCGCGCTCTACGCAGAAGACCAGAACCCGCCCGACCCAGCCTGCAACTGCATGGTCTGCCGGCGCTATACGCGGGCCTACCTGCGCCACCTGATGCAGGCCGGCGAGGCTCTCAGCGGAACGCTGAACTCGATCCACAACCTCGCCTATTACCTGGGAATCATGGAGCGCGTGCGGAAGAGCCTGCAAGCCGCGGCGTAATCAGCGGGGCTCCGGATCGAGAATCTCTTGCGGTCCATTTCCCTATTTTCCGATTCGCCAAACCAATCCCGTGGAAACACGGAAATGGTTCTGCGCCGTACCTGTGCTGGTCAGATAATCCGCTCCGGTGCGCCACGATAGCTTCTTGCGGAGAGGATAGTCCACGCCGCCACCGAAGCCCATCGCGAAGGCGTTGGTAGAAGCAGCAGAACCAGAGGTAACAAGACTGCTAACTGTGGTAAAAGACGGGGTATTCTGGTTGACAGTCTCCGAACTCGATACGCTTTTATGGTTGCCACCAATGAGAAAATGTGCGTAAGTCCTCATTTTGCCTGTTGGAAAATAAAACTGCGGTCCGAAAAGAAAGTGATGCAGCAAGGGTTCCGAAACGGTGTATTTATAGGTGCTTGTCATCGTAGTAGTGATTGGCGAACAGGAACTTGGTGTGCAAACTGGAGTATCAGTGTCAGTGATTGTTTCTGTTGTGGTGGCCGATCTGGTTGATGTGTTGTAATTGCCGCTAATGTCAGTTGTGAAACCGAACCACGGCGTTAGAATGGCGGTCACCGATCCATTCCAGCCATAGAGTCCCATGCGCGGGTTGAAGCTGATATAGGATGGACTGGATGTCGAGGAAATGCATGAACTGGAACTGGAGGTAGTAGTGGAACAGGAGCTTTCGATTGTTTCTGTTCCACTGGGCAGCTTAACAGACGCTGCTTCGTAATTCAAATAAGAAAAACCGCCAAAAATCTCGACCTTTGGAGCATTTTGGGCTAAAGACGGAATGCTGAGAGTTACAAAAATCCCGATACAAATAAACAAGCGCATAAGACGTACTCTCCAATCGCAGGAAACCGGTATATGGACAGAATTGATTTGCACAGATTATACGATGACGAGCTTGGGAGCGATGTTCATATCGCTCCGCCAAGCAACTGCTTCAGCGCCTGTACATATTCTGTAAGCGCCTGACGGCCGTCATTGGTCATGCGGTAGAGGGTCTGCGGCTTGCGCTGGACGAAACGTTTTTTGACCGACACATAGCCAGCCTCTTCCAGCTTCAGTAACTGCGCGCCCAGGTTGCCGTCCGTCGCGCCGGTCTTCTGGCGCAGCCATGTGAACTCCGCTTCTTCGACGCCTGCGAGCAGCGAAAGCAGGGCTAGGCGCAGCTTCCCGTGAACAACGGGATTCAGCTCCGGCAACTCAGGCATGTGTGGCCTCCAGGCGGCGTTCGCGGGCCTCTATCACCATTCCATAGACACCGAAGACAATCTGGCAGAAGAAGATTGCTACCACAAAGACGAGGTTGCATTGATTGTCCGAGCCAAAACAGGCTGCCACAGTTGCCGCCCACCAGACATACGCCGTGGCAATCTGCGCCTTCCAGCGAAGGAGCATACCGGAAGCCCCGTTGACGAGGCCGAGCATGGCGGCAACAATCGCTACGAAAATATGCCAGTTGAAGTGGCCGCTGAAGCCTAGTGCCGGGAAAATCAACACCATCGACACTCCCATGGCGAACCAGATGGATGAGATCGCTCGACCGATCGTGGTGCAAGGCCTGCGCTGCGGCTGGCTTTTCTTCTTGCTCCAGATAATGGCCCCGCACAGCAGCCATGCGCCCAGCATGGTGACAAGCCATGCAAATGGCCATTGGTTATAGGCCGTCCAGCCGATGGCGACATAGTAGGCCACGCCCCAGAAGACAAAGATCCAGCCCCAGCTCGTGGTGGTGCGCCGGCCCTCGGCGATCATGGTTTCGATCAGGCTTAGCCTGTCTTTCAATTCTTGCGCTTCATTGCTTGTTGTCATGTCGTTTCACCTTTAGGAGTTTGATGGTCGTGGATGAATCCGTTTGCAATCCATGTGGGTTTCTCTCTATCGGTGGAACATCAGCAAATTCACCATCGACAGAGCGATCACCAGGCAGAAGGCAACGCTTAACGACCAGTTGAGCCACTTCTTGCCGGGGTGGTTAACCCAATAGCTGAGCAATGCCGAAAGAAGCACCACCTGCGTCACGATTTCAAGGTATCCGCGAAACTGATATGCAAGCGGAACCGTTGTGTAGATCAGGCCCTCCATCGATCCGGGAGGCGCTGCAAAAGTTCCCAGGATTCCTAAAGCAAACAGCATCCAGCCCAATAGCAGCCAGCCGTTCCTTACGCCGAAAAGACGATCCCGCAACGGATAGAAGACCAGCGCGAAAAGCACTCCGCGCAAAGGCTGAAAGAGCATACCCGCGCGAACCAGTGGATCGGTCATCGGGCGCATGCCGGAGCCCGGCCGTGCAATCAATTCCGCGTAATGCAGAAAATGATAGGCAAGAAGGCCCATGATGAAGTAGGTGATGGTATGGCATACAGCGGTTTTGACTGCCAGGGATAAAAAACGAATCTGCGATCCCTGATAACTTGTTCCGCAGGCGGCGTTCTCTGTTCTTTGCTCGTTCATCGTCCCGTTCTCTCCAATCGTTCAGAAACTAGCGAAAACATCCTTGGTGAATTTCTGTGCTTTGATTTCCGTTTTCATGCGACCTCCCAGCGGCGGGCGATCCTGCGGGCAAGAACAAAGAGCACAATGCCGGCGGCCAGAAGCACACTGACCTGCTGCCAGAGTTCCTGAACCGGAAGATCGCGCCAGAAGACTTTGGTAAAGCCGTCGATGGCCCAGGCATTGATGGTGAACAAGCCAGCCTTCTGCATTGCTTCTGGCATCAGAAAGCGGGGAAACATGCTGCCGCCGACGGCAGACATCATCAGGATCAGCAGCGTGGAGATCGCGCCCAACTGCGCTCTTGTTTGGCAGAGGCTGGCCAGCAACATGCCAAAAGCCGCCACGGCGAAGGCCGTGCACAGGCCCATGACCAGGAAGCCGGGTATGTGGGTGAAGAGATCGAGTTTGAATACCGCCCAGCCCCAAAGGAACATAACAGCCAACTGCGTGAAGGCCAGAAGCGTGTTGTAAATCAGCTTGCCGCCCAGCAGCGAAGTCATGGTAACGCGCGAGCTGAGCACGCGGTCCAGGGTGCCGCTTTCGGCTTCATCCAGCAGAACGCCTGCCGAGCCGGTCGCGGTGAAGAGCAGGAACATGACACCGATCGACGCCGCATAAAAGGAGATCATGGGGCTGCGCTTGTCTTGTCCCACGACCGAGCGAGTCTTGACGGCGATCAGCCCGCCACTGCCGGAGCCGGCTGGCGCGGGACTGGAGCCGGCGGCGTCCTGCTGGTTTTCGATTTGCCGCAACTGATCGAGGTTGCTGTCCATTCGCTTGCGCTGCTCTGGAGTGAATCCGCCGATGTACTGATCGGTGTATTTCATTCCTTCTTTCGCCATGGTTACAGGCATGGCGGTCATGGCGTCCTTTTGCAGAAGCCCGAAGACCATTTGCGGAGCGATCATGTCGCTGGAGTCGTTGAGCAGTTGAATCTGCGGAGCGGAACTATCGCCGCCGAAGGAGATTGGGTTCTGGCCGAAGCCCCGCGGAATGATGAGCGCCACCGGCGCGTCGCCAGCTTTGACAGCTGCCTCCGCGGTTGCCGCCGTATACTCCGGCAGCGGCGCGGCTGTCTTGCTTTTGGACGCGGGCCGGGTGCTGACGGCAAGCGAGCTTTCGCGCTCGAGGCCGCGCACCAGGTCGAGCGACGCGCGGCTGTAGTCTTCGTCCACCAGAATGACGCTGATTTTGGAGGTGGAATTGTGCTGGCCGCCAAAGATGACGGCAAAGATGGTGAAGAACGCGATGGGCAGGATGAAGCTCAACGCCAGCGATGCACGATCGCGGCACAGGCCCATGATAGCTGTTCGAACGATGGGGATAATCAATCGCGTAACTCCCTTCCGGTGAGGTGCAGGAAGACAGACTCCAGATTGGGCCGCCGCAGCGTCACGTCAAGCAACTCCAGGCCGGCTTTGGCGGCGTCATCGAGCAGGCCGGCAATCTGCGTGGAGCGCTCGATGGTGAACTCCGCGCTGCCGTCAACCAGATGCCCCGCGTGCTGCTCGACCCATGCGCTGACGTCGTCAGCAGGGCCTGCGAAGCGCGCCACGACCTGACTGCGCGAGGCGAAGGCGTTTTGGACCAGCTCCTGGCAGGCGCCCTGCGCGATGACGCGGCCGTGATCGATGATGGCCACGCGGTCGCAGAGCCGCTCCGCCTCTTCCATGTAATGGGTGGTGTAGATGATCGCGGCGCCTTTGTCGCGCAGTGCTTCGATCATCTCGAAGATGCGATTGCGCGACTGCGGATCGACGCCGGCGGTCGGCTCATCCATGAGTACAACACGGGGACGATGAATGATGCCGGCAGCCATGTTGAGCCGCCTCTTCATGCCGCCAGAGAGGTTCTTCTCGAGGTCTCCGGCGCGGTCCGTGAGCGCGGCCCAGTCAAGGCACCACGCCACCGCTTCCGCCAGCTTGCCGCCGGAGAGGCCGTGATACCGGCCAAAAGCAGCCAGATTCTCCTTGCAGGTGAGGCGGGGATAGAGAGCTGGTTCCTGCGGAACCCATCCAAGCGCCGCGCGAGCCTCTGGCGTGCTGGCCGCGAAACCGAAGACCGAGACGCGGCCCGCGTCGGGAAGAACGCGGCCAACGATGGAGCGGATCAAGGTGCTTTTGCCCGCGCCGTTTGGGCCAAGCAAGCCGAGACACTCGCCGGCGCCGAGCTCAAGTGAGACGCCATCGACCGCGGTTACCTCTCCGAAGCGCTTGGAGAGGCAATCGATTTCGAGGGGTGTGGGCGAAGACGAAGCCGCGATGGGCTGCGAAGAGTTGGCGTTCATGCGATGGTCCTGCCCTTCTTCCCAGGCCGCGCGAGAAGAGGATGCGCGGCGTTGATGAGGGAGCGATTCGAAGTGTGCTTATCGTCCATGAAGAGTACTCTACTTTATAGAGTGCTGCGTGTCAAGAGGGATTTTAGTTGTTTTTTGGATGATTTTGGAGATTACGCCGGAATGAGCTGAGAGGCTTCAGACTCCTGCTTTGAAGTTCTGAAGGTTCGACCCCGCCGCAGCTCGCGCAGAGCGATCAACTGCCCGATAACGCGCTTCAGCACTCCGGCCCAGTCGCCCGGCGCGCGCTGTCGGAAGAGACGGGCGGTGGGGTACCAGGGGGTGGTTTCGATCTGCTGCATCCAGCGCCAGTCAGCCAGATGCGGCAGGAGAATCCAGACCGGTTTGGCCATGGCGCCGGCCAGATGGGCGATGCACGTGTCGGTAGTGATAACCAGGTCTAGCGTGGCGATCAGAGCCGCAGTTTCTGCCAGATCGCGCTCGCCGCTGGAGCCGTCCCAGACGAAAATACCGCCGGGCAGGGAGGCCAACTGCCCGGCGGTTTCCCCTTTTTGCAGCGAGATCCAGGTCATGCCCGGAGTGCGCAAAAGGGGCAGAAGTGTAGTTAGTTCCATGGAGCGCCGGCTGTCGGCCTTGTAGCGGGGATTGCCTGCCCAGGCGAATCCCACGCGCAGAGGCCGCTCCGCGGAGCGCCCGTTCGGCCGGACGCTGGGAAACTGCATTCGTTTGTCGAAAACAAGGCCGGGGTCGGCTGCCAGGTAAGCGCCGTGCCAGGGAACCGTATCGACCGTGGTTCCGAAGATGGCCGGCAGGCTCATGAGCGGGCATTCAAGATCGAAGGCCGGGGGCTTGATGCCCAACTGGGCAACCACAGCTTGCCCGGCACGCACCACGGCCAGCGAAGCCATCAGCCGCTCGACCGGCTCGCGAACCTGCAGGATGACCGCGCCGCCGCGCGCTGCCACTAAGGCCGCATAGCGGCAGAACTGGATGGAGTCGCCCAGCCCCTGCTCGGCGTGAAGCAAAATGCGGCGTCCGTCGAGCGGCTCACCCTGCCACCGGGGCTGGCGGAAGATCATCGGAGTGCGATGCACCTCGCGGAAGCGCCAGCGGGCCTCGTAGCCCGGCCATCCCTGCTTCCAATCGCCCAGCCGCAGGCGGGTGAGAGCGAGATTGTACTGCGCGCCGGGGCTGGCAGGGTCGCGCTCGACCGCCTGCTCCTGCGCGCGCAAGGCTTCCGTCATGCGCCCCAGCTCCAGAAGGGAGTTTCCGCGGTTGGAAGAGGCGGCCTGGTGGCCCAGGGCTTCGGCCTGCTCGAAGACTTTGACCGCCTCGTCGAAACGGCGCTCGTTGTGCAGAAGAATGCCGTGCATGTTCACGGCCTCCGGATTGTCCGGCTCGCGAATCAAGGCCCAGCGCAGCCACTGCCATGCGCCTGCCGGGTCGCCCTCGGAGGAACGGAACTGGCACCAGGCCACCATGGTTTCCACCTGCTCCGGGTTAAGGGCGAAGGCCTTGCGCAGATGTGCCTCGGCCTCTTCCGGGCGGTGGCTCTCGCGCTCCAGAATCGCCAAATTGATCCAGCCGGAGATCAGGTCGGGGCGCAGCTCGACAGCCCGCTGCAAGGCCGCTTCAGCATAGATTTCGCGTCCCTGCTCGCGCAGCAGGCTGCCCAGATTCATCCATGCGGCGGCAAAGTCGGGACGCAGGGCGATTGCCCGCCGGTAGCGGGCTTCAGCTTGCTTCGGCTTGCCCAGGTGCGACAGAGCAAAGCCGGCGGCAAAATATGCCTCGGGCAGTTGCGGGCTGAGCGCCAGCGTCTGCTCGTAGCATTTGAGCGCCTCTTCATAGCGCCTCAAGCTGGCCAGCGCGTGGCCCATGCCCATGTGAGCGGTCGCCAGCGCCGGCTGCTTGCAGAGCGCCAATTCATATTCCCGCATCGCCTCTTCCGGGCGGCCCTGGGCCAGCATCAACTCACCCATGCCCATGCGAGCCAGCGGGTCCATGCCGTCGAGGCAAATAGCCTTCGCATAGGCGCATTCAGCCTCTTCGCCGCGGCTGGCGGCCTTCAGCGCCTGACCCAGCGCGACCCAGGCCGCGCCCATGCGTGGCGCAATGGCCAGCGCGGCGCGAGCCATCTTCACCGCCGCTTCCGACTGGCGGCTGGCCAGCGCAACCAACGTCATGCCCACCAGCGCCTGCGGCTGGCAAGGATTCTCCAGCAACATGCGCTGGTATCCGAGCGCAACCTCGGTCAGCCGGCCGGTCAGTCCTTCGGGGGAGTTCGCCTCGCTTGTCAGCATCGTCTCGCGGCCCTGGGAATCGTTCCGAAGGCTCGCGCGCGGCAAAACGAGCGCGCAGCCTGCGAATCAATCGCCCTCACCTGGACGCTAGGCCGGCTGCGGCGGGCGCTCAACCGGAAAGCGCACGGAAGGCGCGAATTGTGGCTGGAGATTTCCCGTTTCTCGACAAGTTCGGATTTGGGAACGGGACGGAGCCACCTGCGGTGGGGCCGGACGCGCTTCGCGCCATGGGTTCGTGGTTTCCCTGTTCCGAAGGGACATGGGGTACCCCCACCCCTATTTTGTAAATAAATTACTTGTTTTCATGGGCTTACAGGTATGGTTGCGCTGCAAAATCGTCAAAACAAAGGAGTTATTTGCAAAATCGTCCAGGATAAGGAGTTACGGGATGATTCGGCCTCATCTGGCGTCTTTTGGCTGAAAACGGCCGGGACGATGGGAGAAAAATCCTTAGAATGATTGTGCGTCAAAGTGGGGGAATTATCTGCAACCATCTGCGGTGAGGCCAAAGGCCTTCGGCAGAGAGGGCTGGGGTTCGTGGTCTCTCGACAGAGATCAGGGGGCAGAGATCAGAGATCAGAAATGCGCTGGTCGAGGTTCGTGGTCTCCCACCCTTGAATCAAAGAACGATTCAAGGATGGGGCACCCGGCTGACAGGCTGCGCCGGCGCGATGGGAGAAAACCCCTTAGAATGATTGTGCGTCAAAGTGGGGAAATTATCTGCAACCACCTGCGGTGGGGCCAGTTTCCTTCGGCAAAGCGGGCTGGGGTTCGTGTTCTCCCAGGTGCCCAAAAGCGAGGCACCTGGGGCACCCATCTTCAGTGGTTGTGCTCGCTTCGCTTGGCACCTGGGCCAGCCGCCAGGCTGCTGGGCGGTCAGCGCGGCAGAGGCCAGCAGAAGCAGGAGAGCGGCGGAACGGGGCATGAGATTCATCGGAGGTTCCTCGGAAAATCGATTTTACGGCATTTTGCTTCCATCAGGCCGCAAGAAAGAAGGAGGAGGGCTGACGAGAGCCCTCCTCTTCATTGACCGGCTTGTATTGTTCGATTATTGCGGTAGAACCAGGAGTCCGGATTCGAGCAGCTTTTCCGTCAGCCGGTCGAGGGCCTTGGGAAACTTGTAGGAGATGGTGCGAACGCTCATCCCCAGCAAGGTGGCTGCTTCAGCCTGGGTGTACTCCTGAAGAACGACCCGGCTCAGCATCATGCGGTCCAGAGAGTCGAGCTGGTCCAGGCACTTTTCCACGTCGAGGACGAAGATGACCGCGTCCTCGAAGGTGCGGATGGGGCGGCTGGAACACCACCCCCTGGCAATCGGGTCGCCCAGAATGGACGGCGCACGGCCCACCTGCATTGAGGCGTAGAGGTACCGCCGCAGCAGGCTCTCGGTGTGCTTCCGGTAGAAGCCGAGGCTGACGAACGGCTCTGGAGCAGGCGCTTTTTCGACGGGTATCGCAACCGTCTCCGACGCCGGCGGTTTCTTCCAATTCCTCCTGTCCTCCTGCCATGCCGGCTGTGGACTGCTCACTCCCCAAATCACCGGCAACTGAAGTGCTGCGAGTGCTGCGCTCATTCGGCACCCCCGAACGCTTCAGCCATGGTCCACACTTTAACCAGCGATTTGCGGGGTGGACGCCCGCGCCGTTTGCGGCTTTCTGGCGATGGAAAGTCTTTCAGCCTGACTTCACATTCCTTGCAGTAAACACTCCCCTGGGTCTGAGCGCGGTACCAAAGACAACCGCACCCTTCGCAAATTTTCAAGTGCACGCGCAATTCCATGACGAATTCTCCGTATTCTCGTTGTTTCCCGACGGCTTTGTTTTAAAATCTTGTTTCCGCGGGGTAGAAAGAACCGGGAATGGCTTCTCAGGTTTCTCGCGTCCTGATGGGGGATAGCCGCCCGAATTCTCTCGTTTGTTGTCATGTACATCGCGCAGATTCTGGAATTTCCGAGGCTGGCTGTTCCTCGGCGCTTCTGGTGAGCGCTTGGAGGGTGGGATGAGAAAGCCGGAGAGATTTCACTCTCCGGCGATGAAGTTCTTCCCATGGAATTCCCACAGCCAGTAGCGGATTAAGTAAAGCAAATCTAGAGAGATGGTTCTCTGGCGTCAATCCTTCCCGAGGGCTTTCCGCTTTCGCGCTTTTCAATCCTTGTCCAAGCGCCGAAAATGAAGGCCAATCAGCCCTTCCAGATTTTCAGGGGGAAAACAAAGACGGTTCGCCGCCATTGCCGGTGGCGGATTATCCACAGATGAACTTTACCCAAATGCATGAGCGGCTGCGCCTGGAACTGCTGCGCAGGATACAGCGGGGCACGCTGAGCGTCTCGCTGCTGGCGCGCCAGACCGGCTTTGGGCAATCCCATCTGTCGAATTTCCTGCATAGCCGGCGTCAGCTCTCGCTGGAGGCGCTGGACCGGATTCTGACGGCGCAGCACATGACGGCCGGGGATCTTCTGCCCGCGACTTACCAGAGCGAGAGGTTGCCGGAGGACGGGGAAAGCAGCGTGGTCCCGGTTGTCTCTCATGCGGCGGCGCTGTATGAGCCGTTCATCCGGCCCTCGGTCACGCAGAGCGTGCTGCGCCTGCCCGCCGGACTGCCGCAGTCGCTTCGGGCCAGGGTTTCGAACCAGCGGCGGGCCTGGCAGCGGTTTGTGGCCGTGCGGATTCCGGCCGCCGATGCGCTGCCGATGGAGCCGCTGGTGCTGCCCGAGGCCATTACGCTGATCGACCGGCACTACATTTCGCTGACGCCCTACCGGCCGAACCGGCCCAACCTGTACGCGGTGCGGCACGGATCGCATCTGACGCTGCGGTATGTGGACTTTGTGTCGAACCGGCTCGTTCTGCGGCCGCACAATATCGGTTTCCCCGTGGACCTGCTCGAAATCAATCCAGGAGAAACGCCGAACGAGCTGATTGTGGGCCGGATCGCGCTGATTCTGAACGAGCCGTGAGGTTGCACGTTAGCATTTTCACGGATGGTGTGAAGAAGCTCCGTGCCCCATCCATTTCACGTTCTTTGTGAAATGGGTGGGAAATCACGAATTCAACCCTACGGGAACAGTGAAAATGCCCTAAACCTCGTGCCCGGAGTCGGGATTGTCGAAGCGCGTGAACCGGCCAATGAAATTCAGATAGAGGGTGCCGGTGGGGCCATTGCGCTGCTTGGCAATGATGATTTCGGATTTGGCCTTGTCGGCCTCGCTCATCTCCTCGTCGTGGCTGTAGTAGGACTCGCGATGGATGAAGGCGACGACGTCGGCGTCCTGCTCGATGGAGCCGGACTCACGCAGGTCGCTGAGCATGGGGCGGTGGTCGTCCTTGCGCTGCACGCCGGCGCGGGAGAGCTGCGAGAGGGCCACGACCGGCACTTCCAGCTCCTTGGCCAGGGCCTTGAGGCCGCGGGAGACGGCCGAAACCTCCTGGGTGCGGTTTTCATAGTTTCGCTTGCCGGAAGAGGGCACGGTCGCCGTCATCAACTGCAGGTAATCGACCACGATCAGGTCGAGGCCTTTTTCGTTCTGCTTGAGGCGGCGGGCCTTGGCGCGCATCTCGGCCAGCGAGATGCCGGCCGTGTCGTCGATGAAAAGATGCGTTTCAATCAGCCTGTTCAAGGCATCCTGCAGCTTGTCGTGGTCCTCGCGGCCCACAAAGCCCTTCTGGATCTTCTGCTGGTCCACCCAGGCCTCGCTGGCCAACATGCGGCGCAAGAGCGACTCCTTGTTCATTTCCAGGCTGAAGACGGCGACTTTCGCCTGCCCGCCGATGGCGGCGTTCTGGGCGATGTTGATGGCCCAGGCGGTTTTGCCCATCGAAGGGCGGGCGGCGATGATGATCAGCTCGCCTTTTTGCAGGCCGCTGGTCATGTGGTCGAACTCGGTGAAACCGGTGGCCAGGCCGGTGATCTCGCGGCTCTGCTTATAGAGATTGTCGATGGTGCCGAAGGAGTTCTGGACGATATGGTCGAGCGACTCAAGGCCATGGGTGAGGCCTTTCTCGCTGACTTCCAGCAGCTTGCCCTCGGTTTCGTCCAGCACGCCGAGCGCGCTCTCGCCCTGGTCGGCGGCGCGGGCGATGGCGGTCGAGCAGATGAGCATGAGCTTGCGCAGCAGGCTCTTGTCCTTGACGATGCGGATGTACTCTTCGATGACCGGACGGCGCGGCAAACCCTCAGTGAGCGAAGCCAGGTAGGCGACGCCGCCGACGGTTTCGATCTCCTTGTTGCGGCCCAGCTCCTCGGCGAGCGTGACAATGTCCACGGCCCGGTTGGCGTTCATCAACTCGCTCATGCGATGGAAGATGAGGCGGTGGGAGTCGAGGAAGAAATCGTCCGGCTCGAGCTTTTCGGCGGCTTCGGCGTGAGAAGCATTGTCGAGAAGAATGGCGCCGAGAATGGTTTTTTCGGCGTCGACATTGGCCGGAAGGCCGGAATCGAACGCCAGGTTGGGAAGGGTGGCCATGCATTCGAGTGTAGGCCGGATGGGCGACTGGCTGCGTGTGTGGAGATTGATGAAGTCGTGGAAAACAGGTCCCCGAACAGTGGTCGGGACGGCTTCCCACAGAAGACGAAGGCCCTTTGACTTCATGTCAAAGGGTCTTCAATCAACAAAAAACAACTATTCGTTCTACGCAGCCGCAGTGTGCGTGGGCTTGTGGCCCACAAAGCCGTAGAAGGCGATGTAGAGGTAGCAGATGATGGGCAGAATCGCCGCCAGGCGGAAGCCGAAGTGGTCAACCAGGCCGCCCAGAATCACCGGGATGACCGCTCCTCCGACCACGGCGGTCATGATCAGGCCCGATCCCTTGCTGGTCATCGGTCCCAGTCCGGTGATGCCCAGCGCAAAGATGTTCGGGAACATGATGGAGTTGAAGAATCCGCACAGAAGCAGGGTCACGACCGCAACCCGTCCCGTGGTGCTGATCGAGACCAGGACGCAGGTGACGTTGAGCAGGGCGAAGATGCCCAGCAGCTTGCCGGCGTCGATCTTGGTCAGCATCCAGGAGCCCAGCAGCCTGCCGACCAGCGCGCCGAACCAATAGTAGAAGGTGAAGGCCGCCGCGGCCGCCGCGACCATGCCGCCCAGCTCCGGCAAACCGAAGTAGCCCACCATGAACTGAGCGAGGCCGACTTCAACGCCGACGTAGAAGAAGATGCCGATGGTGGCCAGAACCGTGTGCCGGTAACTCCAGATGCTCTGCTCCAGCAGCGCCACCCCGGCCTTGGTGGGACGAAATTCCTGAGTTGCCTGGATGGCAGGCAAACGGGCAAAGGAAACCGCTACGCCCAGCAGCACCAGGGCCGCTGCAATTGCCAGATAAGGCATCCGCACCGTGCTGGCAATGCTGATCTTGTAGTCCAACTGCTCTTGCACGGTTTTGGTCGCCAGGGTCGCCGCATCCAGCACGACCTTGTGCTTGAGGATGAGCGCGCCGGCCACCACCGGAGCAATCATTCCGCCGATGGAATTGAAGGCCTGCGCCAGATTCTGCCGTATGGGAGCAGACGGCTCCGGGCCGAGGGCGGAAACGTAGGGATTCGCCGAGGTCTGAAGCATGGCCACGCCGGAACCCACGATGAAGACCGCGGTCAGGAAGAGCCAGAAATTGGGCAGGCTAGCGGCCGGAAGGAACAAGAGCGCTCCGGCGACCTGCACGAAGAGCGAAACCACCATGGTCTTCTTGTAGCCGATGGATTCGATAAGGCGCGACGTCGGCGCGGCGACTACAAAATAGGCGGTAAAGAAAGCTCCGTTGGCCAGCGCTGCCTGGAGCCACGGGAGATCGAAAACCGATCTGAGATGGGGCACCAACTGCATGTTCAGGTTGGTAATGAACCCGAAGATGAAGTAGAGCGCGGTCACCGTGACAAAGGGAACAAGATATCCGGGCGACGTGAGGGCCGCCGGCTGCTTGGATTGTGTTGCCATAAAGGTAATTCTCCGCTTCCTCAAAATTTGCCCTGTTCGGGCCATTTCGCACATTCCGGGTAGAAAAAGCACACGGAACAGTGCCCGGACGGCCTATGGGCCGGTGGGTTCACACTTGTCCGGGAATCCCGGTATTTTGCTGCACTCAACACTATACCGGCAACCCCGCGCTGTGGAAGTGACGGCGGCAACGGCGGACTGAAAGGGCAGTCAGCGGCCCAGAGGAGCACTGGCCGCGGCGAGAATGCCGTATCCTCAATAAAAAGCGAGGAAAAACGATGGCCAATGAAACATTGAGCGGCGCCAAGCTGAAAAAGGTGCTGGCGGCTCTCGAAGGCAACTGGCAGGCCGAGATGGAGGGCCACTACACGTATCAGACCGTAGCGGACCGGGACACGGACCCGGTTCGCGCTCAGGTGCTTCGCCAACTGGCCCAGGCCGAACTGAAACACGCCGCGTTGTGGCAGGGCCGCATCGCGCAACTGGGCGGGCCGGAGCCGGTCTATCGTGGAAACCCCGCCGGCGAGGCCAACTCGCTGGCCAATCGAGCGGGCGGCATCCATAATGTCCTGCGCCGCCTGGAAATCGACGAGAGCCGCGACATCGCCAAGTACGGAACCCAGTTGAAGGAGCTGGGCGATGAGGATTCCATCGCCATTCTCAATCAGGTTCTCACAGACGAAAAGGAGCATTATCGCGATCTGGGAGCGCTCTTGCGCGGCCACTATTCCGCCCCTGCCGGCGCGCCCCGGCTCGATCCCAAGGCGGTGCTGGAGGAGTTGCTGGCCAAGCGCAACGAGGGGCGCAAGCAGCCGGGAAGCTGGATTGGCGACGCCATTTATGGCGTCAACGACGGCCTGGGCGCCATCTTCGGCATTGTCTCTGGAGTCAGCGGCGCCACCGCAGGCGACAGCAAGTACGTGCTGCTGGCCGGCATTTCCGGCCTGATCGCCAGCGCGCTTTCGATGGGCTCCGGCGCGTATCTGGCGGCCAAGAGCGAACGAGAGATTTACGTGGCCGAGATTGCCCGCGAGCGGGAGGCCATCCAGATGAACGGCCCCGAGGCCCACGAACTGCTCTCGCTCTACTACCAGGTGAAGGGACTGCCCGAGGCCGACGCCGACGGCGTGGTGGACCACCTTGCCCGCGACCCAGAGCAGATGCTCCGCGTGCTGGCCAACGAGCGGCTCGGCACCAGCGAAGAGGCGCTGGCGAACCCGCTGGTTTCGGCCGGCTCAGGCGCGCTCTCGACCGCCGTTGGCGCATTCATTCCCATCATTCCGTTCTTCTTCATGCACGGCATTGAGGCTGTCATTGTTGCCGCCATTATTTCGCTGGCCGCGCACTTTGCCGTGGGCGCATCCAAGTCGCTGATTACTGTTCGCTCGTGGTGGTCGTCGGGATTGGAAATGACCATCGTCGGGGCTCTGGAAGGCGCGGTCACCTACGGCATCGGCTTCTTGCTGGGCAAGGGGGGAATGTAGTTCACAATCAAGTACATGCGTAAGAATATATTCGGCCATCGATTGCCAACTGGCTTATGATCTTGCCTTGTGGACACCTTTCGCCAAGACGAGCTTGATGCCTTGATCTCCTGCCCGAAAGAGATCTCCGAGGCCCCGAAAAGAGAAATGAGACTTTCCGGGGCGCATTGGCGCAACGACGCAACGCTGGTCGCATCAAACGATTTGAAAGGTGAGTTCACGATGTTCATGCGCAGGAATGAGGAGTTTCCTGAAAACTTCTCCATCGGGCTCACTTATCACCCGCATGACGGGCGGGATGGAATCACACTGCTCCGGTGCAACGGGCCGCACGGATGCTATAACAGTGACTTTGCGCTGGCGCATCCGCACTTCGACTACCATATTCATCAGGCAAGTGGGGATGCGATTGAGGCCGGGTATGCTGCGGAGAAATCTGCTGTCAAAACAATGGAATATGCGTCTTTTGAGGAAGCACTTCAGTTTTTCGTGAAAGCAGTTAACCTGAACGCGAAGGATGCGCAGAAATATTTTCCGGCCGGGACTCAAATTCCGTTCAGCTTTAACGAGTGATTGCCATGGACTTTCTTGAGAATCTAAAATCCGACCTTAATCACCACGTTGTCTTCCGCGAGAAGCGTCCGGGGGTGTTGCAGGTTCTCGCTCCGCTTTTCCATGAGGATGGCGACATGGTTGATATTTTTCTCGACCTTCCCAAGCCGCCAAGCGATTCGATTCGCATCTCGGACTATGGCATGACCTTGATGCGGCTGTCATACTCCTACGATGTTGACACCCCCACCAAGCGGCGCATCCTGGATCGCATCTTGTCCGAAAACGGAATTACAGAAGAGCGCGGGCGCCTTTATGTGGAAACGACTCCGGAGCATGTTTACCCCGCGCTGCTTCAGTTTGCGCAGACGGCTGCCAAAGTAAGCAATATGCAGGCGTTCAAGCGCGAGGTGGTCCAGGGCCTGTTTTACGAAATGCTCGGCGACTTCGTGAAGAGCTCTCTTTCTCGATTTCACCCCATCGAGGGATACCTCCCGCTGCCCGACAGAGACGATCTTGAAGTTGACTGGAAGTTGAGCTTGCCGCGTCAAGTGTTTATGTTTGGCGTCAAAGATAACGCAAAAGCCCGCTTGGCAGGACTTTCATGTCTGCAATTTCAGATGACAGGAATCCCATTTAGAAGCGTCATCGTTCATGAAGACTTCGAGAACGGCCTTTCCAAGAAGGACCAATCTAGAATTACGAGCGTTGCCGATAAGCAATTTACTTCACTCTCTGATTTTCAAGCAAATGCAGAAGGGTACTTCCAGAGAGAACTGCAAACAGTTCAATAGAAAACCACTACAAGGCTAATCCGATGATACAAAAAAAATCTGTGTGTCTGTTTTTGCTTACCGCCAGCTTGCTGCCGGGCATTTTTGCCTGCGGGCAGGAGGCTTCCGCTGCCGCGCCGAGCATCGTCATCGAACGCAATGTCGCCATGAAAACCCGCGACGGCGTGACGCTCATGGCCGATATCTACCGGCCGGCCGGTGACGGAGTGTTTCCAGTCCTGCTGCAGCGGACGCCTTACAGCAAAGACTCGTCGGTTGTTTTGGCGCGCAAGGCCGCAGAGCGTGGCTATCTGTTTGTTGCGCAGGATGTGCGCGGCCGGTATGCCTCAGAGGGTGAGTGGTACCCCTTCAAGCATGAGAAAGAAGATGGCTATGACGCCGTCGAGTGGGCGGCATTGCTGCCCCACTCCAACGGCAAAGTGGGCATGGCCAGCGGCTCTTACGTTGGCGCAACGCAGATGCTCGCGGCGATCAGCCGTCCGCCGCATCTGGCGGGAATCTGCCCGGTAGTTACTGCCAGTAACTACCATGAGAACTGGACCTACCAGGGCGGAGCCTTCGAGCAGTGGTTCAACGAATCATGGACCTCCGGCTTGGCTCAGGACACCTTGAATCATGCCATCCAGCAAAAGACGAACGCAGTGGTTGGCAGCACGGTTCTGCCCTTGAGCCGGTACCCGGTCTTCAACATCAAGAATGTTCAGGACGGCGTGGAATTGACACACACACTGGCGCCCTACTTCCAGGATTGGCTGGACCATCCGACGTATGACAGCTACTGGAAGCAGTGGTCCATCGAAGAGAACTACCAGAAGATCGATGTGCCCGCGCTGACGATTACCGCCTGGTACGACATTTTTCTGGGCGGATCGATGCGCAATTACCTGGGGCTGAAGGCGCACGGCGGCACGGAGGCGGCGCGCAAGGGCCAACGCCTTATCGTCGCCATCGGCGGCCACTCCGGCTGGGGGCGCACGATCGGCGAGGTTGATTTCGGCCCCGACGCTCCCTTTGACGAGAACGACATCACTCTCGATTGGTACGACTATCTTTTCAAGGGCAAGAAGAACGAGTTTGCCAGCGACAAGCCAGTGAGAATCTTCGTCATGGGCGAGAACAAGTGGCGCGATGAGGCGGCCTGGCCGCTGGAACGGGCGAAGGAAACGCGTTACTTTCTGCACTCGGCGGGCAAGGCCAACAGCGCCTCCGGCGACGGATTTCTGTATCTTGGCCCCATGGAATTCCGCGCCGAGCGGCGGGACAGCTACGTCTACGATCCGGCCAACCCCGTGCCCACGGTTGGAGGACCGCTTTGCTGCGACAACGCGCGTCTGCCCGGAGGTCCGTTCGACCAGAAAGCAGTGGAAGCGCGCGCGGATGTGCTGGTCTATTCGACGCCGCCTCTGGATCGCGACACGGAGGTGACCGGGCCGGTGACGCTGGAGCTCTACGCCAGCTCTTCGGCGGCGGATACGGACTTTACCGCCAAGCTGGTGGACGTGTCGCCGAGCGGCCTGGCGCAGAACCTGACGGAAGGCATTCTGCGCGCGCGGTACCGCGACTCAAGGGACGCGGCCAAGCCAATCGTTCCCGGCAAAATCTATGAATACAAGATCGACATGTGGGCGACGAGCAACGTTTTTTTGAAGGGCCACAGAATCCGGCTGGAAGTGAGCAGCAGCAACTTTCCGCGCTTCGACCGCAACCTGAATACGGGCAAGTCCGCGAGCACGGACGCGGCTTTCGTGAAGGCTACCAACACCATTTATCACGATGCCGCGCATCCTTCGGCGCTGATGCTGCCGGTGACGCCCAATGCGCAACAAGTGCCATGAAACAGATATTTATGAAGGAAAAGTGGTAGTTCTCAAGTCTCTGAATAGATGTGAGCTTGTTTTCTGCTTGAGGTGAGGACATGAACGAAAGACGCGTTTTACTTTGGAACTCAATGCTAACTGCCGAGATGAATGTAATCTACTGGGAATTCCAGCAGGATCGCCAAAAGACCTCCGACACGTTCATGCGCACATTTCTCGCGTTGGCCTCATCGGGTACATTCGCTACTCTTTGGGTTTTGCAGAGTCATCCGGAAGTACAAAAAACAATCGCCGCAGTTGCCGGTTTCGCCTCAATTATTTATGCAATAACATTTCCTTCTGATAAGCTTCCGAAGATTGCAGGATTGGTTGCTGCATGGAAGGAAATTTCGCGCCAATATCGCATTTTATGGGCTAGGAATAAAGAGATCTCAGATGAAAAGGTTTGGGAAGAGTTCGAGAGAATATCGAACAGACCAATTGATGAGTCGGTATTGAGGAGAAGTATGCCATTATTGAAAAAGGCTTACAGGCAAGTTTGCCTTGCAAGAAATCTTGAACCAGGAGACAGAAAGTGAGCGACAGGAAAACTTATCACGAACCGGCCAAGCCTTCACCTTCACCACACCGTGTACCGGCTAACGACTCAGTCCCAACTCAGGATTCTAATTACGGCGAAGAAATTGAAAAAATGGAGGCGCCTTTTTCATGGCCTCCACCGAGGGATGAAGATGAAGACGATCACAAATGATCTCTGAATGTTTTGAATGTTCTTGATAAGCTAATAAAACTGCGTACAGGTGACACGTGCTACGGAGATAAGAGAGTGTGTGTCTTTCAAGGATATGAAACTGGTCCTTGAAGAGAGACCCGTTACGTTTTCTTTTAGGATTTTCGATAAAAGATTATCTGCGCAACTCTGAAGTATTTGTATACTCCGCGATCAGCTCTTTCGCCGCCAGTCGCCCCAGGCGGATGCAGTCCGGGACGCCGATGCCGCTGTAGGCATTGCCGGCCAGCCGCAAGCCGGGTAGGGCCACCACACGCTCGACGATGCGCCGCTTGCGTTCCTGGTGGCCGACGGCGTACTGAGCCATGGCGCGCCGCCAGCGCGAAACCTGAGCGTGCTCCGGTTCGGCGCTGAGCGGAAGAATCCTGTCGCCGAGAATCTCGCTCAGTTCGCGGCGAACGATGGCCACGAGAGCATCGTCCGATTCGTCGAGCAGGGCCTCGTTTTTCATTCCGCCCAGGAAGGCGCGAAGGACCGCCTTGCCGGGCGGCGTGCGGCCCAGAAACTTGCGATGGACAAAGGTGCAGGCCAGCATCGCGCGGCCTTCGCTGGCGGGTACCAGGAAGCCGAATCCATCGGGTAGATGGCCCAGTTGGGCCTCGTCGTAAATCAGATTGATGGTGATCGACGAGGAGTAAGGAATCCCGCTCAGTTGCTCGGCGAGCACGGCGTCCACCGTGCCGAGCAACGCGGCGGCGGCCCAGGCTGGCGAGGCCATGATGATCGCATCGTAGAACTCAGTCTTGCCATTGGCTTCAACGTTCCATGCGTGGGCGGTCTTCTCAATGCTGCTGACGGGCGTGGAGAGGCGCACCGAGGCAGGGTCAAGCCGCGCAGTGACCGCTTCGACCAACTGCTGCATTCCGCCGCGCATCGCGGTGAAGATGGCGACGCTTTCGCGGCGGCTTCCATCTTTGGCGGCCTTTTTGGCGCGGGCGAGCATCTGGCGATGCGCGGCCAACATGCCGCGGGTCAGCGAGCCGTATTTGTGCTCCATCTCCACCATGCTCGGCAGTACGGTGCGCGCGCTCAACTGCGTGGCGTCGCCGCCATAGATGCCGCTCAGCAGCGGATCGGCGAGCCGGTCGACGGTTTCGCGTCCGAAGTGGCGCTCGATCAGCGCGGCCACCGACTCGTCCGGCAGCCCAGTGGGGCGCGGGGGCAGCAGCAGTTCGAGACCCATGCGCAGCTTCGTGGGCAGACTGAACAGCGGCGTCAGCGCGGTAGGAATCAGCTTGGTGGGCACCAGAAACATCAGGCCGTCGGGCAGGGGAACGAGACGATTGCGAACCAGAATGCAGGTCTTGCGGTCGGCGTCGTTCGAGGGCGTCAGTTCGGCGTCCAGGCCCAGCTCGCGGCAGAGTTCGGCGGCGGCCGGCTTCTCGGTGATAAAGGAATCCGGGCCGCGCTCGAGGACAGCGCCCTCCACAATCTCCGACGCCAGGCAGCCGCCAAGACGGTCACTCGCCTCAAAGAGCGTGTATTCGGCCTGGGCGCCGTTCTGGCGCGCCTGCTCCAGCTCATAAGCAGCCGCCAAGCCCGCGATTCCACCGCCAATGATCGCTATCCGCATGGTTTGTCCAATTCCATCTTAGCGCGACCCAAGCAGTAGATACTCATTGCGGACGAGAGCGTTTCCGGCAATAAAAGGGGTATGTTCGGAGCTTTCGAATGGATGCCCGCTCTTTTTGCCAGCCTGTTCCAGACATTAAAATGAATCCCATCCTTCGCAAAACGCGCGAGGAATGGGATTAACAACTTCAGCCGCGCTCTTTCAAAGCATCGGCTTTTGCAGCTATAGCATCTTAGAGCATTTTCACCGATAGTGTAATCTGTGTATGGCGAAACTCCGGCGACGCGAGAGCTATGGCGCGAGCCTATGAGGATGATTTGCGGCGGAAGTTATTGGCGGCCCGAGCGCGAGGCGATGC
>Ga0255348_1000161_pt1 | contig 35015 bp, 26 predicted proteins | sample CBST25v5metaG_FD_189945 | JGI IMG/M metagenome (GOLD analysis project Ga0255348, IMG submission 189945) | Peat soil microbial communities from Stordalen Mire, Sweden - C.B.S.T-25.v5 | ecosystem: Environmental > Terrestrial > Soil > Wetlands > Peat | place: Sweden: Norrbotten County, Stordalen... | reverse complement strand
TTGCCTTCTTTCATTTTCTGGCTGATGGCGTCGTCATAGTCCTGACTGTTCTTGATGGCGTGATCGAAGATCGTGGGGTTCGAGGTCAGGCCGGTGATCGATAGCTCCTGAATGTAGCGTTGAAGCTTACCGCTGGTCAGCAAACCGCGGGTGATGTTGTCGAGCCAGAGGCTCTGGCCGATTTTGTGCAGTTCCTGCGTAGTAGCATTCATTTCATTCCTCTTCCAACGCTTTTCATTACAAGGCTGTTTGCGTCCTTCGGAACTCAACTGGCGGCGATTATCCAGGCGTTCGCTTGCGCTTCCTGCGACAGCGAAAACAACTTTGTCGGACAGGGGATGAGGAAGCTTAGCAGCTTCATCGTATGCACGATCCAGTCCACGTCTGTGACCACCGCAAGGCGCTCCCAGCGCGTGGGATGTTCCACCCCAATCTTCAGGTCCTCCCAGAGCGCACCTGGATCGTAGCCGGTAAAATTCGCCGAGGTTTTATACAAGAACCCAATCTTCTCGTGCCGCTTGAGCGCTTTGAGAATTGCCGGAACAAGAATCCTGTCATAATCCTCTTTTGTGACCTGCCCCGAGCAGGAGATCGCAACAACATTGTCGGGAAAGTTTTTCAGAATCTCGATCACGAAACATCCTCCATCGCGTACTTTGAAAGTACCAATTCCCGGCGGATTTCGAACGAATCCGATTCTCGCCTTTGTAAGCTGGTGCAGCTCGATCCCAGCAAACCGCAAAGGCCGGCCACTCCCCATTATCATCAGAATGCGGTTAGTTCAATGACTACGGGCGATGCGCAACCTCATGCACTTCGAGCGCCTTCACTTTGTCCACTCTGCGCTGGTGCCGTGGCGCTCCGCTAAAGCGAGCCTTCAAGAACGTCTCAATCAACTCCCAGGCCAGCGCTGGTCCGATCACCTTCCCGCCGAGCGAAAAGACATTCATGTCGTCGTCCTCAACCCCTTGGTGAGCGGAGAACACGTCGTGGATGAGGCCAGCGCGCGCGCCAGCAATTTTGTTGGCGCAGATGGATGCGCCCACGCCACTGCCGCAGAGCGCTATTCCGCGATCAACGGTGCCAGCGGCTACCGCTCTGGCGAGTGGAATAACGTAATCCGGATAATCGTCTCCGGGATTTGGTAGGGTCGCACCGAAATCAACGACCTCATGGGCAGCACCGCGGAGCAGAACCGCGATCTGCTCTTTCAGAGCGAAGCCACCATGGTCCGACGCGATTCCTACACGCATGATGGTTTCTCCCTGAGTTGCTCGAGCACATGATGAGCCTGTCTGCAGACGTTCTCCACAGTGAAGCCGTAGTGCTCCATTACCACTGGTCCGGGTGCCGACGAGCCAAATGTGTCTATCCCAATGACCGCAATCTTGGGGCCAACAAAGGACTGCCATCCCACCGGAGAACCAGCCTCAATGACCAGCAGCGGTACACCTATGGGCAGAACCTTCTCCCGGTAGGCATCAGACTGCGAAGCAAACAGGTTGGTACTTGGCATACTCACCACTCTCGCATTCACCCCGTCATTCAGCAGTAGATCACGTGCCTCAATTGCCAGATGCACTTCCGATCCGGTTGCGATAAGGATGATCTCCGGAGGTTGCATTTCTGGAAAATCCGCGAGAATATATCCACCTAGCGAAACTCCGGCGGGAATGGCAGGATAGTAATTGAGGTCGAGAACAGGAAGACTCTGCCGTGTGAGAACCAGTGCAACAGGTCCTTGCTTTCTGCCAATCGCAACGCGCCAGGCCGCTACTGTCTCATTGGCATCGGCAGGCCGAAGAACAGTCATTCCTGGGATTGATCGCAGACCGATGAGTTGTTCCACAGGTTGGTGAGTGGGACCGTCCTCGCCCATGCCAATGCTGTCGTGAGTGAAGATATAGATCACCGGTAGCGCGTTCATGGCTGCAAGGCGCATCGGGGGACGCATGTAGTCGCTGAAGACGAAGAACGTTCCACCATATGGAATCAGTCCGCTGTGCAGAGCCATTCCGTTCAGGATCGCGCCCATGGCATTCTCGCGAATACCGAAGTGCATATTGCGTCCCGCCCAATCTTCAGGCTCGAAGTTTCCCGCTTCGTCAATCTTCGTATGTGTGCTTGGACCAAGGTCTGCCGAGCCCCCCATCATCTCCGGCAGGCGACCACCGAGCAGCTCAATCACTTTCCCAGAAGCGACGCGCGTCGCCTTCGGTCCATCCGCCGAGGTAAATGAAGGCAATCCAGCGCCCCAATCTTCTGGTAGAAGTCTGTCAGTTACTCTCTGAAACTCTGCGGCAAGCTCCGGAAATTCATGCGCGAAGGTTTGGAATCGAGACTCCCATTCCTTTTGCGCAGTGCATCCGCGATTCACTGCTTCTCGAAAATGCTCAAGCGCCTCTTCAGGAATATGAAAGGAAGGCGATACAGGCCAATTCATCCCTTCTTTGGTGAGACGTACCTCTTCCACGCCGAGGGCCTCGCCATGGGCCGCTGCGGTGTCTTGTTTGTGCGGACTGCCAAAGCCAAGGTGTGTGCGAACGGCGATGAAAGACGGGCGATCTGTTTCTTCACGTGCGTTCTTGAGTGCTAGAGCAACATCTTCTACGTTGTTACTTTGTTCTACTCGTTGTACGTGCCAGCCGAACGCAGCAAATCGCGCCATGCGATCTTCGGTAAACGTAAGCTCCGTACTTCCCTCGATGGTGATGTGATTGTCGGCGTATAGAACGATGAGCTTTCCAAGATGCTGGTGGCCTGCAATCGATCCAGCCTCCGAGGAGATTCCTTCTTCAAGATCGCCATCGCTGACGAGAACATAAGTGTAGTGATCCACAATCTGATGACCGGGCCGATTGAAACGCGCTCCAAGCGCCATCTCAGCAACAGCCATGCCCACGCCGTTCGCTAGGCCCTGGCCCAATGGTCCTGTGGTCGCTTCGACGCCCGGAGTCTTGCCATACTCTGGATGACCCGGCGTGCGGCTGCCCCATTGGCGAAAGTTCTTCAGCTCTTCCATAGGCAGGTCGAAGCCCGTAACGTGAAGCAAAGCATAGAGCAACGCGCATCCATGGCCGGCCGACAAAATGAATCGGTCGCGGTCCGGCCAATGAGGATCGCGCGGGTTGAACTTGAGTGATCGATCCCAGAGGGCGTACGCCATGGTTGCCGATCCCATGGGCAGCCCAGGATGCCCTGAGTTGGCCTTCTGCACCATATCCACCGCCAGGAAGCGGAGTGTATTGATACATAACTCATCCAATTCAGGCGGAGCGATGAGCGCTGAGAGTGTCGCGGAAGATGACATGAGGTGCTCTTTGCCTTTCACTGTTGAGATGAGCTGAATATCGCGCAGAGATTCGAGACTCACAGTTGCGTCGTGAGTCAGGCTCGCTACATCTTGAGGCCAATATCCCCAATGCATTCCGGGTGCTTGCATTGGCAAGATGTCTTTGGTTCCTTCTTAGCATCTTCACAAGCGGTGCTGCAATGCTTCTTGCCACTCGCTGTCTGACAGTTACAGCCAGGATTTTCGCACTTTGTTTGGTTGGTCATAAATGCTCCTCTTCTTGAAAATGCCTTCTTTGGTCTGAAGGCTCCGATGTGCGAGGAATATGCTCCTCGATCAGAACTGCGTGGGGACTTCGCTCTGCACTGAATTTGCGTGCGCAGATACATTTAGAATTCCATGAGCTGCCACGCCTATCTGTTCAGTATTGGTCACTATAGCGGTATGCCTATGAGTCGAACGGAAGATTCTGCCCTGCTCCCGTTCTGTTGCCGCATCAGAACATGATCCGCATTCTCATTCCTAGCAATGCGGTGGTATAGGCTTTGCTTGCATACATGGGATGATTTGAAATCTCAAGGTCCGGGCCAAGGTCAACACTCTTCGTCAAGCGAAGCCGGTAAAAGGTCTCCATGACGTTTTCGTGATGTTGTGCGCCGGCACTTGGCTCTGTGTGTATGAATGAAATGCCGAACATATCTCCGCGTCTTCCAAATGGCTTCACCTGGTCCAAGCCAAGCTCTTCAACCTGCTTGATCGAAGTTCCCGTCTTCGACGCAAACCCAAGTCTCCCAAAGGGAGTCCAACCGCTGCGCAGTTCATGCTCAAAGGCGATGCCGCCTCCCGCGCCGCTGCCGAGAGTAGCCGTGTCGTCACGCCAGAAGTTCATACGATAATCCCTGAATCGCTTGCCGGGGGAACCCGAGAACCAGCCGGCCTCAATAGACTCCATGTACTTTCGATCAACAAGCGTGTTGATGTTCCCTTGGGGCGAACCTTCCGTATCAATCGCGAGAGCGTGAATGTAAATATGCTTTGTTGCCTGAAGTTCTACGGCCGCTCCACCGGCGTATGCGCCATCGGATGCAAAAGTCAGGTTGCCGTCACTTCCTCCGTTCAGGAACTGAGCGCGCTCATCGTTGTTGAACATACTCAGGCTGATGTATTCGTTCGGATGAATTTTACCGATGTAGAATGAAAGCCTTTCGTTGAAGAGATCCTGGCGCCAGTAAAGAATGTTCGCCATGATCGGCTCTTGCGGCCCCCCTCCCTGCAGGCAGTTGAGGGTAAGTCCGGAACCGAGGCTCTGGCTGAGATTGAATTGCTGGCTGATTCCGATATTCGTTCCCGACCTCACCAGAAGACTGATTGTCCCAGCATTGCTCTCATGGTCATAGAATTTCCATGCGGCTGTGAAATCGGCCCGACCGCTGGTTTGATCGTGCCGCGCGCCATTCTGTGTGGCTGTTGCATATTGGCTAACGAAGGTGTAGGTCTCACCGATTTTAAGCCGTGCTGATTGATTAATCCGGTCGGTTAGTTTTTCAAATGGATTGAAGAATATCCCAAAAGGATCTGGCTTGAGTATTGGATCTGCCGGCACCTTCGACAATGCACCTGCATCTCGGTCGAGTTCCTGGCGAAGTTCGTCAGGAACCTCCGCCAGACTCGTGTATGGCCCGTTGTATTCCGCTTGATTGCTTTGTGTCGCAGAGCCAGAGCTACCTCTGCCGCTCTGCCCAACTGCCGTCAGAGCGAATGCAACAATCAGCAACAGCGGCAACTTTCTCATAACAATTCTCCCCCAAGTCCGAATGACTCGGCCTGGCGTATCCCGCAGTTGATAAAGATCCGATCCGGGCGCAGTCGGTACTTTTACGCGATGGTTGACTTGAGCTGGTTTACCACTGGTTTTTTATGCCAGAATTGTTCTATTTCCTCCAGCGTACGTCCCTTGGTTTCCGGCACAAGATAGTAGGAGAAGAGCCAGGAACCAATCGCAAGCACGCCATAGAGCCAGAAGGTCAGGCTTGGTCCGAGCGACTTCAGCAACGAAAGAAAAGTAAGTGAAACCACAAAGTTGGCAAGCCAGTTTGTCCCAGCCGCGATTCCAGTTGCCAGACCGCGAATCTTTAGCGGATAGATCTCGGCAATGAGCAGCCAGAAGATCGGTCCCAAGCTGATGGCGAACGAAGCCACATAGAACATCAGAATGACTACGGCAAGCCCGGCGAGTTCTCCGCCCTTGGCTTGCAAATGAAAAATGAAACCAAGCGCACCGAGACTTACGATCATTCCGGCTATACCTGTCAGCAGCAATGGCCGTCTTCCGACGCGATCGATAAGCCACATTGAAACCAGAGTCATCACTACATTCACGGTTCCGATGCCCGCAGTGGCCAATATCGAGCCTTGAAGCGAGGAGATTCCCGCCGTACGAATGATGTAGGGCGCGTAATAGATGATGGTATTGATGCCGGTCACCTGCTGGAAGATCGCAAGGCCGATACCAATCATCAGGGCTGGCCTGAGCGCGGGCAGCAGTAAGTCGGAGACGTGTCCGCGTAGTGCCGTTTCCTGCGATGCCGTCTTGATCTCCTGAAATTCCTCTTCTACGTCCTGTGTGCCGCGAATCTTGATTAATACTGTGCGGGCGAGATCGAAGTGGCCATGACGGGCAAGAAAGCGCGGGGTTTCGGGAAGAAAGAGCATACCCGCACCGAGCAACACGCCCGGAACCACGGCAAGACCCAGCATCCATCGCCAACCGCTGGATGGGGTGAATACGTAATCCGCCAAGTAGGCAACTAGGATTCCGATGGTAATCGCCAACTGGAAGAGAGATACCTGCCAACCGCGTGCGCTGGCTGGAGATATCTCCGCAATGTAAAGAGGAACGACGGAACTGGCAAGGCCGATTCCGATCCCCACCATAACTCGTCCCAGGATGAGTATCTGGATGGACCCAGCGAAAGCGCATACCAATGCGCCGGCTATGAAGATGACCGAAGTGATGAGCAGCATCTTCCTGCGTCCATACCGATCCGACAGGCTGCCGCCGGTAATGGCGAAGACAGCGGCGCCGACTAGTACCGAACTGACGGCAAGCTCCTGCTGGAAGATGGACAGTCCGAAACTCCGCTTGATGAAAATGAGCGCACCGGAGATCACTCCAGTGTCGTATCCAAACAGCAATCCGCCAACCGCGGCGAAGATCGCGGCGATATAGACAAACGTCTGGCTTGTGGTGGGGGCTTGAATGGAGGAATTGATTACAGCCGGTTCAACTGCGGAAGCATTCATTTTGTACATTCTTTCTGAATACTGCGGTAGTGCTCAATCAAAGCGTTTGTGGAGCTATCATGCTTGAGATTCGGCTCTGTTTTGGACTCAATCTCGGGAATGATGCGCTGAGCCAGAACCTTTCCCAGTTCCACTCCCCACTGATCGAAGGAATCAATCTGCCAGATAGCTCCTTGAACAAAGACGCTGTGCTCGTACAGTGCAACCAGATTGCCCAGCGCCGCTGGAGTCAGCTGACCCAACAAGATCGTGTTGGAGGGCCGATTGCCTTCGAAGGTGCGATGAGGCGCAAGCCAAGCTGGTGTGCCGTCGGCCTCGACCTCCTGCGTAGTCTTGCCAAAAGCCAATGCCTCAGCCTGCGCGAAAACATTTGCCAGTAGTATGTCGTGATGACGTCCGATTGGATTCAGCGGCTTACCAAACGCGATGAAGTCGCAGGGAATGAGCCTGGTTCCCTGGTGGATCAATTGATAAAAGGAATGCTGGCCGTTGGTGCCTGGCTCTCCCCAATAGATCGGTCCGGTTTGATAGTCAACTGCCTTCCCATCCACTGTGACGTGCTTGCCGTTGCTCTCCATCGTTAGTTGTTGCAGGTAAGCGGGAAACCGCTTTAGATATTGGTCATAGGGCAGGACCGCGACGCTATGCGCGCCAAGAATGTTGTTGTTATAAATAGCCAGAAGGCCCATGATAACCGGGATATTTCGCTCGAAAGGAGCAGTGCGAAAATGAACATCCATTTCGTGGAAGCCGGTTAGCATTCGGCGGAAGTTATCTGGACCGATCGCAATCATGGTCGAGAGCCCAATCGCCGAGTCCATCGAGTAGCGCCCGCCCACCCAGTCCCAGAACCCGAACATATTGGCTGTGTCGATGCCGAATTTTTCAACTTCTTCGGCGTTGGTCGAGACGGCAACGAAATGCCTGGCAATCGCGGCGGAATGTTTCAACGTCTCTAGAGCCCAGACACGTGCCGTGTGCGCGTTGGTCATAGTTTCAAGCGTCGTAAAGGTCTTGGATGAGATGATGAACAGCGTCTCTTCTGCGTCGAGATCGCGTGTTGCCTCGGCAATGTCCGTCCCGTCAACATTGGAAACAAACCGAAAAATCAGATCGCGCTGGGAATAGTGGCGCAGAGCTTCGTACGCCATGACGGGACCAAGATCGGAGCCGCCAATGCCGATGTTGATGACATTGCGGATCGGCTTTCCGGTGTAGCCCTTCCACTTTCCGCTGCGCACGCTGTTGGAGAAGACGGCCATCTTGTCCAGAACGGCATGGACCAATGGCACAACATCAACTCCATCGACAAGAATATTGTCTCCGATTGGAGCGCGCAAGGCCACATGCAGAACCGCTCGCTTCTCCGTGACATTAATCTTTTCGCCAGTGAACATTGCGTCAATGCGTGAACGCAAGCCAGACTCCTCGGCAAGCTGCAAAAGCAGTTTTATCGTTTCGTCGGTAATGCGGTTCTTCGAATAATCAAAATAGATGCCCGCCGCCTCTACTTTAAGGCGATCTCCTCGCAATGGGTCCTGAGCGAAGAGATCTCTGAGATGGAGAATGCGGCTTTTTGCGGCATGCGTCTCAAGTGCCTTCCATGCCTCGCTTTCAATGAGTGATGCGATGTTTTTTGTCATCTTCAATTCACCTTTCGATCGGTCATTCTTATGAGGTCCAAGATTACTAACGAGACCATAATTGCACCCGTACACTTTCGTACCTGCCTTGTTTTGCTCAAGCGTTGTGTGCTTGCGCCAAAGAGCAATTCAATTGGAAACCGGTGGGCGAACAATCGCCACAGAGCATCCAGCTCGACGAGCAACCGACTCCGCCACGTTGCCTAGAAATAAATCGTGGATGCTCCTCTGTCCCTGCGAACTGACCGTTATGAGATCTGCACGCCATTGGGCCGCTCTGTCGAGAATGGTCTCGGTTACGTCTCCAATCAGGACCTCCGCTTGAGCTGCAAATCCAGCCCGGTGCAATTCCTCCGCAATCCGCTCGACCAAGACACGAGCGGGCTGCTTCTCATCCTCCAACTCGGGAGCGTAGTTCTGGGCCATTTCAGGCGGAGGCACGGGTTCAACTGGCTGCAGCACATGTAAGACCAGAACTTCGGTATTCGCATGGCGAATCCAGGTCTTGACAGAACGAATCACGTTTTCAGAAGACGCTGAATCTTCAACTGCTATTAGAACTTTCATGAATTCTCTTCTTTCACGCGTAAAAGGCCGCGCGAGCGAGTTCCGGTGAACGCAGACGGAAGCATCTTTTGCGGTATTGTCTGTCGACGTGACACCTTTTCAAGCCCCCCATAATCTCTCGCGTTGCGTTGCGAGTATCGAATAGGCCAGCTCAAGGATGCAGGTCACTATTGCTCAACAGAGAGATTCTCTGTGTCGGTGCCGCGATTCGCCATGGCTGCCAGAAGAACATCTGGCCACTGGACCGGAACTGTGCAAGAGTGAACATCCATTGCTTTTCATGGAGAGAACAATGGTGGTTTAGTCGCGCCTAAAGTCCGGCAAGGAGACTGTTATGTCTGAACACCGCGTTTTGCAGACCATCCCTACAAAGATTCTGTTGCCTATCGACTTCAGCCCATCCTCCCAATCGGCACTAGAAACGGCGGCTGACCTCGCTTTACACTTCCAGGCTGAAATCTTCCTCGTGAATGTCATTCCATACTTCTCGACCTTTACGTCCGAATATGCTACTCCCCAGGTGCAGTTTCAACATGAGGCGAAGACGCGTGCCGAGCAGCATCTGGCGAAGGCGCAAGCAGTCCTCACGGCCAAAGGAGTAAGGGCAGGCTCCAGTGTCGAGCTTGCGAATGACATTTCTGGGGCCATTATGGAAGTAGTGGAGCGCGAGCATATTGACATGGTAGTGATCTCCACGCACGGCATATCCGGCTGGCATCCACTTGTGTTTGGGTCGATTGCCGAGAAGGTCATTAAGCTCGTGCAGTGTCCGCTTCTGCTTCTCCGCTCAGTCAAACCAGAAACCGGCATCACGCCGCCGTCGAATCGTTCTATGGAATGGTGGTAGTGAACGTAGCAGCAAGGACCAGATCAACAACATGAGGTAGGGAAGGCAGATGTTAATGCGTCCGAATGACGCTGCTCCACAAGGACCAAGGTCGCCCTGGCTTCAGATTCTACGATTCCTGTTGCTGGCGGCATTGGTAATCGCACTTTTTCTGCTCGGCCAAAGTATGGTGCATCACCGCTTCTTTCGCGGCGGCCGCATGGACCGGTACGGCCACCTAAGGCAGAGATAGGGGACGGAATGACTCTGCGGCATTGAAGGGCGAGCAAAACTGACCAGAACTTGAGGGGAACACCATTCATCGTGATGACAGGAGAGAGCAACCATGGCGGAACAATTTGAGAATCCCGAAGCAACCAAAGTTGAAGACGAAACCATCTCGGAGACATCTGCGGAAAAGCGGATTGAGCGCGTTGCCGAAAAGGCGGCGGAGAAGGGTTCTCACACAGAGCAGGTTTATGACCAGGGATCGAATGATCTTTTCAAAGTAAAGTGACGCCGAGGTCTTCAATATCCAACGACCGCGCTAGTCCGAGCGACACTGCTCGGCCCTGCCCACCCTGCCCGTCGTTCATTGCTGGCTATCTTCGCTCTACAGGAAAACCCTTTCATGGAAGCGATGATGTGGTACTTGGCCTGCACGAATTGGAAGCTGAAGATCAGGTCGGATCACCGGTTGCGGCGTTGCTTTGCTCGGATTGCAGCAATGACCCCAGGTCAACGGAGCAGGAGCAGGAGAATGAATTCAAATGGAATCGAAAACAGAGAAGGCCAATCCCAAGGATGACAAGGATTCGCTGAAGACGCTCGCCATGCCGGAGCTGATGAAAAAGCTTGGTGCATCGGCAGACGGACTCACGCAGGCCGAGGCTGTGAAGCGCCAGGCGCAGTATGGCCCCAACCAGATCGAGGAAAAGAAGACCAATGAATTCCTGAAGTTCCTCTCTTACTTTTGGGGTCCTATTCCGTGGATGATTGAAGTCGCCGTGATCCTCTCCGGGGTCGTCCGCCACTGGCTCGATTTCTTCGTCATCCTTGTGCTGCTTTTGTCCAATGCCCTGGTTGGATTTTGGGAAGAGCATCAGGCGGGCAACGCCATCGCCGCTCTCAAGGCCAGGCTGGCGATCAAGGCCAAGGTCAAGCGTGATGGCAAGTGGGAGGACCCCAAGGCAAGCGAGTTGGTTCCCGGCGACGTCATTCGTCTGCGGTTGGGAGACATTGTTCCCGCAGATGCGCGGTTGCTCGACGGCGATTCCATCGAGGTAGATCAGTCCGCTCTGACCGGCGAGTCGCTGCCCGTCACCGCCAAGGCCGGCGGGGCAGTCTATTCCGGCTCCATCATCCGTCAAGGCGAAATCGATGCGATGGTGTATGCCACCGGCACAAACACCTACTTTGGCAAAACCGCGCAACTGGTGCAGTCCGCGCACACTGTCAGTCACTTCCAAAAGGCAGTGATGAAGATCGGCGACTACCTGATCATCCTCGCGGTAGCGCTGGTCGCCTTGATCCTTGCTTTCGCTCTCTTCCGCGGCGACAAGGTTCTCACCACGCTGGAATTCTGCCTGGTGCTTCTGGTGGCCGCGATCCCCGTCGCCATGCCCACCGTGCTCTCGGTGACCATGGCCGTCGGTGCACGCCTGCTCGCCAAGAAGGAAGCGATCGTCACCCGCTTGTCGGCGATTGAAGAACTGGCTGGCGTAGATGTTCTCTGCTCGGACAAGACCGGCACACTAACACAAAACAAACTTACCCTGGGCGATCCCTTCTGCATTGACGGAATCGCTGCCGCGAACGTCGTTCTCTGGGCTGCACTGGCATCCCGCGCGGAGGACAAGGACACCATCGACCTGGCGGTAATTGGCGGCGTGAAGGATGACAAAGAACTGAAGAGTTGCCAGGTGCTTCACTTCATGCCCTTCGACCCGGTGCATAAACGCACGGAAGCTACCGTCAAAGGGCCGGACGGGAAACAGTTCTTTGTGGCAAAGGGAGCGCCGCAGGTCATCCTGCAGATGGCGACCAATGCCGGCGATGTCAAGACAGCGGCAGATAAAGCCATCCTTGATTTTGCCGGCCGCGGCTTTCGCTCTCTGGGTGTGGCCAAGGCCGATGAGGAAGGCAAATGGAAGTTTGTCGGCATACTGCCCTTGTTCGACCCGCCGCGCACAGATGCCAAGGAAACCATTGCCAAAGCCGTCCAAATGGGCGTGAAGATCAAGATGGTGACGGGTGATCAAATTGCCATTGCACGTGAGACATCGAAAGAACTGGGCCTGGGCGCGAATATCCTGGACGCCAACGCGCTTGGCGACACAAAGAAAAAAGAGTCTCCAGAGGTCGTTGAGCAGATCGAGAAGGCGGACGGCTTCGCGCAGGTCTTCCCCGAGCACAAGTTTCATATCGTAGACGTATTGCAGACCTGCGGCCACATTGTCGGCATGACCGGCGATGGAGTGAACGACGCGCCTGCATTGAAGAAGGCCGACTGCGGCATTGCCGTCTCCGGCGCGACCGATGCAGCCAGAGCGGCAGCCTCGATCGTCCTTCTCACATCCGGTCTCTCCGTGATCATAGATGCAATCAAAGAGAGCCGCCGTATCTTCCAGCGCATGAACAGCTACGCCATCTATCGCATCGCCGAGACGCTGCGCGTACTGTTCTTCATGACACTGGCCATCCTGGTTTTCAATTTCTATCCCGTAACGGCAGTCATGATCGTGATGATCGCGCTGCTCAACGATGGGGCGATTTTGTCGATCGCATATGACAACGTCTTGTATCGAAACAAGCCCGAATCCTGGAATATGCGGCTTGTGCTGTCCATCTCCACAGTGCTCGGAGTCATCGGAGTTGCCGCCGCGTTTCTTCTGTTCTACCTGGGCGAGCGCGTCTTTCACATGGACCGCTTGACCGTACAGACACTGATGTATCTGAAGCTTTCCGTGGCTGGTCATTTGACCATCTTCTTGACGCGTACGCGCGGCCCATTCTGGTCCATCCGCCCCGCGAAGATTTTGCTCATTGCAGTGGTTGGTACGCAGACGATCGCGACGCTGCTCGCAGTCTATGGCGTATTTATGACGCCCTTGGGATGGAAGTGGGCAGGGTTTGTTTGGGCCTATGCAATCGTATGGGCACTGATCAACGATCGCATCAAGCTGCTCGCTTATAAGATATTCGATCCCGTCAAGGCTGCGCCGAAGCCCGATGCCAAAGCTGAGCCACCTGCGCCTGAGGCCAAGCCTGACCAGCCCAAGCCTGACGCACCTAAGCCCGACGCCAAGGCTGATGAGCCAAAGCCAGATGCTAAGGCTGACCAGCCGAAGCCGGAAGCTAAAACTGATGAGCCGAAACCCGATGCCAAGACCGATGCACCTACGCCAAAAGCCAAAGCTGATGAACCAAAGCCTGATGCTAAAGCTGAACCGAAGCCCGATGCCAAACCTGACGCGCCTGCGCCCGACGCTAAGACTGAGCCGACGAATAAAGCCAAGGCTGAGCCAAGGCCAGAAACCAAGACAGCTTCCGATTCGACGCCACAGGTTGCCAAGCGAGCCTACGAGATCTACGAGAAGCGAGCTGGCAACGACGGTACTGCAGTTCAGGACTGGAAGAAGGCTGAGCAGGAGATTCGGAATGATGATGCCAAGGCTGAACCGAAGCCAGGTGCTAAGGCTGAGCCAGAGCCGGATACCAAGGCTGACACGCCTGCGCCTGATGCCAAAGCTGACGAGCCGAAGCCGGAAGCAAAAGACAAAACGCCATCAGATGTGTCGCCACAACTCGTCAAGCGAGTCCATCAACTTTACGAGCAGCTAGGGCGCGAAGACGTTCAAGCCGTTCAGGATTTGGAAAAGGCGGAGCCGAACTTGAGACCCATGAAACGCGCAAATAAACAAACATGAACAACGAGGATGGCATGACTGACAAATCAAAGATAGAAATCAATTCAAAGGATTTCCGTGTGGCACCGGACAAGAAGGTCGACCTCGATAAGTGGCCGACGATTGTCGAGTCCTATGCGAAGACGAAGAAGCAGTATAAGGAACTCCTGCAAGAACACATGGAAAAGCTGGCCTCGCTGCAGCACCTTCACTACGCGTCACACAAATATGCGTTGCTACTGATCTTTCAGGGCATGGACGGTGCCGGCAAGGATGGCGCTATCCGGCACGTCATGTCCGGCGTCAATCCAGAGGGTTGTGAAGTTTTCAGCTTCAAGCAGCCGAGTGCCGAAGAACTCGATCATGATTTCCTGTGGCGTACGACGTGCCGCCTTCCCGAGCGCGGACGCATCGGCATCTTCAACCGTTCCTACTACGAGGAGGTGCTAGTCGTCCGTGTGCATCCGGAGATACTTCGCGCTCAAGGACTTCCTGTGGAGCTGAGCGACGAGAAGAACATCTGGGACCAAAGGTATGGTTCTATCGTGGACCTGGAAAAACACCTGCATCGCAACGGCACGCAAATTGTCAAGATATTCCTCCACCTTTCCATCGAAGAGCAACGAAAGCGATTCCTCGCACGCATTGATGAACCGGACAAGAACTGGAAGTTCAGCACCTCCGACATTCACGAGCGGAAGTACTGGAAGCACTACATGAAGGCCTACGAGGATTGCCTTCAAGCGACAAGCACGCATCATGCTCCATGGTTCGTTGTCCCCGCTGACGACAAGGAAAACGCACGGTTGATCGTCTCTCAAATTGTCCTTGATACGCTGGAGGATCTCAAGATGGCCTATCCCAAGACAACCGAAAAGCGCTGTCTCGAACTGCTCGCGATCAAAAAGTTGCTTGCGAAATAATGTCAGGCAACCTTCGCAGACAGGCCCAGACAAACCGATCTCTCAAAGCCAACAACGCGCTGTTCCTCACAGCGAAGAAAAAGAAAGGATACAAAACGATGGCCACCACCGAACTCCCCATCAAAGTTGAGAACCATGAAACCCCTCAACCATTCAGCAAGAACTTCGATCAGTTTGGCAATTCGTCCGGGTTCATTTTTGACGTGAGCCTGTCGACGGCGATTGCGGCTGACGGAAAGACTGAAGAGAGAGCGCCACAGCCAAAGGGACCGCTCTCGCCTGAGATGCTCGACAAGATGAATCGATACTGGCGTGCGGCGAATTATCTATGCATCGGTCAGATCTATCTGTTTGAAAACCCCCTGCTGCGTGAGCCGCTCAAGGCAGAACAGATCAAACCAAGGTTGCTCGGTCACTGGGGCACCTCGCCTGGACAGAACTTCATTTACATCCATCTAAACCGGTTGATCAAAGAACACGATGCCGACATCATTTATATTTCAGGCCCAGGCCACGGCGGCCCTTCGCTGAATGCCTGCTCATATCTCGAAGGCTCTTACAGTGAGGTTCATCCGGAGATCACGCACGATGAAGACGGCCTGCGGCTCATGTTCCGCAAGTTCTCCACGCCGGGCGGAGTGCCCAGCCATTGCGGGCCGCACGTGCCTAACTCTATGCATGAAGGCGGAGAACTGGGTTATTCGCTGGTTCATGCATTTGGCGCAGCCTTCGACAATCCCGACCTGATTGTCGCTTGCGTGATTGGGGATGGCGAATCAGAGACATGTCCGCTGGAAGGAAGCTGGAAGTCAGTCAACTTTGTCAATCCCGTGCGCGACGGTGCAGTGCTGCCGATACTGCATCTCAACGGATACAAGATTTCAGGGCCAACTGCCCAGGGACGCACGAGTGATGAAGACTTGAAGGCCCTCTATGTGGGTCGAGGTTACAAGCCTTACTTTGTTGAAGGCGACGACCCTGAAGTCGTGCATCAACTATTGGCTCAATCTCTTGAAGATTGCTATGCTGAGATTCGTGGCATTCAGCAGGAGGCTCGCAAGAACGGATTCAAGAAGCAGCCGGTCTGGCCCATGATTATCTTTCGCACGCCGAAGGGATGGACGTGCCCCAAAGAAGTAGATGGAATCCCCATCGAAGGCACCTTCCGCGCACATCAAGTTCCGCTCGCATCGGTTAAAGACAATCCAGAGCATCTTAAGATCCTTGAGGCCTGGATGAAGAGCTATAAGCCGGAGGAACTCTTCGACAAGAACGGGAAGTTCATTGATGAACTCGCGGCTCTCTCGCCTGTGGGCAATCGGCGCATGGGCGGCAATCCCCATGTGAATGGCGGACGTGAGTTGATCACTCTTGCACTTCCCGACTTCACAGAATATGCGCTTGACATTCCAGGGCCAGGACAAGTTCTTGCTGAAGCCCCGCGCAAGTTGGGCGATTTCTTCCGCGACATCTTCAAGATGAATCTGAAAAACTTCCGTATGTTTTGTCCCGATGAATCAAACTCCAATCGCTTGAACTCCATCTTCGAAGCCACCAAACGCTGTTCGATGGCGGAGATTGTCTCGATCGATGACGAACTGGGTCCTGATGGTCGCGTGATGGAAGTGCTGAGCGAACATCTCTGTCAGGGATGGCTTGAAGGCTACTTGCTTACGGGCCGTCATGGAATGTGGTCCTCTTACGAGGCGTTCGCCCAGGTGGTCGATTCGATGACCACCCAACATGCCAAATGGCTGGAACAATGCGAAGCTTTCCCTTGGCGGCGGCCGCTCGCGTCTCTCAATGTTCTGCTCACAAGTCATGCATGGCGCAATGACCACAATGGTTTCAGTCATCAGGCCACCGGATATGTCGACAATGCGTTGGCTCGGAGAAGTGAAGTGATTCGCGTGTACTATCCACCGGATTCCAACTGCCTCCTCAGCGTCTTCGACCATTGCCTGCGCAGCCGCAACTACGTGAATGTTGTCACTTGCGGTAAACAGCCGCAGCTTCAGTGGTTGAACATGGATGAGGCTCTGGAGCACTGCTCAAAAGGCGCGTCCACATGGAAGTTTGCCACCAACGATGGAGGAGGAGAGCCGGACGTTGTGCTGGCCTGTGCCGGCGACGTGCCAACGATCGAGACCTGCGCTGCCTCTTGGCTGCTGCATAAACACGTTCCTGGTATCAAAGTGCGTGTGGTCAATGTTGTGGACTTGATGACACTGATGTTCCCAGACAAGCATTCGCACGGGATGGACGAAATGTCGTTCAATGCACTGTTCACAGAACACGCACCGGTGATCTTCGCCTTCCACAACAATCGCTGGCTCATTCATACTCTGGTTCACGGGCGTGCCAATGAAGCTCGCTTCCACGTGCATGGTTATATGGATCACGGCACGACGACCACGCCCTTCGACATGGTGGTATTGAATGAGATGAGCCGCTTTCACCTCGCGCTGGATGCACTGAAGCACGTTCCACGGCTCCGCGTGCAGGCTGCGGCTGCAATCGATCTGTTCGGCAAGAAGCTCGAAGAACATCACGACTACATTCGCGAGCATCTGGAGGATATGCCGGAGATCAGGAACTGGCAGTGGACGAAGGACTTCAGTGATGCCGCCGCGCCGGCTCCGATGGCCAAGGGGCATCCCGAGAAAGCAATGTTCACCGACAGTTAAACAGCAACGCAAAGAAGAAGCAGAGGCCATTCGACAAACTGGGACCTCTGCTTCTTTGTTTTGTGCCAGGAGGAAGGATTGAGCGAATCAGAGACAGCAAAGACACTGCCCAAAGAAGAGGGTGTTGACGCACTCAATGAGTTGGCGCTTAACCTGCACTGGTCATGGAATCATGGCGCAGATGAAGTGTGGAAGGGCCTCGATGCAGAACTTTGGGCGACTACGCAGAATCCTTGGGTCATTTTGCAGACGGTCTCTCACGAAAGGATCAAGGCTGTACTAGGCGATGTGGAGTTCCGCGCCCGTCTCGACAGCCTGCTTCAGCGCAATCGAGAATCCTATCAAGCTGACGCATGGTTCCAGCGCAAGCATCCGGACAATGCTCGCACGACGGTCGCATACTTCAGCATGGAATTTATGTTGAGCGAAGCACTTCCCATTTATTCAGGTGGGCTTGGAAATGTAGCGGGAGATCAGATGAAAGCGGCCAGCGACCTGGGTGTTCCCGTCATGGGCGTTGGGCTGCTCTACGGTCAAGGATACTTCCGTCAGGACTTCGATTCGGAAGGCCGCCAGCAAGCGCTCTATCCTGTCAATGATCCTGGCCAGCTACCCATCAGGCCGCTGCGGCAGAAGAACGGAGAGTGGCTGCGGTTGCAGATCCACCTGTCGGGAGCACAGATCTGGCTTCGCTGCTGGGAGGTCTCTGTTGGCAGAACAAAGCTCTACCTGCTTGACACAAATGACTTCGCCAACACTGCTGCGCATCGCGGAATTACAAGTGAACTCTATGGTGGCGACGCAGAGATGCGTTTGAAGCAAGAGATCATTCTCGGGATCGGTGGATGGCGTCTTCTACGGGCGCTTGGCTTGCAACCGGAGGTCTGCCATCTCAATGAAGGCCATGCGGCGTTTGCGGTGCTAGAAAGAGCGCACTGCTATATGGAGGATCATACAAAGCCGTTCGATCTGGCATTGGCCGTTACGCGGGCCGGAAATGTCTTTACAACTCACACTGCGGTCACCGCTGGCTTTGATCGCTTTGACCCACAACTCATCCGGCAGTACCTTGGCCACTATGCGAAGGATGAACTCGGCATTTCGCTTGACGAACTGCTGAAGATCGGAAGACAGAATCCTGCTGACAATGCAGAGCCTTTTAATATGGCCTATCTCGCTCTTCGGGGCAGCGGCCGTGTAAATGGAGTGAGCAAGCTGCACGGCGGGGTGAGCCGGCAGATTTTTCAGCCGCTCTTTCCGCGCTGGCCACAGGCAGAAGTCCCGATTCGCTCAGTGACCAACGGCATTCATGTTCCGACCTGGGACTCGGTTGAGGCTGATGCGCTGTGGACCACAGCTTGCGGCAAAAAACGCTGGCGCGGCGATCGTGCTGTTGAGGATGACATCCGGAACCTCACCGACGAACAAATCTGGCAGATGCGCTCCACAGAGCGAAAAACACTGATTGACAGGTTGCGTAAACGGTATGCCCGCCAACTCTCTTCAGAAGGCGGAAACCCATCGGATGCAAAAAATATCTTCGACGAAAATGCGCTGACTCTGGGTTTCGCTCGCCGCTTTGCGACCTATAAGCGTCCTGATCTCCTCCTGCTTGATTCTGAACGCCTGGTTCGCCTTCTCTCCGATCCACGAAGGCCGGTACAACTGATTCTTGCCGGCAAAGCACACCCTCAGGACTTACCCGGACAGGCATTAATCAAGAAGTGGAAGGACTTCATCCGGCGTCCGGAAGTTCGTTCGAGAGTCGTCTTTTTGAGCGACTACGACATGATGCTGGCGCAGCACATGGTACACGGAATCGATCTTTGGATCAATACACCGCGCCGCCCGTGGGAGGCCTGCGGAACAAGTGGAATGAAAGTTTTGGTCAACGGTGGGTTGAACCTTTCTGAGTTGGACGGATGGTGGGCTGAGGCTTACTCTCCTGAGGTGGGATGGGCCATCGGAGACGGCAAAGAGCATGCAGACGATCCTGCTTGGGATCGCACAGAGGCTGAAGCTGTGTATGCCGCATTGGAGAACGAAGCCATTCCAGAGTTTTATGAGCGGAATGACAAAGGCCTCCCTCTGAAGTGGTTGGGGCGTGTCCGCGAAAGCATGGCGCGGCTAACTTCAGAGTTTTCAGCTACGCGCGCTATCCGCGAATATACAGAAAACCACTATCTGCCTGCCGCTTCTGGTTACCACATGCGTGCAGCGGAGGACAGCAAACTTGGTGAGAGCTTACTTCAATGGCAGCAGGAGATCGATCGACATTGGAGCACGGTACGATTTGGAACGTTGAAAATCGAGACGCGCGACGGCCAGCATTTGTTTCAGGTCGAAGTCTCTCCGGGCGCCCTCAATCTGGATCAACTGCAAGTGGAACTCTACGCAGACTCAGTTCCCGGCGGCCAACCTGTCATCGAGGTGATGATTGCACTCAAACCCAGCGACGATGCGCCAGGCGTGCTGACCTATTCGGCCCAAGTGCCCGCCACACGTCCCGCGAGCGACTACACTGTGCGCATTATTCCACGCCATCCCAATGCCTTTGTGCCGCTTGAAGCGAGCCAGATCATTTGGCAGCACTGAGTCGAGTCCGGGCAAATCCACAATCAAAGATACAAGGAGGACAACATGGACTCACTTTCGAACTCCGTCGACCCACATGACTCCTCCGTACCAGCCAAAAGCGCGAGCCACACTTACCCGCTGGGTCCAACGTTAACTCCAGATGGCGTAAATTTCAGCATCTTCTCAGCCCACGCTACGAATATTGAAATCGTCCTTTTTGATCACGCTGACGCCCAACAACAGGCAAGAGTCATAAAGCTCGATCCAACAATCAATCGCACTTCTCATTACTGGCACATATTTGTACCGGGAATCTCGGCCGGGCAACTGTACGGATACCGCGTCGATGGCCCTGCCGAGGCGTCGAGCGGAAATCGATTTGACTTCGACAAAGTGCTGATTGACCCTTATGGCAAGAGCGTCTCCGTTGGTCATAACTATAGCCGTGAGGCTGCCAGCCGTCCTGGAGACAATGCTGCGACTTCAATGAAAAGTGTTGTTGCCGACATGAGCGCTTATGACTGGGAGGGAGATCGACCGCTTAAGCATTCATTTCGCGCGACAGTGATTTACGAAATGCACGTGGCCGGGTTTACCCGCCACCCGAACTCCGGCGTTACCGAGACCAAGAAAGGAACGTATCTCGGACTCGTCGAAAAGATCCCTTATCTCAAGTATCTCGGGATCACAGCCGTCGAACTCTTGCCAGTGTTCCAGTTCGATATTCAAGACGCCGCACCCGGACTCGAGAACTACTGGGGCTATGGGCCCGTGTCTTTCTTTGCTCCCCATATCGGTTACAGCACCTGCAACGATCCACTCGTCTGTCTGGACGAGTTTCGAACCATGGTGAAGGAACTGCATCGAGCCGGCATTGAAGTAATCCTGGACGTTGTTTACAACCACACTGGTGAGGGCGACGAGAATGGGCCGACACTCTGCTTCCGTGGGCTTGAAAACAGCTTCTACTACATCCTGAAGAAAGATAAAGCCAAGTATGCAAACTACGCCGGAGCGGGTAATACTCTCAAGGCCAATCATTCCATTGTGAAGCGCCTGATTCTCGACAGTCTGAGGTACTGGGTTTCGGAGATGCACGTGGACGGTTTTCGGTTTGATCTAGCGTCGATATTTTCGCGCGACGAATCGGGTAAGCCCATGTTGAACCCACCGATCATTTGGGAGATCGACTCCGATCCTGTCCTTGCCGGAACAAAACTCATTGCGGAAGCATGGGATTCTGGTGGTCTTTATCAGGTTGGCAGCTTTGGTCAAGATAAGTGGAAGGAATGGAATGGGAAGTTTCGCGACGACATCCGCAGCTTTGTCAAGGGCGACCAAGACACCGCCGCGAAGCTTAGACAACGTATCGCAGGGAGCCCAGATTTGTATCAAGAATACGATCGGCCTGCCGGACAGAGCATCAACTTTGTGACTTGCCATGACGGATTTACACTCAACGATCTTGTTTCATACAATGCGAAGCACAATGAGGCAAATCGCGAGTCGAACAATGATGGCACAAATGCGAACCTGAGCTGGAACTGCGGTGTCGAAGGCCCGACAGCCAATGACGGCATCGAGCACTTACGGATGCAGCAGATCAGGAATCTTCTCGCGCTCACTCTGCTCTCCGTCGGGACGCCGATGTTGCTCATGGGAGATGAATTGTGCCGAACCCAACTCGGAAACAACAATGCATATTGCCAGAATAACGAAATCAGTTGGTTCGATTGGAGCCTTTGTCAGACTAACGCCGACGTTCTGCACTTCGTGCGGCAGATGATTCATCTGCGCCTCCACTTCGATGAGAAGGAAAAAAGTGGACAAACAACACTCGAGGACTACCTGAGCAAAAGCCGCATCGAGTGGCATGGCATTGAAATTGGAAAGCCAGACTGGGGCGGCAGCTCTCATAGTCTTGCGTTGTCCCTGCATAATCTCGCCGGAACCCAGGTGCGTTACATAGCGATCAACGCATATTGGGAGCCATTGCAGTTTGCACTTCCGCATGTCGCTGACGACGCGAATGGGGGCTGGCTTCGCTTCATAGACACCTCTCTCCCCACCCCGAACGACATTGCCGAAGGAACAAAAGGGTCTCGATTGGGAGGGCCGAGCTACCGCGTTAATCCACGGTCGATCATCATGCTGCACTCTGATTGCGGGCAATAATGTGAGGCTTGGATGGATTTCAATTTCAACCCTGCTTTTATAATGAGTGTCCCAAGCCGTGCTAGACAGATTTTGAATCAGCCGCTGCCCTGAGGGCGTGGAGAATTTCGGGCTAATAATCAGACCAGTTGGCGCACACCTGAGACGGCGTATTCAAAGAAGGTGAAACTGTGACGTTCTGTGGAACAGATTATCGAGTTGATCTATCAATGAGAGGACGAGTCTCGTTCTTTGCGAAAATGCTCATCCCTCTGCTACTGGTTTACATTGGACCAGAGAGAACCGCATGCGCACAACAACCGGGCGCATCTGCGCCGATCATAAAGGTTCCGCTCAGCCAGGAGCAAGTTGTTGAAAATCTGGTGGCGATGGACCTCAAGCGGGTCCATGCGCTGAACGCTTTTCAAGGGACCCAGTTTTACCGGTTGGAATACCACGGCTTTGGAGGCACTCGCAGCGCCGAGATGACTGTGGACGTAAAATACCGGTCTCCGAATACAAAAGAATTCAGAATCCGATCTGCAACCGGGTCTATGATGATCGTCCGCAAAGTATTCAAAAAGCTCTTACGAGCGGAAAAGGAGGCGATGGAAGTCGAGAACCGGAGGCGCGACGCAATAAACAACGACAATTACAGTTTCACGCAAATGGAATATGACAGTACGCCCTCCGGCTCAATGTATGTTCTCGGCGTGAAACCAAAAACCGAGGGACTGTTTTTATATCGCGGCCAAATTTGGGTGGACGCTGAGGGCTTTGCTGTAGCACGGCTGAAGGCCCAACCTGCCAAGAATCCTTCATTCTGGATCAAGCACATCGAAATCGAAGAGGTGTACAAGCGAGTAGGGGACTTCTGGCTCCCCGTAAGCAGCCAAAGCATCGCCACAATCCGGTTTGGGGGACGTGCCATATTGACGATTCAATACCAGAATTACAAAATCACGAGTGCGGATACGGTTTCGAACCTACGATGAAATTGAATGGGTTGGGGTATCGTACGCGAATCTTACACCCCTCAATTTATTAGGTATTCAGGCCGAAGTGGGATAACTTGGCGCGCGTCGATTTGCAGTCTGTATGAAGAACCCCTCGAATTCCGAGCCCCTCCGCAATCTGAATGAACATCGGCGTATTGTCAATGAAGATCGCATTGTCGGGCCGCACCTGGGCCAAATCAAGAGCAAGCTTGAAAATCTCCACGTCTGGTTTGCGCATCTGAACGAAACTGGAGGATACGAAGCAGTCCGATAATTTGTCCAAGCCGAACTTTCTGCTCCGAAATGCATTCATCTCACGAGATTCATTGCTGACAATCACAATCTTCAATCCAAGAATCTGCTTGAGTTGAATGACTAAATCGATCATCTCTGGAAAGGGCTTTGACTGCGCAAACATAAACTGCCGAAACTGATGTTGCGTGAAACTCCGTTTATTATGGAAGACAACCAGGTTTAAATAATCTTCGAGCGTCAGTCTTCCCATCTCGAAGACCTCGAAGGTTAGTTGATGACGAGTTTCCATCTCCGACCACTCCAGTTTGAAGTGCTTCGCAGCCCGCTTGCGAGCTAGATGATCCCATCCATCGGTGAGTAGAACATCACCAACATCCAGAAATACGCAGGTGATCCCTGTGGATTTGTTCATCAGTCACCCTCCCGTCCCCTATTCTTAGGGACATCCTTTGAGTTCTTGATTCCTCATCGACCGCCGACTTATACCTTTGCCCCAGGTGCGTCGGCAGTTGCTTCTGCCGGTATCTCTTCCGGCAAGTCAAGACGAGCGACACCAATCCGGTTGTCGGCCATACCGTAATAGACGTCGAGGCGATCGGGAGTTCCAAGGTCGTCGCGCCGGTCAATGCCGGTGGGAAACACGACATTCGCAACTGTCCCATCGCGTTCCTGCGGAAGCACCGGGGTCAATACCGGATCAACTGAGCGATAGCGGATCACGCGCGGATGCCTCTGTGAGAGCACCATCACACCGGCCGAGTAGCAAAGATGATGGCCATCGCCACCCGCACCGGTCACCTCGCTAACGCCGTGATAAACAATCAGCCAGCCGTGCCTGGTGAGAATCGGCGGAGTACCTGCGCCAATTTTTAGTCGCTCCCAGGGTGACACTGGAGTCGCCAGCCTGTGATGAGATGTGAACCGGTCCAGACACTCAGGTTCAGCGCCATTCAACGCGGGAGGACAATAGGAAATCCAGATACTCTCGTGATCGAGATCAACCTCACGAGAAGTTGGATGACAAGCGGTCTCCTCTGGACGAGTGCCTGGAAAAAGCGGTCGGTGGAGCATACCCAACTCATGGTGCCCGGATGAATTCGGGATTGCGACCGGGAAAAGGCTCGCATCCTTGTCATCCACGCTGCTCAAATCGATGCCGTGCCAATGAGCGTAGGTTGCGAGCCCCAGCCGCTTCCAGTGGAAGAGATCCTCGGATTCCGCCATCGCGATCCTTGGTCCGTGTGGTGAAAATGCCGCGTAGGTCATGATGTAGCGCTGGAGAGGCTCGACGAACGTGACGCGAGGATCCTCGCAGCCCCCGCCGCCCCAGGGCCGCAATTCATAATCGGCCTCAGGCTCCAGCGCGATGCCAAGCCTGTCCACGCCCGTCGGATCGCCGGCTTCATTGAACCGCACTCGCGCTATCCCTATGCGCGAGTAATTTCCCTTCGCAACCAGCCGCGGGAAGAGGTAGAGTTCGCCATCGGGACCGCGCGCAACTCCCGGATTGAGAACCCCCTCCACTTCATGAGGATTTCCTGGCTCTGGCTCCATGATCATGCCCAAGCGTTGCAACTTGAATCCGCTCATCGAACCTCCTCACCCGCTAACTGGATTTGCCAAGCTCACTTCTCGCCAAGACAAGCAAGGATAGTCTTGATGACCAAGTTGGTATCGTCAGGCCCTTTTACAGGAATAGAAACAACCCCCGCCTTTTCCGCCGGGTAGTCATTCCCGCCTGGAAACAACGCATCTCCGATGAAGACCATTTCTTTCAATGAAAGGTGGAGAGTGTCCCGCAGCTTACCTATGCCATAGGCTTTGTCAATGCCCGACTTGGTCACATCAATTGACGTTGCACCACCCATGCGGATGGAAAACTCCGGGATATGCTTCTCCAGAATCGCTGTGATCTTCTTCCGCTTGGCAAAATCCGGATCCCACTTTTCCTTTTCAGCCAGAGGCGCTTGCTGACCTAACGCGGAGAATGTCACCTGGCTTCCCCTATCCTCAATCACCTCTCCCCATACCTTCTTGGCGTGATAGCCTGCCTCTTCCACAGCTTTGTTCAGCGAGTCGATGATCTTCTTTCTTTGACCCGCTGTCAGATCCTCTGAATAAAGCTCCGTCCACTTTCCTTCGTATTGGAAGAATTTTGTTCCACAAGTTGGAAGCAGGGACAAGTTCGCGAGGAGACTGCCTTGGGGAAGATCGGTGAGAAGCTGCTTTTCGAATTGGGTCCACGCGCCTCCGGAGATGACTGCTACTTTGATGATGCCCAAGAGGTCATGCAGCAGCGCGGCCGTTTTGGGGGCCAGGGACGACTTACTGGGCGCCAGGGTTCCGTCCAGATCGAACACAATGAGTTTCTTCATTCATCTCCATCTCTAAGAGTTTCCGAAATCTGTGTGAGGTTCCGCACTTTGACAAAATCAATTTCGCCGATTCCGAGCTATCCAAATATCTTATGATCCATGGATTGCAATTTCAAGGAGGGTTACTTGCGGGCTGGGTTGAAATGCACAGACTCCGGCCTCTGCAGGCAAGAGCCATACGTCCCCTTTGCCTACGGCATAAGGAATGTTGGTATGTTCAAGCTGTCCTGAGCCCCCAATGCAAACCAGCACACGTGGCTCTCCTGTGGCTCCAACTGGGAAGGACGCTTGACCGAGTAATCGCCACAGCCGGAACGGTTCGCAATCAAAGAGTCTCTCGCGCTCAACGGGCATGGAGGCCTCTACGCGGGGCGTGACCAGGCCACCAGCGCGCTCTTCAAAATCGATGCAGGCAAACGCCTGATCGACCTGAAGCGGCCGCGGTTTTCCAGTCTTCGCGTCGACATGGCCCCAGTCGGAAAGGCGGAATGTGGTGTCGCTGTTTTGCTGGACCTCAAAGACAACAATGTCGTTGCCCAAAGTGTGGACCGTGCCAGCAGGAATGAATATGCCGTCGCCAGCCTTCGGAACAATGCTCAAGAGATGCTCCGCGATTGTCCCGCCCGCGATGGAATGCCGCAGACCGTCGGCAGAGGTGCCAGCTTTCAATCCCGCATAGATCTGGCTTCCTTTCTCGGCCTCGATCACAACCCAAGCTTCAGTCTTCCCCGTCTCGCCGGGTGGGATCAGGTCTGGGTAGGCGTCGCTGGGATGAACCTGTACGGAAAGCATCTCGTGTGCGTCAAGAAATTTGAGCAGCAAGGGAAAGCGGCTGAAGCGAGGAGCAAACTTCCCCATCAGTTGTTCTCGGAATTGTTCCATCAATCGACCGATACTCTGGCCCTTAAGCGGTCCATTCGCAACCAAGCTTTGATGGTCAGATCGGTCGCTAAGCACCCACGCTTCGCCGATCGGCCCATCACCAGGAAGCGGCTTGGAGAGCAGACTGGCCAAGCGACGCCCGCCCCACAGACGGTATTGATAGATCGGGTCGAACCGCAAGGGATACAAAGTTGTCCGGCTCATGGTGTGTCACCCAAATTCATGCGATGGCGGGTTGGTACTTGATCGATGTTGATAGCGGTTGCGGCGATTGCACAAGCCAGCGAGTCGTTGGCGAAGGTCCATAACTCAGGGAAGCCGGTGACCACGTGGAACCCACGCCAGGTCGCCACTCAGAACGTAAATCGCGAGCGCCCCAGCCATAAGGAAAGCACCCACCCAAAAGCGCCAATCACGATGCATACGCCGCCAGTAAGGACCGGGATCCGGTTCGCTGTCTTCACCACTATTTCCCTCACGGTTGTGTTTGCTTCCGGTCATCTCTTCTCCATCTCTTGAGAGTATTCGCCGCTTCGCGCAGCCTGGTTGCAGCGTGCGCGATGAACCAAAGCCTGCTGTGCCGCCAACACATTGGCCTCCTGGCCCTTCCAAAGCTCCAAGGCCGGCTGCTGGATGGCGCGGGCAAACGAAAATGCCAGCGCCCAGGGCAGCCGCGACTTGAATCTCACATTCATCGCATTCAAACGGGCAGACGCCAATTCAGCCGGTTGGCCACCCGACAGAAACGCAATCGCCGGTACGGCAGCGGGCACGGATCGCAAGAAGCAGTTCACGGTGACGTCGGCTACCTCTTCCAATGTCGGATGACTAGCGCAGGACGTTCCGGGAAGCACCATATTTGGCTTCAGGACCATGCCTTCCAGCATGACTCGTTGCGCAAACAGTTCGCCGAACACCGTGCGCAGGACTTCGTCTGTGACTTCACAGCACTGCTCCAACGTATGGTCACCATCCATGATGACCTCAGGCTCGACTACAGGGACTAGACCTTCCTCCTGACAAAGCGCCGCATAGCGAGCGAGGGCATGAGCATTGGCATCAATGCAGCCACAACTCGGAATGCTATGGCCGATGGCAACCACGGCGCGCCACTTTGCAAAGCGTGCGCCAATCTGAAAATATTCTTGAAGGCGATCACGCAATCCGTCCAGGCCTTCGGTGACCTTCTCACCAGGATGGCCGGCCAGTTCCTTGGCGCCTGTGTCCACTTTGATGCCGGGGATGATCCCTGCATCGACAAGGACTTTGACAAAGGGGGTTCCGTCGCTCTTCTGCTGACGAATGGTTTCGTCGAACAGTATTGCACCGCCTATCGACTCTCCCAACCCTGGAGTGGTCACAATCAATTCGCGGTAAGCTCTTCGAGCCTCCACGGTCTGCGGAATTCCAAGCTTTTCGAAGCGATTGTTGCAGGTTCCGTTGCTCTCATCCATGGCAAGCAGGCCCTTGTGATCGGCGAAGAGCAACTGTGCGGTGTCTTTCAGCAATTGCGAATTCATTTAGGCCTGCTCGTTTCCTGTTCCGCTTTCGAATATCAGAGTCTCTCTGCTCAACGGCATTTTAGCTCGGAAGTTTATTGAGCCGGATTTGCCAGCAATTGCTTGAGTGAGTTGATTGCTTTTTGTGCCTCGGCAAGTTGAGCCTCAGCTTGATCCCGCGTCGCCTTCGACATCGGCGCCTGCGCTTGAGCTATTTTTCCGGGCAATGAGTTAGACTGTCCCGGTGCCGTCCCAAATAACGAGGCGAGTGCTTCATCAAGCGTTGGCTCCATGACGACCTTGTCTCCCGTCGCAACAATCACCCGCTTCAGTTGAGGGAAGTTCGTGCCTTCAGCTTTCAGGTACAGAGGAACGACATAGAGAAAAGAGTTCTCGATCGGAATGACGATGAGCTTGCCGCGAATCACTCCCGACCCCTTCTGATCCCAGAGCGTGAGTTGCTGCGAGATGGTTGTGCTCTGGTCAATCATCGCACTGATCTGGTTCGGTCCAAAGATCAGCTTGTCTTTCGGAAGCTCGTAGAACAGCATCTTCCCGTAGTCGGGAAAGTCGCAACGCGCGGCCAGCCAGGCGATCATGTTGTCTCTCTTCTGCGGCGTGAAGGGCGTCATCATCAGATACTCAAGCTGCTGGCTTCCCGGCAGCTTCATCAGGATGTAGTACGGATCCATCGCGGCCACCGCGCCGTCATACTTTTCCTGCGGCGCAACCCAGAGGTCCTCTCGGTTGTAGAAGACCTGCGGATCGGTCATATGGAAGGTCTTATATTCATCCGCCTGTATCCCGAACATATCTTCCGGATAGCGGAGGTGGCTCTTCAAGTCCGCGGATAGCTCGTTCAGATTCTTGAACACACCGGGGAATGCGCGGTTGTACATTGCCAGCAGCGGATCGTTCGGGTCCATGATGTAGAACGACACTGAGCCGTTGTACATATCCACGACAACTTTGACGGAATTGCGGATATAGTTCATCCCTTGTGCCGAACCATCCGTTTGCACGTTGGAATACGGATAGCGATCGGAGACAGTATACGCGTCCTGAATCCAGTACTGCTTTCCTTCACTCAGAACTGCGTAGGGAGCCTTGTCCAGAATCAGAAAGGGCGCCACCTGCGCAACACGCTCCTGCACACCGCGCCAGATCTGTATCCGGCTTTCCGGTCGCAGATAGCCTGTGAGCAGAATGTTGATGTCCTTTTGCGTCCATGCAAAGAGGAATCTCTTCCAAATACTGTCGATTGGAATTCCGCCTGTTCCCTGGTAACTCGCATAGACGTTCTGATTGCCCTTGGGATAGTCGAATTCCTTGATCCCAGTGTTCACGATCTTGTACCCAGGAGCTACATTTCCGAAGTAAATCTCAGGCTGGGTTACCTTAAGACCGTATTGCGACTCGGCCGGCACATTTTCAAGCAGATAATTTGGAAGACCTCCGCCGGTCGAGTTCGACACGAAGTTCATCACCATTCCCTCGCCATGCGTGAACTCAAGATTCTCGTTCACCCAGGTTTGCGCATCCGAGGGAAGTTGCGCCGCTAGTTCGCGAGGCGCGAGCATCACCTGGTGGAAGCCATCTGCCAAATGATACCGATCCACATTCACGTTATAAAACTCGTAGTAAAGGCGAATTGCCTGCGTCTGTTGATAAGTTTGAAGCAGTGGCCTTGAGTCCCAGAGACGGATGTTCTGGATCGTATCCTGATTTCTAGCGATCACATCGGGAGTCAGATCCGAGAGTGCTGGATACGCCGTTTCCTGAATGTTGTCCAGTTTGTATGCGCTGCGTGTGAAGGAGATGTAATGCTTCAGATAGGGCATCTCAAGGCTCAGTTCATTGGGCTTTACCACGAAGACTTCAAAGAGACTGGGCAGCGCCATCACGGCAACTACATAAAGTGCTGCGTAAACAACAACGCCGCCGACGATGTGTTTGGTGCGCGGGCGAAAGAATCCAAAAGCAAGCAGCACACACGCCAGAGCAGAGAGACCGGTCATCCCCCAGAGCGCGACTCTCGTGATGTGCGCCGCCGCGTAGCCTGCTCCGTGAACCACGCCGAGGTTCGAATAGACCAGTTCGTAATGATCCAGGATGAAGCCCCATCCGAAGTTGGCAGCGAGAATGAATAGAAGAACCATGAAGTGCTTGCGTGTGCCGTCGCCAATCGTGATATTTCCGCTGGACTTCGATTGGCGCATCCCAAAAAGAGAACAGAAAGCAAGAATACCAAGCGCCGACAGTGTCAATACTGTAATGCTTCCCTGCAATAATTCATAGAATGGAAGGCGGAAAACATAGAAGCCAAGGTCAACACCAAATAGTGGGTCCGCAATTCCAAACGAACCGCCATACCTGAAGCGAAGAAATGTGTCCCATTGGCCGGAAACGCTTAGCGCAAAAATCAGTGACAGAACAACAACTGCGAAATCGATATAAAAGACCAGTAGCTTGGCGCTAATGTCGACATTGATCGTCCTGCTTGCGTCAGCAGGGTGTCTGAAGGCCTTGTTGAAGAAGCTTTCTCCATCCACCAGGTCAATGTTTTTCGCCGCAAAACGGAGATTTATCCATAAATAGAACACTGAAATAATCAATGCGACGGCGAAGATTCCCCACTTGACCGAGAGAAGTGTCCAGAATATGCCAGCGTAGTCGAGCTGCCGCATCCAGAGCCATTTTTGGACAAGGCCAAGAACAACCGAGAGAACGACGCCAATTCCAATCAGGATAAAGAAGCCCCACCTCAGCAGAAATCCGATGGATGGAGGAAGCACCCGGCGTACACGGTTGGAGGGTTCAGTTTTCAGTGGTGTGATTTTCTCAACCGATGTTGCATTCATGGTCCACTCCTCAGTGCGCCCAGGTCTGGCAGGCTATCGCGGGGCTGCTATTAGTACTATCCAAAAGCACGCACCGGGGAGTCCGGTCAAATTTGAACAGCCCCACTAAATCTGCCAACCCTACCATCGTTTTATCTAATTCCGGAGAGTCCCCGCCAAGTTCTTGCTGGAGCGCAAAAGAGCGGCGGGGCACCGATGGAGTTGTTCGGATAAATCTGAAAAGGAATGAAGGGAGCGAAACAATGTCGAAGAAATTCGTAACTTTCCTCTTTGCCGCCATGGTTCTATTTGCTTGGCCGGCGGCCAACCTGGTAGCTCAGACCAACAGTTCCACGAAAGCGGCAGTTGCAACGAAGACCACGGGCCACCCGGAGAAGTCAACCACAGCGGTGGCTGTTCACCAGACCGCCAAAACCAAGCCTGCGGCGAAGCTGGAGAAGATTCCCAAGGCGCCTCACGAAAACACCAGCTGGGTGTCGGGCGATTACTACTGGGACGGCAACAACTGGCAATGGGATGGCGGCTATTGGCTTGATAACCCATGGCAGGATGCCAACTGGATGCCCGGTCACTGGAACGAGCGCTGGTGGGGCTGGACCTGGGTTCCAGGCTATTGGTACTGAGCGCTGCCCAAGCTTGATCGGTTGGGTGTCAGAAGTAGTCCACACAAGCTCGCTCTGCCCCATGAGGACATTTCGTAAATCATGGGGCCAGCGGCGAAACGATAACCAGCACAGTCAGGAGACTAACTATGTACTACTACTTTTGGGGAATGCATTGGTTTTGGTGGTTTTTTTGGATTCTCCTCTGGATCATCTTCTTTTCTTTCTTGATGCCGGTGAGTCGAGTCACCTATCGGCAAATGCAATCGCCTCTGCAACTCCTGCAAAGGAGATATGCCGCCGGGGAGATCACCAGCGAGGAATACGAAGAACGGCGGAGCAAACTCCTGCGGGACGCAAAAATCCGATAGGAGATCGTGCCGTACTCAACCAGCCATGCGCCGGGTGCTCCACCCTTTCGCGTTTTCTGCGGAAAGGGTGGAGCGTCACGAACCCATCTTGGCAGCGCTCATTCCGGACTACACCACGCCATAAGGAGACTGGTCAATGTCCGCCTTTAGAGCCGCCGGGATATATTTTCTCGTCTCGAGCCTGCGATGCTTTGTTCCTGGCGAGCATAGGGCAAGCGAGCAACTGAACCACTGGAGCTACGATGGACTTTCTCCAAAAATGCGACGCAAGTAATCGTCTGTCTTCCAACCGGAACACGAGTCAGAATTCGTTCAGGCCGGTGAGCCAGGCCGATAGAACCAATTCTTCCTTGATCGAGCCAGATGGCACGAAGGTAAAGAGACTGACTTTTGCCGAGGATTTCATGCTGGAACATTCCCACTCCGGCCAGCATATCGACTTGACTGCTATTTTAGCCAGTGCAGGAACCATACCCAGAGAGCCGAAACAGTCAGCCCAATCTTTTGGGTTTCCTTCTTGACGAATCATAACTCCATCTGCCGCAGGCCGCTGGCGGAAGTGCGGAGTAGATAGACATGGATTGCTTGATCTGCGCGAATCTGGAACGAGCCTATGAGGCCAGACTCAGCGAGTACGTCGAGACTCGCACCTCGGTATGTTATCGGGTCAGCACGCGACTTGCAGCCAAGAGAAATGTCGATATGGAGCGCGCCCGATACGAATTGGAAGAGCACCGGTCGGCATGCGTTCTAAAACATACCGAAACTCTGCGAATATCTTCTAGCGTCTCCCCTTATCAGCCGTCAGCATTGTCGCATTGAACGCAATGGAACATCTCGGCAGGGGCGCATAAGATTGCTCAGCGCTTTCAAATGACCCGTGAAAGACTGCCTCTGCAACATCCAGAATGGTGCCCGAATAACGGAGGACACACAGCTCCAAAGCAAGGGTATTTCGGCTTTGTCGTGGGTGACAGGCTGCCACGGGGCTGCTATGAGTACTATTCAAAAGAACGCGCAGGAGAGTCCGGTCAATTGTGGACAGAGTCCACTCTCGTTCATTGTCTAAAATTTGATGGTAATGAGATTGTATCCGGATGAAGACCACGCGCAAGAAACCGTTCCGCAACGGGCGGGCGCAAACAACCTGCGAACACGCCCGCGATTCAACCGCGCTGGGCGCAAGATGAAACGAGGCCGAGCGGAGAAGCGCATCCTGCTGGCACTTGTGCTTTTGCTGGTTGTTCTTTTCGGCAGGCGCGCGAACGCGTATTCCCTCCTGACGCACGAAGAGCTTATCGACCTCAACTGGAAGAATTCCATTGTTCCGCTCTTGCTCAGCCGCTATCCCAACCTGACGCCAGCGCAACTGGAAGAGGCGCGGGCCTATGCGTACGGCGGCTGCGTGATTCAGGACATGGGTTATTATCCATATGGCGACAAAACTTTCTCGAACCTGACCCACTACGTGCGCTCGGGCGACTTTGTGGTGAATCTTTTTCGCAATGCGCACAGCGCCGATGAGCTCGCCTTTGCCGTGGGTGCGTTGTCTCACTACGTGGGCGATACCATCGGCCACTCCGAAGCGACCAATCTTTCCGTCCCCGTGGAGTTCCCCGGTCTGCGTGCGAAATACGGTCGCGAGGTAAACTACGCCCAAGGCGAGCGCCAGCATGTGCAAACGGAGTTCGCCTTTGACATTGACCAGATCGAGCATCACCACATGGCGCCGGTCCGCTTCCTTCGCCACATCGGACTCAAGGTGCCGACGAAGCAGCTTGCGCTTGCTTACTATCAGACCTATGGACTGAGCGACGAGTTCTCACCCAGGAAACGGCGCTTTAATGTTGGTGAATACCGATTCGTGGTGCATACCTTCATCCCGCGGATAGCATACGCCATCACGCTCCTGAATCGCCGCCACGATCCAACAGAGCTGGTGACGCCGGATGCGGCGGAGATCGACAGGGAAGTGGCCGTGGCGGCCACGGAAAACGACTGGCGGAAATATGGCCGCCATGCGGGAATCGGAACCTACGCACTGGCCGGCTTTCTCTATATCCTGCCCAAGATCGGCCCATTGAAACTGATCGATGTGAAAGGACCAACCCCGGCAACAGAGACTGAATACCTGCACAGTGTGCTGGAGTCCACGGCGATCCTGCACCGGATGCTCGCGCGGTTTACGCTTCCTGCGATTGCGCTCACGTCCGCGGCCCAAGCCGGCGATCCTGTTTCCATTACTCAATCTTCGCAAGCGATTCCGGCAGTTATAATCGCCGGTCCGGACTCGCTTCTGCTATCACGTGACCCGCGTCATCCGCTGCCCAATCGCGACCTCGACACAGGCCGAGTGGTACAGCCCGGCGGTTATCCGCTCACCGACTCAACCTATGCCGATCTCCTCCACCGCCTCACGCACCGGCCCACGCAGCCTATCCCGTCCGGCATCAAGCTGGACATCCAGGCCTACTACGCAGACCCAAACGCACCCATCACGACAAAGCAGGACCAGGCGCAGTGGGCGCAGGTGCAGGCCGATCTCGCAATCCTCGCCGCCATGCCAACGAGTACGGAGCCGCAGCCGTATCCCACATATGGCGATGATGCACCCGCCAGCACGGAATCGGCACTGCGACTTGCAGACTCATTGAGTTTCAACCGAGGGGGTTAAGTTCATGGCGTCTTTGCCTATATTGGTTTTGAATAGCGGTTCTTCTTCCATCAAGTTCTCCGTGTATGGAACCGGCGACGGCGAACCGCAGAAACTCCACGACGGCGCGGTCGACGGCATCGGCACCGATCAGGGCGAGTTCTGGATCAAGGACGACAAGGGGAAGAAGCTGGTCGATGAGACCCCGTCTCTACCCACGCGAGCCGTTGCCTTCAAACTGGTGGCTGATGCGCTGCACTCGAAGGACTTTCCCGCACCGGGGGCCATCGGTCACCGCATGGTTTCTGGCGGCCCAACAGTTCAGACAAACCAGCGCATCACCCCTGCATTAATTGAAGAAATGGAGCGCTACAAGGCCTTTGCGCCATTGCACACACCAATCGCCATTTACATCATGCGCGAGGCCATCAAGCAGTTTCCCGGCATTTCGAACTTCGTTTGCTTGGATACCTGGTTTCATCGCCACATGCCCGAAGTTGTCACCCGCTTGCCGATTCCAGAGGAGTATGCCGCTATGGGCGTACGCCGTTACGGCGCGCATGGCCTTTCCTACGAATCGATTGTTTACCAACTGAAACGCACTGTGCCGCAAAAGCTCATTGTCGCGCACCTTGGAAA
>Ga0255348_1000153_pt1 | contig 35919 bp, 43 predicted proteins | sample CBST25v5metaG_FD_189945 | JGI IMG/M metagenome (GOLD analysis project Ga0255348, IMG submission 189945) | Peat soil microbial communities from Stordalen Mire, Sweden - C.B.S.T-25.v5 | ecosystem: Environmental > Terrestrial > Soil > Wetlands > Peat | place: Sweden: Norrbotten County, Stordalen... | reverse complement strand
ACGGCGAGTAGGACGACGGCAAGGACGATGAACATAACGGCATTGCCTAGATGCTGCATCACCTCGCCTCTTCCTTTGCTTGCAGCTTCCGCGCTCGTGCGCGTTTGCGTTGTGCGTTCCGTCGAGCGCTTTTCGACGGTTTGCCCGGCGCAACAATCTCCATGACGCTCATGCCAGGGTTGAAATGGCTCTTGTCTGCCCATGGCGCAATCTCACCGGCGTAGTAATCGCTCGGACTTCCCTTGCAGCCGTTGGCAATCCAGTCTTCTTCCTGATCCTCGTAGAAGCTCAATTGACGGTCTCCTTCTTGTCGAGAATCGCATCTATTTTGTCGGCAGATGAAATAATCGACATTGCGAATAGACGCGCTTCTTGGGTACCGATCGCGAACTCGATATTCTGACCACCGTGCGTAACGATGATGTAGACGTGATGATCCTCTGTCATTCCGATGCCGACGTTTAAAACGTCCATTACTTTTCCCCCTTTGCTGCGAGTTCCTTGTCGGTGAAGTAGCGTCCGTTGGCAGTGCACTTTCCGTCGATGTAGTCGCTCCATCTGCTGTGAGAGAATCGTGGATTCTGGTCATAGCAGAACTGTGAAAGAGCGATGATCTCTTCTTCGCTGAAGCACATACGCTCGGAGTTGAAGAGGCGCTTCACCTTTTTATTGTGGTTTTTGATTACGTCGGCCAGTTCGATGAAATCCTTCTTGCTCATTGCCATTATTTCTTCCCCTGTGCGCACTTGTCGTAGAAACTCACGTCGGTGAGATCGTCCCGCATGATTACGCGAGAGAATTCAAAGTTCTCAATCTGCGGGCACGCGTCATGCAGCAGGTCGGCAATAATCCAGATTTGTTTATCGTTGAAATGATCCCGCCTGCACGAAAAATGGTTCGCCAGTGCCAGCGCTGCTAATCCAGATATCTTAAATGAACGTTTTTCCATGATGGTCCTCTCCTTGATTACCATTCAAACGCTGTGTCAACTCCGCCACGAGCCATGATGCGGTCATGCTCTCCACCCGGCGCAAAGTGCTCTGCAATCGCTGCACGCAAGCTCTTTTCCTCTTGCGCCTTGCGGCTGTAGTAGCTCTTCTGCCAGCCGCTACGGCTCGGTGCACCAGCCAGCATCTCAGCACAACGCGGGCAGTTCAAATCCTTATGACCAAAGTGCATGGTACATTCATCGGAATGCTTCAGGCTTCCGTTCTTCGCGTAACTCGGTGCGTACATTGTGCTTCTCCCATGTGTCGTAGGCTGTCTGCATTGGCCCTGTGTACCCTACTCATCGGTAGGCAACCCACCAGACGCTCTACTGTCCGGCTCGCTTGGGGCTTGCTCTCTCCTGCAACACATACAGATTCGCACTGATTCATACTAATGCCAAGCGAATTATGATAATTCTTGCTATTCCATGACCAATCAACACCACCCACGTTCCCGTGGGCGCTTCCACCCACTAGTTCGCGTACCAGCGGCAGCGTAACCTGTTGGCAGCGGCGGGCAGGGTGGACAGAGCGTGTCCACGGTTGGACAGGATGCGTCCATATGGGTGGACATAATCTGTCCGATGGTCCATAATGTGTCCATGAGCATAGTGACAGTCAAGGCGTGGCATTGTGATCGATGTGGCTACGAGTGGCTCAAGGTCGGAGCCGCCCCTATCAGATGCGCTAATCCAGACAAGCGCTGTCGGCGGTGGAACCGTGGCGCAGAGGCTCCCAAGCCTGTCCCGCCCGTTGCACCGGTAGCGCATAAGACCTCCACGGCTCCGCGCATGAGTCCAAGCATGGACGCTCTCAGGGCGATCTGCGCTGGCGGCGTGGCGGTGCAGGAGACCGTGGCTGAGCCGGTAGAGATGTGTCGTCACACCGAGTACAACCAGCAGACTGGCGAGACGTATGGATGCAGCCGGATGGCAGGTCACAAAGGCCCGTGCCGCAAGGTTGTCGTCTCTTAGGTTGTTTCCTGAGCCACGGACGCGTGCTCCGGCACTGCCCCACCACGCAGCCCGCACAGGCACTCCCCCTGCCCCACCACAGAGGCGCACACCCACCGACGTTGTCATGAAACCTCACGTGGCCGCAACGTTGTCCGGGGTAGGGGTGTGCGTCGCACCGACGGGTTTTCTCCCCCAAATTTAGGAAAATGAAAAATTGGGGAGAAAATTGAAAATAGAGATTGACAATAGTAGTAATCATAAATATGATAATCATAGAAAGGTTATGGGAGGAAGCATGATTACAGAGTGCCCATGCTGTGGGTTCAAGGAGTACGAGATTCCTCAGAGCGGAGAGGATGATGCCGTACTGGCGTGTCCGATCTGCAAGATAACACGCTGCTCCAGGATTGAGCGCATTATCAATGATTGGGGACATGGAGGAAACATGCAGATAATCAATATTGGGCTTGGGAATTATCTGGTATCACCTGCAACGGCATTTGGTGGTTATCCGGCTATCATCGTCCAGTCATCGGATACAACGGGGAAAGTTGGTGATGTTGCCGAGGATCAGACAACGCACAAGGATGCAATCGCCCTCGTGTTCTTTAACAAGAAGGGTATAGATGTGCTTCTTGAGACGATCGAAGATGCGGTCAAGATTGGTAACCAGTTCAAGGAGGACAAGTGATTTTCTGGGTAATAGGTCTTTTGGTTTGCTGGATGATGTTCGGCGCGACTCTATCGTGCACGCGTCTTGAGAGGGTGACGAGCAAGTTGCGGACTGGAGAATGGTCAGATCGTTTGGCCGATACGACGATTTGGCTGAGTCAGAAGAATGTTTTATATATCGCGGTCAGGGAGATTCTTCTATGGCCGTTGACCAAGATCAGGTGGTAGGTATGAGTTGGAATGAATTGTGCGTTAAGCTAGGACGGCGGCCATTGGAAATGGATAAGTCGATGAGCGACAAGAAGATTGTGGTTCCAGAAGGGATGTTGCAGGCTGCAATGGGAATTTCTTACGTGGGAGATGATCTAGTAGATGAACTGCGGAAGAGAATTGAAGCCGCTCTTCGCTGGTGGTCTAAAAATCCGACTGCGCCAACCACGGATCAGGCAATGGAGATTGGGAAGAAATTCTCCAACCAGCCGTCTGTATGTGATTACGTGATGCAGGTTTGTGCCGAGTGGCAACGTCGCTGTTTTCTTGCACCAGGACCAGAAGTGCCGGAAGAAATCAAGGATTTGCTCTATGAAGGCAAACGTGTTGGATGCTCCAACCCGCAAGAATCAAGCCGATTTATCGAGGAGTCGGATCGACGTGTGCTCGAAGCCTACCGCCGGGGGAAGGAAGGAAAGTAATGGACATTGCGCAGAAAATGAGCTTGCGTAAAACAAGGGTCATGAGGATGGCGCCGATTTTTGGTGAAGGAGCAGGTGCGCGTGTGCACTTGAGCGAGATTCGATACTTCCACGATGCGAAGGAGCTTGAGAGCATTCTGGAAGGGATGAAACCTGAAATGGTACGTACGCTCAAGGAAATGGAGGTCTCGAGTGGAGGGATTCGTCGATAACAAAATCATCATGGAGAAGTGCCACGTGGCATTTACCGCTCTGATTCCAAAATATGAGTGCTTCAAAACGGCAAAATTCTCTATTGCAGACCGTGCTGAAGAACAGCTTGCAGTTACGGCCACGATGTGGCTCCTGGATGGTCACAAGCAGGATGTGCGAAAAGTGCATGGATGGATTATGTTTCCTTCAACGCCATGGCAGTTCTTCAAGCAGAAGTACATGCCAGAGTGGTTCAAGAGCAGATGGCCAGTGGAGTACAAGTCTAACGCGTACGTGACAGAAATTCATCACCACTATGTCTGCCCCCATGTCAGTCCTGATGATGATCCATGTATGCATTACGCATGGATGGGACATATGAGCGGGCAGATTGAAGAACAGGAGAAGCATTATGGCGAAGAGCGTAAATAAGGCGATTTTGTTGGGAAATGTGGGGAAAGACCCCGAGACTCATACCACCAGCGGCGGTACTTTGGTCGTCAACCTAACACTGGCCACCAGCGATCGATACAAGGACAAGCAGGGGAACTGGCAGGATAGCACCGAGTGGCACAACCTCGTAGCCTTCAAGCGCACGGCAGAGATCATCCGCGACTACGTGAAGAAGGGGAGCAAAATCTACGTCGAGGGAAAAATCCAGCAACAGAGTTGGGACGACAAGAAGACCGGCGAGAAGAAGTACCGCACGCAGATCATCATCAATGACCTTGCTCTTCTTTCAGGATCGGGTGACAAGAAGGAATCGTCGAGTAAGCGCGACGAAGCGCCGGGGATCAACAATGAAGATATTCCGTTCTGATCGGAGAAGCAATGACAGACAATGCAAAGAAATGCGCAAAGTGCGGGTATGAATGGGATGCGCGTAAGGATAATCCCAAGGAGTGCCCGAAATGCAAGCGGAGAGATTGGAGTGAGGGCAATGAAAATCAAGGGTAGTCTGTATATCTGGCGTTGCAAGTGTGCTCATGAAAACGATTCGCGCTACATGACTTGCTCAAGTTGTGGGAAGCGCCGGTGGAAACAACTTGGAGTGAACGAACATGATGCTGCTGTACTTCTTGAAAGCATTATTCCCCACGGAGTTATTGCGCATCGGTAGTGTATTGACACAAGATGCGCAAAGACGTAATCTGTACGCAATGACAGATGAAGCAAAAGACTGGCGAGACTTCCGCGAGGCTCATGGGTTCACCCAGGCTGTTCTGGCTAAGACCTTGGGCCTCGTGCTGCGTACTGTGCAAGGAATCGAACTTGGAGAGCACCATCCGTGCTATACGACGCGGAAGCGATTCTCGGAGCTTAAAAGCCGCTATGCCGCAGCGGAGCAATGGAGAAAGAATGCCTGAATCAGCCGAAATCAAGATTCCGAGGCCATTGACATCGGAAGAAATCAAGAATGGTATCGCGGATAGATTGCGAGACGAAATCCGCGTATCGCTCGACAAGACATGCAGTTTGAACAGCGTGGAGTTCCCATCATTCAGCGCAAAGTGGTCCATCGAGTATGATCTGAATGACTTTGGCCGACATACAGTAGCGAACATCGGTGGCAGCCTGAACCCAGAGAAGATCACCGATACAGCGGTCAAACTTGCGGGTGTAATCGACCAAATGCCCCCAGACAAGTTCCGCCGCGACACTGGCCAAAAAGTCCCTGATCCACAGATCGTCCATGGACGTGAGGAAGAGCCACAACAGAGCATATATCGTGCACATCGTGGACGCCCGAAGAAGGTGAGCGATGTCTAGCGAGATGAAGAAGTTTTTGGAAATTCTTGATCGCCTAACCGTGGTTACGGAGAAGTGGATTGAAAGACGATACCCCAAATCTGAAGAAGTTGACCCTGGTGAAGTTGGAATCTACGACTCCGGTAACCCAGAAGAGCCGAAGTCGAAAGAAGAGTACGAAGCCTTCAACTCTCCAAAACCAGGAAGATTCGAAACAGCTTTTGCAGACCATCATCCCGAAGACTGAGGATGATTCCAGAGCGGATAAGGCACTTGTCCGAATGCGGGTCAAGAAGAAGGAAATCGAACTTGTCCCGAATATTACCGACATCCTCACAAGTGCCCTTGGAAGTGGATCAACAAACTTCCCGAGAAAGCAATTCCTGAATTATCTGACGGTATCAAGCGACCCCGCAGCGCTGGATTTCCTTAAGTGCTACAGGGAACTCAAGTCAGATGCCGACCGCGTGCCCATCGAGGCTATCTGCATTTATGCAAAGGTGAATCCTGTCCAGCTTCTTGGGTCGATCATGCTGTCGGCAAAGGAGATGAAGGGAAAGGAATCAGCCCTCAAGGCCATCGTTGCGCATCCTGACATTGTGCAATCTACCATCAATTCCGCCAAACTTCTTGGCCCAAATGGAGCAAGCGACCGAAAGGTGCTTCATGAAGCCATCGGCTTCCTGCCGACAAAGAATGGTGCCCAGTTCTCGATCAATCTGTTTGGTGGCGGGGTGTCTTCGGGAAAAATAGAGGATGATGACGATGAAGCATCTGATGCCGCACTGGACAGGGCATTCCCTATGATTACGGGAAGCATCGAGAAGTGGGGCAATGACAGAAAGAATCTCCTTGGTGACGCAAAATGTATAGCCAAAAAATAGTTGAATTGACCTTGGAAGACTATGCCAGGAATAATGGATGGATGCCGGAGCCGCACACGATTGATGAGTGCGATGAATTTTCAGACTATATCGACTCCATCATCAACGTACAGTCAAACCGAGTTGGAAGAACCATCGACTGGAAAGATGGCAAAATCCCGACAGAAAAGCGCATCGAGTGGATCAGGCACTGGGTAGAGAATGAGCAGTTCATGTGCTTTGCATCCTCGGAGTATTATCTGACGCGGTATGCCAGAATCCGCATTGCCGATGAGCAGATTATCCACTTCAGTTTCAGAAAAGCACAAAAGATTTTCTTCAGCGCTCTTGCGCACTGCGATGACCTTCAGATAGCAATTATGCTTTTTGTCCTGAAGGCTCGGCAGATCGGTTTGTCAACGGTTACTGCCATGTGCTTTCTGCATCGCATCCTTTTTAGAACAAACACTTATGCGGTCATGGCGTCTGTACAGGCGCAGCAGTCGGATAAGCTAGGCGAGATGGTCAACACCGCGTGGGCTCGCTCGCCTTGGTGGCTTATATCTGCAAAGACAGTGAATAAATCGAAGGAACCACAGTGGGCAAATGGTTCTCGGTTGTCGATCCAGTCAGGCACGCAAGAAGTAGGTATCGCTCAGGGCTACACGCCATCGTGTGTGCATATCTCTGAAATTGGAGATTACCCGAATCCCAAGCGTGTTCTTGATGAAGGATTGTTCCCAGCCTTGCATGAATCACCAGCGCTATTCGTCGTTCTTGAAGGCACTGGTTCTTTGGAGAAGACTTGGCAGAAAGAGAAATGGGACTATTACTCGAACCCAAACAACCCAAGCCGCAGATTCACCCCGTTCTTTATCCCACCGGCCTGCGCAGAGGACCTTTATCCACCTGAAACATGGATCAAAATGAACCCGATTCCGGCTGTTTACTCTCCTACTGATCCCTGCCGTCGCATGACGCGTCGCGCGGAGTTATTCGTGCGTCAGACTGATTATCTGTGGCGCGAGTTGGGCCAGCACTGGGAAATGGATCGTCAGTTCCAATGGTACTGGGACTGCCTATACAGCGAGGCCGTATCCAGCCACACTGAGCATCAATTCCTGTCACAGTATGCTCCAACGCCGGAAGACGCATTCCAGAGCATGGACTCCCCCGTATTCACAACAGAGACGATCAATCTCGTGACAGAGGCAGCCAAGGGAGGATACAAGCCTTACGCAATCACCGGCAGAACAATTTTGATGGGAAGCGATAACTATCCTTATCAGGCAGATCAACGCGAGATTGACCCAACGGAAGACGTTCTGAATTTCAAATGGGAGTCAAACGATGGGAATCAGTACGACTGGGATTTTGTCCCGCTGAAGCAATTCGACGATTCAAAGGACGAAAACTGCTTTGATAAGTTGCTCATCTACCGACCGCCGGAGCCAAACAGAAATTACGCAATTGCAATCGATAATGCGTATGGACTGAACACCCCGCAGGAAGATCGACTCAGCATAACGGTACATCTGAACAATAACAACATGGAGCCGGACGATCAGGTTGCGTCGTTCACATCCATCCGCGTCAATAGCCCACAGAGTGCCCGTATCGCTGCCGCCATTGCTACGCTCTATGGGACAGATGGAAGGGGCAACGTGACGGCAGCAAATCCGCTCGTATGCCGTTTTGCGATTGAGCAGATCAGAAAGCCGGGTGATACCTGCCAGAACGATTTGAAGATTATGGGCTTTCTCGATCATCACCCGATGCACTTCTACGATAAAAAGGGGAACGTCGATCTGAGCAAGACGACGCAGGAAGGATGGCGCACAACGCGTTGGTCGCGATCTATCTTGCTCGATAGATTTGTGGAAGCCATGAACACTGGATGGCTCATCATCCATGACCCGATTGCACTTCGTCAGCTTGCTACATTCGTACGTAAATATAAGGAGCATGGTCTGGCAGAAATGGAACATGCTGTTGGATGCCATGATGACAATATCTTTTCCAACGCAATCTGCTGGACAACAAATCACGATCTGGACAACACAGCGGCTCGTATTCAGCGGCGCTTCCCAAAGAAGAAAAAGGAAGATAGACATGAAGACGCATGGTGCACTATCCAGATTGTTATGAGCTAAATCCAAAGGAATGGTGGTAAACTCAGAATGATGAATGTGCAGTTGAAACAATCCGAGCGTTCGCAGGTTTACATCGATACGCAAACCAAGCGCATTCTCGGCTTCGGTCCGGAAGGTGCAGAACCTTCCCTAACATCCGAGCAAAAGAAGCATCTCAGCGTAGAAATCTGCTACCATGTCGCTGATATTGAGCGGTACATGAAGAAGTTTCGTGAGCAGAGTTTGCATGATGAGGAAGAAGCTTCTTTGCGAAAGCTTGAACGTGAGCGGCCAATACGCAAAGCGCTTCGTGATGCCATCGTAGAACGCAATGGCCATGTAAGCCCATGGAATCAGGCTGTGAACAATGCGCTCATTAAATCGATGGACTATTACTATGAACAATCTGTTTCTGCCCGGCAGAGAGCAGAAGTGGCTATGATGGCGGAACGATACGATGCCGGAAAGAGCACAGAGGACATCGTAGCTTCTGTGACGCCCAAGGGAGAAAAATAACCCATGCCCGAACCGGTCTATGAATGGCAAGCACCACCCCGCGAATCACCAGCCCCGTACATCAAGGGATGGTGTGACGAGCTTACGCAAAATGGAGACCGGTGGGTTCAGTCACAGCCTGGGCTGAAGAATCTGAACAACGACATCAAGCTTCTGATGGGAATCAGCCAAGAGCGCGATATGCCGTCGAACCTTCTTCAGCCAGACATCCGCACATTCGTTGAGACGATCACCGATCTTCGTCAGATCGCAACGTTTGGTACCAAAGCGGAGCAGTTGAAGAAGAGCGCGTTCCTCTACAACGACGTGATGCGATTTGTCTACTGGGATTCCCAATTCGTATGGAACTCACGCAAGGCTGTCCAGTATGCAATGCTTGGACGTGGTTACATGTGGGTGAAATACAGCCGAGATCACTTCGGATGGGGAACGGCACGCAACGTGTTCGACCCCCTCGGCCCGCGCGAATGCCTCCCCGAGCAACTGCCTTCTAGCAACGATATTCAGGGTAGCTATGCTGTGACGATTGTCCGTCCAATGGCAATCGCCGAGGCGCACGCTCGCTTCCCAAAATTCCAAAAGTGGCTCAACCCAATTTCACGGTATGACTGGAAAGCTTATGGCACTCTTGGCATGGGCCGCCGATATGACTTCTACGATCGGTTCCGTTTTAACGGGAATGAGGGCAATAACTGGGAGTCACGCTATTGCGAGATTCGCTATCACTTTATCCGGGATTTGCGCATCAACACGACTGGATTTGCGCAACAGATGGGCGTCCCCGGTACGAGTTGGGCGTATGTCGTTCCTTCTCTCGGCGATCTTGTCGTGAGCATCAACCCATCCAATGGCCTTCCCCAATCCCACAAGGCAACCGTGGAAGAGTGCCGACTGTATCCTCGACTTCGGCTCATCATAACGTCCCCAAGCGTGCCGATCCCGATGTACGACGACACGGCATTCGATTGGCACGGTGAGATGCCCGTGGCGCAATATGACGTGAATGACTGGGCATGGTCTGCAATGGGGTACTCTGCCGTCCAATCTGTGTCATCTCTGGAAAAGGCCCGCCGCGATCGCCTATCGGACATCAACACGGTTTTGGCTGTTCGCAAAGACCCTCCGATGGGCCATGACATATCTACCGGTGCATCGAGAACTCAGATGGAGAGGCTCGATCTTCTCCATGCCCAGGGCATCCGCATGGGTATAAAGGGAAAGCCGAAAGATGCAATCGCTTCTATCCTTCCTCCAGAAATCGATGTAGACGAGAAGGATTTCAAGGGTGTCGAACTTATTTCGTCGTCAATCAAGTCCACGCTTGGACTTAACGATCTTGCCAGCCTTCGCGAGTTCAAGGGGAATCTATCCGATCAGTCTTTCGACAAGTTTATTGAGAACCTCGGCCCTATGGCAAAGGGAATCGCCATCAACATGTGGCGTGCAAACTCCAAGATTGCGTATATGCTGAAATACAACATTGCGCAATATTTCACCACCAACGATTTGGTAACGATGGTTGGCCCAGAGGGTGTCGGATTGGAGACTATGGACAATGATCCAAACTCCATCGTCCCATCGCACCTCCCCGATGAAAATCAGAACTCAGAGAGCACGCATAATAAGGCAGATCGAGCACGCTGGTTCTGCGACCGCATACGCGTCATCTCTACTCCGGCTCAGTTGCTCAATATCACCCACATGCAGGAACGGATGCTGTATATGTTCTTCTTGCAGAAGAATATTCAAATTTCCATGGACACCATCATGGAGAAGCTCGGCGTCAATGATTATGAAATCGAGCATCAGAAGTGGCGCGAGGAGCAACTCAAGGATGAAACTTGGAAGGTGGAGGCGGCAAAGACAGTTGCCTTGAAACAGAAGCAGGAAGGTATGGAGCCTCCGCCACAGCAGGGACCCGGCCAAGGCAAAGGTGGCGGAAGACCATCGACAGGCAAGGCAGCACCGCACGCTGAGATGAAGGGTGGCAAGGGCGGCAACGTAAGAGTAGTAAATTCAACAAGTAAGTAACAGGAGAACCATGACAGAAATCGAGAAAGAATTTCCAGTCCATTCTCGTAAAAAGGTGATTACCTACCGAGAAACCTTGATTCCGATGACTCAAGAAGAAGTCCCTGAAATTGTTGCTGCGCTTCTGCCGATTACAAAACTTGGAAAGATGGATGGAAACATCGTGATTGCCATCTCCAACGGCGGTGTAAGAAATGTTGTTGTCGATAGCGTGGAAGAAGTGATTCAATCAAAATCGCTTGACACAAACGGCCTTTAGTGTTGAACTTGTAGTTGAGATTCGTTTCTGCCTCCTATTCGAGATTCAGATGCGCCTCAGCGGGATGCTCCGTTGAGGCGCATTCCTATTTCACAGGAGGAAATGAAAATGGCAGGTAAGCGCAGCAAGAAAAGCGGTTTTGTCGTGAAGGGTGCCTCACTGAAGGCGATGTCGCACAAGAAGGGCCGCAAGATTGGCCGCAAGGGCCGTGGTCGCAAGGCTACCCGCAAGGTGTAAGGAGATCGAAGCACAATGGCTACGAATCCTATGCCACAACCGAACCCACAGGCGGCTGCCCCCCAACCGGGCGGGCAGTCTGCCTCCCCCCAAGCCAATCCTCTTCAGGAAACTCTGACGAAGATTATCATGCTGCTGCGTCAACTCGGCACTCAGAACACTACGATCCAGCCAGAGTTGCAGCAGTCAGCGCAAGCCCTCGTACAAGCAATCCAAAAATCTTCTCAGGCCGCTCAGAGCGAGCCGCAACAGGAAGCTGCGCCACAGCAGCAATAAAAGAGGAGTGAACTATGCCTACTGTAAAAGAATTAGCCGCAGAACTCGGAATCCCGGAAGACACATTGAAGGCGCACGCCGACGTTGTGAGCAAGTATGACGGTATTTTCACGAGTGCGGACACGAAGAGTCGAGATGCCCAAGAGGCTATTACTCGTGCCGAGAAGGCGATGCAGGACGCGAATGACCTGCAAGCCGTAATCGATAACAAGATCGACGAGTATACCTCCGGCGAGACCAATAACGCATCTCTTCGCGCAACGATAAAGGCCCAACAGGCCGCTCTCGAAGAGTTGAAAGGCCAGGGCTTCGATATCAACCTACCCGAGTTTGGCAAGACTTCTGCTACCCAGACAGCAGATGACCCCACTGAAAAGGTATCGAATCTTCTTTCTCAGTTTGGCCAGCAGTTTGGCCAGATCATGAATGTGCAGAACCGCTATCAGCAAGTGTTTGGGAAGCCATTTCCTGATGACCCTACGCGTTTGGCTGATGAAGCTGCTGCCCATCGTATGCCCGTATCTGCCTATGCCGAGAAGAAATATGGTTTTGCGGCTGAGGATAAGAAGCGGACTGACGAGCGCTTTGCGAAGGAAAAAGAGGATTATGCCTCACTGAAGATCAAGGAATATCAGGAAGCGCATCCGAATACTTCCGGTAACTCGAATTTACAGGGGGGACTCCCCTCTAACTATCCTGCGATGCCGAAGCCACGTGAGGGTGCGGATGTTCGCTCCTTCTCGACAATGTCGGCCCGCGAGAAAATGACTGATGCTTGGAATCGTGCAGTCGAGAGAGTGCGCGGAGCACAGGAAACAGCGTAATTGAAATTGAAAGGGAGAAACAAACATGGCAGACCCGCTTTATAACCAAAGGGACGCGGTCTCGCGAGAGCTAATTCGCAAGGGATATGTGGCGGACTGCTTCGGCACCAACTATCCGCTGATGTCGCTTCTGAAGGCGGCTGGAGTTATGGATGTACTGTTCCAGGGCACGGCTATTCGGAACCCGTACATCTATGATTATGCGCATGGCTCGGCGACGGAACCCGGCTCGACAATTACACCGACCCGCAAGCAGATGGTCAGTAACTCAAAATTCGATATTCGCTTCTATGAGGCTGATCTCGAAGTGGAAGAGACTGAGTACAATCTGTACAACGCGGCTGGTGACACCCAGATTGTTGATCAGGAAAAGGTTGACAACTACTGCTTGGCCAAGCGTCTTGAGTCGATGGTCGAGATGGATGCTTACCAGCACGGCCAGTGGAACTCTGGCGGTGTGACAGGTGCATCTGCGGCTGGTGTCAGCAACGACCGACACAAGTGCAGCAACGGCTTAGACGAGGCACTGAGCAATGCCATCGACCCGGGTCCATTCGGCAACTGGTATCAGTTCTATGGTGGTGTTGCCCGCAACGGCGTGAGCGGCCAGACCTATAGCTCGACTCCCTACTATTGCGGAACCGGTTCGGGTGTTGCTTCGAGCATCACATGGCCAACGTTCCAGCGCATTGTTGCGCAGTTGGAAGTTCTCGGCGCAAAGGCGAAGGTTGGCTTTACTGGTCCATTTGGTTGGGCCGCTATTGCGAATGCGTTCCGTCAGCAGGCCGTTACAATGCAGTTGGATGTGAAGGAAGGGACCGATTTTGGTTGGCAGTCCGTCAACTTCAACGGCGTCAATATTCACTCCGATCCCCTCTGCCCATCCTCGCTGGCCTTTAAGTTCTTGTCCGGCGGCAACCCGAGTGCTTTTGGCTCATCTGCCCAAGGCCAGTTCTACGATGGTGCAAAGGGCAACACCCAGTTGTCGAAGTTCACAACCCCGACCTACAAACAGAATGGCGTTGCTCTGGCGGCTGGTACCCTCAGCCCGACGGGATCGAACATCCCCTCTGGCACGGTCATTGACCCGGGTGAGGCCCTGTATTTCTTAGACCCCGAAGCGATGGTTATGCTTCCTCCGAAGCCCGGTAGCGGATGGGACTTCAGCATCCGTGAGAACAACATCCCGAACAACATCTCGTCGAACATCCGTTATCTGCGTCTGGCAACGAATGTGTACTTCGACCAGCCGACCCATGGCATGATCGCTTATGGGTTCAAGGGAATTGGAGCGTAATCATGGCACAGGTTCCTTATACATCGTTTTACAATGGGCCGTTCGCGGTCTATACCTCTCCGAGCGGCATGAGCGACCCCACCACGGGGTTGCCCTACCTCGGTGGATCACTTCATGAGGGCGATTATACCGACCTGATGGAGAATGAAGCGCAGCAGTGGGCTGTGCAGTTTGGCACCCAACTTCATGCCGGTCGATACCGATTGGTCCATCTGTCCCCGAACGCCGTCACCGCCAATATTGCATTCGGCAAACCTGCCGGATGGGGCCTTGGCACTCAGGTTGGTCAGGTAGCCATTACGGCGGCTGGAACGGGCAGTGGTAGTGGCACTTTCGCCGTTACCTCTACGACGGCTGGTGGCACGGCTGCTACTGCACTGGTCACGGTAGCCGCTGGTGTCATTACCGGCGTCCAACTTGTCTACCCTGGGTCGGGGATGACCACGGTTCCTACGTTTGGCCTGACTGAGATTTCGGCAGCCGGTGTGACCACGAGTGGCACGATCGAAGCTCAGCAGTATGAGAGCCCGAACTTCATCAGTTCTCTCGACAGTTCGGCCACGGGGATCTACAACGTTCGGGGCATCTTCCTGAACACTCCTACCGCCGCGCAAATCACCGCAGGTGCGTGGGTCGTAATTCAGGAACTTGGCATCGCTCCCCTTCTGCCTACAACCGCTGCTTCTGTTGCCGCCGGCAGTCTGGCCTATGTCTCTGCAACGGCTGGCGCTGTAACGGTGGCATCCATTACCGCTGGTACAACTCCCTTCTACGTGGGAACTATTGGCCTAACGCTTGACATCACAAATGCCGGGTACTTGGGCCGCGTGATTCTCAACCTTCCGGTGCAGCAGGGATAAGGAGCACAGAATGAACGCACAATACGTGTATCGTTCCGCTCAAGTCGGGGAGTTCAGGCCAGCTTTGCTCATGGCAACTGGCCCTTCCTCGTACTCTCAGACGACCGGGGACGTGGTCTACAATCCGGGGGCGCAGGAATACCTGATCGCTCCCACAAGCACGACTACGCAGAGCGGGAACTATCAGGTGAACTTCCAACCAGTAATTGTTGGCGACGTTCGCGCCGGTGCCCCAAATGCAACTACTTCCGGTTGGATTGCCAACTGGCTGTATAGCGGACAGGCAAGTGAAGGAGAGATTGCCACCAGCGTTGCTGTAACCACAGCGGGCTCTGGATATACCAATGGCACTTACACCATCACTACTACAGGTGGCGGGTTTACTCGTCAGCCCGTAGTGAGTGTGACAGTGTCTGGAACCGACATCACAGCAGCAAGCATCATCGATCCTGGCATCGGTGGCACGAGCGCCCCGACTGTTCCCCTCACCTCACTCGGTTCGGGCACTCTCGGTGTGGTTACTGTGACTGTCGCTGCTGCTACTCCCGGAGCAGAAGTCGCCACAGGGACCGTCCTTGCCGCTGAGAAGATTCAGTTTGGAGCTTTGATTTCTAACCTGTAGTAGGCACAGTACGCGGCTGATTGGAGGGTGCGGGGCATTGCCCTTCACCCTCATTTTTTAGGATGGCACATGTCACTTTATGGCGTAGCAAAACGATTGGTCGGGTGGTTGCCCAAGACTCCACTGGTTCTTGCGCAGAATGCTGTGTCAGAAGCCGTCGAGACAATCTACAACCAGATTGACTGGTCTTTCCAGAAGGAGTGGGCCGCGTGGCTCGCGCCTGGCACGCTATTTGATACTGGGACTGTCACGGTGACTCCATACTCAGATCAGGTAATCGCCGATGAGTATGTGACTGCGCAATTCTTGGCATACACTGGGCAACCTTTGCTGACGCAGCTTCAGTTCCGTAATCCGGCCTACAGCGTCTACAATATCGTGGACTATGACGATGGGCAGACCTCGGGGCAAGGAAACTATCCCTACGCAACGCTTACCCTCGACAGGCCATGGATGGAGCCAACGAGTGGTGCCGGGCAACCCTTCATGATCTATCAGGTGTACTTTGTTGCTCCGGTCATGGACTTTCGGAAGTTCATCGAGATTCGGGATACGACCAACGACCAGCCAATGGACTTTTTTTCAAAGACACAGGCCATGCTGGCCGTGGAAGACCCCCAGAGATCGGACTTCTCGAACCCTAGATTTGTTGTTCCAGCGGGCACGGATAAACGCTCAGGTAGTTCGACACTTGGATGGCAACTCTTCGAGCTATGGCCGCATCAGGGCAACTACGTTCCATATACTTTCACGTACCGTAGGCGTGGTGATGTTCCATCCACACCATCCGACTTCACATCGATGGTTCTTCCGCGACCAATTACCGAGAAGATGGTTGAGTGGAAAGCGCGCGAGATTCTGTGCCAGTTTCAGGAAGCGCAGAAGGATCGCATGACGCCAAAGGGGAATGGCGCGAACTGGATGCTTCTTTCGCAAATGGCTGAGAAGAAATACGCCGATTTGACGAGTCTAGCAATGTCCATCGACTTGAACCTTGATGGCGAAGCTATGACAAAAATCTATCGCGCTGGGTTCAACCAGACAGATGCTTACGCGACAATGAACGGAGCTATTAACCTCGGGTCGTACAAGGAATCGTAGGAGAAATTATGCATCTACTTCAAGTGACTTTGGCGGCCGGTGTGGCCACGCCTCTCGGCTCTCCTTTTGAGGGCATCGCAAATGGAACTTTCTTCCAGCAAATCATTATTCAGAACAACACGGCAGCGTCTGTCCGAATTGGCGATGCCACAGTAAGCTCGACAAAAGGAATTCTTCTTTCGTCTGGCACTCCCGGTGGGTCATTGACTGGGTCAATGGAAGTCGAGTATTCGGGAAATCTCAATGATTGGTATGCTTACAGCGACACTGCTGTAACCCTCGATATTTTGTATATCGAGTAGGAGACATCATGAAAAAGGCAATCCTTTTCATTTTGCTTGTCCCGTTTTATTCGACTGCACAGGTGGTCAATCCTGCCGGTGCCGCATCGGCTGGCACTCTTACGGGGACAACGTTGGCAAGCAACATCGTCAATTCCTCGCTGACCACGGTGGGAACAATCACGACGGGAGTGTGGAATGGAACACCTATCGCCAATGCATATCTGGCGAATAGTGCTACGACTGTCAATGGACAGACCTGCACACTCGGCTCGACCTGCACAATTACAGCGGCGGCGGGGACTCTGACGGGAACGACACTATCCTCGACCGTGGTTGCCTCATCGCTGACTAGCGTAGGCACTTTAACTTCCTTGTCAATGGCGGGAAATATTATTCCGACTGTGGCCGCAACGGATAACATTGGTAGTGCAGCATATCCATATGAAAATATCTATTCAAATTTTGTAGTGTCTGGAACTAATGCATATCTTCGATTGTCTCCGGCATATGGCATGTTTGGCGTTATGCAAACTAATTCAGTTGATAGATATTATTGGACCTCTGCTGCTTTTTATCCATTTGTAACCAACTCGTATACTCTTGGAACGGCGTCGAACGTGTGGAGCAATGTTTACACGACAGCGCTAACCGCTACCGGACTGACTGGATACACTTATTGCAATGGGACAAGTGCATGTACCGCTGCAACTACCATTCCCTATTCCTCGGTCAGCGGCGGCCCCACGTATGCAACTCCTTCTACGGCTACACTGACGGCCGGTACAGGTGTAACCAGCGTGACGTGCGCGACCGCCACTTGTACTAATCTTCGTGGCACGTTATCGATTGTGGGCGGGACGGCCACCACAGGCACGGTAGCTGCTCTGTCATGGACAGCAACGTCCGCAGCATACGTTTGCACCGCCACAATGAATGGTGGAGCTACTTCCTACGGGATTGGCAATAGCGTCGCTACTACCACAGGAATGAATATCACATCAGCAGTTTCTGTGCTGGGCATTAACCTCACCGTGAACTACTCATGCCAGCCATAAATGCCGTGGAGAAGATTATGCGCAGAAATTGGCTATAAAAGTCGAAGCTTTCAGCGAAGATACTAGGGAGGAGAAAGATGGCAGTTGACAGAGTATCAATTCGTCCAGCCGAAGGTGGATTCATTGTAAACGTCTGCGACAGAAGCGCCAAAGGCGATATGGGCCGGGACAAGGATATTGTAGTGTCAAGCCCAGAACAAGTCATGAAAATCCTTAGCAAGTCTCTTGCGTCATCGAAGAAGAAAAAGGGAGGCCGCATGATCGATGGGACAGTACCAGATGATGCACCATCATCCAAGCATGGACGTGCGCAGAAGAAGGCACGCAAGAGCGCTGCAAGGAAGCGGTAAATGTCGGGATATAGTTGGCTCACAAAGACGAAAGCGGTCTCTTCTCTCCAAGGTAGGCTATCAAATAGCCAGTATTGGACGAGCACAGAACTGTGGCTGTACATCACAGAAGCACTCCGAGTTTGGAATTCACTGACGGAGCAATGGAATGATGATCTTGTCATTGCGTCCAATGACACATCGTGGAGAAATACAGGAACGGAATCTGATTCACCGCGTCTTCGTTCCGTGACTGATACCAACCTGTACACGCAAATGGAGTACATGCTTCTTGAGCCAGCTACCGGTGGAGCAACATGGACGGGCAGTACGCAATTTGACCTTGCGTCTTTGCAATATGCCCTTCAGAAGCGCACGCAGGAAGTCATTCAGGCGACAGCGTGCAATTTGGTCAAGCTGTCTGGGTCGAACTCGTTCAGCACTGTTCCTGGAACGCGCGTGAATACTTTGCCGGATACTGTTCTTGAACCACGCAGAATTAACTTTGCCGGTATCGTCACGCAGCACAATGGGACTGCCACGTCAGGATCGCAGTCGATTACTGTGGATTCGATTACTAGTTTGGCGATCGGTCAACTTCTCGTTGGGACTGGCATCCAGGACAACACTTTCATCACTGGAATCTCAGGACTTGTATTGACGGTATCGCTACCAACTACTGCCGCTTTGGCAAGTGCTGTGGTCAAGTTCTATATGGCAATAACACTGACGAGAGAGGATACCCAGGCATTTCAGTATTTTGAGCCAGATTACTTGCAGACGTCTGGAATCCCACAGTCTTGGGGCGTTTCAAGTGAGCCCCCGCTTTCTTTTACGGTAGACCTTGCGCCAGATACTCCGGGGTATTACGACATTATCGCTCTTAAATCTGGACCAACATTTGCTCCGCCTACAGCATCCCTTCTTGGCGTTCCCGATGATTGGTCATGGCTTCCTATGTATGGTGCCCTAGCAGACGTCCTGAGCAAGGAGGCCGAGGCTACCGACAAGCAGAGAGCGGCATACTGCCTCCAGCGATACACGGATGGTTTGGAGATCATGAAAAACTCCAACTGGTTGGTGAAGGCTTCGATCAACAGCGTTCCCGTCGATACCCCTTGCTTGCAGGAGATGGATGACTATCTGCCAGGGTGGGAGTTTTCGGCAAACAATATTCCTGCCATTGTTCAAGGTGGAATTGACTTTCTTGCCGCAACTACGAGCACAGGAGAGTCGATCACTTTGACCCTTGTTCAGAATGCACCATTGCTCGATTCTACAAGCACCTATGTCCAGGTGAGCCGAGATGACTGGCAGGCAGTTCTTGATTATGCGCAGCATGTAGCCATGTTCAAACAGGCGGGAGCAGAGTTTGTCGCTACCGGCGATCTCTTGAAGAGCTTCTTCAGCGCCGCAGAGTCTGTAAACAAGCGTCTGCTGACCTACGGAATTTACACGGATGTTCTGAAGACTCAGGGACAACGGCAGGATACGCACGTGATTCGATAAGGAGGGAATGTGCCAACAGAGCATTTCAAAAGCAAGGAAGCGTACAGAAAAAATATGGCATATCGTCATATCCACGGAATTGCCTCTCCAAACCTGAAGCGCGTTATCATTGGTGGTGTGGGGCATGATGTAAAGCACGATGGCAAGAAACGCAAGGGGCGCAAGACAGCAGCGCGGAAGAGGTAGAGTTGGCTCAGCAAAGTCCAAACACGGTACGTATCGATATTCAGGGTGGTATGAGCACGGCGCAATCAAGTGACTTGCTCGAACCCGGGAAGTATTCCTATCTCCAGAATGTCCGAAGGCTCCTCCAGGGCCGCACTGTGTCTCGACCGCAGATGAGTGACAACACCCTTGCATCTGCGTTGCCTAGTGGCCCTACGTCGATGATACGGATGAATGACACCACTACGGAAGGACCAACTTCTGGATATGTGATGGTGATTGGCGCGGCGGGAAAGATGTACGTCAATGTCACGCAGGTTGAATCTGGGCTGTCTGGGCTTCCCCTCGGGTTTGCCATTTTCCGCCCAAATTCCAGCCCTCGCCCATGGTGCTATACCGGCGATGCCAACGGCATGTTCAAGGTTGCTTCAGATGGGACTGTCTACAAGGTAGGTGTCAAGGAACCACAGGCGGCTCCTACGATTGGAGTTTCTGGAAATACCCTGACAGGAACGTTTACTCTCGATGCGAATGCTGCTCCATGGACAAACTATGGCGATGTGAACGCAAACGTGAACTACGGAGAAACGTCGTATGGCGGTGGCGGCTCTGATGGTGGTCCAGCCTATATTGGAAACCTCGTCAAGGATGCAACGCTGGTAATCACAGTGACTGGATCGGCCACTGTTAATAGTGCTACGCATGCTCCCGGCGATAGTGTAAGTGGCACATCCTCATATCCTGGATACCACAACACGGCGGGCCATGCAACTCAGGTTGTTGTCCTCGGCGCATTTACGGATTCGAGCGGTAATGTTGTCACAACGACTACTGCTGGATCAACCTATGCCGTATACAACATCGGGGCATCTGCGACTCTGACTGTCCCGCCAAATGCCGTGCAACTCCAGATTGGCATTGACTCTTCAGCCAACACGTTCTATGAAAATTCGGGTAGCTTCTCCGTAAGTTACACGTTGAGTATCTCTGCTGCATCGTCCACTCTCGGATTGGCCGGGGATGTAACAGCATACTACTGGGGTGATTCTCCGCACTCTGGAGCAGTTGGAAGCTACCTATGGAGAAATCCAAGTGATACTGGAGGCAGCAGCCAATACGACCGTGTGGTAGGTACTGGCCCAACTGGCACATATAGCACTGCCAGTTATGGTAGCCAGTCTGGAAGCTCTCTCATCTTTGATTCAACGGTGGAAACTTCTTCTAATCCAGTCGTGTGGACAACTCTGGACAGCGATGGAACCATATCTGGATATACCGATTTGTTCTCGTCTGAGATTCAACCGAGTCAATACTCGGGTGATGGATATGCAGATTTTAACTGCTGCATCATCGGAAGTTTCTTCGTCCCAGAGGCGGGTACGTATACATTTACCATCTTGAATAAAGATCAGGTCATGTTTGGTATTGGCGGTAGCGCAACATGCTCTCTTAGCACCCCGACTGGCCGTATGGGTCAGACAGAGACAGTAGTGAGCGGATTGACGCTTATGTACGTCAGCGCCACGAACACGGAGGGATCAGCAGTATCCGAAACGTTTACCGTGACATTTCCATCTGAAGGGTCATACGAGTTTGAAATCGACTGGGATTACTGGGACCACAGCGGAAGAACTCTCGTAGTTACCGCGTCTGCTACTCCGGGGGCATCTGTTTCTGTTATTCCGCCTCTTGATGAGAGCACATATCACATAGATAGCCAATATCGCTATGTGTACAGAAGCTCTGCAACCGGTGCTTTATCAAATCCGTCCCCCGCATCATCGTCACAGACTATTCCTCTGCAAGCTAACACGATCACGTCTGTATATTCTACTGACCCGCAGGTGGATAAGGTTGATTATTACCGGATCGATTCTTCTCTCGATTCTTACACGTATGTTGCTACAGGTCCGAACGACAATGGCGGGAGCGATGGATACAACACTCCGATTATGGATACTTTGCTCGATACGGCAATTGAATCCAACACTACGCTGAGCTATGACAATTTTGAGCCTTTCCCGTCGCTTGATCTCCCCGCAAAAGGCGTGGTAGATGTTGGCAATGGTGGAATCATCAGTTGGGTATCTGGAACAAAGTTTAACATCCGCTGGTTGCCAGGAACAGTTATCAGCGTTGGCTCCCCATCATCTATCTCATACACGATGCTGTCTAGGCCAACTTCGACAACTGCTATGACTCTTGATGGCGTGCTATCTGGCGAGAATCTCGCATACGAAATCACCGAGCCATATCTAGCGGCAGAGCCATCTCCTATTCTTTTCGGACCAACGCCAGAAAACGCTGGCGCATTTGCGTTTGGCATTGACCCGAATAATCCGGGCGATCTTGTGTGGACAAAGGGGAACAACTTCGACTCTTCTCCCGACACGAATCGATTGAACGTCACAAGCCCCAGTGAAGTCTTGATGAATGGCGTCATCACGTCGGAAATCAGTGCGATCTTCTCGACGGAACGATTCTGGCTAATTTACCCGAACTTCTCTGATGCTGTGGCAACTATCACGGGCATAACAGGTCAGCAGTGGACCCTTACCCAAAGCTCTGCGCAAAGAGGATTGTATTGCCGTTATGCGATCGATGCGTTAGGAAGCATGATTGCGTACCGTGCAAAGGATTGCATCGCCGTGTCGATGGGCGGTGGCGCTGAGCAGTCAATCTCAGACGACATCTACAACCTTTTTCCTCATGGTGGCAGTGCTCCATCGTCGGTGACGATTGCCGGAAATACTGTGTATCCGCCGGACGATTCGCTGCCAAATACACAAACTATCCGTATCGTTCCTGGATACATTTTCTACAACTATCAGGACGCCACCAGTACGCCGCGCACGCTGGTCTACGACATCGCCGGTAAGGGGTGGAGTGTAGATGTGTATAGCCCAACGGTGAATTGCCACCTATGGGCTACGGGTCAAGTAAACCTTGTCCAGTGCGGATGCACGGATGGGACAGTCCGTTCTCTTTCTGGGGGCGCGGGCACCGAGACAGGCACATCGGTAATTGTGACTCGGAGCGAGAACGGTGGAAGCGAGAGGATCATCAAGAGACTTGGTGGTTGGTTCCTTCGTGCTGTCGCCAGTTCGGCGATCACACTGTCCTATTATGCGCAAAGACTCCAGACGTCTATCACTGGATTCACACCATCCTCTGTTACAGGTACATCCGGCGTCGAGCAGGACTTTCTTGTGGACTTCACAGCGGCCACAAACGCGGATGTGCGAGATGCCGCTATGAAAATGAGTTGGGCGCTTGGCAGCACCAACATCCTTAGCTCCTATGAAGTTGACTGGACCATGATGCCTGAGCAAATCATCGGCTTTAAGACCGGAATGCTTTCTTATGGGAACAAGGGGTGGATGAGCGCCACGTGGATCAACCTTGCCTATCAGTCTACGGAAGCAGTGACTGTGGTGATGACACTGGACAATGGCAGCGCCATTACACTCACGTTCCCAAGCACTTCTGGAAGTCAGGTCAAGCAGTTCATGACACTTCCGGCAAACAAGTTTAAGCTAGTGGAGTGGACTATAAATTCATCTTCTCCGTTCTCGATCAGCGCGGCAGACTGCGAGATGCTTTTGTGCCAGTGGGGTGGGAATAGTGGTGTGATGAAGCCTTTTGAAGGCTTCGGAATCGTTGGTAGCACAAATTAGGAGATTGCGCGTGGAAAACAGAATTAGCATCAACGAGAGACGGTGCAAGAGATGCGGAGAAGTAGGAACTGATTCTCTAGGTGGGAAACATTGCAAAGATTGCGTAGAGACGATCAGATTGCGTGAGCAGAAGAAAACAAGAATCATTCACCCAGTGAAATAACATGAGCGTTCAAACATTCTATCCAAAAGTCGAATCGAGCATTGAACCTAATGTCCAGCGCCACTTGCAGATGATCTACAAGGCGTTGAACAATCATGCCCAAGCATTCGAGTACATAAAAAGTACATACAGCACTTCATCTTCAAGCTCTTCTTCAACGACTTCATCCACAACATCTACCACGTCATCTGGCACATCATCAACCATTGTAGAATCATATTTCACTGGTTTTGGGACGGTAAATGACCAGACAGGAAACACGTCGTATACGGTTCAGGCGTCAGATAGTGGTGCACTTGTGGTTTTCGATGACGCTTCCGCCGTTGCTGTTACCCTGAATTCTCTCATCAGTCCTCCATGGATGTCGTTCATTACCAACTTTGGCGCTGGCGTTGTGACACTTACTCCGTCATCGGGAACGATCAATGGAGATACATCTCTTGCGCTGTCGCAACACGAGTCCGTGCTTGCAGTCTTCGATGGAACAAACTGGGAGACAACCGATCTCATGGTTTTGGCGCAGACAATTGCTGCTGTGTCCCATGAGTGGCTCAATTCCTATGATGCAATGACTGGATCATTCACACAGTCGCAGCCCGCCTTCACGGATATTTCTGGCACAGTGGCTGCGTCGCAACTCCCTACGCCAACTACCAGCACTCTCGGCGGGGTAGAAGCGATTGTGCAGGTTGCATCGGAGTGGATCAATTCAATCAGCACCAGTGGCGTTCCACAACTTAGCCAACCGGCCATCGCAGACATCTCCGGCTTGGTGGCGGCACTGGCTCTTCTGGCACCACTTGCATCTCCGGCATTGACTGGGACGCCTACCGCGCCGACGGCAACGTCTGGGACGGATACGACGCAGGTTGCAACTACAGCATTCGTCGAAACAGCCGTATCAACTGTCTCTGGCGATGTTTCTACAGAAACCGCGCGAGCTGAAGCGGCTGAGGCGCTACTGGCCCCCAAGGCATCGCCTACGTTTACCGGAACTATTTCTGGGGTGCAGGAATCTTTGAGCAGCAGTTCTTCGCCTGTTCTTGCTGTTTCTGGAACAAGCGCTGGGCCACAGACACTCGTATCTATCTCTAACTCTACGTTGGCACAGTCTCTTACCATCAATGTTCCTGGTACCGCTGGAAATTACAGTGAAGGTTCGGTTTTAGGCGATACTGTCATCAGAACAGAAACTGGGAATCTTTGCATTGGAACATTTTCGAATTCTTCCCATATTCTTATGGGGAGTAGTACGGCTAAATGGCTTGAAGTTTCTAGCGCTGGTGTAACTTATCCAGATGGATCGGTCCAGACTAGCGGATATGCCGGAGAGGGCATTCTCCTTGATGTTAGCGATACTGGCCAGACATTGAGCACTGCAGCATTTTCAATTTACATTCTGCCTACTGTGAATACGGATACTGCCAGCGGGTATAACACATCCACTGGGTACTACACCATCCCTGTTACCGGTATCTATCTAATTACCACAAAAATGAGAATTACGGATTCGAGCCCTGAATTTATTGGGTATGGTCAAGGGGCAGGAACTACTATCGCAGATCCTGCCAATTTTCAGTGGTTCATGACTTTTTCAACATCGGTAGGATCTGCACGGAATGGGTCTTTGAACACAAGAATTGTGCAGCTTACCAAAGGCCAGACAGTGTGCATGTCTTATTACTATGATTCATCCATTGCTACGACAACGTTATCGGCTTCTATGAACATCGCTCTACTCGGGACGGCTTAGAACCGGCGGTGATCCTGATCCAGTTTGTGTGGTCCATTAGGCTTCGACATGCGGTAGAATTGAAGAGAGGTATATCATGTTTGGCATCGGAATGGGTCCTTCGAGTCAAGAAAAGTCGCAGTACAACGCGCTCAATGCGTCGTCAGGATTTGCGACGAATCTTGGCGAGTCCGATCTGTCGAAGTCAAGCAGCTTCTTTTCCACGATTTTGAGCGGTAACCAGAGCAAGATTGCGCAATTGCTTTCTCCGCAGACCAATGCGATGAAGCAACAGGCCGGTGAGCGCAAAGCCTCTACGTCGCAGTTCAACACGCGTAGCGGTGGAACAGCGGCATCTGGACAGGCCATCGATACACAAACCCTTGGATCGGTCAATCAGATGATCGCCAGCCTCATGGGCACGTCTGCCAGCAATCTGGCAAGTTCTGGTTCAAGCGCCCTTGGCATGGGTATGCAGGGTCAAGAATCAGCGTTTGGCGAGGCCAAGACCATGCAGCAGCAGAGTTCCGCGCAGATGAATGACATTTTTAAGAGCGCGTCATCGATCGCTGGTAGCGTGATGGGGGGTATCGGCAACTTGGACACGACAGGTGGATCGACTACTGGCGAACAGGTAAAGAACTTCTTCTCGGGGGCTTCTTAATGGCTTGGCAAGACATTGCTCGTGGAATTGTTGGCGGATTCGCCGGTGCGGCTGGCGACACGTATACCCAAGCAAAAATGGATACGATGAACCAACAGGCTGGTCAAAACAGAGCCAACCAGAAGCAGTTGCAGATGGCCCCGATGATCCAGGAGATCAATGCCGATAAGGTTAGAGCATCCAGTCTTCTTGACTCGATGGGTAATGTGCTTCCCGGAAAGCAGAATGAATATGACGATCTGAGAACTAAAATGGCATTGAATTTTGGCAAAGTGCGCAATGCCATGGGCGACAAGGAACCAGCGGATTCCCCCGGCCATATGAGCCGCGCTATGGCATTCATCGAGGACCATCTCAAGAAGGCCGCTACCGGAAAGATGGGCCAGAAGGAAGGCGAACTCGGCGAGAAGCAGAACGAGAAGGTCAGCAACTGGGGCCGCACCAACCAGACTGCCGCACAACAGTTGTCCGCCGGAACTGTGCCATTTGAACTTACGGATGAGTACAAAAAGCTCAAGATGCAAGAACAGGCTGCCGAGGATCGCATCCGTTCAAATTTCATGAATTTTAAGAATCCAGACGGGACCGTAGTATCTGTTGATGTGAATCACCAGACTCCGCCTCCAGGTGCGGTGAAAATTGGTACTGAACCGGCTATTCCCAAGCCTGTTACCGTCACTGGACCCGATGGAAAACCCATTATGGGTTCTTGGCAGCCGGATGGAACATTCAAGGACCAGAGTGGGAAGATCGTACCGAGCGTAACTCCGTATAACAAGCCTTCAACATCGCCTGTCAATCGATATGCCGATTTGGTCGCCAAGTCTTCTCTCGCAAAATCGGGGAAGGGACCACAACTTACCGACCAAGAAAGAGCGGAGGAACAGGGGCTTTATCAGGCAATGACTATGCCCGAGATTATTAAGGCCAAGACTTGGGCTAGGGCACAGGCGGAAAACAACACTACTGAAGTAACAATTGATGGGCATACTGAAGTAATCCCCCGCAGCGCAGCAATCGCTCGTTACGTAAACACGGGTAGAGGATTCGGCGGCAAGGAACAAGGTTCTGCCACTGGTCTTGACAAGAGGAATCAGATGCTTGCTCGGTCGGCAATTTCTCAGATCGACACGATGGAGAATATCCTGAAATCTGATCCGGGACTTACTGGCCCTGGTGCTGGCCAATGGACCCAGTTTATGAACTGGGTCGGTTCCGGTTCTCCAGATGCACAAGTGTTTCTCGCAAGTTCTACGTTTTTATCCGAACATGGGGTAGGTGTGTTCGGAGGTCGGAACATCCACTCGATCAATGATCTGAAGGATACTCTCGGGTCATTCAGAACAAATCCTCAAGCATTGATGGCCGCGCTGGAGGCGGGAAGAAACACGATGCAGCCGTGGACCAATGCTGGTGGAAGACTCCCCGTATCTGGAGGATCATCGGCAGGAAATTCCGGAGGCAGAAGTAGCGGCTCCCAGTCAAAGAGAGGCCACTATGTCGGCGAAAAGGTAAAGCTGAAGAATGGACAAACGGTAACAGTCAAAAAGGTCTATTCAGATGGGAGCTTTGAATAATGGCGCAGGGAAAATATACCGATTCTGATCTTGCTCCGGCTCCTACCACAAAGGGTAGGGGAAAGTACACGGATTCGGATGTCGCTGGCGTGCGCGACTACTCCCACCTCATTTCTGGATTCTCGCTGAATCCGCGTCGGGAAGGGACATATCGGTTCAAGTCTCCAAATGGGCAAGAGTTCGATGTCCCCTACTCGAAGGTCGAGATGGCCAAGAACTTCAGCGGATTTGGTTTCGCGTCTCCTGTCTCAGAATACCAGTACACGAAAGACGCAAAGGCCGACCCACGTTCACAGGAGAGCAGCGCGTGGACGAAGTATAAGGCCGGATTGTTCAACCCTGTTGGATCGGGGGCAAGAAGCCAGGGGGCTGTCGGTGGAGCTACGCAGGTAGGTGGACAGGCTATCCAGACAATGGCACAGCCGGTCGCACATCCAGTTCAGACCTTGCAGGGAACCGCAGGAGCGATGAGGCATCCCATCCAAACAGCGAGGGGGATGGCACAGAAGTACCAAAATGATGTTGAGCAGGGAGGGCAAGCGCTTGCTCTTGAGAATGCTGCTGGCCAGATTATTGGCACGGCTGAAGGTGGTAGAGCCACAGGCGGTCTTATCGACGAAGTAGCTCCCGTCGCGGCACGGGTTGTCAGTAAGGGTGCCCAGCGTGTCGCAAAAGTTACCCCCAAGAGAGTCCTTGGCGGTGATGAGGGGCTTATTGCCACCAAGACACGGGATGTGGCGACAAAGCTTGCTCAGGAGCAGACAGAAGCCCGTGTGCGTATAGCGGAGACACAGCGATCTGAAGTCGCAAGCACTCTGACAAAAAATGAACGTCAGTACAAAACATCGCTCAAGCAGATCAGCGATAACGCGCACAAGAGCGCGGATGCGGAGGAAGATGCCCTTCGCGACAAATTAGGGAAGTATGAAGCTGATCCTGAGCACATGATCGATGCCGTAGCGGAAGCATCATCCGGTTTTGAAACACCTGAAGCAAAACCTCCTCTTTTTTCTCGTATTGAAACCGCTGTAAACAGAAAGCATATTACTTATGACAACCTGAGTAGTCTGCGCAGCGAAATCGGGAAAGAACTAAACAAGGGAACGCTACCGGGCAATACCTACCACATTTATCGCGACATACTTGAACCGGCTATCTCGAAGGAAATGGAGAGAATTGCTTCCAACCACGGATTGTCGGGTGAAGCGGCTCATGCACGTACAGCATGGAAGGATTGGGCAAGCACTTTTCGAGATCGCGGCGCCCCCGGACGAAATGTAATCAAGTCCCCAGAAGCGCATGGACTCTTTCGTGCCTATCGCGGCAAAGACGTATCCGGTATCGAGGCTCTTCGCAAATTTGGGCCAGAAGCGAGTAACCTCGCAGACAAAATTCAGGCTGATCTTGATATTGCCGAGAGGGGAGGGTACACGCCAACGGCGTATGGAAAGATTGCTGCCCCAAAAATGAAGGTCAAAGTAGAGCCGGTATCCCCCGAAGAGGTAACACCAGAGGTAAAAATCAGTCGGCAGGATATTGTTGGTGCAAAGACCAAGGCGCTTCGAGAAGCCGTCCAGAAAATGCGTCAGGGAAAGTCCCCTATCGTATCGAGTATCGTCATCTTCGACGTCATCCGTAATGCGATGCGCGGGAATGTCCATGGTGTAGCTGTCGATCTTGCTGCACGCGGAATTTATGGTGCTGGCCGAGCCGCACTCCCCACCCTTCTTGAACGCCCAAGCATCATCCGGCTTCTGACAGAACCGACGGCGGCAGATATTCGATTTATTCCAGAAGGCATGAGGGGCAATCTCCAAGAGCTTGCATCTGCGGCAAAATCTAATGGCATCAAGGTATCTCCAAAGCTCACAAAGGCTTTGGGAATGTCTGTATCGACCTCTGGGGCATTATCCGTTGGAGGTCCTAGATCAAGGAGCCTACGCGAATTGGTCGATGATGCCAGGGGATGGTACAATCCAAAAACTGGTATCACTACAGAATCGCCGACCAGTACCACGAATCAAGTGAATCATGACGATCAAGGCGGAACGTTTACAGACAATTCAAGCCAGCAAGATACTAACGAGTGATGACTTCTGCGCACGCCAAGCCTACTACCGGCTTCGTCGCGCAGAGGCCGCTTTATCGCCAAAAGAGATTTTACAAAAATCAATAGAATTTGGAGTTACTGCATCTGATGAAGACTTTGCGGCATCCGCATCGACATATTGTTTGGACCTATGCACACAGAGGCCCATTGACACCGCTGAAACCGACCTGCTCGGCTTGGCAGAGCATCTCTCTGCGTTTGCAGAGATGGCTACGTGGGTTGTTCGGACTGCCGGTCCGTGGACTCGGCCTGATCCCAAGGAACTTGGAAATGGACTAGCATGGACCAGCGGCGCATTCCTTAGTCAGGATGAGCGGACTCTGCGCAATATCGTGCTCGTCGATCGATTGGATGGCATGAGGGAGATGGAACTGCGCTCTGCGTGGAACACGCTTGGCGAGTGCTGTGTGTATCAGCATCCAATGGACGTTCTTGTGCTGGAGATTGGGCAGTTACGCAATGGCCGCTGGTCGAATCCATTCACAACTGGTTGGCGTCACCCGTTTTCAAAGCAGCTTCGATTCAAGAAGCGCGGCGGAGAATCCTTCGGCGAAAACTGGGACAAGGTATGGCGCGAAAAAGATGATGCAGACAGGGATGATTGGCTGGATGCCATGCAGGACGATGATGTTCTGGCCGAATCAATTCAGGTGGTGCACATCGATGTGCCACAGTTCTCAGAGAAAGTTGCTGATCTTGCAGAAGAAAAGCTGTACCGAATCGATTCAACGGTAGAAGCCCCAGACCCGCGCCTGAGCCAATGCTTCGATCGTATCCATCCGTGTGAATTTAGAGGGTATTGCCCAAGGTGGGAAGAACCGGAATAATGTGCGCGCGTCGGGGACTACCATCGGCATTAACGATTCCAGTGTGATCGGCCATGCCACGATCCTTTGGACTCACCTTTATCATGCCTACTCTTATCCCCGATATTACAATGTCCCCGTCTTTCCGGGGTGCCACGATCCACTCTATCTAAGGGCGGCTACATTGGCGGGATCGCGCCCAATTCCGTTACAGAACCGATTGAGAATCAGGATTCATGCGCATCGCCGTTCCGACGTCTGCGCGGTTCACTTCGATGTCGCCATAATCGCTGCTGTGCGCCATCTGAGCATATTGCGTCGGGGCAGTTGGAGCAACGGTCACGTTGGGGTATGCTACAGGTGCCTGATATGGAAGCTGGAATCCAGTCCCAGGAGTCTGTGCCTGTTCCGGTTTACCCTTCAACTGCGCAATCTGGCCATGGAGGTACTGGACCTCTCGGTCGAGTGCTTCCAGCTTACTTTGCGCAATCTGCATCTTTCCCTGAGCCACAATGAGTTCTGCGCTAGCGGAGGCAATCTCTCCATTGGCGCTGGTGCGCTGGCGGATCAGGTTCACGATGTCACCCCGAAGAGTATCAACAGCCTCGATGTGCTCTTCAACGATGATCTTCTGTACTGGCTGTGTTACCTGATCCTTTTGGGGAATGGGGCTCTTCGCGACGGCAGGGTCAACAGGAAACTCTGGTTCGCGCTTTTTGTACTGACGAGGCATTGATGACTCCTTAGAAATCATTGTACCCCAAGATTGCGTATTGTGCTCAAAAATTCAATCTGCATGATAAACTACTTGGGTAGAGATTCGTTTCCGCCTCTCATGAGATTCGGATGCGCCTCAGTCGAAAGGACTAAGATGCGCAGAATCCTCTCAATCACGTTTTTTGCACTGCTCGGAAGCCTATGCGCTGACGCGCAGATTTCTGCGGTTTCTGGGTATTGCAATCAGGGCGCGACCAGAGCACTCATTTCCAACATAAAATCAACAAATTATCAGCAAGGCATCATACCCGGATGCACTGTTACTGTCTATCTGACAGGGACGCAGGACCGTGCCACAATTTATTCCGATAGCGCGGGGACAGAGAAGAGCAACCCTTTTACGGCGAATGCTATCATCTCGACAAATCCCGGGGCGTGGATGTTTTATGCGACGGAGGGAGAGGGATATGATGTCGTTCTTAGCAGCGGCTCTACAGTCACTGACGTATTCCCAGGTGGTGGCGGTGGTACTGGAGCATATCTCCCTCTCGCCGGTGGAGAAATTAGCGGTGATTTGCAAGTTGATGGGACAACATCACTCGGTGAAACAACAATTTCTGAAAATCTCACCGTAGATGGCTCTTTTGTCACGAGCGGGATGACCACTTCCAGTTTGGCAACTCCAACGGGGTTAGGTGGAGTTTCTTCGACATCTGGTGGTTCTCTGACTTCCGGCACCTACTATGCCGTAGTGACTGCCGTGGATGGAAGCGGTAATACTACTGTGGCAAGCACGGAGGCTTCGGCAACAACTACAGGATCAGCTAGCAGCATAGTGTGGACCTGGTCTGCCGTAGTCAACGCTTTCTCGTATCAGCTTTACATCGGTACGTCTTCGGGTGGAGAGACCGCATATTTTTCGACGACTGATAATACCTATACGCAGACTGTGTCTTCTGCGACACCGTTGTCGGTACAGAGCACTGGTTATTGGCATACAAGCGGGAATCAAATTCTCGATGCCAACGACACCGTCGTGCGCATCGCTGGAATCAACTGGTATGGTTTTGAAACTACCGATGAAGTAGCCCATGGTCTATACAACCAGGACTACAAAACTATTATCGACACAATCTATGACCTCGGTTACAACGTCATTCGGTTGCCATTCTCAAACCAGATGATTGAAGACCCCATCGTTCCCACAGCCATTGCGTTTGTGGACATTGACGACAACGCAATCAATACTGATCTTGAGGATTTAGATGCTCTGCACGTGATGGACAAAATCATCACCTACGCGGGCACCCTGAATATTCGCGTGATTCTCGACAACCATCGTTCAGAAGCTGGGGATAGCGCAGAAGCAAGTGGCCTTTGGTACACGACTGACTACCCGCAATCCGCATGGCTCGCCGATTGGCAGACGCTTGTTACGCGCTACGAGGGATACACGACAACTTCGGGCCAGCCAACAGTAGTTGGCGCAGACATTCGTAATGAGCCGCATGATGCTACTAGCGGGGGTGCGTGCTGGACTGGAGACACTGGAGCGACTACTGCCGGTTGCCCAACGTCGGATACAGCGAACAACTGGCCGGTGGCCGCGACATTGGCGGGAAATGATATTCTCGCCATCAATTCAAGCTGGTTAATTTTCGTTGAAGGTGTTGACTACTACGATGGCGTAAATGATTGGTGGGGTGGTAATTTGATGGGCGTGGAGAGTTATCCTATCACGCTCAATACCTCTAATCGAATTGTGTATTCTGCTCATGATTATGGCCCAAATCTTTACGCACAATCTTGGTTTACGTCGAGCACGACCTACGATTCTCTATCGGTAATCTGGAATAAGTTCTGGGGGTATATCTCTTCGGATGGAATTGCTCCTGTATGGATTGGCGAATTTGGAACTGACAATGCTGTAATCAACATTTCTAGTACCGTGCAGGGGTCACAGGGGCAATGGTTCTCAGACTTCATCACGTATATGAAGAACAATTCTGCGATTGGTTGGACCTACTATGCCCTCGATGGAGACGATTCGTATGCCTTGCTCGACTACAATTACGATCCATGGCCAGCGAATCCGACAAAACAGCAGTTGCTAAACTCGATTCAGCCTCCATATAACACTGCGACGAATGGATATCTTGGCCAAGCTGCGACAGAGGGGACGACCGGCAGCGTAAATATTGCTGGCAACCTGTTTGTCAATGGAGGAATTACAACAAACGGGAATGTCATCGCCAAGTTAGGCAAGTTCGCTAGTGGGGTAAAGGCAGATGGACCGATGGTTGCCGACCAGAGTTTTACCGCAAACTCGACGGTCACTCTCAATGATGGATTTACGAGCAACTTATCTGGAATTATCAATGGCGATCTGACTTTGACGCAGAAAGGTGTCCCAGGGGCACCAACGGGCACGTTTGCCTCTACAGGCGGCACGGTAGCGGCGGCGACGTACTACGCAAAGTTGGTATCGGTCGATGACACAGGCTACACCACACAGGCTGGCACAGAATCGACTGGTGTAGCTGCCACGGGAAGCACTGGAGAGATTTCCTGGACATGGACGGCAGTTTCGGGGACTTCAACTTACAGAATCTATGTGGGCACATCTTCAGATGGTGAAAGCAGTTATTTCACCACAACAACAAACAGCTATACGCAAACGACCAGCGCCGGAACTACCGGCACAGTCCCGACCGTCAATCATACGGGAAGTCTGGTGCTTCCTTCTACCACTACTGGCTGTCTGCAATCGACGGATGGACTCGTCAGCGGCACAGGCTCTGATTGTGGCAGTGGCAGTGGTTCTGGCACTGTGACGAGCGTCGGCTTGAGCCTACCGTCCGACTTCACCGTAAGCAACTCCCCTATTACGGCCAGTGGAACTCTGGCTGGCGTGTGGACTACGACACCTACCGGAACTGGAGCGGTAGTGCGTGCTACCAGCCCGACTTTGGTCACGCCAAATATAGGCGCAGCAACTGCCAGTTCGTTGACTGATACCGGTGCTGCGGCTACTAGCGGGAGCTATTGCCTACAGATCGGAACCACGGGCGCAATCTCCAACACGGGTGCGGCGTGCGGAACTGGTTCAGGAACCGGTACGGTAACCAGCGTTGGGATGTCGGTTCCGAGTATCTTCTCGGTGACGCCCAGCACAATCACGTCTACTGGTACTTTTTCAATCTCATTGGCAAGCGAGACAGCAAACTATGCGTTTCTTGCCCCCGATGGAGCGGCGGGAACTCCGACCTTCAGGGCCATCACATCCAATGATATTGCGACCGCTCTTGCGAGTTCTCCGGCCATCGGCAGCAGCACTCCAGCGGCTGGAACGTTTACCACGCTCTCTGCAAATACCAGCGTGTATTCTCCTATTGGCAATTTGACGACCGTGAATTCTACGACCGTCAATTCAACAAATATCAGTTCATCCGGGACAGATTCTCTGGGAACAGTTACATCGAGCGCATTGTCTTCAGGAAGCGTTACCGACACAGGTCTGACCGTAGCCGGGTATGTGACGAATACCTCGGCGGGAGTTCTGGGAACAGTATCAGAAATCCCGGTGGCCGGCATCACGACAGCACTTGCAAGCCCCTCTGCCATCGGAAGTAGCACCCCATCAACAGGTGCATTCACGACTTTGTCGGCAAACACAAGTGTCTATTCGCCCATCGGTAATCTGACCACAGTCAACGCTACTACGGGTAATATCACTACCATCAGCGGAACGAGCATAAGTGAATCTGGCAGTATTACCGGAGCAGATTTTGTAGGAACAGGATCAGCTACCATCGTAGCTGGTTCAACAACAGTGACTGGCACTTCACCATCTCTTGCGGTCTATGGATCTGGTGCCTCGGCAGAGATCGATTTTACCGTGGGCACAAGCCCGTCGGCATCCGGGGTCATTGGCACGGTAACTTTTCCAACTGCCTATCCTTCATCCCCAAAAGCTGTCATCGTAGGAAATGGTACAGCGCTCCCGAGTGGATCGGGTTTTAGCTGGACCACAACCACAACAACGTTAGTGCTTAGCTGCTCTTCTACTCTTACGGCGGGCACTTACTACAAACTGATTTTCATTCTGATTGCATAAGGAGAATTGAATGTCTGACATTACCAGCACGAATGGACTTGGACCAGTAACGGGCAACCCCGACCTTTCCACACAGGGTTCCTACATCGGCAGCGACTTCCTGGGTGGCCCCGGCGAGATGGATTTCTTGTCGCACTACACCAGCGCCACAGCGTTTTCGTTCTTTGGCACTACGACCACGACCTCGGCGGCTACAGAACTCGTCAGCATCGCTTCCGACGGCACGGTCAATGCCACCAACTTCAACGGCACAGCTACCAACACGGCGACGGTGAACACCGGCACGGTCAATGCGACCACGATCAATGCGACGACCGTCAACGCCTCTGGCGCGGTGAATGCTGGCAGCTTCTCCACCAGCGGCAACGTGGCGGCATCCACGGTTACGAGCGGCAGCGTCACTGCATCCGGCAATCTGACGGGCGGCGCACTCACGGTGAACGGAGAAGCGAATTTCACTACCGGCGGAATTCTGATCGTCGATGCCACCAACTTGAACACCTACAGGATTCAGGTAAAGGCCGGAGTTCTTTCCGTGTCGCTGGTAGCATAAGAAAGGGATGAAAGTGGACGTTAAGGCGATCGCACCATGGCTCGGATCGGCGGTATCTGTTATCGCCATCTGCACGTTTCTTCAAACTGACGCCTCCAGCCGCCAAGAGCAGAAGACGACAGAGGACATTCACTGGCAAGAAACGCAGCAGCAGAAATCCGAGGACCTCAAGCACTTGGAGGGTATCGACAAT
>Ga0255348_1000151_pt1 | contig 36196 bp, 36 predicted proteins | sample CBST25v5metaG_FD_189945 | JGI IMG/M metagenome (GOLD analysis project Ga0255348, IMG submission 189945) | Peat soil microbial communities from Stordalen Mire, Sweden - C.B.S.T-25.v5 | ecosystem: Environmental > Terrestrial > Soil > Wetlands > Peat | place: Sweden: Norrbotten County, Stordalen... | reverse complement strand
CGACTCTCTGGGTATCCCGAGACTATACACGGGCAAATAGCTCAATCCTTCGAACCGCCGGATGCGGACCCGCTTGTCCGGTGGTGTGGCAGGGGTGGAGAGGTGACTCTCCCCCCTATGCCGATTTAGGATTGCCGGATTCGCCTTCGGGATTCCGATGCCGGCCGGTGAGGCTCACAAACCCTCTCTTATGGTGCTTGGCCTTGTACATGGCCGCGTCGGCGGCGCTCAGAAGCCCGTCAGTGGTATCGCTGTCTTCGGGGTACAGCGCAATGCCGAAGCTGGCCGAGCCTTTCAGGGTGTACGTTTCGAGAACAAGCGGATCTTTGAAGCAATGTTCCAGGCGCTGGGAGATTTCCTCGACATCGGCGCGATTGCGCACCGTGGGTAGCAGCGCGACAAACTCATCGCCGCCCAGCCGCGCGAGTAAGTCCTGAGAGCGAAGCTGCAGCTTCATGCGCCCCGCGATCTCTTGCAGGTAGAGGTCACCGATGTGATGACCATAGCGATCGTTCACCTGCTTGAATTCATCAAGATCGACGTAGATCAACCCGAAGATGGCGGCGTTCAAGCGCGCCGTCTTGATCTGGGCGTCAACGCGCTTCCCCAGCGAGAAGCGGTTGTGAATATCCGTGAGCTGGTCGAACTCCGAGCGGTGCAACAGGTCGGCGTTCATGCGGCGGGTTTCAATGGCCAGCGTGGCCAGGCGCGCTCCCACGAGGAGCGCGCCTTTCTCCGCGCCGGTGAGCGGGGCTTCCGGCTTGAAGGCAGCAAAGATCGTGCCCAGAGCGGGACCTATGCGCGCGGGGATTTCCTGGGAGAGGATATGAAGCCCGTTTGCCGCAACAGGAAATCTTCCAAGGCGGGCTCCTTCGGCGATTTCGCACCAGCAGGGAGCGCCGTCCAGGCGGTAGGAGACCAATTGGGCGATCTCTTCGACAATGCTGGCAAGGGGTTTGGCCCCGTTGATGTCTTCGAGGATGCGGCTGCGCCGCCGCTCCAGGCCGGCCTCTATCTCCGTGCGGGCGGTCATCGTGAGCGCTTGCCCGTGTACCCTGCGTTCGAGGACCCAGCCCCTGAGGACGATCACGAGCATAACGGCAAGCAGCAGGGCGACGATGCGGATCAAATTGCGCGTGGTGAGCAAAGGCGGGCTCGCGATAACGGCAAGATCGTCGAATGAGCGCAGCAGAATGTTAAAAGGCTCCTCTTCCGCGCCGTAGTTGATGGAAATCGCGTTTGCGGCCACGCAGATGCCGGTGACGCGGATGGTGGCTCCCGGAGAAAGCTTCTTCATCGGCGGAGGCGGGCCGTTCGCAGGTGGATGAATGTAGATGGCGGTAAAGAGCTTGCCATCGGAGATCAAGACGAATTCGTCCTGCGAGGCCTCTCGGACCGCGGTCACAATCTGGCCTTCAATGGAGACGAGATCATCTTGATGCCCATTTGGGTTGCCGATGTTCCAGATCGCCAGTTGAGGCCAGGTTAAGGGTTGTGGTGCGATGGGCTCGTAAGTGTGATTATCCTGAATCTCACCGTCCGCCAGGGACAGGACGCCATTGTTGGCCTCAGGAAAGCCGGTGGCGTCCGCACGATCGCCCACTGTCAATGGGCCGCTGCTCCGGGTTGAGATCCACAGGCTTTTTGACCCGCTTTGCAGCACTACTGCCGAGCCAGGCTGGTAGTACGTAATCGTCCCCTGGACACGGACTCTGCGCGTAAGATCGCGCACGTAGTATGCGGAGAGCACCTTGTCCATAGGCGTGATTGGAAGCGAGTATGGGTTTGCATTCTCACGCTTGAGAACCTTCACATTGGCAAGCGATGAAAGTTGCAGCATGACGCCCGTAAGCTGCATTTTGCTGTCGAAGAGTCCCGATACAACCCCGGTGACTTCGACCTCAGCGCCTAGCAGCGTCTTGAGCTTGCCGGCATCGCCGCCAATGGCCATCGCGTCAATAGAGCCGCCGTCCATGAGCAATTTCAGATAAGTGCTGGGCTGATTCTCGAACCGCATCGTGTCCGCGCTCCGGACCGTGGCGTGAACTGTGACCAACATGCAGTCTCGCTCAGCGTGGATGAGCTGCGCAAAGTCCACTTCCACGGGCTTCAGCGGGACGCCATGGCGGATCACGGTGACGCTGTCACTTATCACATCCGTGCCGAAGCTATTGCGCGTCTTTCCCCGCACCAGCACGCGATCGCCGGGAACCAGGCTCTCGTGCGGCTTGCCCTGGACATAAAGGGCTTCGTTGTCTTCTTGCACAAAGAGATCTAGACCGCTCTTGTCGTAATAGGTCACTGTGGCCTGGAAGGCCACGGGCAGCCCCTGTCTGGCATCGGCGTCGGTGATGGAACGTACGGCGTGCAGAGTGGTCAGAGCGCCTTGCGGAGCCGCGCAGGCAGCTGAGGCGCATCCGAGGATAACGGCGAGCACAGGAACCAATCTCTTCATTGTGATGATCCGGTCGTGCCTGAGCCGCGTTGCTGGCGCCCGTAGTTTCTTATCGGCCGCGCCAGCCGAATCAATCATTTCCCCCCGGGAATCGCCGCTAGCCGGAGAACCGGCCGGGGGCGTGGAGTATTGACAACTCAATCCTACTCCCAAGGAATTCTGATTTAATAGTCAATGGGATGCGGCGGCCCCAGTTTTTGCGCCAAAGTCGCTGGCGGCATCCTGGCTGATTGGCGCGCCCGGCATGGCGTTTGCGTGGTGCGCCGGCTTGACGATTTCCGCCCGAAGGAGATGTTCCGATGTCGAACTCTACTGAAGTTTCCGGTCCCGCATCCTCGTTACCGCAGCATTGTACGCAAGTGACGGGCACGCACCGCATCCGTGTGATTGGCGTTCCGCTGGACCTGGGCGCCAGCCGGCGCGGGGTGGACATGGGTCCATCGGCTGTGCGCGTGGCCGGGCTGGAGGCGCGGCTGGAAGCGCTGGGCCACGAGGTGACGGACGGAGGCAACATTCGCGTGGAGATTGCCGAAACCCAGGCTTCGGGCAACGAAAATGCGCATTATCTGAAACAAATTGCGCAGACCTGCACGCGCACCGCCGAGGCGGTGGTGAAGACCCTGGAGGAAGGCTTGACGCCGCTGGTGCTGGGCGGAGACCACTCTGTGGCTGCCGGATCAGTCTCTGGCGTGGCGGAGTTTTATCGTCGCAAAGGAGAGAAGATCGGTGTGGTTTGGATCGATGCGCACTCCGACATCAACACGCCGGAGACCTCACCTTCAGGCAATGTGCACGGTATGCCGCTGGCCGCGCTGCTGGGGATGGGGCCGGATTCGCTGACGAAAATCTACGGTTTCGCGCCCAAGGTGTTGCCGGAAAATGCGGTGCTGGTGGGCATTCGGGATGTTGACGCCGCCGAGCGGGAGACCATCCGCCGCGCCGGAGTGGCCGGTGTGTACACCATGCGCGACATTGACGAGCGGGGCATGAGAACGGTGATGGAAGAGGCGCTCGCCGTGGCCGGGCGCGGGACCGCCGGGTACCATGTTTCGCTGGACATGGATTGGATTGATCCCGAGGATGCGCCGGGAGTGGGCACGCCGGTGCGCGGCGGCGCCACTTATCGCGAGGCGCATCTGGCGATGGAGATCATTGCCGACCACGGGCGTATGTTGAGCTTCGAGATCGTCGAAGTGAACCCGGTGATCGACGAGCACAACCGTACGGCGGACCTGGCGGTGGAGCTGGCCTGCTCGGCATTTGGGAAGAAGATATTGTGAGGATTACGCCAAAATCGGAAGAAGCTCTCGATTTGCGGCGAATCCTTCTTGAATTTCCCTCGCCCAGCTCAGAGCAGTTGTAGCTGGAGCAACAGGGTTGCTGATTCGCACGGGAAAGCCATCATAGGTTTGTCCATCTAACGCCCTTCCGGCTTTTTTCTTCCGAACTCCTCCCCACTGCTTGAAGAAGAATGGGACATTGGCCTCATTGCATTGATCGCGAATGGAAGCGACCCACTCCTTTTCCAAGGGCCTCGCGCCAGGGCCGCTTTCCCCGCCCACAATGACCCAGTGGATGCCTTTCAAATTCAGGCGTCCAAGCCCCTCAAGCAGAGGCTCGATTGACAGGAATCTCACGGCGACTGGCGATTTCTGCAAATCGCGCAGGCGTGGAAGACCGTGCTCTTTGTTCTCAACACTTACTCCCCACCAGATGTGCGGAGCCGTCGCCGCGAAGCGCAAACGGCCACGTAACAAACTCGCCATGCGGGCCGAACGCTTGGTCAGAATCTGGTAGGTGTGCCAGTTGGCCTTGATCATAACGGTGGCGACTGCCTCAATGTACTCGTCTGGAACTCCTTCGTGGAAAAGGTCGCTCATGGAGTTAACAAAAATCATCTTTGGGGACTGCCAGCGCAAAGGCTCGCCGAGTTTCTCCGGAACCAACCGGAGATCGAAGCCCTGTTCGTAGGGATGGCCTGGTACACCACGAAACCGCTCTGCGAAGACTTCGGCGTAGCAATGCTTGCAACCGGGGCTGATCTTGGTACAGCCGCGAACCGGGTTCCATGTTGCATCCGTCCATTCGATTGCTGAATGTTCAGCCAATTGGGACCTCCCCGTAATGTGCGTACTTAGCGAAAATGTCTTTCACAATCTTGTCTGCGGCTGGTTGCTGAGCTGCGAAGAAAAGAAAATATACGACGGCTCCCTTGGTGTTGCGCATCGGAATTGGCGGTGGAACATGCTTGAAGCTCGCTACTTTCCTCAGCCTGTTCCGAAATGCTTCAACAACATCGCTGATAGGATTCTTCTCTTGCATTTCCTCGAAAAGACCTTGCGTGGTTGTGTAAGCTGCGACTTTCCAAGAATCGTCGCCCCAGAATCGCGTCATACGTCCCTGATTTGATGAAGAAACGCCGTCATAGTTGCGCCAGAAGACATTTCTATTCATATCCATGACAGGGAAGTTCAGGAATATCTCGGTTACAGCAGACTTACCTGCTGTCTGAATCACCTGCCAATCAAGATCGAGTCCGTAGGGGTCAAGGATGCAAAGCGCTCGTTGACGGTTCGCATAGTTGATTTTTGGGAACACCTCACTGATGAGAACTTCGTTGCAATCTCCGTGACAGACGTGAACATTTGATCGTCCAGCCGACAGCCTCTTCAATTCCGAAACTCGTCCCTCGTCGCTGTCTACGAAATAGAAGGAATCGAAAGGCGGGTCAACGTTCAAGGCCCTTGTGGGGCTGCCGTCTATGACCCGGCCAGAGCCTTTTGCTTGGTGGTGTCCAGCCCCTGCAAATCCATCAACATAATTTGGGTGCAGGTTGTGCGACCGGAGTATTTGATTGTAAGGCTTGGCGTATTCCTCAAGGATGGCAAGCTTTATCTCCGACCAATAGCCAATTTCGTCGATCTTTAAGTCTGAGTTCATCTTGCACCGATTTTCGCTCTTTATTCACCTGCCCGTCAAGCATCTAAACCATGAGTGAGGAATAGGTTACCTATGAGAGTAACGGGGAGGCCTTGCAATCGAACTAGAATCAAATACGACATGACAAAAAAACTGCGAGTTGGAATTATTTTTGGCGGCCGGAACAGCGAACATGAGGTTTCGCTGCTCTCGGCGGCTTCGGTTTTGAAGGCAATCGACCGGCGGAAGTTCGACGTGGTGCCGATCGGAATCAACAAGGCCGGGCACTGGCTGACCACGGGCGCGGCGCAGGGGCTGCTGGAGGGATCGGCGGCGGCAGCGCTGACTCACGGCGAGGCTGCGGCTCTGGATAGCCACGCGGCGCTGGGCGGGCAGTCGCTGGATGTTGTTTTTCCGGTGCTGCATGGGGCCTTTGGCGAAGATGGGACGATCCAGGGACTCTTTGAACTGGCTGGGATGGCTTATGTCGGCTCGGGCGTGCTGGGCTCGGCGGCGGGGATGGACAAGGACGTGATGAAGCGGCTCTTTGCCAACGCCAAATTACCCATGGTCAAGCACGTGACGCTGCTCAGGGCGGAGTGGGAAGGCGCGCCGAAGAAGGCTATTGCGCGGGCGGAGGCGGCGCTCAAGTACCCGGTTTTTGTGAAGCCGGCCAACGCGGGCTCATCGGTGGGCATCAGCAAGGCGCATAACCGCAAAGAACTCAAGGCGGCGCTCGACCTGGCCGCCAAGTACGACCGCAAGCTGTTGGTGGAGCAGGGCGTAGGCGGAAAAAAGAACAAGGCGCGCGAGTTCGAGGTTGCGGTGCTGGGCAATGATGATCCCCAGGCGAGCGTGGTGGGCGAGATCATTCCCGGCAAGGAATTTTACGATTACGAGGACAAGTACCTCTCCGAAGGCGCGGTTCCGGTGGTTCCGGCACGGCTGAGCAAGGCCGAGGCAAAGCAGATTCGGGAGATGGCCATCGAGGCCTTTCGTGCCTGCGATCTGGCGGGCCTGGCGCGGGTGGATTTCCTGATGGAGCCGGAGGGCAAGCGGCGCATCTTCCTGAACGAAGTGAATACAATGCCCGGATTTACCAAGATCAGCATGTATCCCAAACTGTGGGAGGCCACGGGGCTGAGCTACAAAGAGCTGATTACACGGCTGATTGAGCTGGCCCTGGAACGTCATGCGGAGAAGAGCCGGACGGTTTATAGCAGGGAATGAAAAATAGGGAACAGGGAATAGGGAACAGGGAACAGGGAACAGTGGTCAACGGTCAGCTTGCGGGGAACTGTTCGCTGGCCTGCGGTGTCTAAAGAGAGAGTGTGGGGCGATAATGGTCTTGGCTGCTCCGGTTACTGACCACTGTTCACTGTCCACTGAAAGGAATCTGCACGATGACTCTGCTCGATGCTCCAGTTTATGACGAGGTTCGTGATCGCCGCCGGCGCGTGATCGCGCTCAGCACGGCGGGTTTCCTTTTTGTGCTGCTTGTGGGATGGTGGCTGGTGGCCGGACGCCCGGTGGACTGGCCCTGGCAGTGGAACAACCACCTGCGGGGAAGAACGACACTGAACCACTTCCTGACGGCGGTGGAAAAGAACGATCTGCCCGCGGCTTACGGTATCTGGATTCACGACAAAAATTGGCAGCAGCATCCGGCGCTGAACGGCCCGTATACCTTCGATCGCTTCCAGGATGACTGGAGTTCGCAGAGTCCCGACAACGAGTACGGCGTCATTCAGAACCATCATATTGTGGCGGCGCGCATGTACGGCAATGTGCTGTTGATGGCTGTGCTGGTGAACGGGCGCAAGAGCAAGGCGCTTAACATCGACTTCGATCCCAAGACGCACCAGCTCAACTTTTCGCCCCCTGACGTGGAATTGTACCTGGGGCCGTAAACTGGGCGAGTCGGCGAGCTACGGCTCGATGCGTTTTATGCGGGCTTCGACAAATCTTTCCGGCGACTTTGCCTTCCGGTTTGCATCGAACCGGCAAGGAGAACATCATGCCCCAGAGCACGCACGAACGAGCCGCGGAACTCCACAACCTGGCAGCTCACGCCCACGCAGCCGCCGCTGAATCCCATGGCAAAGCAGACCATCTGACCGCTCACGAACTCAGCCAACAGGCTCTCGAACATTCGCAGAACGCCCATAAGCACTCTGAGCAACTCTTCGAGGAAGCGGAGAAGCCCACCAAAAAATAGGCGGAAAGACACATTCCTTGAGGGAGATGGGGCTTTATTGTCTTTATGCGCCTAAGGGCACGGCTGAAGCAGTGCCCTTTAAATGCAACCACATTTTCCGTGGTCTATTTAGGCGGCGGAGGTTACGGCTGCCAGCTCGGTCAGCGTCTTTTCCAGACTGACGATATCTTCCACATTCATGGACTTCTGTGCCGGGTCGATCTGCTTGAGCAGGCCGCAGAGCACCTTGCCCGGAGCAAGCTCGATGTAGGCTTGCGTTCCGGCGGCGATCAGCGTCTTCATGCAATCGATCCAGCGCACCGCGCCGGTGACCTGGCGGGTGAGCACATCGCGCACCTCATCGGCTGTGGTGACCAGGCCGCCGGTGACGTTGGCGGCCACGGGAATGCGCGGGTCGGTCAGCGTCAACTCGCCCAGCACGCGCGCCACTTCTTCCTGTGCGGGTTGCATCAGGGCGCAATGGAAGGGTGCGCTGACGGGGAGCATCACGGCGCGCTTTGCGCCTTTGGCCTTGGCCAGCGCTGAAGCCTTCTCGACCGCGGCCAGAGCGCCGGAGATGACCGTCTGGCCGGGGGAGTTTAGATTTGCAGCGGAGACGACCAAGCCGGTTTCCGCAGCGGCCTGCCGGCAGATATCTTCCACCTGGGCGGAGTCCAGCGCGAGAATGGCGGCCATGGCGCCCTCACCGGCTGGAACCGCCAGTTGCATGGCTGCTCCGCGCGCCTTTACGGAGCGCACGGCGTCGGCGAAGCTGATGGTCCCGGCGGCCACGTGCGCACTCCATTCGCCGAGGGAGTGACCGGCGGCTATAGACGGCTTAATGCCATGCAGGGCCAACACGCGCAGGGTGGCGATGCTCGCGGTGAGAATGGCCGGCTGGGTGTTCTCCGTCAGCTTGAGGTCTTCCGCAGGCCCTTCGAAGATCAACTTCGAAATAGGGAAGCCAAGAGCCTCGTCGGCCTCGGCAAAGGTCTCGCGCGCAACGGGAAAACGGTCAACCAGTTCGCGGCCCATGCCGACGGACTGCGAACCTTGTCCCGGAAAAAGAAAAGCGATCTTTTTGATCATTGCAGAGAAGATTGTAACGCCTAAGGCCTTGCGCTCCGAAATGGCCCCGTTTCTCTTTTTCTACCCTTCGAGTCTGACCTTCAATTGGAGAGTGGGACCGCTGAAAGATGAGCACGTACGCCGCCGATAGATATCATCATCTTCCGCTCCCCGGCAAGGCATTCCATAAATCCGTAGTTCTGATAGAACGCCACCATCTTGTCGTCGATTGCGTCCACAAGAATCGCAGCAAGACCGCCAATCTCAGATGCTTCAACGGTGCGGAGAAAGGCGTCCTTGAGAAGCGCCGTCCCGATTCCGCGGCCTTGCATCTTCCTGTCCACGGCGAAACGAGCGAAGAGCATGACTGGTACAGGATAGTTCGGGGGCATAGAGGCTTGGATTGCAACAGGAGAGTCCTCTTGTTTGATCGAGCTGAAGACCAGCGAGTAGTAGCCGGCCACCACATTGTCTTGATGCACAACATAGGTCTGCGATGAATCGGCACGCTGGTTCACAAGGGCATATTTGCGAATAAAAAGGTCCAGCGAGTTCTTCCCGCATTTGAAGTCGTGGACTTGATGATAAAAAGCCAGTTTCTCAACCTGCGAAATAGCGAGCGAGGTACTCATTTATATGTTTCTCCGGGTTGGTATTTAACTTGATCCAACCCTGTTCAAACCAATCAGTGTAGGAACTCATCTGTTGACTACTTCAGACTTGTATATTTCTGTCGCAAAAGAACTGGTGCTTCTGAGGCGCCTGACCGCACCAAAAACCATAGCAATCGATAAGGTTACCGAAAATTCTACCAGAGGAATATCATCATCGAATCTCATCCCGTTTGTCAAGCAGAATTGTGATGTAAAGCCAATAGAATCATTATTCTGCGCCTCATAGGCCGGATTGAGAGTCAATTTCAAGCCAGTACTCTGATATGCAATGAAGAACGGAAAATATGACAAAACAAAGGAGATAAAAAATAATTGATTCGATGCTTTACAATTCTTGATGATCAAGTTTGTCGTACACTGTGAGTACGGGGGAGAATTCAATGGCAACATTGCCGCGGGCCTTGAAATCGCAACGCATCAATGCAAGGCTATCCGACGCAGAAGAGGCGCTCTTGCGCCGGGGCGCACGGCGCAAGGGGCAAACCTTGACAGAATTCGTTGTCCAGAGTGCCTGTGCTGTCGCGGAACTTGAATTGGCCGAACAGAAGGAATTTACGCTTCCTCCCGCGCAGTGGCAAGCTTTTCTGGCAGCGCTTGACAAGCCGACCGCGCCAAGCCCCGCACTCCACCGCTTGCTGACGGAATCAAGCGTCATAGAACTGGCTAATAAAAAATAAAGATCAGACTAGAATCTGGATCGCCAACTTCGCCTCGTTTGGGCCAGACTCAGTTCCAGCGCTTCTTGTCGTTGGGGTCGTCGTTCAACTGGCGGCCCTGGCCGTCGAAGCGGACGGTGCGTCCCTGGGAGCGCATGTAGACCTCGAATTTACGGGCGGCGCGGCGGCGCTTCCAGCGGTAATAGCGGTTACGCAGGCCGTACCAACTCTCACTGAGGCCGAGCGAGAGACCGCGGCGCGGGGCCAGGTGGATAAAGAACAGGCCGGCCAGCGCGCCGCCCAACTGGGCAAACGCATACATCTTCTGCTCGCCGAAGAGCATGGCGACGGTGATCAGGGCGTAGATAACCGCAAGGTAGCGAGCCTTGATGCCCATGGGCAGCGGAAAGAGCATGAACTGCACATCGCCGTAGAGCGTGCCGATGGCCACCAGCAGACCGAAGATGCCGCCGAAGCAGCCATAGAGCGAGACGGCGCCTACCGAAAAGCCCAGCGTGTGGCTGCATTCATAAATTGCAAGCGCTGCGAGAGCTGTTCCCAAAACGGAGGTGGCGTAGAGACCCATTACCCAGTTGGAACTGTGCGTGCCCTCCAGAAAACCGGTAAGGAACCAGAGCGACAAAAGTTCCAAGAGCGTGCCGAGCAGCGTTGGATGGATGAGACTGTAAGTGAAGGGCTGCCAGAGCCAGCCATGCAGGAAGAGGCCAGGAGTGAATTCAAAGGAGCCGGCAAGCGCCTCGGCCACGCCTTTGGAGGCCAAACCGGCCAGCAGGAGCGCGAAATAGGCGGTGAGGTTCCAGAGAACCAGGCGGCGTGTAGCGCCATGGAACTCGGGGAGAGCGAATTGAGTGGAGCCAATCCGGGGCATAGTGTCAGTCTCAGGGTAAACCGAAAAGAGGGCAAATGTCGCTCTCCGAAGCGGATAGCTTGCGCGCTGCCCAAATTCCAGAGAGGTTCTCGCCTGAAATCGTCTAAGGAAAGCGAGCGCGTCGCGAAACGGAAGAGCTCATGGCGTATTCTTCCACATAGGAGATCCTGTTGCGATTTTGGCTTCAGCCTCTTGACCTCAGGCCGGTTTCTCTCACAGAATAGCGGAGTCGTACAAGAATTTGCTGTCATCTTACAGTACGAAATAGCGAGGGGAGAGAGGAGGCTGCAATGCCCATATGCACTGAATGCGAGAATAGCCTTGACATCGAGTTGGACGAAGTGGAAGAAGGCGACGTGGTCGTCTGTGATGAATGTGGAACGGAGTACGAGGTGGTCGGAATTGAACCGCTGGAGCTGGTGAGGGCGGGCGAAGACCTGGACGAGGACGACGAGATTTTGATGAACGACGAAGAGGAGGAAGAGTGAAGTTTAACCGCACGAGTTTAGTAGCCGGGGCGGCGTTGGCTGTTTTGGCGGCTGGTTTGGTTCCACTGGGGTCACGGGGCGGGTACATGGGGCCGCTCACGGCCGGGGCGCAGAATCTGGGCTACCGCGTAGTCTCGGGCTTCGTGTCGGACGGCCATTCCGATCCGGTGGTGGGCGCCACGGTCTTCCTGCGGGACGCGAAGTCGAAGGCCATCCGCAGTTACACCACCGTCGAGAAGGGCAGTTTTCGGTTTGCCGGAGTGAATATGGCCGAGGATCATGAGCTCTGGGCGGAAAAGGCCGGCAAGAAGACCGCCGTCAAGACCGTCAGCTCATGGGATACGCGCAAGGAGTTCGAGGTAGAGCTGAAGCTGAAATAATCGACACTTATACTCATTTTCTACACTTTGCCGACATTATTATGGCATAATGTATATGAGGTGAGGCAATGTATTCCGCTTCTGCGCAGATTGGGAACTGGCTCGGGGTTGAACCGCCCATGACGGAAGCGGCGGTTCTGGGGATTATCGAGCGGCAACTTGAGCCGCCGGTGATTCAGCGCCTGCTCGATATGGGCTTGAGCCGGGATGAAGTCAACTCCGTCATCATTCCCGCGCGCACGTTGCAGCATCGGCGTTCGCGGCGAGAGCGGCTGACGGTGGAAGAGTCGGACCGGGTGATTCGCGCGCTTCGCGTTCTTTCGGCTGCCGAGGGTGTTTACGAAAGTCGGGAGCGCGCGCTTGAGTGGCTGCGTCGCGCCAATCCCCGGCTCGATAACCGTTCGCCGATTTCGCTTCTCAAGACGGATACCGGTGCCCGCATCGTCGAGGAACTTCTGGGTCAAATCGACGAAGGGTACTTCATCTGAGGCGCTGAATGGTTCTTTGGCGCATTAGCCGCCATATGGATTTGAGCGGGCGGGGCGGACTAACAATTGCGGGGCGCTGGCACCATGCGGGCGCTCCCGTGGTTTATTTGGCCGAGACGCCTTCGGGCGCGCTGATTGAGGTTTGCGCTCACACCAGCGCAAACGACATTCCCCCGTCATTCACGCTGCTGAAGGTGGTCGGTCCCGATTTGCCCTTCTACGAGATTGAATTAGCCTCGCTGGATCAGGGCTGGGCCAGCCGCGTTGAAATTACGCGCGACCTGGGCTCGGAGTGGCTGAAACGGGGCAGCTCGGCATTGCTCCGGGTTCCGAGCGTGCTGGTTCCGGAGTCGGCAAATTATCTTCTGAATCCGCTCCACAAGGATGCCGGGCTTTTTCGGATTGAAAAGAGCTATCAATATCCGTTCGATGTGCGGCTGAAAAGCTGAATATTCTGCGCTCCCCTTTTGGGATATCACGAACTCAACGGACAAAAGTGTACGGTCAGAGAATTATAGGCGAGGACGGTGGAGTCGGCTTTTAATTCGTTCTTGGGATTCCACGAGTGCCGCGAGCGTAAGGTCATGGAAGACCGATGCCTCGAACAGCGACTTCCCGCCTGCGTTCCTCCGTAATTCAGGGAGTTTTTTCCTTACGCTGCGGTAGCTAAGAAGCATCTCGGGGACCGTCGTGACATCGCCAGGCTGTCTAAGGATGTTGCGTAGCCCCGCCATGATGCCCCTCGCGGTTCCGTGATGAATCTGTGGATCAATCCCGTTGATATCGCTGGTAGATCGCTGTGTTCGATAGGGTTTGCTTTCGAACACGTATATCCGGTGCCTGCCACTCATCGCGTGCGCTCGGTAGAGAGCGAGGCCAAGTTCTACCGGCATATTGAACCGAGGGGTTCCCTTCGAAAGTTCAATCCGGGAAAGATCATGAATCGAGAAATTGGATCGCTCGATCAAGCCGATGATGGTTTCGAGCCTACCCTGATTCGGAACTGCAAGCGTCGCATTAACGCGCAAGCCAAGTTGGGTCAAGCCTACGATATAAGCCACATACAGGTCTTCAAACTCTTTGTCGTATGGGATGTTGAGAAAGACGGAATCGATACGCTTGCGACTTGCCATGCCTTACCTATCACCTGCCACGGCCTTTGGAGGGAGGGCGAGATCCGCTTCGCTTCACTTTGAAGGAGGAACCTGCCCTGCTCTTGTTCCTTGAGACCTTCCTGCTGGGCGGAGTGCTCATGATGCTGCGCACAGCCGCGACCCGCTCGGAACTGATCCCAAGAATCCGTCCCATTTCTTCAGGGGTGGGTACCGGATTACCAATCACATATGCGCTCATGGAGCCATTATAACGCGGAAGTCAAATCGTTCCCCGTAAACAATCTGGCTTCCTAGCGCTACCCCTCCAGCTTTTTCGTCACCAACTCGTTCAGCAGCGCGGGGTTGGCCTGGCCTTTGGAGGCCTTCATCACCTGGCCCACAAAGAATCCCGCCATGGTCTTCTTGCCGGCGCGGTACTGCTCTACCTGCTTGGGGTTGGCGGCAATTACCTCGTCAATCAGCTTTTCAATCGCCGAGGCGTCGGTGATCTGCTGGGGCTTCTCGCGATAGTAGACGGCGGGGAAGTCCTCACCCTTTTCAAAACAGAGATCGAAGAGCTGCTTGAGTTGCTTGGAGCTAAGTTTCTCCTCTTCGAGCAGATCGGCGGCGAGGACTATACCGCCCATCGAAACGGGCGACTGCTCCTGTTCGAGTCCGAGCGCCTTGAGCCGTCCACCCAGTTCGCTTAGCAGCAGATTTGCCACGCGGCGCGGGTTGCGGGCGGTTTTGGCAGCGGCTTCAAAGCGGTCAGCGAATTCGCGGGTTGCGGTCAGCGTGAAAGCGTCCTTCGGGGCCAGCTCGTACTCGGCGATCATGCGGGCGCGGCGAGCTTCGGGAAGTTCGGGGAGCTTTTTTCTGGATTCGGCCAGGAATTCCGGCGAAACAATCAGCGGCGGCAGGTCCGGCTCGGGGAAGTAACGGTAGTCGTGTGCCTGCTCCTTGGAGCGCATGGTGTAAGTGCGTCCCTCGGCGGAGTTCCACAGACGGGTCTCCTGGCGATTGCTGCCGCCGGACTCGACGACTTCAATCTGGCGCTCGATTTCGTATTCCAACGCGGCGCGGATGAAGCGGAAACTGTTGACATTCTTGACTTCGACTTTGGGGCCGAACTGCGGAGCGCCCTTGAGTCGGACGCTTACGTTGGCGTCGCAGCGCAGTGAGCCTTCTTCCATGTTGCAGTCGGAGACGCCGCAGTAGAGCAGGATTTCTTTGAGCCGCGTGAGGTATTCGAAGGCCTCGTCCGGCGTGCGAATGTCGGGGTCGGAGACGATCTCGGCCAGGGGCGTGCCGCAGCGGTTCAGGTCGAGGTAAGTGTGCGTGGCGGAGTCGGTGAAGCCCTCGTGGAGGCTCTTGCCGGCGTCTTCTTCCATGTGCAGGCGCGTGATGCCGATACGCTTTGTGCTGCCATCTGCCGTAGGCACGTCGATCCAGCCGTGTTCGCCCAGCGGCTTGTCGAACTGGGAAATCTGATAACCCTTGGGCAGGTCGGGATAGAAGTAGTTTTTGCGGGCGAAGACGGAGCGCTCGCGCACTTCGCAATTGATGGCCAGTGAGGCCAGCGTGGCGAACTCGACGGCCTTCGCATTCAGCACCGGCAAAGCGCCGGGCAGTCCCAGGCACACCGGGCAGATGTTGGTGTTGGGGGCCGAGCCGAAATGATTGGCGCAACCGCAGAAGGCCTTGGTCGCGGTGAGCAGTTGCACGTGGACCTCGAGGCCGATGACGGGCTCGTACTTGGCCATGACTTCAGGAGAAAGAGCGGCTGCGGGCATATTAGCTATGATTTTAGCGCGGAATTATGGTGCCAGCTCCCGCGAGCGCACATGCGAATGAGCGAGCCCTGTGCAGATTGGCCTGATTCAGTCAGCGTGGGGCCTTGTCCGAGTCCGATCCCACAGCCCTGCGCACCGTACAATGCTTTCATGCTGCGTAAAGATTTTTCCGCATTCCTCGCCGCTTTCATTCTTGCCGTTTTACTGAGTTCGGCCGCTGTTGCACAGAACGCTCTGCCTTCCGCTTCGGCTGAAGATCGCGCTCTGGCCCGCGAGATTTTCAAGCAACTCATCGAGATCAACACCACGGATACGCCGCTGGGCAACGTGACCACCGCAACCGCGGCCATGCAAAAGCGCTTTCTGGACGCGGGATTTCCGCCGGAGGATGTGCATCTGCTGGGGCCTGACGCGCGCAAACAAAATCTCGTGGTCCGGCTGCGCGCTGTCGGCCCCACAAGCGAAAAGCCTGTTCTGTTTCTCTGCCACATGGACGTGGTGCAGGCGCTGCGCTCTGACTGGCACACGGATCCGTTTGAGTTCATCGAGAAGGACGGCTACTACTATGGGCGCGGCACACAGGACATGAAGAACTCCGACGCCGCGCTGGTGGCCACGTTTCTGCGTCTGCACAAGGAGGGCTACAAGCCCCGGCGCGACCTGATTCTGGCGCTGACCGCCGACGAAGAGAGCGGCAAGTTCAACGGAGCAGGCTGGCTGGTGCGGGAGCATCGCGAACTGGTGGACGCGGCCTGGGTGCTCAATCCGGACGCGGGCGGCGTGGAACTGGAAAACGGGCGCGCTGTTCTGGCCGATGTGGGCGCGACGGAGAAGATTTATTCCGATTTTCAGGTTACAGCGACCAATCGCGGCGGGCATAGTTCGCGGCCGAGGACGGACAATGCGATCTATGAACTGACCACGGCGCTCAACAAGCTGGCGGCTTACACGTTCCCGTTTGAAATGAACGAGGTGACGCGCACCTACTTCAAGAGCCTGGCCGGCCAGGAAACGGGGCAGACGGCGGCCGATATGCGCGCCGTTGTGGCCTCGCCGCCCGATCTGGCCGCGGCCGCACGGCTGAGCGCGGAACCGAGCTACAGCGCCAACTTCCGCACCACCTGCGTGGCCACGCGCCTGATGGCCGGTCACGCCAACAACGCGCTGGCGCAGACCGCGCAGGCTAATGTGAACTGCCGCATCTTTCCCGGCCACTCGCCAGAAGAGATCAGGCAACAACTGATTGGAATTATTGGAGATAGCAAACTGAGCGTGCGCTACGTCTCGGACGTCGGCGGCGTGGCTGAAACCGCGCCGGAGAGAAAAGCCATCGTCCCACCGGCGCCCATTGCCGAGGTTTTTGAGCCGCTGACCCGGCTCACACAGGCTCTTTGGCCGGGAGCGCCGGTGACGCCGGTGATGGAGAACGGCGCGAGCGACTCGATTTATTTTGCACAGGCGGGGATTCCCTGCTATGGCTACTCGGCCATCGCCTTGTCGAAAGAGGACGAGCGCGCCCACGGCCAGGACGAGCGCCTGCCGGTGGATTCGTACTGGAAATCTCTGGACTTCTTTTATTCGTTCGTGAAGGCCGTGAGCGGGAAGTGAAAAGGGCAGGGAACAAGGATTAGGGATTAGGGACTAGGGACTGGGAACGGAATGGCACGCTCGTCATAGTGCGCGCTGCGGTCTTGAAATTTGGTCCTGAGACGACTATTTTGTGACCTGTGCGGTAGTTTGTTCCGCAAAGTGCGTCTAATTGAGCAAGGGCGGACCGCATGGTATATCGGCTGCGGCCGCAATTTGAAAAGGGGGGAATTCGTATGATGAACCGGAGTATGGCGATTTTGATGGTTGCCGGTGGGCTGCTGCTGGCTGCGCCGGCGTTTCCGCAGGGTGATAAAGCCATGGGTCAGGGACGTGCCGTGGTGACGATTCTCCCCAAAGGGCATGGCGAGATGACAGCGAGCATCTCCCAGCAGGATCTGAACATAAAGGTGAACGGGAAGCCGGCCGTAGTGACTCGTTGGAGGCCTCTGCGTGGGCCGGACGACAGGCTTGAATTGGTGCTCCTGATTGACAGCTCGGCGCGCAACAGCTTGGGAAGCCAATTCAGTGACATCGAGCACTTCGTCAACGGCCTTCCGCCGAATACCAAGGCCGCTATCGCATACATGATGAATGGGCAGGCTCTCTTTGCCGGCCCGCTATCCACGGATCACGCCAAGGTATTGCAGGCGCTTCATCTGCCCGGAGGCTCGATTGGCTCGAGCGCCAGCCCCTACTTCTGCCTCTCGGATATTGCCCAGCACTGGCCATCCGGGGATCGCGGAGCGCGGCGCGAGGTGGTCATGGTGACCGATGGAATCGATCTTTACGAGAGGCGATACGATCCCGAGGATCCTTATGTCCAGGCCGCGATTAAAGACTCAGTCCGCGCGGGCCTGGTCGTCTACTCGATCTACTACGAGATTATGGGCCGCATCGACCGCTCCATGTACGCGAACAACGCCGGCCAGAGCCTCTTGCTTCAAGTAGAGCAGGCGACGGGCGGCGAAAGCTTGTGGCCGGGGATAGGCAATCCGGTCAGCTTTCAGCCGTGTTTTGAGAAGCTCACCCGCGACCTTGGCAATCAGTACGAGCTGGAATTCTCCGCGCATCTTGACGGCAAGCCCGACGTCCAAACCATGAAGCTGAAGGTTGGCACGCCGGCAGTTGACGTGACAGCTCCGCAGATGGCGTTTGTTGATCGGGTGAGCGGCGGGGAGTAAAAGTCGCGGGCGACCGGCGTTTACACATGCCGCCGGGGAATCACCAGGAAGCGTAAAAGCTCTTCGGCATGAGCGTGAACCGCTGGCCGCAAACCAGCGTGGGGTTCCGTGTGCCTCCGCTGTTAAACTGGGAATACATGATTCTCCCGTTCGTCCGCGAAGTCTTTGCGGAGCTGGAGCACTCTTCGGGATTTGAGCGCGTACGCAGGCATCTGAGTCTGCATGCGGGGCGGAGGCGTGTCTCAGGGCTGACGGCAACGGCGCGAGCGCTCTATCTTCCGCTGATGGCGCGGGCCGCGCAGCAGCCGGTGATTGTGGTGGTGGCCGACAACAAGGCTGCCGAAGCGCTGGAGCCGATGCTGCTGGCCGGTTGCGACCTGACCGGCGCGGTGGACCCGTCGCAGGTGGTGCGGTTGCCGGCCCACGATGTGCTTCCTTTCGAAAATCTATCTCCCCATCCGGACGTTCAAGAGCAGCGTGCAGCGGCGTTGTGGAAGCTGGCCACCGGGGCGGTCTCGATACTGATTGCGCCGGTGGAAGCTGCGGCAATGAAGCTCTTTGACCGCGACTATTACGCGGGGCTCGCGGTGACGCTGAAGCGCGGCGAAGAGGTAGACGTCGAGGTGCTCACTGGGCATCTGGCTTCGGTGGGCTACACGCAGATGGATTTGGTGGAGATGCCGGGACAGTTCACACGGCGCGGCGGAATTCTGGACGTGTATTCCCCCGAGTCTGACCGGCCGGTGCGCATTGAGTTCTTCGGCGATGAAATTGAAACAATTCGAAAATTTGATCCAGAGACGCAGCGGTCGCAATCGGGACTGGACGAAGCACAGTTTTTGCCGCTGACCGAAACGCCGGTAACCGAGCATCTGCTGGCCGCGGTGCATGGGCGGCTGAGCCGGCAGCGAGTGGAGTTAGCTGGAGAGGATGACGAGATGGCTGCGGAGCTGGCGGCTGCCGGAGGAGTTAGCGTCTTTCCAGGGTGGGAGTTTTTCTCGGCGGTAGCCGGCGCGGATAAGTCGCTGCTCACTCTGTTGCCTAAGTGCGCGCTGTTTATCGATGAACCGGCGATGGTGCGCAACCAGATTGATCGCTGGTGGAACAAGGTCGAGCAGCGGCATGAGCGGTCAGCGATGGGATCGTTGATAACTCCGGAGGACATCTACTTGCGGCCCGAGATATTGCAGGCGCAGCTGGATGCGCACATGGGTCTTGACCTGGATCAGCTTGGCGTAGTGGACGTTCTGGACGAGGACAACACGCTGGGCGAGATTGAGTTGAACACACGGCCCACGCTCAGATTTCATGGTTCGATTCCTGCGCTGACCGAACAGTTGCGAACGCTGATGACCGCGGAGACGCGAATTGTGCTGGCCGCGCCGCATCAGGGCGATGTGGAACGGCTGGCCACGGTGCTGCGCGAGTATCAGATTCCTTATCGGTTGGGCAGCCGCAATCCTCATCCCGGCGAAACGATGCTGGAAGAGGCAAGTTACATGGCTGGCGACCTGCGTGTGCCGGTGATTGTCAGGACTGCGCTGGCTTCGGGAGTTAGCTTCGGCGATTCAAATCTGATTTTGTTCGGCGCCAACGATCTCTCCGACGATGCGGACGTGGCCGCGCGTCCGGAGCCGAAGCGATCGAAGACGGCGGCGTTTGTCTCCGATTTTCGCGACCTGGGTGTCGGCGATTACGTGGTTCACGTCGAGCACGGTATTGCGCAATACCAGGGGCTGAAGGAGATTGTTCAGGACGGGTTATCCGTCGAGTTCATGATTCTGGAATTTGCCGAACAGGCCAAGTTATATGTGCCGCTAACTCGACTGGATCTGATTCAGAAGTACCGTTCTACGGATGCCGGACCGGCGCCGGTACTGAACCGGCTGGGTTCGCAGCAATGGACAAAAACAAAGGCGCGGGTGCGCAAGGCCATGCAGGACATGGCCGGAGAGTTATTGAAGTTATACGCCGAGCGCACTGCCGCGCAAGGAACGGCCTTTTCCAAGGACAACGAGTTTCAGCGGGAGTTTGAAGGCTCATTCGACTACAGTGAAACCGAAGACCAGTTATCGGCGATACGCGCCATCAAGTACGACATGGAATCGACCAGGCCAATGGACCGGCTGCTGTGCGGCGATGTGGGATACGGAAAAACCGAAGTGGCCATGCGCGCGGCTTTCAAGGCCGTGCAGGACGGCAAGCAGGTTGCGGTGCTGACTCCGACGACGATTTTGAGCTTTCAGCACTTTGAGACATTCAAGAAAAGATTTGCGCAGTTTCCCATCAACGTGGAGATGATTTCGCGCTTCAGAACTCGAAAGGAACAAGAAGCCATTGTCGAGAAGGTGGCGACGGGCAAGGTGGACATCCTTATCGGTACGCACCGGCTACTCTCCAAAGACATCAAGTTTCAAGACCTGGGCCTGCTGATTGTGGATGAGGAGCAGCGCTTCGGCGTGCGCCACAAGGAGCGGCTGAAACAGATGCGGCGCGAGATCGATGTGCTTGCGATGAGCGCGACGCCGATTCCGCGCACGCTGCACATGTCGCTAGTGGGCCTGAGGGATATGAGCGTGATTGAGACGCCGCCCAAGGATCGTATGGCGATTCAGACAGTGGTCGCGAAATTCGATGAGAAGATTGTGCGCTCCGCGGTAGAGGTCGAGTTGGAACGCGGCGGGCAGGTCTATTTCGTGCATAATCGCGTGGACTCGATCTACGAAATAGCGTCGCGGATTCAGGAGCTTGTGCCCGCGGCCCGCGTTTGCGTGGGCCATGGGCAGATGAGCGAGACGGAGCTGGAGCGGGTGATGCTCGCTTTCATGCGGCACGAATACGATGTGCTGGTGGCGACAACAATCATCGAGAATGGGCTCGATATTCCGCTGGCGAATACGATGCTCATCAACCGCGCGGATCGGCACGGGTTGAGCGAGTTATACCAATTGCGCGGTAGAGTAGGTCGGTCGAACCGGCGAGCTTATGCGTACCTGTTGATTCCGCCAGAGCAGGAACTGACGGAGATTGCGCGCCGTCGCCTTGCGGCATTGAAGGAGTTCAGCGATCTGGGCGCTGGTTTCAAAATTGCGGCGCTCGATTTGGAGCTACGCGGTGCGGGTAACATGCTGGGCGGCGAGCAGAGCGGCCACATTGAGGCGGTTGGCTTCGAGTTATACACGTCGATGCTGGAGGCGGCTGTGAAGGAAATGAAGGGCGAAAGCAGCGAGGATCGCCCGGCAACGCAGCTCAATTTGGGAATTGCGCTGCGCATAGACGAGAGTTATGTGCCGGAAGAAAACCAGCGGTTGCGGCTGTACAAAAAGATAGCTGGCTCGGCGAGCGAAACGGCGATTGCCGAGGTGCGCGCCGAGATGGAAGACCGCTATGGCGCGCCGCCGGATGCGACGGTATACCTGCTGGAGGCTTCGCTGATCCGTCTGGAATGCGAGAGGATAGGCATTGCGCAGGTGGATCGAAAGCGTACGGAGTTGCACATTCGCTTCACGGAGAATGCGGCTGTTGACCCTCAGACACTGATGCGCCTGGTGGCGCGCAACGCCAAACGCGGCGCGCAGTTCACGCCGCAGGGTCTGTTGAAGTATCCTTTGGCTGCTACGCGGAGTGATGAAGTTCTGCTGGAAATTCACGAACTGCTCGCAAATTTGGCGCCACCTGCGGTGGTGGCCGCATAGGAAATAGAGTCGAAAATGAGAAGGAAGATGAAGAGAATCGTTGCGCAGTGTGCGATTGGAGCTTTTATGCTTTCGGCAATCCCTGTTTATGCCGCGAATGAGAACTGGAAGGAGAAGTTCGCAAAAGTTTCGGACGAATACTTCGATCAGGTGTTCTTTCCCTATGCTCCGACGAACGGAACGCTGGTTGGCTATCACCAGTACGACGCGCAACTGGAGGATTACTCGCGCAAGAACATTGACGCTGAGATTGCCGCGCTTAAGGTTTTCGAAAAACGCATAGAGGCGATTTATCCTGATGCCGTCGCCGCTGATTTTGTTCCTCGCAGCGATCGAAAGATTGTGCTTGCGAACATTCGCTCGCAATTACTGACGCTGGAAACGATTCGTCCGTGGGAGAAGAATGCGGACAACTATTCGAGTACCTGCGCGAATGGGGCGTTCACGCTGATGGAACGCAAGTTCGCTTCACCCGATGAGCGGCTGCGCTCATTGGTAGCGCGCGAACGGCAGATGCCGGTGCTGCTGGCCGATGCGCGTGTGAACCTGAAGAACCCGCCGCGCATTTTTACCGAGATTGCAATTGAGCAGTTGCCGGACATTGTTAGTTTCTTCGAGCACGATGTGCCGCTGGCGTTTGCCGACGCCAAAGACCCAGCGCTGAAAGCTGAATTTGCGCAGACCAATGCGGCTGTCGTTGCCGCGCTGACGAGTTATCTCGACTGGCTGAAAACTGATTTGTTGGCTAGATCGAACGGCGACTTCCGCATTGGCGCGGATACTTTCTCGAAGAAGCTCCAGTATGACGAGATGGTCGATCTGCCGCTGGATAAGTTGCTCGAAATTGGCTGGGCCGATTTGCACAAGAATCAGGCTCACTTCAATCAGGTCGCGAAGGAGCTGGAACCGGACAAAGATCCGCTCGCCGTGCTCGATGAGTTAGGCGAGATGCATCCCAAGCCTGATCAGTTATTGAACAGCTTCCGCGCTACCTTCGATGGCCTCATCAGTTTCATTCGTGCGAACCATATCGTGACTATCCCGTCGGATGTGAGGCCCATTCTGGAAGAGACGCCGCCGTTCATGCGCGCCACAACCACCGCCAGCATGGATACGCCGGGCCCATTCGAGACGCATGCAACGGAGGCCTATTTCAACGTAACGCTGCCCGATCCGTCGATGACTCCCGCGCAGGTTGAAGGCTACATGCATTCGTTCAATATTGGCACGGTGATTTCAACGGCAGTGCATGAGGCTTATCCCGGCCATTACATTCAGTTTCTTTGGTTGCCTCAGGCGCCGAGCCGGGTGCGCAAACTGCTGGGCGCAAACACCGATGTCGAGGGCTGGGCGCATTACACTGAGCAGATGATGCTGGATGAAGGCTATGGCCAGCCTGGCGCGGGAGCAAAGGATGAGCGCGAATCAAAGTTTCTTCGCCTCGGACAATTACAGGATGCGCTGCTGAGGAACGCGCGGTTCATTGTGGGGATCGAGATGCACACCGGCAAGATGAGCTACGATGAAGCGGTCGCGTTTTTCCAGATGGAAGGCTATCAATCAAAGGAGTCCGCTATCATCGAGACCAAGCGTGGATCGAGCGACCCGACTTATCTTTATTACACGCTGGGCAAGCTGGAGATCATGAAGCTGCGCGAGGATATGAAGAAGAAGCAGGGCGCTGCGTTTTCGCTGGAGAAGTTTCACGACGATTTTCTGCGGCAGGGATTTCCGCCGGTAAAGATTGTGCGGGAAGCACTGCTGGGAGATGATTCGCCGGCGCTGTGAGTGGTGTGGTCTCCCACCCTAGCCGCAAAAACAAGTACGCGGCGAGGGTGGGGCACCCGAAGCATAATCTCTTTTTAAGACGAGGCTGATGAGATGGGCAAGCAAGTACGGAAGGCAGTATTTCCGGCAGGCGGACTGGGTACGCGGTTCTTGCCGGCCACCAAAGTGATCCCCAAAGAGATGCTGGCGCTGGTGGACAAGCCCATCATCCAATACGGCGTGGAAGAGGCGATTGCTTCGGGGATCGAGCACATCATCATCATCACCGGTCGCGGCAAGGGTGCGATTGAGGATCACTTCGACAACAGCTTCGAGCTGGACGCGATGCTGGAAAAGTCCGGCAAGCACAAATTGCTGGCTGTATCGCGCGGCGTTTCGGCGCTGGCGCGGATCAGCTATGTGCGGCAGAAGGAGCCGCTGGGACTAGGCCACGCTGTGCTGTGCGCCAGGGAGTTGGTGGGCGACGAGCCGTTCGCGGTTATTCTTCCTGACGATGTGATCGACGCGAAAGTTCCCTGCCTGAAGCAAATCATGGAGGTCTTCGACAAACGGGGTGGCTCGGTGCTGGCGACGCAGACCGTGGAGGGAGAGGCGATCAGCGCGTATGGAGTGCTGGCCGGCTCCCAGGACCCTCATAACTCGCGGATTTATAACTGCACGGGCATGGTGGAGAAACCGAAATTTGCCGATGCGCCATCGAAACAGGCTATTATTGGCCGCTACGTACTTACTCCGCGAATCTTCGAGTTGCTGGCGCAGACCACACCGGGCGCGGGTGGCGAAATTCAACTTACCGACGGTATCCGGGCTCTCCTCAAAGAAGAGAAAGTTTTTGGCTATACCTTCGAGGGCAAGCGGTACGACGCGGGCGATAAGTTGGGCATGTTACAAGCTACCGTCGAGTTTGCACTCAAACGCAGCGACCTGGGGCCGCAGTTTCGCGCTTATTTGAAGGGGCTGGCGTTGTAAGGAAGCAAGTCGGCGAATTAGCATGTTGGATTATCGTCCTTGCTCGTGAATTCCCACCCATTCGCAAAGAGCGCGAATGGATGGGGCACCCAAATTATTCATACAATCAGTTTCAATTAAAACAACGGTGTCTGGCGGCCGGGCATGGTGAGGCCGAAGTGCTCATAAGCAAGGCGCGTGGCCACGCGTCCGCGCGGCGTGCGGTCGAGGAATCCGATCTGGATGAGGAATGGTTCGTAGACTTCTTCCAAGGCGTCTTGCTCCTCGGCCAGGGTTGCGGCCAGCGTGCTCAGGCCGACCGGGCCGCCGTCGTATTTTTGGATGATGGCCAGCAGCAGGCGGCGATCAATTTCGTCGAAGCCGTGGGCGTCCACTTCAAGCATGGTGAGCGCGGCGTTGGCGGTGGGACGGTCAATTTCGCCGTTTCCGCGCACCTGGGCGTAATCGCGCACCCGGCGCAGAAGGCGGTTGGCGATGCGCGGCGTGCCGCGGGAGCGGAGAGCGATTTCCGCCGCGCCGTCCTCGTCGATAGGAATCTGCATCACCTCGGCCGAGCGCGTGACGATGAAGCGCAGCTCCTCCTCTGTATAAAACTCCAAGCGCAGCAGAATGCCAAAACGTGACCTTAATGGAGAAGACAACAGGCCGGGCCGCGTGGTGGCGCCGATGAAGGTGAAAGGGCGGATTTCCATCACATGAGTGCGCGCGGCAGGCCCTTGGCCGATGATGATGTCGAGTTTGTAGTCTTCGAGTGCGGTGTAGAGTTTTTCTTCCAGCACCGGCTGCATGCGGTGAATCTCGTCGAGAAAGAGCACCTGGCGCTCGCGCAGGTTGGTGAGGATTGCAGTCAGGTCGCCCTGAATTTGCAGGGCCGGGCCGGAGGTCTGCTGAAAGCCGACGTCGAGTTCGTTGGCGATGATGGTGGCGAGAGTGGTCTTGCCCAGGCCGGGAGGGCCGAAGAGGAGCACGTGATCGAGGGCTTCGCCGCGTGATTTAGCGGCTTCCAGTGCGATGGCGAGCTGCTCTTTGGCTTTGGATTGCCCGATGAATTCGCCGAGCCAGCGGGGGCGCAGTTTGAGTTCAAAACCCTGTTCTTCGTCAGCGCGCGCGGCGCTGACCAGCCGTTCCGGAGTGTTGTCGCGAGCGATGGCCATGCTGCAAGAAGTCTAACGGGCCGGGGTTGCGACTGCAACCGCAGGCGATGCAGACTCAAGCCGGAAGACACACTACGCCCGGCACGAGCTTGTAGTGAAAGCCCTCGAAAGGCTCGCTCAGGCTAATGGTGAGGAAGGTGTTTGAAGGCTTGCAACCACAGAGAAGCGCGTGAGGGTGGATGCCGGCGGGCAAGAGGTTGAGCAGATCAAGCCATTTGGGATCGGTGACAGGCAGATCGTAGCGGATGCGGCCAACTTGACCGAGACGGAAGACGGCGCGGGTTCTGCGTTTGCCTTTTTCTTCTCGAGTCCACCACCAGAGGTCTTCGGGATGAATCAGCCCCAGCGAGCATTTCGCTGGAGTCTTCTCGAATTGGCTGACCAGCACTCTATCGCAATATCCTTGCAGAACCATAGGTTCCTTATTTACATAGTCGTCAAGAAATTGGACGTCGGACACTGGGTCGAAACGGCGAACCAGGCACCAGGGGCTGCCCGTTACATATACATCTTCCGGATGGCAGCGGGAGCCGCACTTCTCGCCGAGTTCGGCCTCGAATACATCCAAGAGCGCGACTTCCTTCCCATCGGGATAGCTCGCTTCTTTTCGAGTCACGCAACCGGGAGCCTCTTTGCCAACAAGCCGCACCCATTGCTTTGTGACAAGGCTAATTCCGGCGACGCAACGATGGTCGTGCTTGTAAGAGTTGGCAAGACAGAGAATCCGGTCGAAACCCATGGAGTTGGACTCACCTTCAAGCTGGAAATTAAAGATGACGGATTGTTGCATCTTGCCAGTGTTGTTGTAAATATTCGAGTGCCAGACGGCGGTGACAGTGCTCCGCCGTGGGCTCGCTGCAGAGCAGGACAGTTTTCTTTTTGAAACTGTCTTTGGCGATGACTGACTCCACTTTTCGCGAGCGGATGAGAGCGAGATAGGCTTCTGTGTAGGCATCCCAGCCAGTTTTGGATTTCTTATAAGCGTCCAGGATGTCTTGCGTGGGAGCGAGCAATGGTTCATGTTCATAAACCGCACCGCAGATTTCTTCGACAAAGTAGGCCAAGTCGGCTTGCTTGGCGAAGGCGGCAAGCTGAGAGGTGTTGTTCAGTCGCACGTCGAGCAGGCGCTCGATGCCGTGAGCCTTCAGCGTGCTGAAGAATTCTCGGGCGCTTTTTTGGGTAAAACCGATGCTGTAGATCTCCATTGATCCTCGTCGAGTTCCGCAAAGAGCGCGGGCTGCGTGTCGATGAGCGGCTTGCCGGCCTCGGCGGCTACCGCTTCGTCGGATTCCAGGCGGCCATCGCCGCGAATGTGAAGCATGGTGTGGCCGTGTTCGCAAAGTACGCGGCCGATGAGCAGGCGGCGATGACAGTGGGCAGGATCTTCCTCGCCACAAACCAAGGCGACGCGGAATCGCTCCATGCCGGTTTCAAGGCGAGCAATGGCTGCCCGGAAATGCGCATCTTCGTGCAGCCGGCCATAAAGGACGTGGCCTTTGGCGTCGTAGTAGGCGGGATTGGCGGGGCGTCCGCCCAATTCGGCGCCGAAAAAGAGATAGCGGATTCCCGCTTCTTCCAGGGAACGCTGCACGAGTTCCCTGTCGAACTGCGGGACATATTTCGAGTAGGGAGAGCTACGCGCATCGACCACCACTTCAACACCGTGCTGGAGGAGCAGGGCAAGCCAGGCCTCAATGGCGTGGTTGGAGTGGCCGATAGTATAGATACTGCTCATGCGCGGACCCTTGCAAAGGAGGATAGCACTTTGACACCAAATGGAGGCCGAGCCCCGAAGAAACACTGATTCTGTCAAGTGCGCGCAGGCGTCGCAAAGTTATCAAAGTAATAGGCAATTAAGCTGCAAGTGGGGTGTGCCCGTTTACAGTCTTTATCCTCCGAAAGATATTAATGATTTTATGTATCCAGCGAGGAAGTCTGGGAGTAGAATCGTTGGAAAAGCAAGGAGTCCCCCTATGCGTGGTCGTTTTTTTCTCAGCACTCTTCTGTTTGCCGGTATTCTACTTCCGCTTACTAGTTGCAGCACCGACCCCTCACTGACTTCCATCGTGATCAGTCCCGACACGGTTACGGTGACGTTGGCGCCCAATGGCATTGCGCAGGGGTACAGTCAATTCACGGCTATTGGATACTACACCCACCCAGGCCATGCGGCCGGGACCAGGGATATTACCAGTGAGGTCACTTGGGCCTCCAGCGGCACCCAGGTGGCAACCATCGTCACTGGCGGCGCCAAGGCCGGCTTAGCCACGGCAACCGGCTGGGTGAATGGCGTGGCCTGGACGGGGGTTACGAACATTACTGCCAGCGCGCCTGGGTTCAACGGCGTTGTTGTCAGCAACGCGGCAACCTTCACCGTTACAGACTCAACCACCGGAACGGATGACGTGGTATCGATTGCTGTTACTCCCAACCCGTACACCTTCACGGCGGCGAATGCGGCTAATTCGTTCACGGCGACCGGAACAACGCAGAGTGGAGTTAAAGAGGTTCTGACGACCTCGTCCGTGTGGACCTCGGGCAACGCAAGTTTTGTCACGGTTGGTGCTAATACCGGAGTCGGCACGGCGGTCGCAACGGGCACTACGACCATTACAGCCAAATACACGAATGCCGACGGCACGTCGGCCCAGGGAAGCGCAACCGTTACCGTTCCGTAATAAATGTCCTTGTCAACCGGAAAGCCGCTCTTCGGAGCGGCTTTCTTGCGCTTGGAGCCGAGTGGCCGGGTTCTAGAGCGAAACCAGAGTAAACGTGCCCTCGCGAAGGTCGTGTAAGATGGCTTTTTCTTGAGGAATAAGCCATTTGGCTGATGTGCCTCTGGGTACAGCTGCTCTGGTTTCGCTCTATGCCGGCGCGTTGACCTTCGGCCAGTAGCGGAATTTGCGGAAGGTGGCCTGGCCGGAGCCACAGGCGTAGACGGCGGGGCGGAGATCGAGGAAGCCGCCGAGGACGTTGTGGTGGAGGCCGGAGACTTCCGCCGAGGTTTCAGTTTTCTTCCATGGCTGGCCGGGAAGGCGGTAGTAGAAATCGACCTCCTGGCGGTCGTTGACGATACGGAAGGTGGTGCGGGTGGCGCCCTTTTCCACGCGGTCTTTGATGGAGCCGTTGGGGATTCTGATCTGGATTCCCGCAGGCGCGATGCAGATGCCGGCGACGTGGGCGGGGTCGTAGAAGAGCATGAGGCCGGCCTCGCAGCCGGGCGTGACTTCGATATCGATTTCGACAGTGTAGGAGTGTCCGCCGACTGCAGTGGCGAGTGCGCTGGAATCAGTCAGCGAGCTGCCGCGCGCCTGCAGGGTGAGGGCGCCGTTGCCGGTGGTGAAACGGGCAGGATCGAATTCGCGCCAGAAGGCCCACTGGAGGCCGAGTTCGGGAGTGGTGAAGTCGTCGGAGGGATCGGCGAAAGGCTGCTGACTTGTGCCGGGGATGGGCATGGGAATGGCCGAGTCGGCGTTGATCTCAGGGGAGACACGGAACCAGCCGTCGGGGGTCCACTCGACGGGGAGCAGAAGGAGTTGGCGACCCAGGGTGCGGTAGCCGTTTTCATAGGCGTGAACGGTGATGTACCAGCGGCCATCGGGTGTGTCGACGAGGCGGCCATGCCCGAGCGAGAGCCAGCGGTCCTCGCGGGAACGGGTGTGGACGATGGGGTTATAGGGCGAGTATTCCCAGGGGCCGTCAACGTGGCGGCTGCGCGCGGAGATGACAGAGTGGCTGGTGGCGGGGCCGCCGGTGCCGCCCTCGGCAACGTTGAGATAAAAATAGCCGTCGCGCTCCAGCAGCTTGGGGCCCTCCAGGCAGGTACATTCCATGCGTGTGGTGGCGGGGACGGGCCAGGCATCGAAGACCTTGCGGGGAGGGGATTTGACAGCCAGGCCGTCGGGGCTGAGCTCGGCCATGAGACCGCCGGCCATGTGCAAATAACGGCGACCATTCTCGGCAATGTGGGCGGGGTCGATGGCATGGATGCCGAGGTCGATGGGCTCACTCCATGGACCGGTGGGGTGAGCTGCGTGAACGACGCACAGTTTGCCGGCGGCGGGGAAGTAGATGTAGAAGTGTCCCTGGTACTCGCAAAGATACGGTGCCCAGACCGTGCCGTAGTAGCGGTGAAGAGCGGCGGCTGCGGGGCGCCAATTGACGAGGTCACGGGAGTGCCAGATGAGGAGCCCGGGCGCGTAATCGAAGCTGGAGTGGGTGAGATAGAAGTCGTCGCCGACGCGGATGGGGCTGCCATCGGGGTGGTCGCCGCCGAGAATGGGATTGCGATAGAGGTTTGCGTTTTGCGCCAGGGCGAAGCGTGCCTTGGAAGCGAGGGCGAGCGTGGCGGCGTTCATGACGAAGCGGCGGCGGGTCAGCATGGTGGGACCAGTGTAGCTTCGAAGGGATTGCGGAGTACAGCGACGGATGCGTATGCGCAGAGGCGGGGAAGGCCGTTTAGACTGGTATGGTTGCTCGGAGCATGATGACCCACCGGTTTGGAATTCTTCGCCGCTTCCGCTTCAATCTGCCGCAGCGCATTGCGGCGGGGCTGCTGGCTGTGTTTCTCATTCAGGGGTTGTGGCTCACAAGCCGCCAGACGCTGACCGATCGCGATTACCAATATGCGCGCTGCGGACGCGAGATGTGGGAGCGGCCATCGCCTCTGGCCGGCTACTTCACCACTTGCGGCAATATTCACGATGGAGTTTTGGCCTACCGGCTGGCAGGGTTGCCGTTGACCGTCGATCTGCTGGCCGAGCGCGCACTGGATCATTTCCGCAAACCCGAGGACAGGTTGGTGCAAGCGGGGCCAGCCGGCGAATTGAGCAGTTGGGAACTGCGCCACCAGCTTACGCACATTCTGTTTCTGTTGCGGTTGCCGTTTCTCGCGGCCGGATGCCTGTTGGGCGGCGGCCTGTGGTGGGTGACGCGGCGGCTTTACGGCAACTTGGGCGGGTATATGGCGCTCGCGCTCTACTGCTTTTCTCCCGCGGTGCTGCGGGCCTGCATCGCGCCCAATGCGGAGGTGCTGGCCGCATTGGGGGTTTATGGCGGCGTATACACCTGCATCGGCGTGGCCCATGCCATGCAGGGACCAAAGCGCAAATGGCGGCCGCGCATTGTGCTGCTGACGGCGGCTTTTGGACTGGCTGCGGCGGCGCACATTGCCGCGCTGCCAGTGGTGGCTCTGATCGGCCTCGTGGCGATGCTGTGGGTGGCCGAGGGGCGCAGGAGCCAGGTGTTGCCGGTGGTGCTGGTGGCCGTGGCCGGAGCAATGGTGGTGGTCTTCGCTTGTTACGGCTTCTCGCCGGATGCTTTCAGCTACGTTTTCCGCTCAGCCGCGGGCTTTCTGTGGGTTTCACTTGACCCTGCGCGGCGGCTCTTTTCCGCGCTGCCGAATGCGGGAATCACGGTGGCCGCAGGCGCTGCCGTGGTGTTGTTTCTGGGGCTGCGCAAATCGCGGTATTTCGGCAATACAGCTCCGCTGCTTTGCGCCTTGGTCTTGATGGCGCTAGTCATGACGGGCGTTCCGGGAAGTCCATGGTTGTGGGCGCTGCCGTTTCTTCTCACGTTTGTGGGTGGGATCTTCGCCGACGCCTGCGATGGGCCACGGGGCCGATTGGCTGCGTGCGCTGCCGGGGCCATTGTGCTGCTGCAGGCGGTCTTCTGCGTGCTGAGCTTGCCGGGGCTGCTGTGAGGGGCTTCCGTATCTGCGAATAAAGAAAAATGCACTTGAAGACATTAGGCATTATGGGGCATAATTTGGAAGAGCCATGGGTGGTGGAGTTTCATGCGGAGTTTGCACCCGAAGTTCTGCAATATTCCGAAGCGGTCAGGAGAGACATTTATTCTCTGGTCGGATTGCTGAGGAGGTTCGGTCCGCAACTGGGCCGGCCACAAGTGGATACGCTGAAGGGATCGAAACTTCCGAACCTGAAGGAGCTTCGCTTTCGCGCGGACGGTGGGGTATGGCTGGTAGCCTTCGCATTCGATTTGAAGCGGAGGGCAATTCTCCTTGTTGGTGGTGACAAGTCAGGGGCTTCGCAGGATAGGTTCTACCGGAATCTGATCGAGATAGCCGAGCGTCGCTTTGATCAGATTCAAAGGGCGCTTGCAGCGGAAAAGGAGAAAAAGTGATGGTCCCTTTATCGGTCTCATTGGATGAGATGTTGGCTCGGGAATCGAAAGAAATGCAGCTTTCGGTGAAGCAGCGGACGGCGGAGCTGATCGCCGAGGAACTGAATTTGCGTGAGTTGCGCCGTCAGCGGCGGCTCACCCAATCTTGCCTTTCGAAGAAGCTCAAAATCGGCCAGGAGGGGGTTTCGCGCATTGAGAGGCGCCAGGATATGAATGTCTCCACATTGCGCAGTTACGTGGAAGGCGTTGGGGGAGAGTTGTGGATCGAGGCTAGGTTTCCAGGTCAGCCTCCAATTGTTCTCGCTGGATTGGGCAGGAGCAAAGGCAAAAAAATAGCAAAGAAGGCATCCAAGGCGACAGGCAAATCGAAGGCCGGAACGCGTCGCGCCGCCTGAGTGCTCAAGGTCCTCGGAGCTGCTCTGAAATGAGACTATAAAATCAAGCAAAATAAGGACTTATTTACGGTTTTTCGCCTTGCTGAAACCCTCTTTGAAGGGGTAAAATAAAAGCACAGCCCGCGCCGGGCCGGCCCCGCTTTTCCCGGACCTTTCCGCCGCCTTCCGAGCGGGCATGAAAAGACCAAATTATGCCAGAAGATCAGAATCCACTTCTCCCCCTCGAAGGCGGCGCGCCGCCTCAAAGCAGCGCCAACCTCATTCCCATCAACATTGAAGAGGAGATGCGCCGCTCCTATCTCGATTACTCGATGAGCGTAATCATCGGGCGCGCGTTGCCGGATGCCCGCGACGGCTGGAAGCCCGTGCATCGGCGCGTGCTCTACACGCTCAGCGAGATGGGCCTTGAGTACAACAAGAAATACACCAAGTGCGCCAAGGTGGTGGGCCAGTGCATGGGCGTCTACCATCCCCACGGCGACTCGTCCATCTACTACACCCTGGTGCGTCTGGCGCAGGATTTTTCGATGCGCTATCCGATGGTGGACGGGCAGGGCAACTTCGGCTCGGTGGACGGCGATCCTCCGGCGGCCATGCGTTACACCGAGTGCCGCATGGCGCGCATAGCCGGCGAAATGCTGGCCGACATCGAGATGGAGACGGTGGACTTCGTCCCCAACTATGACGAGTCGACATTTGAGCCGGCGGTGCTGCCAACGCGCATTCCCAACTTGATCGTGAACGGTTCGAGCGGCATCGCGGTGGGCATGGCGACCAACATTCCGCCGCACAATCTCACGGAAGTCCTCAACGCGACCATCGAGCTGGCGAAGGACCCTGCCGCGGGGCTCGCGGAAGTGTTGAAGCACGTGCAAGGGCCGGACTTTCCCACCGGCGGCCTCCTCTACGGGAAAAGCGGAATTCCCCAGGCCTACAAAACCGGCCGCGGGCGCTTCATGATGCGCGCCAAGGTGGCCACGGAAAGCCTGACCAAGGAAAAACAGGCGATCATCGTCACCGAGATTCCTTACCAGGTGAACAAGTCCGTGCTGATTCAGCGCATCGCCGAACTTGTGAACGATAAAATCGTGGACGACATAAGCGACGTGCGAGACGAGAGCGATCGCGACGGTATGCGCATCGTCATCGAACTGAAGCGCGGCGCGCAGCCGGAGATTGTGCTCAACCAGCTCTACAAGCACACGCAGATGCAGGAAAGCTTCTCGATGATTTTTCTTGCGGTGCTCAACGGGCAGCCGCGGGAGCTGGGGCTTGACCAGGCCATTCGCTGCTTCATCGATCACCGCATTGATGTCGTCCAGCGGCGCACGGTTTATCTGCTGCGCAAGGCGCGCGAGCGCGAGCACATCCTGGAAGGCCTCAAGATTGCGCTCGACAATCTCGACACGGTCATCAAGATCATCCGCGGGTCGGGATCGCGAGCCGAGGCGCGCGAGAATCTGTATGCCTGGGGTAAGGGCAAGGAGATTATCCTCAACCTGGATCGCGAGCGTTTGCCGCACGAGGAAAAGGGCCTGACTCTGCGCCAGATTGACGCGATTCTGGAACTGCAACTCTACCGGCTTACGCAACTTTCCATCGACGAACTGCTGAACGAATTGAAGCAGGTGCGCGAGCGGATTGCAGAGTACGAGTCGATTCTGGCCAGCGAGATAAAGCTGCGCGCAGTCATCGTGAAGGAACTCGAAGAGATACGCGACAAGTACGGCGACGCGCGGCGCACGCAGATTGTGGACGAGAGCGCCGAGTTGCAGCTTGAAGATCTGATCGCCGACGAGCAGGTTGCTGTGACGGTGAGCCATCAGGGTTACCTGAAGCGCACGCCTATCAGCATCTATCGCCAGCAGCGGCGCGGCGGCACCGGGCGCATGGGCATGAAGACGCGCGAAGAAGATTTTGTCGCGCAGTTGATTGTCGATTCGACGCACGCCTTCCTCTTGTGCTTTACCAACACGGGGCGCGTCTACTGGCTGAAGGTCTACGAGATTCCCGACGTGGGCGCGGCCGGCAAAGGCAAGTCGATGCAGAGCTTGCTCGATCTGCAGCCGGGCGAAAACGTGCGCGCCATTCTGCCCGTGCGCGACCTGGAAGAAGAGGGCAAGTTCATCTTCTTCACCACGCAAAAAGGCACGGTGAAGAAGACGCCGCTCAAGGACTTCAGTAACGTGATGGCTCGCGGTATTATCGCCATCGGCATTGACGGCGACGACGAGCTTGTAGCGGCGCGCATTACCGACGGAAGCCAGATTGTTTTTCTGGCTACGCACTTGGGCATGGCGATTCGCTTTGACGAAAACGACGTCCGCTCCATGGGCCGCCCGGCCTACGGTGTGCGCGGCATCGATCTGGCCAAGAACGATTACGTGGTTGGCGTGGCGATTACGCCAAAGGAGCATGAGCCGGGCGACTTCCGGATTCTGGCGATCACGGAAAACGGGTTCGGCAAGCGCACCAATGTGGAGATGTATCGCCTGCAAACCCGCGGCGGCAAAGGCGTCAAGAACATGGCCGTCACGCCGCGCATCGGACGGGTGAACACCATCGAACTGGTGGACGACTCCTCGGAACTAATGGTCATCAGCCAGTTCGGCAAGATCATCCGTATTGACACCAAGACCATCCGCGCCGCCGGCCGTGCCACGCAGGGCGTTCGGCTGTTGAATCTGGAACCGGACGACAAGGTAGCCGCGGCGGTGATCATTCCGCCGGAAGAGTTGAACGGCAACGGTAAAGACGAGGAGCAGGGAACGCTGTTGCAGTAGCGTGATTTGGGTTTTTCGGGAGAACGCGGTGAAACCGTTTCGGAATACCCCGTCGGCATCGAGGTTGCTAAAAAGTACCACGCGTGGTACAGTAAGCAAGGATCAACTCAAGCGGATTCCTGCCATCTTCTATCGTACCGAGGCGGGGAGCGAACCGGTTCGGAGTTGGCTGAGAACGATGGACCCGCAGGACAGGCGCCTGGTTGGGGAAGACATCAAGACCGTTGAATTCGGATGGCCGGTTGGAATGCCCGCCTGCCGTCCGATGGGAGACGGGTTGTATGAGGTTCGGACACCCTTGCCGGGGAACCGCGGCGTACGCGTTTTCTTCTATATTGACCGGATGCAAAGAATGGTATTGCTGCACGGCATTGTGAAGAAGACACGAGAAACCCCAGATGCCGATCTGGATCTAGCGCGCCGGAATATGCGCAAGCATGAGAAGGGTCTGAAATGAGCAAACAAACGGCGTTCGACCACACCGGCTCCACATTCGACAGCTTTCTGGAAGAAGAGGGCATTCTGGATGAGGTCGAGACCGCGGCTATCAAGCGAGTGATCGCATGGCAACTGGCGGAAGCGATGAAGGCCGGCAAGATCAGCAAGAAAACCATGGCTGAGCGCATGGGCACCAGCCGCTCGCAGTTGGACCGCTTGCTCGACCCGGAAAACAGCGCTGTCCAATTGCAAACCATAGCTCGCGCCGCCCGCGCTGTCGGCAAGCGGCTGCGCATGGAGATGATCAACGCCGCGTAGCGGCTTATCAGGAATAAGCGGTGGCTATCTGCAATATGAGAGACAAGGTAGCCGGCGTAGTGATCATTCCCCCGAAGAACTCAACGGCAAGGACGAGGAGCCGAAGTTGTTGCAGTAGGACTGCGCATTTAGCGATAGGCTCAGGTCTCAAAGCGGAACCTGGGCACCCGGTCCTCGACATCACGGCAAGAGGATTGAAAAGTGCCCCATTGCATCTTTGAGTATTCCGCGAACATTGCCGACGAACCGGAATGGCATCAGATCATGAAGAAGGTGCACGAGAGATTGATTGCAACCGGCGAATTCGCGGCCGGAGACATTAAGAGCCGAGTGATCAGACGTGGTAACTATCTAATTGGAAATGGCGAAGGCAATCAATCCTTTGTCACACTCAATCTGCAAATCCTGGATGGCCGAAGCGACGAGTTCAAGAGCGAAATCGCTCGTATGGCATTGGAGATTCTCGTTGCGGCATTTCCAAAATCTTTAGCTGAACAAAAATGCAGCATTACCGTTCAGATCACTGCTGTCCGGGGAAAAATGGGTGGAGTTATCGTAAAGCACTGATTACGTAATCGATAGACTTATGCTGCGCCGGGAACGATTTGAAATCGATGCGGCTCCTCCGGCGGTTGGCGTAGGC
>Ga0255348_1000150_pt1 | contig 36207 bp, 28 predicted proteins | sample CBST25v5metaG_FD_189945 | JGI IMG/M metagenome (GOLD analysis project Ga0255348, IMG submission 189945) | Peat soil microbial communities from Stordalen Mire, Sweden - C.B.S.T-25.v5 | ecosystem: Environmental > Terrestrial > Soil > Wetlands > Peat | place: Sweden: Norrbotten County, Stordalen... | reverse complement strand
GCGCTGTTAAGGCCATACAGATGCGTGTTCAGCGGAGAAGAAAGCGGCCATAAGCAGACAGAATCGCATCCCGAATACCAGCCGGGACCACCCGTGATCGGCGTGGTGATGCTTATGGAACCGGTCTCAAAAAGATTGGTCGTGGCGCTCAGGATGAGCGTCTGATAGTGATCCAACCCCAATCCGGACACACTCTGCGCCCAAAAGATATTGTTCCTTGCATCCACGCGCTGCTGAAAGATCGGATTCAATCCGTCGCCGTTCTCTCCATTGTCAAAAACCTCATCCGCTTTATCCAACGTATTCGAGTAAAAGTAGAGCGTGCCGTTGCGATTAGTCATCCCGCCGAGCACGTCCGCAGCGTAGTGGATCTGCTGTCCAGCCGCGGGGCCGGCAAAGATCTCGTTGCCGTAAATGAAGTCCTTCTGCGCCGACTCCTGATAGGCGGCAATGATATTCGCTCCCGCCGTGTCGCCCGAGCAGTAGTAAGAGTCGGCACAAGTGGTGTCGCCGGGGGCGCCCAGGTAACTCTTGTTATTGATGCCCACGCCCTCGAAGGTCGTATATTGAGGGGCGTCCTGATTCTCCACCAGGTCGAAGGATCTCACCGGGCCCTCGGAAAGGTAGTTATAGCGGAAGATTCCCTCCACGCCGCGCCATTTGATGTTGGAGCCCGACGCGGTGCTGCGATAGTTATCGATCCTATTGCCTTGCATGAGCCCGTAAAAACTTTGGAAGTAGACTTGGTGGTAGGAATCGCTTCCCGCTTCTCCAGAGCCGTGAATATGGTTCCCGGTCACTGTCACAAGTTGCGTGACAAGCGACCACCAGTAAGTGGCAGAATTGTCGTCTGAAAAAAAGCCGTTCCCGCAGGTGTCCATGTCGTTGCCGCTTACATCCACATACGCGCCTGAGCGAACATTAACGCAGGCAGCTGCAGCGCTCCATGCCACCTGTGCGCCCCCGGCCGGAGGAGTGTAGCCATAGGTGTTGCCTGCATGGCGCAGATGTAGCCCGGTAATACTCACATAGCTCGGTCCCGCGGAACCGCTTTGCCAATAGTTATATGGAGTACCCGGTCCAGGCCACAAAGACATGATTCCGGCTCCCGCCGCCCCTCCTCCGTTTGAGATGTCGGACTGGCCCACGGCATTCTGGCCGTCGAGGACGGGAAGATTTCCATACGAGTCCGGCACGCCGCAAACGATAACCGGCTGGGTCGCCGTACCGCTGTTCTTGATCTGGAAGTACTCATGGTAGGTGGAAGGATTGGAGCCGGTGGTATCCGTATTCCAGATACGCATGATCGTTCCCGGGGTCCAGGAAGTGATCGCCGGAACCGAGGTGACGGTTGTGTACTCCTTGCCCGTGCCCACTTCATAATCTCCTCCTGTAAAAGCCGGGTCAGGATAGCACTCGTGGGGGCGAGTTTCGTTGGGCGTAGAAGTGGTGATGTAACTCGGCATCGCGTTCGGCGAAACATAGACGATCGCCGTCGCGCTCTGGGACGAGTTGCTGTTGCTGGTGTACTGCAAGGTATAGCGGCCAGTCACCGTGGCCACAAAATCCGCGTCGCGGAAACTCGTGTCGGCCAGAACGCCATTGCCATTGGACGGCTGCGAAACGATGCTCCACATTCCGGTCTCGTCGGTATCTCCAGATATCCACGATTGGAGCGTACTGTGCTGCCCCTGGTAAGCCTGCTGATAGGCCGGCGCCACCATCACGCTGGTCGTCTTGGCGCAGACGTTGAAGAGGAAGGTTGCCGTTTGAGATGGATTGTCAACCGACTGCGCCCGTACCTTCACCGTGGCCGTGGAGCTTACAACATACGACCCCATCGAGCCGGAGATCGAGCAGTTGCCCGCAGTGGAGCCGATATTGACCTGCACCGTTGCCAGTCCGCCGCTGACAGAAGACACACCGCTTCCGGCAGGCGTCGTGAATGTAGCGCTGGCTCCGCCCGTGGTCGAAAGCACGCTCCAGTTGGCTGTGCATTGGCTGGTAGGCGCCGTGCATTGAACGCCTGCGATTGTAATGTTGACGTTGATCTGCCGGGTCGAGCCGGGCAGCACCACGAACGGATAAACAGACAGGTTCGGGGTGATGACTACCTGCGCCGGTGCAGCGGACGCGAGAAGAAAGAGGAGAACGAAGAGGTTAGCACAAAGCGCCCTCAGGGAAAGACATGCGCCAACATGGACGGACTGAGATTTAGAAGTGTGTGCCATGATGCTCCTCTTTTGGTCGAATTGGCCGACGTATAGACTGATTGTCCGCATAGCGAACAAGTCGTTCACATAACGCAAAGAACTTTGCTCTGATCAGGCAACAACAAGCGTGAGTCGAATTTCCTCATAGGCCATCTCTCCCAAAGCCTGGGCTGACAGCCTAACTCTAACCATTGACTAGCCTCGCGAACAGTGCCGCAACGCGCTCAGCTGAAGCGCCTTCCAGGCTTCGACGCAGATACCCGTCTTCTGAGGTATCGCTCCAATTCACTTTTTATTGGGCATTTCCCTCTTTTTAAGAGTTGGTGACCAAGTGGGTTGCGAGGACCAATTCCACTAGCCTGCGGTTCCGCGCTGGGATTTACGCTGCGCCGCTTTCGTCTCGCCTTGAGATGGCGTAACGTTAAATTGAACTGCAAAATAGTAGAATCAAAAGATCAATAAAGTCAATAACGACTAGATGTAAATATGAGCTTTCGATGAAAATGGAAGCTAAAGATAGTCCTTGCATTGGCTTGAGGGCTGGGGCCAGAATTGGTGCCTCGCGCAAACCCCAGGCAAGTTCGTATCTGCTTCTTGGCGAACCACCGCCGCCGGATCTTGCCTCAGATCAGTGACGATCTGCGGTCTCACCGGATTTGGGAATATTCGCGGGTCTAACTATCAAATCATCTGCAAGCCGCGCAAGCCCGGAGTAGATCGCACCTCCATCCGCAGTTCCCCACGGTCCATCCTGTTGGACCATGAAGATGAGTATCCACCCCTTGGCCGCATTGATCTCCATCCAATTCTTGAACGCACCGCCGTGGCTAAATCCGGAATCTGAAACATGCCAGCCAAGGCCGTAATTCGTTCCACCCAAACCGCGATTTTGCAGTTTGGTCATCTCATGCAGCGCTTCAGAGGATATGTACTTCTTCCCATTGATCGTACCGCCATTCAATATCATTCGACAGAATTTTGAAACATCTTCAGCCGTCGAGAATAAGCCACCCCCGGGCACCGGAAAGCGATTTTGCCGATCATCGAGTGGATAGGTAAGCTGATCGATGGTTATCTCCTGAAGATCTTTCGCCTGCGGATTCAGTTTGTAGGTCTTCGCTAGGCGCTTCACCTGGTCGGCGGTAGGCCAGAATGTAGTGTCTTTCATCCCAAGCGGAGTGAACAACCTCTCCTGCATGAATTGCTCATAAGAGATTCCGCTGACCACCTCAATAATGCGCCCCGCGGTATTAATGCCTTCATTCGTGTAGGTATAATCCGTTCCCGGTTGATAGATCAGAGGCTCCGCCGCATAACTGCGCACAGCATCTTTCAATCGCAGCAGATCGAGCGCACCAGGCTGAGCCGGCGACTGAAACGGGAGACCACTCGTATGGCTCAAAATCTCCCGCACGAGAATGGGGTGATTCGCCGGTACCAGTTGTGGAGCTTTCTGCGAATCCTCTGTTCCCGAGGCCCCGTGCGCAGAATCTGCACGGGGCAGGCTGACCATTTGCCCTTTGAACTCCGGCAGATACTTCTCTACAGGATCGTTCAGATTGATCTTGCCTTCATCCACGAGCATCATGAATGCCGTTGCGGTCATTGGCTTCGACGACGAAGCAATCCAGAACATGTCGTCTGTCGTCATCGGTGCTTTGGCCGCGATGTCACGCTCGCCGACAGCCTTTAGATAAACCACGCCAGTTAGTGTTGCAACAAGCGTAACGGCGCCAGCGATCGTGTGATTGTGCACCAGCGGTTGCAAATAGGATTCGATAGCGTCCGATTGCGTAGCTCCGCTGGAGACTCCTAGAGTTTGTGCATGGGTGACCAACGAAGTAGCGATGAGAAGCGCGGACGCCGCATAGGATCGATTCATCGAACATTCCTTCCATGCTTTTGAAAGTATGCAAAGTTATCTGTTGAGACATCGCCTTTTCTCTACCGAGTTAAGGTTGATCGACCGCTTGCCCCGCGTCGAGTGGGTTCTGAGGCTTTTCCCCACGAATAAAGGACAGGGCAAACGCTACCATCAGGGTGATTCCGGAGTAGGCGATGACCACCCCGCGGTCCGCATTGGAAACCGTGAAAAGCAGCAGCAGGGACAAGAGGCCAACGGCAGCGGTTGCGCGGCTGAGAAAGCGAAAGACACGCGTGGTCTGGTCCACGGTTTCGGCCAGTTCTCGATCCACGTCGATGGGAGTTGCCAGGCGCAGGAAGAGATGGTCGCGGCGTTGGGCCTGGGCGGTTTGCGGGCGGTCGAACCAGCAACTGGCAAGGAAGACGCCGATCGCGGCGGGGACGACAACAACGACGTTCATTACCAGGCCCCAGCCAAGCAGAAACGTACCGGCAGCGCCGATCGTCAGACCGGTGGCGAACGAGGCCATCCCCGACCAATGGGGTGTCTTCTTGATCACCAGACCAAGCATGGCCGGCGGTCCATAGGCAAGCGAAAGGATTGTGTTAAACGTGACCATGACAGAAAAGATGCTTTTGCCGGATATGGCCAGGAGCACTGCGAGGATGGTCACCGATACCGCTACACCGGCAGTGGCCAACCTGCCAACACGCAGCATGGTCCGATCGCTGGCATGGGGCGCAAAGAGCGGCTGATACACGTCCTTGGCCAGGATGCCGGCGTGCATATTGAACATTCCCGAAAGATTGGCCATCGCCGAACTGAACATGGCCGCAAGCATGATCCCGATCAGTCCGTTGGGTAGCAGGGTAAGGCTGGCGGCAGCAAAAGCGGCTTCGTGTGGATTGGCAAAGCGTGGCAGCACCTTGCCCAGATCGGGGTAGAGAACGCGCATGGTCATGGGCGGAATGAACCAGAGGAACGCTCCCACGATAAAGAAGAAGAAGCAGAGCACGGCCACCTTTCTGGCGGAGCGCTCGGTATCTACGCTGAAGTAGCGCTGTGCCATGACACCCGTGTTGTAGCCGACGCAGCTCATCAGCATCCAACTGGCTACGTAGGTCCAACTGTACTGTCCCTGCAGGTGGAAGGAGACCATTTGCGGAGGAAGTGCGTGGTAAAGGTTGCCGAGTCCGCCGACGCGCAAGAGCGCCGCGCCCACCAGCACCAGACAGAAGGGCATAAGGATGACGGCCTGCAGAAAGTCCGCCACTACCACGGCCCACAACCCACCCAACATGCAGTAGAGGAAGACCAGTCCTCCCGAGGCCAGGATGGTCCCAACGATGGAAAAGCCGAAGGTTGAAGCAACCATCAAGCCCAGCCCGTAGAGAATGCTTGCCCCCATGAAGATCTGAAAGAAGATGCTGGCTACGGAGAAGGTCTGGCGGGTGGTCTCGTCGAAGCGTTCCACCAGGTAAGCCATGGGGGTGGAAATGCGAGTTCGGCGCCAACGCTGGGCGAAGACGAAATAGCCCAGCAGGAAGGCCAGCGCATTGCCCACGTAAAGCAGAACTATGACGATGCCATCGCGATAGGCAATGCCGGCCGCACCCGTGAAGGTCCAGGCGCTGAATCCGCTCATGAAGCAGCTCAGAGCGGCCACCAGCCAGGGAATGCGGTTGCCCCCTTTGAAGTAATCCGACGCACCCTTGTTGAAGCGCATGAAGACAAATCCGATGCTCACCATGGCCAGCATGTAGAGGACGACAATGACGAGATCCAGCAGATTTGCGGTCTTCAAGGCTGCAACTCCGTCTGGAACTGGCTGAGAGGTCCCGAGTACTGCTGGTGTACGGCAGTGGCAAGGCGCAGGGAGTGACGCGCATCCTGCAAGCAGCAGTTGGGCAGATTGCCACTTTGGACAGCATCCAAAAAGAGATTGTGCTCGCCAAGAAAGCCGCCGGCCACGAGATCATCGGTGCTGACATCCGTGACGGCGACTGTGTTGTCCTGGTAGCGCCATTCTCCATGCGCGCAGAAGGAAGATGAATATGGATCGTTCAGGGCGACCTCCATCATCCGGCGGCCGGCATGGACCAGATAGGTTTCGCGGAGCAGTCCGCAGTCCACCAGGATGGCCAGGTCAGCGACCACGCCGGAGTGGAAATGGAGCCGCACGAGGTAGTCGCGGGCCTCGGTGCCGGGGTAGGGCCGGCAACGCGTTTCCACTTCGCGGACGTCGCCTCCCAGAAAGCGGAGGCAATCCAGCGGATGAATGGCTGTACCCACTCCAAACTCCGGTTCCAGGCGCCGGTTGCGAAGCATCTCGACGCGTATATAACGGATGGGTCCGTTCTCTTCCGCCCAATGCTTCAAGCGCAGCAGCCCAGGCATGGCGCGGCGGTTGAAGGCAACATAGTTCATGGTCTTATACTGCTGTGCCAGTTCGGCAAGCAACTCGGCTTGCGCCACCGTTACGCCGGGAGGTTTCTCGGTAAAGATAGGGATGCCCATGGGCAGAAGCTTCGCAACCACCTCGGCAGTCGCCGTGGGCTGCACCGTGCAATAGATGAGCTCCGGTTTACGTTCATCCACCATGCGGAGGAAATCGCTGTAAACATGCGCATAACCGAATCTGCGAGCGAACTCGCCGGCGCGATCTTGGTTCAGGTCACAGATGGCCTCGAGTGAGACGCGTGGGGCCTCTCCTGTTGCCAGCCTATTCAAGGCCGGCGCATGGAACCGCTCACTGAATTCTCCTGCGCCGATGTGAACGGCGCGTAAGGGTAAAGACATCTTCAAGCCTCCAATGCCGCGCGCATCCACTTTATGAAGTGCGGTAAGGCGATTTCAGGATCGGGAATCTGCGGGTGCCAGCGCTTCTCCCATTCGAAGGAAACAAATCGCTGGTAGTCATTTTCGCGAAGCAGGGCAACCAGTTCGCGCGCGGGAAAATCTCCTTCGCCCAGGAGCACCGGCTCCCAGGGCTGGTCTGCCGGAGCGCCGTCGATCCGGCGGGCATCCTTGATATGCACGTGACGCACGGCGCCTGCGAGCAAACGCCAGCCTTCGTCCAGTTCCTCGGCAAACTCCGAGTAAGCGTTCAACGAATCCCAAATTACGCCGCAGTTCGTACAATCGGCCGCGCGCAAAACGCTCATGGCTGCCGCCGCGGGAGCGAAGTTGCCATGACTCTCAAGCCAGATCTCAACGCCCGCGGGCAGAGCAAATTCCGCAAGCTGATGAATGCCCTCGGCGACCCAGGCAGACGTCGATGGCAGATCGGCTCCGGGCTGTACGCGGTCTCCAAAGACGCGAATGCCTGGCGCTTTGAGCGCAGCAGCCAGTCCCACCATTGACCGGCCCATCTCCAGCGACTGCCGGCGTTGGGCTGCATCCGGGGAGTCGAACAAGCAACTTGTATCCACGCAGGGAATGACCAGCCCCGTTGACGCAAGCCGATCACAATGTTCCTTGAGTCCGGCTCCTTGAAACGCAGGTAGCTCCCATAAGCGATCGCTATTTTCAATAAAGCGAAGCTCGATGCCGTCGTAGCCAAGAGTGTGCGCCTGCTCGATTGCGGTCTGAAAGCTCCATGAAGGGCAGGCGAGAGTTGAGAAACTGATCTTCATCGTCATGTCATCCTGTCGAGCATATCTACTGTGACGCGATTCTTTACCGGTTGTCCGGAGAAGAATCGCTCCATGTCGGAAAGAAGTTCGGACGCCAGCTCATGCCGCACCGAAGGAGAGTCGGACCCTACATGCGGGGTAAGAATCGCGCCCTGGGCGCGCCGCAGCGGATGGCGTACGGGCAGCGGTTCCAGCGGATCCGTCACATCCAGAGCGCAACGCAAGCGGCCGCCTAGAACCATCTTGGTGAGGGCATCCAGGTCAATAATCCCTCCGCGAGCAATGTTAATGACGGCAGCTCCCTTCGGCAGCATTCCTAAGCGCTTGCGGTTAAGCATGTGGCCGGTTTCTCCAGTAAGGCCGGCGGCGATTAAGAGATAGCGCGAAGCCGATAGAACCTCCTCCAAGGGCGCGAAGCGGACTGATAGTGGGGCCGTGCCCGGGTCGACGTAAGGATCATGTACCAGCAGCCGAGTACCGAATGGAGCCAAAAATTCAGCAATGGCCCGTCCGATCCGGCCAAAGCCAATCATCCCCACTTCGCCGCCAAGGATGGTGTGCTCGCCGCCGCCCGTCAAATGCAGTTCCTGATAGATGACATTCGACGGGCGCCGCAATAGTTCGCGATAGCGGTCCACATCGTGCGCCAGATAGAGCAGAAAGGTGACAGCCAACTCGGCCACGCCGCGCGCCATGGGCTCCGCCGCGTTGACGATCACCAGATGCTCGAACAGCGGGCGGGCGAATCGCTCTTTGACGCTGCCACCGCAATGAGCAACCATGCGCAACCCCGGCGCCCACGTAAGAACGTCTTCATCGAAGTACGAGGGACTGTCCCATGTGGTAATCAGCAGCTCGGCCTTGCTCAAAGCCTTGCGCATCTCGCGGGTGATTGTTCGAGCGGGATTGCGCTCCCAACGCGTGACCGCGGACAGGCGGCGTGCAAGTGTGGGATCGAAGAAAGATTCGAATAGCCGTTTATTCGAAGCCACGAGAGTAAACGGTTTGGCGGAATCCAAGGCTCTGGTGCTCACCGATTCACCTCGCTGCGTATGATGCCGTCCTCATCATGAAACTGGGGCCACGCAACGCTTTCGTCCCGGCTGCATTGCCTTCCCGAGAAGGTCGGCGGAATTCGTCGCGCGCTTCGCGTGAGCCCTTGAAAGTCGCAGCCGACGCCCATCCTACCAATGCATGACGCTCTGCCGGGCAAAACTGTGGCCAATCCAGGTCTAGGATGCGTGAGATAAGTTATCTCACTTACTCGACGCGTGGTGGGTCGATCTGTAACATCGATCTGTTGCCAGGCACCCGCATTTCTGCGTGCCTGGCAACAGAAAGAGTTCTTCGCGCTTCTCTCAAATCGTCAAATAACTAGAACGTGATTCGAGCTATCAAACGGATTTGCCGGTTGCCAGTGATTCCTTCCTGCCCGTAGCTGACGTTCTTCAGGCCGAAGGCGGGATTATATTGAATTGCGCTACGTGTTCCGCCATGGATACCGGGGCCAATGGAAGTGAAGGGTTGGAGCGCCGGTTGCGCGGCCCCTGCCACATCCCCAACCCCCGGAGCGAGATTTGCTCCATCGGAAACGCCGTCGATGCTTGCCGGCGTCAGGTTATAGATGGTTCCCACGTTCGCAAATGTATCTTGATTGCTGTAGCCGGATCCGCTCCCACTGGGCGAGAACATTGGATGGTTGAAGACGTTGTCGGCGTCCGCGCCAATTTTCATAGAAACGCGGTCGGTGATGTGAAAGGCCTTGTGAAGTCCCAGGTTCACGCCCCAGGTTGACGGGCCGGTAAGAACGCCGCGCTTGGCAACAGATGGGTTCGTCCAGAAAGTGGAACCTAGATTCGGCGTTTGGAAGGCAGCGGAAGCTGTGGGGTTTCCAAGACTGTCGGTTGGCTCTGCCGCGAACTGGTGGTATTTGTCCTGCCCTGCATACGGGTTGTTAACAATGCTGGCGCGGTATAATGGCCCACTACTCCCAGTTGCGTCTCCAGCTCCCGAAGCAATGTTGCCCGCCATGGTAGGATCGCAGTCTCCGCAGGACCATGTGGGCGTAAACCCGAGACCAGACTTTGCGAACATATTGGTTGTGGCCTGCCATCCGCCGATCATGGCATCGGTGAGTTTGTTTGCAGCGGCGGCATAGTGTTGTCCATGTCCAAAAGGAAGATCGTAGACGGCGTAGGCGACGACCCGGTGCGTGGATACGTCGTAGTCTCGCGTATAGTCGAAATTCATATTGAACGGGTCATAGGGACCTGAGCCAAGGCTTCCCCCACCACCGTCCGCGAGCGTCGATTTCTGATCGAGGTAGGTATAGGCGGTGCTGAAGGTCAGATTTTTCGCCTTGCGCTCGGCCTGGAACTGCAATGAACTGGTCCTGCTCTTGCCGTGATTTCCAACGCCGGCGACATAATCTCCAATCATGGGAAATGTGAAGCGCTCGGAGTCTGCGTAGGAATAATTACAGTCACCAGCAACATAGGGATCGCAAGCCCCATAAGCACTTCCCTGGGGTAACGGCACATACCCGTTGTAGTTCCCGTCACCCTGTGTCGTGCCGAAAGGGTTATCGTTGGCATTGATCATGTCCAAATCGATGCCACCGACCATGCCTTCTTGAGCCGCGCCGATATACGAAACCCGAAGTGTTGTCTCCCGCGGCAACTGCCGCTCAAAGGTGACATTCCACTGCATCAGGCGAGGATTCTTGATACCGACCGCAACCCAGCCGGCGGAAGGATAGTTGTTGGTTTGACTTAGCGCGCCGCCGGCGACGGGAGTGTCGCCCGATGTATCGGTGCTGCTGGTTGGCCAGGGATTGATATTTGGGTGGCCGGCTTTGTTTTTGTAGACGGCTCCGACGTTGAAGTCGTTGACAGCGAGAGTGTCGCGAATTTGATGCGCCGACGAGGTCGGATAGAAAACGCCGAATCCGCCGCGCAGAACCTGTTTGTCACCGATGTGATATGCCCATCCGAAACGCGGGCCGTAATCGAACTTGTCGGGCCTGACCAGGCCGCGGCCGACACCAAGACCGGATTGCGATGCAAGCACATAGCCAATTCCATTCGGAGGAAGACTGGTTTCCGGGGATTGGAGGTATTGCAGCGTCTTGGCCGACGGAAGGACATAGCGGCCTACCTGACCTGTCGTGGCATTTCTATAGTAGGGATCGAAGTTGGCCATGATGTCGTTCTTATCGACATACGGGGTGTACCGGTCATAGCGCATACCCAGATTCAAGGTGAGCCGCGCGTTTACCCGGAAATCATCCTGCACGTAATAGGCGGTCTCCCAGTTGGAAACATCCATCGCGGGACGGGGGAGAGGGACGTACGCAACCTTGTAGGGCGCATTACCGAGCAGAAAGTTGGTGTACCCGGCAAGACCGGCGCCGTGGTATTCGATCGTGCTCTGCGGAGTGCCGCGCGTCGACGCAAAGCCATCCAACGCCTGATTGCGAACAAAGTCTGCGCCGAACTTCAACGCGTGACGGCCCTTCTGCCAGCTAACTGTATCTCCAAAGGTCGCCAGGTGTTGCGTGAGATCGCGATCGGAACTCCGGGCGTCATCGCCAAATACCGCGGGGCAGACGGCAGGGGAGAGGCAGAAGTCGATGTTGGGATTCCCGAACATCCCCAACGGTCCCGTCCCAATGACAGCGCCATAGGCCGCGGTATCGGTGGGCGACATACCAATGCTCGATAGGAAACTACTGACGGTCGTGTTGTCCTGGTAGTGCATATTCTGGGTGTTGAAGCCTCCGCGCGCTTCATTGACCAGGTGCGGAGTAAAGACGTGGGTATAGGAGGCTGAAAGCACGTTATTTCTGCGGACAACATGATTAAGCCCGAGGCCCGTGTAAGGAAAGGAGACCGGGGACGTGGCACTGTTTTCAGCGGACCCGTGGTAGACCCCGTAGATACGGTTCGAATCGTTGAAGTCGTGATCGATGCGCAGGTCACCCATATGGGTTATGTCAGATCCCGGCAATGTCGTCGTCCAGCCATTCAGGAGGCCGGTCTCACCGTTGATCTGCTGTTGTCCGCTCCCTACGCCGTTGTCGGGAACATTTTTTGGAAAGTAAAGGCTGACTATCTTCGAGGTGAGGGCATTCTGCGAGCTTGAGGGAACACCCGTGATCACATCGCCTGGCGTACTGCATGTTCCCGGCGTAACCTCAGATTGCTCACTGAGAGGTACTGTGGACATCGGTGGATCGCTACAAGGATCGAGCTGGGAAAAGTCGCCGGCCTGCACCTTGGGAGCAGCCACATTTTGAATATTCGACTCATCGATGGGAGCGGCTGAATCCCAGAACTCATAGGCCATGAAGAAGAAGGTGTTCTTCAGCTTGGGAATCGGGCCGCCCCATGATCCGCCGACTTGAGTGAAGTTGGAATGCGGTTTCGGAGTCCCCGCCGACTGACCAATCATCTGCTCAGCAGCCAGGCCATCATTGAGGTCGTTGTAGAAGACAGATCCGTGATTTTGAGCTCCGCCGGCCTTTGTATTGACGCGGATATTGAGGATGCCGGCGTACTCCGCGCTGAAATTATTCGAGAGGATGTTCAGCTCGCCCACCGACTCCAGCGATGGCTGGCTTTTAGTCTGCTGATCAAAGACGCCGCCGCTATTGCGCTGGCCATCAAGCGAAAAGCTGAAGCCATAGCTCTGGCCACCCACGGGCTTGAATGTGGAAAGGTTCAAGGGCGGTGCGCCGCTACCGGCACCCTGCGTGACGCTGGGGTCGATGTACAGAAACTGATTGATGTCGCGGCTGTCACGCGGCAGTTCAATCACCGCCGTGGGGTTGAGAGTTTGGCTCAGGGTGGAATTGTCCATATTGATTCCCACCGCTTCTGATGTGACCTGAACGCTGACGGTCTCCGTCGCCAAGTGAAGCACGGCGTTCTGCTGCGAAACGTCAGAACCGTTCAGAACAATGCCATTGATGACGCTGGTTTCGAATCCTGGGGCTGCAAACGCGGCCTTGTACTGTCCAGGAATCAGATTGGGCGCGTCATAGTCACCGCTTGCATCTGTATTGAACGAGTAAACCCTGAGGTTGCTCAAATTGGTGATCGTGACCTGGGCGTTGGGAATGAGCGCGCCGCTGGAATCTGCGACGACTCCGCGGATTGTGCCGAGATCTGAACCTTGCGCGAACAGATTCGGAGTGTAGATTGTGACGCACATCGCAAGAAAAACAAAGAACGATCGTATCTCTCGTATCTTCATTCGCGCCCTCTCTTCATGGAGTCCAAGTCCTCATGGAGTCCATGCACAGATTATAGAAGGGAAATAATAGACTAAACGAAGGAAAAGCAAATAAAAATCTTGAAATAATAACCTCGGTGCAACTGAGCGAAGAATAAGGAGTTGCGGAAGGGGGCCACCCAATTCTCCGAGCCTCCCGCTACCCTTTTCGGCTGAAAATCTGCCGTGGGAGTATTGCGCAGGCACGACAAATTCTGTAGGAATTCCGGCAGAATCGGGATGTTTGAGATCGAATTCACAGTTCTGCAGCTGTTGCTCCAAACTGTGGCGCCCGGCAAACGTCTTCCATTCTGCTTCGATTGTGGAATTCTGTTGACCCGAGCCCATGGAAGTAATAGAACGATTATCAACGCAATGATTCAAACCATCAAAGCCCGCATGAGAAAAGAGATGAAAGCTTTCGCAAGATGCGCAATCGCACTCTGCATGGTGAGCCAACCGCTCTGGGCGGGCGAATTCCAGGTAGTTGGCCCAGGCGGCGGCGGCGCGATGTTCCACGCCACCATCAACCCACACGATGCCAACGAGGTGCTTGTGGCCTGCGACATGACTGGGTCCTATATCAGCCATGATGGCGGCCATTCCTGGCGTATCTTCAACCTGCGCGGCGCTGTTCAGTTCTTTGCCTTCGATCCACTGCGACCGCACGTGATCTACGCAGCAACCCGAGCCTTGTGGCGCAGTACCGACGATGGCGAAAGCTGGAATCTCGTCTGGCCGAAGCCGTCGATGGTGGACGGAGTTCAGATGAATTCCGACCATGCCAGCGAGGTCATACTCTCCAATTCCAATCCTCTCGGAGAGATCGTAGCCCTGGCCATCGACCCTGCCGATCCGCGCATCTTGACCGCGGTTGCGGTCAAGGATGGCGTGGCGGCAATCCATATTTCGAAGAATGACGGCAGCGACTGGGAGAAGATGACGACCCTATCGGAGCCTCCGCAACCGATGCGGTACGATTCGCCTTCGGCCTCAATCTGGATTGATCCACACTCCCCCGTGAAGGACCGCGATCTCTACGTTGCGGAAAAGAGGAGCATCACAATACGGCAGCATGGCAAGTGGCAGAGCTGGCCTGCGCCGGCGGGTGTTGCTTTCGCTGATGTCAGCGCGGGCTTCTCTTCTCCGCATGGCGTCCAGTTGTATGCAGCTTCCGGGGAGGGGGCCTATGTGTCGAACGACGGCGGCGCAACCTGGGCTGCTTCTTCGTTGCCCGGGAAAGGCGCGCAGGTTCGAGCTATCGCTGCCAGCTTGGAGCACCCTGAGTGTGCATACGCCTCTTACAGTCATCTTCTACTTGACGGGAGATCATGGATGGGCGTGGCGCGCACCCGCGATGCCGGCCTTCACTGGACTCTGGTCTGGCAGGAAGAAACGAAAGTCGCGCCCAATCTTCATGACGCATGGATCGCCGAGCAGTTTGGCCCTGATTGGGGCGAGAATCCGCTCGAACTGGGCGTGGCTCCCCAGGACCCAAACCTCGTCTACGGTACCGACTTTGGCCGAACCATGAAGACCACGGACGGCGGAGCGAGCTGGCACGCAGTCTATTCCAGCAAGGCGCCCGGAGCAGGCTGGACAAGTACCGGCTTGGACGTGACCAGCACTTACGGCTATCTGTTCGACCCATTCGACGCGCATCGGCGTTTTATTCCCGCGACCGACATCGGGCTGTTTCGCAGCGAGGACGAGGGCCGCTCCTGGACGAGATCGGTCTCTGGTGTTCCAGAGGCATGGTCCAACACGACATATTGGGTAACCTTCGATCCGCAAATCCCCGGCAAGATGTGGGGCGCGATGAGTGGAACCCATGACCTTCCCCGGCCAAAGATGTGGCGTACGACCGCCATGACAACATTTCGGGGTGGGGTCTGCCTGAGCCTGGATGGCGGCCGGACCTGGAAGCCTTCGAACCAGGGGATGCCGGAGACGGCTCCGACCCACATTCTGCTCGATCCTTCGAGTCCGAAGGGAAAAAGAACTCTTTGGGTCACGGCCATGGGGCGCGGCGTCTACAAGAGCTCAGATGACGGAGCAACGTGGACGCTGAAGAACAATGGCATCGCGCAGCATGAGCCGCTGGCCTGGCGATTGGCCCGCTCCGGCGACGGAACGCTGTACGTAGTGGTGGCCAGGCGCAGCGAAGACGGAAGCATAGGAACGAGCGGCGACGGAGCGGTCTACAAGTCCACCGACGGCGCAGAGTCCTGGCACGCGGTAAACCTACCTGCAGGAACCAACGGACCGAACGGCCTGGCGATCGATCCTGGCGATCCCCAGCGTCTGTACCTCGCTGCATGGGCTCGAGCGATCGGGATGGACGGCACAGGTGGCGGAATTTATCTTTCTCCGGATGGAGGCCGCACCTGGAAGAACGTCCTGGATCACGATCAGCACATCTACGACATCTCCATCGACCCGCGGGATGCAAACCTGCTCTATGCCGCGGGCTTTCAGTCCTCTGCATGGCGCTCGAATGACCGTGGCGAACACTGGACGCGCATACCAGGCTTCAACTTCAAGTGGGGTCAGCGCGTCATGCCCGACCCCATGGACCCGAAGATGATCTACATCAGCACCTTTGGCGGAGGCGTATGGCGCGGTCCATCGGCCGGCGCCACCGGCCATGCGGACATCGCCACTCCCGTAATGCAACCCGGCCATTGATGGCTCCCTGAAGGACGATGCAATGAACCGTCGAGACTTATTGAAGACCGCTGCTTTGCTGCCGGTACTCCCCGGTCTCCAAGTCATAGCCGAAGATCCAAAGCACCTTTGGCAGGGTTACAACTTCGGTCCTCTCTTCCCGGCGAAGGGCCGGCTTAACCAAGGCCCATTCGATATTGACCAGGATGAAGGCTGGCAAACCATTTTGTACACCACGCCTTCGGAAAAGCCGCTCCGCAACCCGGGCCTCGGACTGCTTGGCTATACCTGGGAGGAGAGCGGTCCGTCGATCGCGGTGCGCGAAGGGCGGCAGACGCTGGAGGATCATGTCGAAAAAATGGCCAGCCTTCCTTTTGTCGACGTGCTGTATATTCGTTGCGACTGGCGCAACGTGCAGAAGCAGGCAGGCCGGCTCGACCTCGATCCGGTATGGGAGTTGACGCTGGCAGCCGCCAAACGTCACGGGCTGCGTGTCGCCTTTCGCATCCAGAGCTCCAACTCGGCATTTCAGCCGAAACAACTTGCGCTGCCTGAATTCCTGCGCTCGCGGGTGCCCATGGTCTCCATCGGTTCCATGGGCCAGTTTGGCGACAGCGATGCCTCTATCTCGGGCGAGGCAAGGGGAAACTGGATTGAGCCCCGCTATGATCATCCGGAGTACCAGAAGGCGCTCGCTGAATTGAACCATTTACTCGCCTACCGTTTCGATGGCAATCCACTGATCGAATTCGTTGACATCATGCATGTGGGATTTTGGGGCGAAGGACACTTCTGCGGTTATCCCAGCCCCTTCCCGGATTTTGAAACTGCGCAACGAACGCTCAACCAAATGGTGCGCATGCAATTGGATGCCTGGAAGAAGACGCCGCTGGCCATGAATACCCAGCCGGACATCAGCAACACCGGCAACCGCGAAGCACTTGAAATCGCGGTGCGGGGAGGCGCCTGGGTTCGCTCTGACAGCATCGTTGTCGAAGAGCCGATTCAAATAGAAGAGCTTGCCAATCGCCCTCCCTGGCTAGCTTCGATTCTCGAAGATGGATACTTCCGCAAGTACGATGCCTCGACTCTCGCCGTCGATGCAGCCGGAGTCAACGAGTTAGAAAACTATATGCTTCATGTCCTCGATCTCAAAGCGAACTACTGGTCGCTGTGGACCGAGTCAGAGAACCTGGCCAGCTACAACCAGCGTTACCCGCGCGGGTTTGATCGGCTGCGTGCCAACATGGGCTACAGGTTGAGGCCCTCCTGGGTCTGGCAACGAAAGCGCTTCGGGACTTCGGAACTCGTCGTTGCGATCTCCAACCGCGGAGTCGCCGGCGTTCCCGGCGTGCTTTGGCTCACGGCAAAGAGTCCCGACGGAAGCATCAAGCTGCGCGGCTCATTCGATCCAGGACACCCTTATGGCGGTGCGCTGCGCATGGGATCCTTCCTCTTGCCCAAGAATTATGTTGGAACCATCGACCTTCTGGCGGAGATCGAGCTGCGGCCCGATGTGCACAAGCCCGTTGCATGGGCCTGCGAACAGCCTCGCAATCCGGACGGCTCTCTCTCTGTGCAAATCCGACCCATGAACGACCCGAAATGGCGCAAGGCGATTTGAGTTCTCCGCCTGCACTGTGGTTTCGTCTTGCCGCGATCGTTTGATCTGAGCGCGGTTCTCAAGGAGGAGAGCGAAATGAATCGTCGTCAAGTGTTGTACGGAACAGGCATGGGACTAGCGGCCACCATTGCGGCGCAAGCGGGAATCAAGGCGCCCACAAGCAACCAAGAGCAAACCAAGCCTGGGGCGCTCAAGCTTGCCGACTATCAGCCCACCAGTATGCTGCACGCGCGTGAGACCCGTGTCGAACGTGCACGCTACCCGCTAATCGACATACACACCCACATCACAGAGTCAAGCAAGTGTGTCAACGGCGTTTGCCTGGCCGGCGAACGCAATTTCTATGCCCCTCCGGAGGAAGTGATCCCGGTAATGGATCGCAAGAATATACGCGCCATGGTCAATCTGACCGGAGGCTTCGGCGCTGGTCTGGCCAAAACCATCGAGACGTACGATAGGAGCTTTCGCGATCGTTTCTACACATTCACAGAGCCGTCCTACGCGCGTTTCCTGGAGCCGGGTTATCCGCAGATACAGGCTCAGGCAATCGAGCAGGCGCACCGGGACGGGGCTCGCGGGCTCAAGATTCTCAAGACGCTTGGCCTCTACCTTCGAGAGAACATTACCACTGGAGCGCTGGTAAAAATTGACGATCCCAGATTCGATCCCATGTGGGAGGCCTGCGGACAGTTGAATATTCCAGTCGCGATTCACATCTCCGATCCGGTCGCGTTCTTCACGCCCACGGATCGCTTTAACGAGCGCTATGAAGAGCTCAACAATCATCCTGACTGGTCTTTCGCCGGACCAGGCTTTCCCACGAACGCTGAGTTGCTGGAGGCGAGAAACAGGATGATTGCGCGTCATCCCAACACGCGGTTCATTGCGCTGCATGTGGGCAACTTCGCGGAAAATCTGGAGAACGTCGGCCAGGCCATGGACCGGCTGCCCAATATGAACGTCGACATCGCTGCGCGGATTGGCGAGTTGGGGCGGCAGCCCCGCGCGGCGCGCGCCTTCTTCGAGAAATATCAAGACAGGATTCTGTTCGGGACCGATGCTGTGCCGCACGTCCGCAATTTTCCGCAACAGCTTTTCGGCGAAGAACTCTACGAGATCTATTTTCGATTTCTGGAGACGGATGACGAGTACTTTGACTATGCTCCCGCCAAAGTGCCGCCGCAGGGTCGTTGGCGCATCTCCGGGATCGACTTGCCGGACGCGATCCTGCGCAAGGTCTACTATGAAAATGCCGCCCGCGAGTTGCGACTCCCCCTAGAGGAGAAGGGTGCTGGATAAACGTGTCGAAGCAACTTCACAACCGTATCGGGGCCGCGAGACACATAGCCTGGGCCCTGGCAGGCGCGCTTTATCGAGGACATCGCCGTGAAAAGTGCCTTCGCTTCATGCTTGCTTCTTCTGTGCAGCGCCATCCATGCAAATGCGATCGACCGCGGAACTTTCCAGAGTGCTTTTGCAGATCGGGATGTTGCGCTCGACACGAATCCTCAATCTACATTCTGGCAAGGGGCTCCTTCGGTTTTTGCGGAAGTCGACAGCCAGGGCCGCATGGTTCCTTCACATCGAACGCAAGTTAGCTCCCGATGGACAATGAACAATCTCTATGTGCTTTTTGTATGCCCTTACGAGGAACTATTTCTGAAGCCTTCGCCGAATGTTGCGGAAGAGACCTTTGGGCTTTGGAACTGGGATGTCGCCGAGCTGTTCATCGGCTCTGACTTTCACAACATTCGGCGATACAAAGAGTTCGAAGTTTCACCGCAGCAAGAGTGGACCGACCTTGATATCAATCTCGATCTTCCAGATCACACAGCCGGATGGACATGGAACTCCGGGTTTCAGGTCGCGGCGCGCATCGATTCCAAGGCGAAGATATGGTACGGCGCGATGCGAATCCCCTTCGCTTCCCTGGATGCGCGCCCTCCCGTCGCAGGCAGAATATTTCGCGCGAATCTGTTTCGTTCGCAGGGTCCGCCTGAACAGAGGAAGTCGATTGCCTGGAAAGCCCCAATGAGCGACACCTTTCATGTCCCCGAGAAATTTGGGCGGCTCACGCTGGTAAAGCATAAGTAGAAGCGAAGCGTCAGCGACCTGGCGTTGATGGCGTGGTCAACTGCAAATCGAAATGGTGAGGGACAGGATGGGCATCGGCGCGCTGACGCTCGACTCCCTTCAGGTATGCATCGGCCAACGCCTGAGCGGTGGATGACTCGTCAATAGTTGTTGAGCTGCTGACGATTTCAAAACGCGCCGATTCCAGGTCATTTACCTTTTCGGTATCGAATGCGACCAGCCGGGCCTGTTCGAGCATTGGGGTTTCCATGGTGGCCAGGTTGATTCCCTCCGCAAGTTGTCCAGCCAGGAAACTGCCGATCTTGCGACCGTCGATGAACAGATCGTAGGTCCCAGCCGGAAGATCGAACACTTGCAGCGTTTCCTGGTCAAGCGCCGCGATCAGGTCAGAATGCATGGCCACCAGCGCAAGCACAGGATCGACCTCCGGCGGCGGGAGTGGGAGAGGCAGCGCTTTGTCGGCTTGTTCCCAGCTTATTCTGCTTGGGAGTCTTCCTTTGCTTCGCATCAAGCCGGCAACGTCAGTATTAGCCGCGTTGAAACTCAAATTTGCGCCGGCATGGATGGCGACGGAAGTAACCAGCGGCGAGGCCTTCCAGCTCTTGAGCAGGCTCTCCGCCATGATCCAGTGTCCGCCCTGCTGCGGATGGACGCGGTCGGGAATGATCTGCCGCGCCAGAGAAGGAGATTCTGTCTTGATTGTTCTCAGTACGGTGGTGAGGGGCGTGTTGAAGTCGGCTGTCTGTGTGCCGAGTTCACCTGCAAGCTGGATGACAAACGCGCTGTATTTCAGCAAGACGCTGTTGGATCCGCCCGAAAAGCGAGGTTCCCGGGTCACATCGTCATAGGGCGAGGGCTGAATGAGCGTGATGCGCACCCGCGGATTGTTCTTCTGCATCGCCTCGACGATGTGCCGATATCCCCTGGCATAAGTAGAGAAAATGCCCGGATCATCGGGCCGGTAGTAAGAGTCGTTCATCCCCAGTAGTATCGTGATGACGTCTGGATGCCATGCGAAGACATCGCGATTCAAGCGCAGGTCAATGGGTCCGTTCTGTCCGCCGCTGACCTTGTCGGCACTCACGCCCGCATTGTGAAAGCTCACCTTCCAGGCGGGATAGTGGGTAAGAACGTACTCTTCCACATCCTCCGTGTATTCGCGTTGTTCCGTAATACTGTCGCCGTAGAATGTGACCCGGTCTCCATCGTGCAGAGCAAAACTAGCTGCTGTGATCTGGGCATGGACGGCGCCGCACAGAGTGCAGATGCCAAGCAACAGAAAAGCACTGGCGGATAGAATTTTCGGACTCATAAATCCCTCTGACCCGGTATGGTTGACAGTGCGCTTCGGCGCCGGGCGACTTTGATGCAGGTTTGACCATCGCAGCAATATGATTCATGCCAGATGCAGAACTACTTGACGCCAGCAAACTCAGCCAGTGCCTCCCGTGCTAAATGGTGAGACATTTGTGCGTCTGGATGAAGCAAAGAGCTTTGCAAGGATTCCTTCGCAGCTTCCTTTCGATTGAGCGCTGCCTGCAACATGCCGATGTTATAGAGCCACGATCCGGAGCGGGAACTGGTCTCGAGGCGGCTTTCCGCCTCGGCCAACGACTTCGCGATCTGTTGATCCGCTTTCCCTGCGTCGTATGTACCCAGAGATTTCTCTGCCTTGATAGCCCACGAAAGATTCGCGGAATCGACACTGGCAGCAGCCATCTGCAACAGATCCTGGGACTCCTTCGCGTGCCCGCAAATTCGGGCAATTCCAGCCAGCTTGACGTACTCTCGCGCCGATCTGACTTCCAGGCCCAGCCCGTGCTGTTTGCCGGCCAGGAAATCGCTGGCCAGTGTGCAGTTGTTTTCCTTGGCCCACGTCTCAGCTTGCATTAGCTCGATCTCTAAGACCACTTGTTGCGACGTGATTCCTCCCTCTTCGCTGGGAAAGAACCGATCCTTGAACAACGCCAGCGACTCCACATATTGCCCGGCCTCGGCGCGCGTCAACGCTAGTTGATAGACAAGGTCTGCCGGCATCTTCGATTTCGGATCGTCGGCTAAAGGGTATTGCGAGAGAATGGCTGCGCGTTCGCCGGCCGATGCTCCTGTCAAGCTCATCGCTTCATCGAGACCTACGTATACCTCGGAATTTTCCGGATCGTTTTTCATGCCCTCCCGAAAATACTCCAACGCGCGCTGTGGATCGCCTTTCACCTTCAGCAACGCATTACCCAGATCGACATCAAGCACCCGCATGTGCGGAGCAAGGCGCTTTGCTTCCGCCCAGTGGGCCATGCCTTCGTCGTTTAATCCTTTAGAGAAGATCAGCGTGCCCAGCAGGTAATGAGCAGTTGCATCCTTTTCGTTCATCGCGAGTGCGGCCTGCAAAACAACCCTGTCAGTCTCCGACGATGGAAAGACGAGACTCGGGGAAAGCTCCGATGCTTGCTGCCAGTTGCGCTGTATATCGGCGCCGAGTTTCAGTTTGCAGTAGGCAGCGTAGTAAAGCACCAATGGGTTTTGTTGGGGCAACACAGAACCATTTTCGCTCTGGTCCGCGGCAACGGGCGGATAGGTATCATCGAGAACCTCCAGAGCTTTTCGATAGAGGCCAAGCCGCATGAAATCGGCAGCATCCCGAAGCACGCGGTAAGGATCTGCCGCCAGATGTTGTTTGTCGGGCCTGCCTGTGTCTTCCTTCAGGAAGTCGCTCATGGGGTCCGCTGCCAGACCGAGGTTCGCCAAACGATCTGCTTCAGGGTGCTGGCCCAGCGCGCGCAGAACAGCCTCCAACTCCTCCTGGGAACGAAGATCCGCCGGCTCCGCGGCTACAGCGGCCCTCAGAAAGGAGGCTGCTCCCTGGAGGTCGTTTTCCCTTGCCCGCAATTCTGCCAACCTGAGCGCTGCGGAGCCACGCAGGCCCGGTTGACGGTAGGCGACCTCGTAGGCTGTTTCCGCCTCACGCGTGTGGCCCAGACCTTCCTCGGCAATACCCAGGTAATAAGCAATCTCGGAGTTGGAGGTGTCGCGCTTTTGCGCGAGTTGAAGGAAGCGATCCGCTTCCTCGAAACGCTGAAGAGACGCAGCCAGCCTTCCAGCAGCCACCTGGAGCGACTGGCTCTGCGGGTATTTCTCCAGCGCACCCTCGGAGGTGGCAAGCGCGAGCACAAGCTCTCCGTTCAGTTCCTGATTCTGGCTCAACTGCAACCAGTCGTCCTCCGATCTGTTGGCGGGTGCAGGAATGCGCGTTACCTGCTGGGGTCCGGTCTCGATCGCCGCTTCCGGGTCCCAATCGTAATCGCCGTCTGTTTGTTTCAATAGCGAGTGTCCCGCGCTGTCTTTCAACTCGAAGGTCAGCTTGGCAGCCTGACCTTGCGGAGAAACAGAATGCGACCATGTTTTGTCCGGCGTCAGGTTGGCGGTCTCGCTCCATAGGGCTGCGCCGTTCCCGGTGATCGTGATCTGCGCGCCTGCGAGAGGTTCATTCACATTCAACGCAACCGTGGTATCGGAGCCATGCGCATCGAAATGAACTACCGCTGCCTTATTGGCCCGCGAGATTCCCCCCGTCCCGCGCACCGGCATCCAGAACTCGCTGAAATGAATGCTCTTCCCAGGGCCCAGGAATGCATACGTTTCCTGATTGCGAAAGAGGCCCGCCTGCACTTCAACATAGGCGCTATTGTTATCTGAAAGCGCCCTGCGCCAGGCAAGACCCGCCGCATCGACACCCCACGACCAGATTTTTTTCGCCGGAAGGTCACGATAGTCCGCAAAATGAGCGGTTCCCGTCTGAGTCTTCGGGTTCCATATGCCCATGAACGGCTCGTGACTCCCATGCACAAACACCGAGACCGGCCCGTCGGTTTGATTTTTAATCAGACTCAGGTCCTTCCCCTTCGAATCGATCGGCCAGTGATACACATCCGTGAAGCCATGTGAAGCGGCAAACCGCATGGGGTAGTCGACGCGGGAATCGTCCCAGACCTGTACCGCGGCGTTGTCCCACCAGTAGTAACGGTGTCGAACATCGCTGCGGTTGTACAGGGTCACACGTTCTTCAAGAAGGGTGGAGGCCGGTTTCAAGACCAGTTCCACTTCCCACTGCATGCCATAAACACGATCAATATTGCCCACCCAGACCGAGGCGCTTCCGTCCTCATGGGCGGCATAAGCAAAGTCCACCGGGGACATCGAAACCCAGTTATGGGAGACAGGGAAGTTGTATTCCACGCCGAATGCGGCCCACGCTCCGCGATACCCAATCTGCGCCTTCTTGATGGAAGGGTTGGCATAGAACATCGGCTGGCCGCTGACCTTGTCGATGCAGGTATATAGGTGACCGCCAATGTCCGGCAGAACCGTGCATTTCAGATATTCGTTCTCGAGGAAGACCGCGCGCCATGTGTGGTCTGCCTTCACTCCGGTCAGGTTCATCCTCAGTGTGTAGGGATAGTTGAAGCGTGCTTTCGCGTAGATATCGAACGGCGGGTTCGGATCAGGCTGGCCTTCTTCATACGTGGGCAGCGTAAGCGTCCCTTGCCAGACCTTTACCTGAGAGGCAACAGGTTGGCAAAATGCAGAGAGCGCTCCCAGCAGAAACAACGCACATAAAGGGTCTTTTTTCATAGATATCCTCATTTCGTATTGCTGCCATCGAGCCTGCTTGCAGAGCGGGTCGCCCCGGTTCGTGGGGCTTCGCCCAAATGCGTATTACGTTTCGTTATTATATATGACGTATTGAGTCTTTTGTCCATCTTTTGAATGGCCTCCGAGAGACCTGCGAGACATGAAGACCAACGAATTTGACAGCGATCCGGGAAATGAAGAGCGGAGAGAGGAGCCCGAAGGGACGGACGGGAGCAGGCTTGCTCTCACCCTCCTGATGCTCCCTGCGGCACGGCTGAGGCCGCGCACCTTCAAAAACGCCGAATTATCGATCCGGCACGAATCGAATGCGTTGTGATTTCCCACCCAGTCACAGTACTTTCGTACCGGGGATCAATAAGAAGAGGCGCCCCTTGCCGATGTTGACCGCGCTGGAGGCGCGCCGCTCGGGTTCCTGCGTGGCTCCTGGCGCAGATCCTGTGTTTATTCAGTTACTTACGACATGCCAATCGCTGTCCGTTTTTCGTCGCAGCAACCGATTCAAAACCATGGATGGGGACGAGTTGCGGCAGATCCCCAGCCCTGCGGCTCAATTCACTCCGGCAATCGCCCTTGGCATTAGCTTTTTCGTTGCGGCGGCTGTGCATACAGTTATGATAAAGAACGATAATGGAAGTATAGGGTAAGCAAAGATGAAAGCTAATGCAAAAAAGGGAAGAGATATGCTCGTCGATGAGCGCCGCCGTTATATGCTCAATCAGATTCAGCGCGATGGCCGCGTTCTCGTCTCAGAACTCTCCGATACACTTGGCATTTCGCAAATTACGATCCGCAAAGATCTTGACTGTCTTGAAGCCAAGGGCTTGGCGCAGCGCACCCATGGAGGAGCACTCTCTCCTCAAGGGAGTACCCTGCTCGATCCCTCCATACAGGAGAAGGAACACAAGCAAACCAAAGAGAAACTGCGCATAGCCAAGGCGGCCGCTTCTCTGGTAGAAGAGGGCCAGTGCGTGCTACTCGACTCCGGCACAACCACCACGGCAGTTGCGCGTGAACTGCGCCGTTTCTCGCACCTTACAGTCATTACCAACGCCGTGAATATTGCCACCGAGTTCGCGGGGACGGATTTCGAAGTGATCTTGACCGGCGGGACGCTGCGCAAGAACTCGTTTTCCCTGGTCGGGCCTCTGGCTGAGGACGTTCTGAGCGAGATGCATGCCGACATTCTCTTTCTTGGTGTCGACGGATTCGATACAAAGATCGGGCCGATGACCCCCAACTTCCTCGAGTCGCGCGTAAATCGCGCCATGGTGAATGCGGCCACGCGAGTTGTAGCCGTCTGCGATTCAACAAAATTCACCCGGCGCAGTCTGGCTCAAATCGTGCCCCCGAAAGCCATCCACACTGTCATTACCGATGACCAGCTCGGCGACGACATTGGGGAAGCGCTGAGTGCGGCAGGGATCGAAGTAATTCGTGTCTAGCGTGTTCAAATCCGTAACGTATGCGGGCCGACATGCCGCGCATATGTTACCTGCCCGCGTTTTCCCCGGTGAAAGTCCTTGCTTGAGCGGTCAATGCCAAGCAAAGGAGAAGCGCATTGGCTGGAATGCCTGCCGCATATCGCCGCGCCGTGAGCATCTGCATCCTTGAGAGCTACTTGCCGTCTTATACGAGCAGGATCTTGCCGCAAATGGCACAGGGACCGAGGCTGGCGCTATGCTCCAGGACTGGAATCCTGTTGACCGCTACACCAAAAGGATCGAGAAACGGCAGAGCGGGCCTGTAGTGGCCGTTGGAACATCAAGAGAAATCCCCAACGAGCCGGGTGTACGCTAAAAGGAAATAAACGAAAGTAAAAGTTGATAATATAGCACCTAAAGCCTATAGTCGGCTCCATTGCGAGATTGCGAGATTGAAAAAGTGTTGGAGGCAATGCATGGGTTGCGCGACCGCAAAGAGCGAGGATGCCCATCGCACGCCTCGCGCCAGGGCCGATGAAGCGTCTATGGACCCTTCCTGCCCCTGGATGTGCAGGAGAAGTTGTATCGCGGCAATGCGCTCAATCTGCCGCACGCCAACTCGTAGCGATGGCGGCTGCCTGGAGTCCGGAAGATTCCGCGGGCGGACAGTGCGATCCGGTGCGGTCTCGATCTTTGCCCGGCTGTCGCGCGAGTTGCTTTGTATCTCTTTGGAAACTGATGAACCGAATGTTGTCCGTGCCCGCCTTGGGCGGAATCTGGAGTTGAACATTGGCGTATTCGTCTGATAGATGCGAAATCCGGAACATCGAAGAACTTGAGGGCGTCCTGAGTGAGCCGACGGATGCAACCATCCGCACAATGGGCGCACTGGAGGGCGATCTGGTGGTTCTGGGGGTTGGCGGGAAGATGGGGCCAACTCTAGCCCGCATGGCAAAGACCGCTTCTGATCTTGCCGGCGTGAAGCGGCGGGTCATTGGTGTATCGCGGTTCTCCGGTGCGTCCAAGCTGGAAGAGAAGTTGCAATCGTGGGGCGTGGAGACTCATCGCTGCGACCTGCTGGACTTGTCTTCATATGACCGCTTGCCCGAGGCGGCCAATGTGGTCTACATGGCGGGCATGAAATTTGGGTCTACGGGCCAGGAATCGCTGACCTGGGCCATGAATACCTTTGTACCTGGACTGGTCTGCGAGCGGTACCGCAACAGCCGTATCGCCGTATTCTCCACGGGCAATGTCTATGGCCTTTCTCCCATCCATCGCGGAGGCTCAATTGAAAGTGATCCTCTCCATCCGGCGGGGGAATACGCAGAAAGTTGTCTGGGGCGTGAGCGGATATTCGAACATTTCAGCCGCGCCTACAAGATCGAGTTGTCCATTCTCCGGCTGAACTATGCTGTTGAGTTTCGCTATGGCGTCCTCTTGGATATAGCGCAGAAGGTGTTCTCAGAGCAGGCTGTGCCATTGCGGATGGGCCACTTCAACGCAATATGGCAGGCGGACGCCTCGGCGATGAGTTTGCAGGCCCTGGGTCATGCCTCCACGCCTCCACTGGTCATCAACATCACGGGGCCTGAGCTGCTCTCCGTCGCCCGCGTCGCCCAGCAGTTTGGCGAACTGTTCCAGAAGGAAGTGCGCTTCGAAGGTGCTGAATCTGGAGATGCACTGCTGAACAACGCCCAAAAGGCTTTCCAGTTGTTCGGCTATCCACGGACAGCAATTGGCCGGATTCTGCCATGGATTGCAGGTTGGGTCGAACAAAGTGGAGAGACTTTAGAGAAGCCCACGCATTTCGAGAATCGCTCTGGGGATTTCTAAAAAGGGAAGAGATGAGCCACACGCTTCATTCGAGGATCGGCCAGCAGATCATGCGCGGCGTGGCGATTCCGGCCCATCCCCTCGCCCTTACTGCTGAACGGCGTCTGGATGAAACTCGCCAGCGTGCTCTCACACGCTACTATGCGGCCGCGGGTGCGGGCGGCCTGGCCGTGGGGGTCCACACCACACAATTTGCCATTCGGGATGCGCGCATCGGGCTCTATAAGCCGGTCCTGGAATTGGCGGCGGAGGAGATGGACCGGGCCGATCTCGCAGGGTCGGCTCCCTTGGTTCGCATCGGAGGAATTTGCGGAGATTCAAAGCAAGCTAGCGGAGAAGCCAGGCTTCTGTCCGACCTGGGCTATCACGCCGGATTGCTGAGCCTTAGCGCTCTGGGCAAAGCGGATCCTTCGGCCATGATTGACCACTGCCGCATCGTAGCCGAGACAATCCCAATCGTAGGATTCTATCTGCAGCCTTCTGTTGGTGGCGGCGTCCTCTCTTACCGATTCTGGCGCGAATTTGCGGAAATTGAGAATGTGGTAGCCATCAAAATTGCGCCCTTTAATCGGTATCGGACGTTGGACGTAATCCGGGCCGTGTGCGAATCCAAACGGCCGATCCCTCTCTACACGGGAAACGACGACAACATCGTTATGGATCTTCTAACTCCCTACGTGTTCTCCGCTGGAGGTGAGAAGAGGGAGATCCGCATGAAAGGCGGGTTGCTTGGCCACTGGGCGGTTTGGACACAAGGAGCGGTAGACCTTTTTCGCGAGTGCCAGAAGGCTGCCAGCGCTGAGGCTGTGCCGAAAGAACTTCTTCAGAGAAGTATCGAGATCACCGACGCCAACGCGGCATTCTTCGACGCCGCGAATGGCTTCGCGGGGTGCATTGCCGGCCTGCATGAGGTGTTGCGGCGGCAGGGGCTGCTCAAAGGCATCTGGTGCCTGGACCCCGGGGAGACCCTCAGCCCCGGACAGAAAGAAGAGATCGATCGTGTGTATGCGGCCTATCCGCATCTCAACGACGATGAGTTTGTCCGGGCTAATTTAGACAAGTGGCTCACACCGTAAGAGCGCGTGCCTGTGCAATTCAACGCGCAGAGCTGGAATCCACGGAACGACGCGGCCTGCGCCGTAAGGCCATCCACTTCTCAATGTTCTCTCGAAGCTCGCACTCGACAACAGACAGAATTCATGCGTTTCTTGTCACGATGCGGGAGGGTGCTTCCCTGACGTAAATATCAAATCATTTTGGAGCGAACAGGAAAAGTGATGAGTTGCAGGGCGCGCTCGCTACGCTCAAGAAATCCAGCCTCGACTTTCCCAGTCCCACGAACTGGCAGCCGTCGCGAGATTGTGTAAGATTGGCAAAGGCAACAAAAATGAAATGGCCCGGAAATGACGCCAGCCGCATTTGGGAAGATGGCATATGAACGGGATTAAGATAAACAAAATAAAGCGTTTACTGACAGTTAGGGCCTGTAGCTCAACGGTTAGAGCAGGGGACTCATAATCCCTTGGTTCGGGGTTCGAATCCCTGCAGGCCCACCAGACAATCAACTGAAATAAAATGCCTTATTAGCCACTCGGGGCACCTTCTCGGAGTGGCGTTTTCTTTTTGGTGCCTGTTTTGGTGCATGTTGGTACAATCGACGCAGCGGAGGCGCTATGAAGCGAAACGGCACTCCAAAGGTCAAAGGCGTCTTCGAACGCCCGGCTGGTTCCGGCTGCTGGTGGGTCAATTACTACGTTGACGGCAAGCAGCACCGCGAGAAGGTCGGCCGCAAAAGCGACGCCCTCGCGCTCTACCAGAAGCGCAAAACCGATGCGCGGCGCAAGGTCAAACTGCCGGAACTGGTGCGCGGCAAGACCGTCACCTTCGGCCAGCTTTCCGAGATGGCCGTGCAATACGCCGACACGCATCTTGCCTCTCCCGAACATTACCGGACCAAAGACTCCATTCTCAAAGAGCCCTTCGGCTCCCGCCCTGCCGATGCGATCACGCCGCAGGAGATCGACGAGTGGCTCAGCAGGCACTGCAAGACCAACGCCACGGCCAACCGCTACCGGGCCTTTTTCTCACTTGCCTATCGCCTGGGCATGGAGAATGGCAAGGTTCCGTCGAATCCGGCCCGGCTCGTCCGCCTGCGGACGGAGCACAATGCGCGGATGCGCTTCCTCAGCCGGGCGGAATATGCCGAACTGCTGGGCATCATCCAGCGCGACAATCCCCAACAAGCGCCCGCGTTCATCCTGAGCGTCTACACCGGAATGCGCTGGGGAGAGCAGTTCTCGCTGGAGTGGGGACAGGTGGACCTCAAGCGGAAAATCATACGCCTGACCAAGACCAAGAACGGCTCCGCGCGTAACGTCCCTTTGAATGCCGTGGCGCTGGAAGCACTCAAGCAACAGAAGGAAGCTGTCACCCATGAGGCCGGTGCCCCGGCCTTTCCACGTCCCGGTCCCCGGTCCGATTGCCGCTGGTGGTTTGAACCGGCCCTGCGCGAAGCGAAGATCTCGGAATACACCTGGCACAACAACCGGCATACCTTCTGCTCGTGGCTTGCCATGGCCGGAGTCAGTACCCGGGAGATTCAGGTTCTAGCCGGGCACAAGACCATCACGATGGCCGCGCGTTACGCGCATCTTTCGCCCGACGCTACGGCCTCAGCCTCGGAGAAGCTTGTTTCCTCGTAAACTATTCGGTGAGGAGTTGGGATCATGGCTAGAATCAGTGAACTGCATCAGAAGTGGATGGACGAGCCTGAATACCAGAAAGCCCACGCCGACCTGGAAGATGAATTCGCGCTGGCCAAAGCCGTAATTGCAGCCCGCAATCGATCCGTGCTGGCGCAGGCAGAGTTGCCCAAAAGGAGCGAACGACGCAGCCAGTAGTCGCCAGAATGGAAGGTGGGCGCATATAGCCATCTCTGCGCACGTTCCAGCGTCTTGCCCGGCCACCGGTTCCCGGCTATCGATCCGGTTTGAGTCAAGTCCAACGAGCGCAAAGTTGATGCAGCCATTGTGGAAGGAGCCTAAATGTCCGAATATCAGCTCACATCGCAGATTCTGCAGTTCTCCGTCGCACGGACTTGGGATGAAGCGAAGTTGGAATGGGGTCTTCTAGAAGTCTACGAGGCAGAGCAGCCGGAGACGTGCTTGTGTGGGCATTTCCCCATCATAGAACTGTGTGTTCTCCTCAACAGGCGCAACCAGCATCAGGCTACGGTGGGCAATTGCTGTGTCAAGAAGTTCATCGGCCTACCGTCTGACAAGATTTTCCAAGCAGTTAAGCGTGTCCGCAAGGACGAATCGAAATCCCTCAACGCTGAAGCGATCCAACATGCGTTTGATCGAAGCTGGATCAGCGCGTGGGAGAAAGACTTCTACTTCAATATTCTGCGCAAGCGCAATCTTTCACCCAAGCAGGCAGCAAAGAAAGCAGAAATCAACGAACGAATACTTCAACGGATGAAACGATAACCTTGACACAAACTTTTTCGATTACGGCCATAAGCACCTACCGAATTTAGGTAAGCGCATTATCCCAATACGCTTATTAAAGAAGATTGAGGCGAAATGCCTTCCATTCTACATGGATGCCATGTAGTGATTCCTCTCTACGCGATGGAGCACAAACAGAAACGCCCCTGTACGGATGATGCAAGGGCATTTCTGTATCTCTCACATGATCGAATCAAAGCAACGGAAGCGATACTGGATGCGTTTGCGGCCTAACAGGCCAACCGCTCCGGGTGATCCATGCGGGCGAATCTTCGCAAATCCGCCATTGGGATCAGATTACGGCTTCCGATCCGCCGGGAAGTGAGCTGTCGGTTGGCGAGCAGGTAATCCACCGAACGAACGCTGATGGAAAGAATTTCTGCGGCCTCTTCGCGGCAAACCAGCAACTTGTCTTGTGGGGCGACAGCCGCCCGGACAGGCGGCTTCTTCGGGTCTTGATTCATTCTCGGCATAGGGACTCCCAGGGGTAGAGTGTGCCTTGCGGCCGATTTTGGCTTGTCCTGCATCTTGACAATAACGCAATGTAGCCCTAAAGTCAAATTGTAACGTTACAAGTAATTTGTGGCGTTTTGGAGGTATTCCATGGCCGAGAAGGCAGCCACACCGCAACAGCCAGTGATCTCCGTGCGCATCTCCGAGGCATTGCGCGCCCGGCTCGACAGCTTGAAGGACTTGCTCGCGCGCAAAAGCGGCGAGAATGTCTCCACCTCCGAAGTCGCCAAGCAACTGCTCGAATCCGCGCGAGAAGAGCGCTTGGAAGTGGCCGACTTGTTGGCCGATGCAACGCAATCTTTGGTGCGGGCGCGGCAGAAGATGGAAGCCGGGTTATCGCTCTCGCAAGCCGAGTGGATTGTCCTTGCCTATTTCATCCGTCATGGCGCAGAAACATACCGCGAAGGCATGCAGGGAATGCCAGTCAGTCACGAGACGATGAAAGGCATCCTTGAGGCTTTTCTGGCGGCCTACAAGATACGTCGCTCGAAGAAGGCCAGTCGCGATGCTCAGTACCACGGCAATCTCCCCCTCTTGAACAAGAATGGACAAGAGGCTCTGCGCTCCGAAGATATCGACGTACCCTCAGCGGTAGAGCGGCTGATTCGCGCGCTGGAGACACAGCGTTCCGGCGTGTGGCCACAGTTTGCAGCACGCAATCTGTACGACCTGCTGGAAGAAGAATCCTTCAGCAACATAGAGACGCTGAATCGCGTGCTGAAGCCTTACTGGATACCACTATGGAAGGCCGCGGCAAGGGGACACTATATCGTCTGCAAGAACCCGCTTCGAGACCCTGCTGCAAGCAGCCTGTTAGGCCAGCGCTTCACGCCTGCTATCTCCTCGGTATTCGAGGGCGGCTTTGTCCTCTCTTTTGCAGTTGGAAGTTCCAGCGATTTGTCTCTCTTGCTGAACTTTCCGGAAGACCGCAAAGCCATGTACGAGATGGCTCCCTATCCGATGATTGCCGAGTTCCGATCCCTGCTTGAAGGCTGGGACAGCGCCGCGCAGAATGCCCGCTGGAATGGGCGCAACTTCTTCGCTTATACGTCCGGCTTGAGCGAAGCCAATCCGCGCGTTTGGGTTCGTTGTGAAGGCAGCGCAACCTTCGGCTTCAGCGATGCGGAATGGGCATCGTTGAAGGAGTGCTTTCGCCGTGCCTGGGAGATGCCCGAATTGCAGCGTGTATGGGATGAGCTAGCGATGGAGTATGGCGAGCTGTAACCGGCGGTGCTTCGCACCGGCAGAATTTGCGATACTCCACCCCTCACAGGGTTGTGCTGGGGAAACCTGATCAGTCGATGTGCACAACTGCTGCAAGGTCATCACGATAAGCACTTCTCAGGGATACGCAGGGAAACCTGCATTTTCGCGCACAAATCCATCCTACGGAGGTCAGCATCATGGCGATTTTGGATGAAAATAGGCTACGCATCGCACAGGAGAAGCGAGAGAAATTTCGGCTGCTCCATGTCGGAACAAAGCTCAGCGCGGAGGAGCATCGCGCCTTTGAAGAACTGCTGGTCAAGCGAAATCAACGTCAGGCCGATTTGATTCGCACGCTGATTCTGGCCGAGATCGAGCGAGTGAAGAACGGCGTCCAGCCTAGCTATGAACAGACAGAAGTCACCGCCTGCCGCCTGATCTTGGTGAATCTTCTCAAGCCGCTTGTCACGGGAAAATACATGAACGAAGATGCCTTCGACAAAATCCTTAATGAAGTCGGCCGGAAAAAGAAAAGCATCACGCAAGATTATCTCCTTCGCTATCTTGCGGAAAAATAGCGCTGTCGGAATAGCGGGCTGACCCGAAGGAATGACATTCCCCGGAGCAAGAGAGCATAGCCGAGGCCCGGCCCGAGTCAAGGCTCTATGACCGCTACGCGGCGGGCTTTGCCCGGCCTTGACACAGGCCTCAAGCCTCAACCGTTTGCTGAATATCCGGGGAATGTAATTTCAAAGTGGCCGCGCAATCAGCATCAACCACGCGGCGATGCTTGGCTTGCACCTACAGCTTTGCTCTTGTGAGGCGACGCAGAAAGCTATCCTTAGCAGCATGTGTTTTGCGAAGCTCTTCCATTGCCAAGAGGAATTCATCTTCGCCTCCCTGACGGACAGCCAAGTCATGCAAGTCGGTTAGCAGTATCACGGCCCGGTCGTAATCATTTGGCTGCCGTTTCTGAATGAGCGCATCCACCTGTTTCCAGACCGCCTTTTCACGCTTTGCCAGTTGGTCCAGGAAGAGTGCCCGGTCTGCTTCTTCCTTTGCCTTCTTCTGCGCCGCCTCCACTGCTCGCCGCGCATTCAGTTTCCGCATACGTTCCTCGGCACGGGCATGGGATGCTGTCAGAAGATCGGCGATTGAACGTCGCTCCACTGTGCCGTGATCTGAGACAGAGACGTTCTCATGCTCGAAGCGGCATAGCAGTTCGATCCTCCACCGTTCATCTGGTTCCGATAGCGCGTTTACGAGCAGGCCATCTTTCTCTTTTTCTGTCAGGCCTCGAATCCAGGTCGTGAGATCCTTGCGCGATGGCCCTGCTTTTAACGGCTCTGAAGCCGAGGCGGCAACTTCAACGAGGTCCTCATCGATTCCGAGAAACTCGATCAACGAATCGTACGGCGCTGAAAGTTCGCGCAAGCCAGCAGGCACGGGAGGCTCCAACACTTCGTCGGGGAATTCCCCGTTTTGCACACTGAAAAGCCATCCGAGGTATAGACAGCGGAAGTCGCAGCGAAGCAGATCGCCGCGCAAAGAAATCAACGATCCCATCCAACCAGTGCCCTCATCCCAATCGTCGTCCGGCTCCACTTCGCTTTCAAAGGAAAGCGTCACGAACTTTCCAGAACTGCGCACCTGCGCGGACTTCCCTGGGAGCATTGCTTTGAGTTGCTTCGCGTCAACCAACTCTTGCGGCAAACGAAAATGGAATTCTCGCGTACCCCAATTTGCTAGATAGACAAACGCATCGAAATACTTTTCCAAAAGTTTGAGCGGATCGGCCTTCAGGTCTCCCCACTCATAGTGATTCGTGAAACTCGTAGAAGTAATAACGGCGCGCGTGGATATAGATCGCAGTGCGGCCATTTCTGTTTTTGTCAGTGCACGATCAATGGCTTTGAAGTCGTAATACTGGTATTCGCTCATTAGAACCCTTTGCGCCAATAGCTGTATGCTGCAATCCACTCCGCGCCTGCCGGTGCGGGTTTGGGCAGAGGCAGATCGAGGATTTCAATTCTCTGCTTCATCCCATCTCGTTGACAGACCGCGACAATCCGACCGTCGGGGGTCATATCGATTTTCTCCACAACGGCTTCAGCCCCGAGGATACTCACCGTAAAAGGCAGTGCAAGATGCTCCTCAATCATAGTAAAGAAGCCGCCGGTCTGTTCTTCGTCGCCGTAAGCATCGACCACGGCTTCCTCAATCAATGCCTCTAGCTTCGCCTTGCTGAGGGAGGGAAGATTGGTTTTCGGCTCAGGTTTCAGTTTGCGAATATCCATATGGACCACCACGGCCTTGCTTTGTTTCGGTGTCATATCTCTCCATCTCCTCCGAGTGACTCTGCGTCCGACCTCTCCAAGCCAGTTGCTTGTCGTTCCCTTCCAAATACGTCATAGGGAGTATTGCAAATTCTGTAGCCAATAGCACTGTAGCCTTTTAAGTCGCGCATACATTCTAGCCAGCATTTGAACGTTGGAATCGACATAGTCGTAAACCCGGACGACACGCTTAGCGTCGTACAGTCGATGCAGGCGTCCAACGTACTGCTGCAATGTGCCTTTCCATGAAATCGGCATTGCCAGGAATAACGTGTCCAGACGAGCATCGTCAAATCCTTCGCCGATGTAACTGCCTGTTGCCAGTATGACTCTTGGCGCGCTCTCCGGCACAGTGGCAATTGCCTCTGCAATCAACCGCCGCTGCTTCTTCCCCATCCCGCCCTTCAGCACAAATACGTTTTCAACTTTGCCTGCGAGAGCCGTCTCGAAATACGCCAGGTGTTCAGTTCTCGCTGTGAGCACCAACGGCGAACATCCATCTTGAACCACACGCATAAGATCACTGACGATCAGCTCATTGCGTGTGTTGTCATTTACAAGCGCGGCGTACAATTCTTGAATCGTAGTGTCAGCCTGTTCAGGCGGCGAACAGAATTCTGTCAATCGAGGAATTACCTCATGCTCAAACGGAGATGATGCCGTCATTGCACGCGCACTGAGCTTGTATCGTATTGGACCGCACTGCATATAAATGATGGGGTGGTGTCCATCTTTGCGCTCAGGCGTTGCCGTCAGGCCAAGGACATACTTTGCCTTTACCTGTTTCATCACCTGTTCGAATGTAAATGCAGATAGATGATGGCATTCATCGACAATGACCTGACCGTACTCTGCGACGAAGTCCTTCACCCCGGCTTTATCGTGGGTGCTTTGGATAATGGCAATATCGATACAGCCACTCGGATCGCTCTTGCCTCCGCCAATCTGACCAATTGACTTTTTCGGAAGGTTGAGAAACATCTCCAATCTGGCGTGCCATTGATCGAGCAACTGTTGGCGGTGAACCAGTACGAGTGTATTCACTTTCCGCGTCGCAATCATCCAAGCGGCCAAAGCAGTCTTTCCGAACGCGGTAGGAGCGCACAGAATCCCATCATTGTGCTCGGCGATCATAGCGGCAGCATCGAGTTGAACCGGACGCAATTGGCCAGAAAACTCCACGTCAATTGGACGACCTGCAAACCGTTTATCATCGATCACCGTCTTGATGCGGTGCACTTCAAGTAGCTGTATGACTTCAGCAATACAACCACGAGGTAACGCAATATAGTTGGCGAGGTCTTCTCCACACGCAATGACTCGTGGTTTGTTGAACGTCGGTAGGCGCATTGCCTGAGATTTATA